>Ga0207684_10000179_pt1 | contig 102537 bp, 160 predicted proteins | sample KBSK5501metaG_FD_184342 | JGI IMG/M metagenome (GOLD analysis project Ga0207684, IMG submission 184342) | Corn, switchgrass and miscanthus rhizosphere microbial communities from Kellogg Biological Station, Michigan, USA - KBS K5-50-1 metaG... | ecosystem: Host-associated > Plants > Roots >...
CCTCTGTCGCGCCGCTGCGTGGTGTGCGGAGTGACAGAGGGCGTGCGCAGGATCAGCATCTGTCTCGATGGTGAACCGCTCCGCATGCAGCCCGATCTGTGCACCGCGCACAGCGAGCAGTTCATTTTGCGCACAGGCATCGCCCTGGGCCAACTCATTTACCGTAAGGAAGAACAGACGTGACTCACCGCATCCGCGAGCGCTCCCGAGTCGCTACGCGAAAGACCCCATCCCTCTCCGTACCAACGGATTCGGGGGCGCTCTCGGTTGCGGCGGGCAAAGTAGGCATCGGCATCGATCCGGGTTTGGGTGCCGAGCGCTGCGGCCTAGCCGCGATCTACGCCGAGCCGCCGCGCCTCATTGAGGTGCAGAGCGTCGGACCCGAGCCATGGGATGAGATCCGGCGGTTCGTGACGAAGGTAGCGCAGAACTACACGCTCTCATTCATTGCGATTGAAAATCCGCTTCGTGTGCTCGCGGGCAAGCACAAGAGCGGTGAGACGAATGTCAAGGCGTGGCGTCTGCTCGAGGTGGTCGGTTTCGCGCGGGGGATCGCAGCGATGCTGCACGTAGCCTTCATTGAGATCGATCCGCAGAGGATCAAGCGCGGGGTCGGTGCCGCTCGCACCGCGGACAAGAAGCAAGTGCGCCGCTGCGTGCGGGCTTGCTTTGGCACGCCGCAGTGGCTCAATGAACACGAGGCCGACGCACTAGCGACGGCCTACTCCGCGCGCGCCATTCATCGCATGCGCGTGGCGGGGCTGTCATGAGCGCTGCGACCGACATCAAGGACTACCTGAGCAAGCACCCGTTTCGGGTCATCATCACCGGCTCGCGCAATTGGCTCGCCGCGGCCATCATGCGCGAGCGGATCCTGCGCTTGGAGCTGACCACGAGTCATCCCAATACGTGCATCGTGCACGGCGCCTCACCGCTTGGTGGTGCTGATTGGATTGCGGACGACATCGCCGACGAGCTCGGCATTCGCTGCGAGCGCTTCCCGCCCGATCCGCGCATCCTGCCACGAGCGAAGGCATTGAGAATGCGCAACGCGCGCATGGTCAAGGCAGGCGGGGATCTACTGCTCGCCTTTCCGCTCGCCGACAGTCGCGGCACATGGGACACGTACAATCTCGCGCGGGCGCACGGCATCCCGGTGGAGGTAGTCAGCCGATGAAAAAGAAGACGACGAAGAAGAAAACCAAGCGGGTCCCTGAGATTGTGGGTCCCGTCAAAGAGTTCACCAAGCAAACCGAGCAGTGGGTCGATGCGATTCTCAATGCCAAGCGCACCAAGGCGCAGGCCGAGCGCACGATCGCCGAGCACGAGACGCTCTTGATGCGCGAGCTCGGCTCGTTCAAACAAGGCAAGCTGCCCAATGGCATCTTGGTGATCGCCAAGAAGATGGAGCGCAAGAGCTACACGGCCCCGGCCTGCACCTTCATCCAACTCAAGATCATCAAACCGGAGAGCGAAGATGACCACTACTGACGCGGCAGAACAGCCCCTGAGCCGCGCCCGCATCATCCAATTACTGTACGCGGCTGACAAGTGGGGGGACGTCAGCCTGTCGTGCGCGGAGTTTCGCGCACTCATCGATGTGACGGACCTCTTGGCACACCTGGCACTTGTGCACAGCTACTACTTCACCGGTAACATCTCCGATGAACAGCGCGCTCTGTTGATCGCGTGTGGCTACGGTAAAATCGCTGAGCGTTGCCGCCTGGATGCACGCTGATGGCTGACGCCGACGAACACATCTCGGGATCTTCAATCCAGGCCGCGCTAGAGGTGGCGAAGGCTCCGGAGATCGCCGATAGCCTGAGAAAAGCTTACGCCAGTTTAATGGCTGAGCGGGACGGTTATGCAGCCGCACTCGCTCGCATCGCCAGCGAGCACCGCTGGGCGCAGGAGGATTACCGCAACTTCGCCAGTGAGGTATTGAAGAAATGGCAACGACAATAGAAGCACCGATCCCGATGCTGCTCTGGTGCCCCAAATGCCACGAGCGGCACATCGATCAGGGGGAGTTTGCGGTTAAGATCCATCACACCCACGCTTGCCAATTCTGCGGCATGGTGTGGCGGCCTGCCATCGTGGCGACCGTAGGTGTACGATTCCTGCCAGGATTCAAGGACCCATGACCAACGAAGAGCGTCTCGCGGCAGATCTTGATTCTCAGAAGGAGTACACGCGCATCTGGAACGAGCGCTGTAACCGCAAGACCGAGCAGCTCATTGAAGCCGACAAACGCATCGTAGAACTCAGCGAGGAGTTGAAACGCTTGAAGAGTACGGTCCTTTACTCGGAAGCCGCGCGCATGCAACAGACGCTCGTCGCACTACGCAAAGAGCTGGACGAAGCTCGCTCTGGATACCATGCCCTCGACAAGAACTGGCAAACTATGCACGAGGCTGCCATGCGACCAATCCGCGCAGCCGTAGGCAACGCTGATGCCACCGTGCCAGAAATAGTTGCGCACATCGAGCGCGTGACCAAAGACCGCGACACGGTTGGAACTCAGATCGTTGAAGCATGCAGGGAGCGCGATGCGTGGCGCGCCGAAGCCGAAGACTGGAAGAGGCGGATGCGCTGATGACATCCGATCGAATCAGCGAACTAGAAGCGGAGATCGTTGAGCTGAAGTTCCAGCGCCGCGACGCGGTAATGAGCGTCGTAGAAGACCTACGCAAACAGATACAGCGCAACACCAATCTGACCGAGGCCGACGTGGTCAAACTGTCCAGTGAGTTGGACTACTACACGGAGAGGGTCGAAACCTGGTCGGAGCCGCGACCAAAAGTGTTGGAACTTCAAGAGGCACTCAATGAACTCAGAACCGTCACGTGCCAGTCGTGCATGCACCTGCTCGAACGCAACAAGGAGCTGGCTGATAAACTAATCGAAGTGAGCAATGGTGTCACCGAACTCTATCAGCAGGTGGTCAACGAACGCGATCATGCGGTTGCGCAGCAGGAGCGCGCCGCCATTACCTGGCACCGATACCACAACCACTTGCTTAGCCGCGAGGAGTTCGAAGGCACGATTGCTGAACTGGCGGAGAAGCGCAGCGATTAGCCGATGAATGGAATGCTCGGCACGGGATAGGCAGAGCGGTGACGGTCAAGCGCGACAACGGATTCATGATGTACACCACCACGCGCAGCATGGCATGGGTCCTAGAAAGCGGCGATGCGGTGGTGCAGGTCGAAGGCATTAGCGGCTGCTACAAATTGGATCGGGTGCAGCCGTGTGATCGCCGATCTTGCTGAGGAGGCAGTGATGCTACCGACGATGGGAAACCTTGATCAATGCTTGTGCCCGGAGCACGATAGCCAACTTCGTGTCTGCGCGCAGTGCGACGACTCCGGCATCTGCGACGAGTGCGAGTACTGCTGGACGTGCGAGACGAGCGGAATGCATCAACCGGTAGAACTCTTGCGCATTCGTGTCGCGCGAGCCAAGGGCTGGGTGCAAGCGAGCGGGCATCTGAACGAGTTTATTGAAACGGCCAAAGCGGCCACAGAAAAGAGAGCGCCAGCCCAAGGGATCCTCGAGGCCGCGCAAGCGCTCGCGCAGATCAGCATGGTGGCCTCGCTGGAGCTTGCTAGCCATCATCTACGAAAGCGCGCCGACGAAGAACTGAAGCAATGCCTGGTCTACGCGACGCACTGCAATCCCGATGCAGCGGAGGTGCTCACCAAGGATCTGAAATCGGACGAGTGAACTTTTTCGGCCCCTCGGGGCGGATGGAGCGACAGTGAGTGCAATGGTGAAGGTGAAGCTAAGGCACGTTGGCGGATCGGAGCGCGAGGTGGACCTTCTGCAGGTCAAGCCAGGCAGCCGAGATCACGACAGTCACGCCAGTGCGATGGTCTGGTGGCCGACGGCGGGCCTGTACATCTTGAGTCTCGAGACCGGTAGGATGCATGGCAAGGATTGCGCAAGTTGGCGTTTGGACGAGGTCGAGCTAGAGCGCCTCCGCGCGATGCTGCAAGCGCTGCGACCGAAGAGGATCGTCGCCCGCATGGACAAGCAGTGGCAGCGCGCTTCCGGGGATTGCCTGTGCAAGGTATGCTGCGAGCCGTACAGTCGGCATCCGGTGGCCGCAAGCGAGGAGTGGTTGCATGTGCTCTGCGATGGGGCGCGGGTGAAGCTGTGACCGAGTCGTGGGCAAGCGCCTGCTAGCCTAATTCTCGGTACCAAATGAACTTAACTGTACGAAATCATTACTAAAAAGGGTGGCCGGCGGCCTTGTTCATGGGTGACAACGACCCCGTTCGGTACGATAGGCAAAACGTTACCTAAACATTGAAAATCATTCACAAATATAGTGTTCGGAAAGGGCGGCCTACATTGGAGAAGAAGCGACAGCTCAGTATTGAACTGAGCAAAGAAGTAGATGGTCTGGAGATGGGGGTTCTGGCCGATGGTACGGCATTTCTATCGATGCGCGGGTTGGCGAAACTTTGCGGGATCGCGGTGAGCACGCTCAGTGAGAACTGCAAGGCTTGGCTTGAGGGGAACCGTTCCGGCCGATTCGGTCAATTTGTACAACGTAACGGTGTTGGTGACGCAAGCCTCTATATGCGTCAGGAGATTGCGGGCAGCGTCGTTTATGTCTTCTCTGATCAAATCAGCACACTCTTTCTTGAATACTATTCATTCGAAGCACCGAATCCCACAGCCCAAGCGAACTATCGCACCGTAGCGCGCGCTGGCCTCAAGCTCTTCATCTATACAGCTCTTGGGTACGACCCGAGCCGTCTCGTCCCGCCCGCATGGCGGCACTTTCATGATCGGGTAAGTCTCGCGAGTGCACCAGCGAACTATTTCAGTGTCTTCAAGGAGACATCGGAATTTGTGGTCAACGCAATTCGAGCTGGGCTCCATGTTGATAATGCACTGCACCCACGACGAAAGACGCTTCGCGTTTTGCAGTCACGCGGTCGAAGGCGCCGAGGTGGCGGAGATCATTCACTTCGAGACCACGAGCTTCGTGCTGTGCGAGCCGTGCAGTCGAGAGGCATCGGCGGGCAAGGACTGGGATCAGTTGCAACAGCGGATGGAGTGGACGCGGCTGTGCATCGATTGCGCAGAGACGCAGGGGCTCTTCGATGACGAGGATTGATCGCTCGGCTTGAGCCCAGGGATATCGCCTCGATCACGATTTGTCTCAGCGCGCACCGCTGAGCTAACACGGGGGGATTACGCAACGAACAGAAGGAGTTTTTGTAGGTATCAGGCGGCTGAGACTAGGATCCAGCCTCAATGCGGCTACCCGCGACACTTGCTCCACGTGAACGACTACTTGGTCCGGGCGACGCCAAATCCCTGCAAACGGTCAACACATCGGAAATGCCCGATGGTGCGCAATGTTGGGTGATTGACCAGAAGGCATACTACCACTTCCACAGGGAGGACAACACGACGCCCGCCAACTATCCGAGCGTGATGGTGCCCGGATCAGGACCGGGCCGCTGGCTCAATAGCGATCACTTCTTCGGAGCGACGGGTGACGCCAACAATGGCTGGCGCGACATGATCGGCCAGATCACGACACCGAGCACCGAGATCGGCAACCCGACGCGCGAGCCAGTGGGCGACAGCGACTTCACCGCGTACAAATTCGATCTCGATGAGCACGTGTGGATCGAGTACCACATCAACCACGACTATCGTCCAGGCACTCCGATGTACGTGCACGTGCATTGGCTGCCCGATGGCACCGACACCAACTCAGTGAAGTGGCTCGTGCAGTACGTGTATGCCAAGGGGCACAATCAGGCCAACTATAACTTCGGCGATGGCACCGGCACGAGCGTGGAGATGGAGCAGGCGCCGCCAGGCACACCCTTCCGGCATATGACGACCGAGATCGCCTCACCCATCGTCAACGCCGACTTCGAGCCGGACGGCATCCTGTGGATCAAGCTCAATCGCGTCAGTAACGGTGGCTCCAACAACAACGACGGGATCTTCGTATTGACCGTCGATGTTCACTATCAGAGCAACGCGATCGCAACGAAGAATCGCTCTCCGAACTTCTACCAGTGAGTCGGGGAATTCAGTCGACCACGGCGACTTCAACCGGCCGGTCGAAGCTACTGAGCACGCGCCGCATCGTCCGAACGCGTCCGATGCCACCGACCCAGCCGCAAGTGCGGCCAGCGTAGCGGCCAAAGGCGCGCGCCCAAGGGTCGGGATTCTCTTCGTCGGCTGAGCAGAAGCGGTACGCGCTCGACAACAAGCGTGCGGCGCACCAGGAGCTCTGTCGCAGCTCGGCCGTACTGCCATGCGGCTCTTGCCAGGCGGCGGGGCAGCTCACTTGCCACAATTGGAAGTAGGATCGGGCCCGTCCGTTGTCGCAGCGCATTCCCTTGGGCAGGCTATCGCAGTGACCTTCTCCGATGGCCTGGGCGAACTTGCTCTCGTGCCAGCCGACGGCGATGAGCGCAGCGGCCAGCTGCCGCCTAGACCCGAGCCAAACCGGGTTACACTCCTTCTTAGAGAAGGCACTCGCGCAGGTCGCCTGCGCCGTGGCCTGGTCGATGGCTTGGGCAATGCCTCGGAGCCGGCTAAGCCGCTCCGCCTCGCTCTCGGTGTCCAAGGAGAATCGCGGCAGCGTGAAAAGGGCGCTGAGAATGACTTGGAGTAAGGTCATGCTGCCGAGGCTAAGATCATTGGTGGACGGCGTCGAGTCAGGACTTTTTGGGGAAAAGGGGCCGAGCCGGTACCCTCGGACGCTGTAAGCCATGTTTTCCGAGCTCGACACCGACTCCCTGCCGCCCGACAGCGTCGGTCAGGACAGCGAGACGGCATTGCCGGCAACGGACACCACGGCGCAGGCCGCGCCGGCACCGGTCGCTCCCGCACCCGCCTCGCGTACCAGTGCGGGCGTGGCGCTGCTATTGGCCGGCTCCGGTGCGGTCGCTGGCTGGCTCATGGGCGGAGGCTGGGGCGCCGGAGCAGGGCTCTTGCTCGTCGGAGCGGCACGTAACGGCTACCGAGCCAAGTCGCTTTGGACTGCCGATCGCGCCGAAGCCGCCAAGTGTGCGACGATGGCGGTTGCTGGTGCCGCCGGCGGTGGCTATCTCGCCTACCGCGCTGTCAAAGGAAAGAAACGTCGATGATCGTTCATCCGCAATGGGGCACGGCTACGGTCCTGCAACCGTTCGCCAACTTCGAGGACGTCTACCAGGGAGGCTTCGCGGGTAACCCGGTCGCTTTCCCGGGCACGATCGATCAGCAGGCAACCAACGGAGTGGCCGGTTTCGATCCGACGCTCATCGCCGGCACGCCCGTTGTGCTCGGCTCACGGCTCATGTTGTGGATCCCGCTGTGCATGCTCGATTACACGGTGCCCACGGTGTATGCGTACCAGCTGGTGTGGCGGCTGCGTTCGATCTCCGACTACGTCTACACCTCCGAGAAGAATCAAGCGACGGGCGATCCGCCGATGCCCTATCACTTGAAGAAGCGCGAGCTCGGCGTGGAGAACAGCCCGGGCGATCCGACTACGCAGCGCATCGTGGTGCCGGCGGCCGCCGACTCGGTCGCGTACGAGCAGCAAGAGCCGAGCGGTGACGGCCTCAACGGCGAGCTCGTTCTACGTGGCGAATCGGTGATCCCCGATGGCGCGCTGTGGGATGCGCCTTTTACGCCGAACAGTTACCCCGGTAATCCGACGTACGGCACAGTGACTCAAGGGATCTTCCCGTTCGCCACGGGCCAGACGCCCGGCGGACCGGTCTTCTTCCCCTACTGGGTCGATGCCAAGGGCGACGAGCTCATCATCTTGGCGCGGCGGCGGGAATACGCGCTGGATGACGAGTGGGATTTCGCCAACGATGACCGTAGTTTCTCCAACACTTACGGCACCGACAACGGCACGCGCCCGCGGCTGGAGACGGTCGGCATTTACCTGTTCAACGGCTCGTCGTAGGCTTGAGCCGTACTAGCTCGCGTGCTTGAGCGAGACGCGATGAACCAACTCTGAAACCTGCTCGTTGACTGGAAACGAGACTCTGTCCCTGATCACCGTCATCGTTCCGCTCAGTCGGCCTGAGCTCGCCGAGCACGTCGTCGATCAATTCGCTCGGCAGAGCCATCCGGACAAGCGCTTGTGGATCGTCGAGAACGGCCGGGGCATCGGCGCGATGCAGAGGCAGATGCTGTGGGCGGATCGGGTCCTTTCAAGTGGCCAGGCGGCAAGCCTGGCGCGCAACACCGCCCTCGATGAGCTCAAGCGATCGGGTGGCGGCTACTGGTGCAGTTGGGATGACGACGACGAGTACTTGCCCAAGTACTTGAGTGAAGTGGCCGCCTGCTCCTCTCGAGCAGAGGTGACGGGCAAAGAGCCGCACTTCGTAAGCTACGATGATGAGCACCTGTTCTTCTTTCACGCAGGCCGCGACAGCCGATTCACCGAGCGTTGCCAAGGCGGCACGCTCAGCGGTTGGGCCGAGACAGCGCTGCCCTTTCCGCAGTTGCGTTTAGGCGAAGATCTGCGCTGGTGCGAAGCGATGCGAAAAGTGGGCGCCAGGATCTGGAGTCGAGGCATCCACCACTATCTCTACAGGCGCCGGAGCGCGGGGCCGCATCAGCACGCAACCGGGCGGCAGACTATCGAGATGATGATCTACACGCAGGGCCGCGGAATGTACCTAGGTCCTGTCGATCCGCGGGTAATAAGCGGCGCGCTCCCGCTACCTGAGGGCCGGCCCGTACGGCCACATGAGCGGTTCATGCTGCAGTAGGCTGAGGCAGACATCACGCCGCATTCCAGAGCGTGTAGAGGTTCAGGGCATCCGTTGCGCTCAGTGCGCGTGCGCTCATCCCGAAGCGCCGGATCTTGGCATTCGTGTAGTTGCCGCCACTGCCGCGGCCCAATTGAAAGGTAGTCCCGGTGACGCCCGTGCCATTATTGATATTCGCAGAGATGTTGTGCGCGACGCCGTTCTGGTATATGACCTGACTCGTGCCGGTGTCCACGAAGGTGTAGACATAGTCTGCCGCCGTGATATCCGATACGGTGAGTGTGCCGCTTGATATTTGCGTCACGTAAGTAAACGTCGTCGCATTGGTGACGCGCATTTGATGCCGGTTCGTCGTTCCGCCATCGTCCCACGACCATGTGAAGCCTACAGCGGTGGTGTAGCGCGCTTGCCAGCTTACGCTGTAAGGCGTCCGAATTCCCTCAGCGATCGCCTTGATACCTGCCGCAGTGCTCTGTAGGAATTGCGAACTCGCACTCGTGAAAATTAGTGTCGGCTGACTGCCCGTCCAAGTCGTGGCAAGCGTCGGTGCAGTGCCGGGCGTCAGTGCTTGCCCATTGAGCGCATCGGACCACTGGGTTACTGGGCTTACGCCTGTGAGTCCGAAGCTCTGAGTCCAGTAAAACTTGAGCAGGTTTTGGAACTGTGCCGGCTCGCTCAACGAGCCGTCCAGTGCATAGAGCAACGCGCGGTTGAATTTCATGATGTTCTGACGTTTGTGCCGTCGCAAAAAATGAATGTCGTACCGGCCGCCAGAACAAGGCCCGAGCCTGCCAAGGTTTTGATCGTCAGTGTGAAGGCTCCGGTTGTACTATTAAGGACCTGTTTCGTGTATCCGGAAACGGTGGGAAATATGACCGTCATATTACCAGTCAACAAACCGACGAATTCGATGACCTTGCAAGCGGCGTCTGCGGCAGGCAGTGTTGCGGTGCCCGACTGCACCAGGACTGACGTGTAACCGTCAGAGCCAAATGGTGTTCCTGCAACCGGATCGCCTTTAGATGGGTAAACGTTACGTGTCTCGCCAGAAGTTCCATCAAGATACAGGCCCGACGAACCGCTGCCATTTATCTGCAGTCGGACTTTGCTGGTGGCGTTAGGACCATTGAGGACCGTCCCATTGGCATCACTGACCAGCAGTGAATAGTTTATCGCAGTGGGAGTTGCGGCGTAGGCACCCGCGTAGAGCGCCGCGTACGAGGCAGGGTTGAAGCTCCAACCTCTCAGGTGGGCAACCATGTCCCCTGCGGTCGTATTGTATTTAAGCGTTTGCCCCGAGACCGATTGCGCGCCCGCTTCGAGTGCTCCATTACTCAGGATACCGACCGGTGCGTCACCTGAATATCCCGCGACGACCAACGTGTTGACCAGCGTGATGGGATTAGCGCCGGGGCCATTGTTGCCGACGTGTTGCAGGCGACTGCCGGTAATAACGTGACCAAAAGTACCCGGCATCGCGCCATCGATGAACACCGTCTCTTTGCCTGCCACGCCGCTGTCGCAGGTCATATTGTTGATAAGGGTCCCGTAACTGGACAACGCACCGGGCGCAGCGCTCTTGGCGACCTTAATAATGTGATCGGTGTGAGTATTGGGTCCGAGGTCACCAATCCAAGCATTGTCGATCGTGAGCGCCTGTACCGAGTAGGCGTGGATTGCGCCCGCTGTCGGTACCTCGAACACGCAATCTCGGAACGCCATATTGTAGATGGGTCCCGCGTCGTTTGCATATATCAGAACTTGTGGAGCTGTGGCGCCGCCTGCGGAGGTGAAAAGCAGTGCATCGTGCACATTCCAATTATTGACTGCGTTGTTAGCACCATAGATCGCTAGCAGCGGTACGCTCTGATTCGCGGCACCATAGACGATCATGTGATCTATGGATACGAACAGTGCGGTGTGTGTCGTCGAGCCAGCAGCACCTACCAGAATGGCGCTCGCCGCTGGGTTCGAGGATAAAAACGTAAGCTGTTCGAACCGCAGGAACGCGCACGCGCCAATCATCTTTAGGCCCGCTGCTGCAGCTGAGCCAATGTTGATCTGGATGTTGCGGATCTTTACTAGTTCGGCGGCATTCAGCGTAATGCTATTGCCGGTTCCATCGAGCTTGATCTGCGTGCCGGCGACGTCCTGGTTGTCAGCCTCTCCGGAGATCAGCGTGCCGGTGGGCAGGAGCAGATCGTTGGTGCAAAGGTACACGCCGAGCGGGAAATAGACCTGATGCACATTGGCAGCGGTATCGATAGCAGCCTGAATTGCCGCTGTGTCGTCCGTCACACCATCGCCCTTCGCGCCAAAATTGAAGGGAGTGAGATGACCTACCGCACCCGCTTCAAATAGGAAGCTTCCGCCACTCGTTGTGTCGAACGCGAAGTGCGTGTCTGGCACAAGGACTGGTCCGGTGATGGTTACAGTTACGCCATTGGCGGGACGAATGACTCCGCCCTCAGAAAAGTCGATGCCGCAATCCAGTGTGCGATTGGCCGCGGCCGTTAGCACGGCTCCGGCTTTGGTTTTCAGCGTGAGCGTGGTGTCGGTGATGCTCACGTCGATGGCGTACGTGTTATTGATGCAGAGAAGCGTCTGACCATTAACCGCGCTGGTTGCCGCGGCCGCCGCTGAAAGTGACGCAAATCCAAGGACGTCGATGTCCCCATCGCGCAGCTCGATCGCGGTGCCGGTATCCACCGGATGCGCCCCGCTGCTCGACGAGATCGCTCTTGAGTTGTAGAGCGTGCCCGCCTGATCCTGGTACTGAAAGCCGCCCGCTCCTGTGTTGGTCTCGATGAACCAGCGACCCGGGCCCGCGCTCGGCGCGAGGATGGTGATGTTGTCGGGCGCCGTCGTACTGTTCTTGAAGAGGCGGAAGGACGCATTGCTCGCTACGACCCAGCAAACCGAGCCATTGGGCAGCGGGAAGGTGTTGATGGTCTCCAAGCTATCGCCATCCCCCGTTTCGAGTAGATTCTGGACGGGCGACAGGATGCGGTAGGTCGGAGGGCTTGCACGGTTGGTCATCGGCGCTTAGGGTGGCACGGCTGCCCTCTAGACCCCAAAAACTCCTCGGATCAGCGAAGAGACCTGCTTTTAGCGCTCCCGATCCGGCCCGTGGTAAGTTTGTGGCTGATCGTGGACGACGACCATCTACTCGGGAAATACGGAAAGCGCTTTCCGCCTCAGCGGCGCGCACCGGTCGTGCGCGAAATCAACCCCATCACCGATCCGCCAGCATCGGCCGCCGCTCCGCCCGGAATGGTACAGGTCAAAGCCGGTGGATTAAAGTTCACGTTGCCAACAGCGATGGTGATGACGGCCGTTGCCGCAATTGGAGGAGCCCTTGGCGTCAAGGCCCTGCCCACACCGAGCACCCAGGATTCGCGGCTGGATACGATCCAGCAGCAGCTCATCACCGCCGACATGAATCGCGCCCGCGAGCTGGAAGAGCACCGGCGCGAATCTCAAGCGCAGGAGGATCGGATGCGCGCGCTGCAGACCCAAGTGAGTCTGCTTGAGGTCCAGGTCGCTAGTTTGCAGCACCGCCAACCCTGATTTACGGTTACAATCGACCGACCGAGCGAGACAACCATGAGCAAAAACGAATACTTCTCTGATGTACCGGAACATGAGCGACTGCCGAGCGGGATCTTCGGATCGGACGGGGGACTGGCGCATTTCAACAACGTGCCCACGGCGCGTGACAGCGAGGGCCTACAGATCCGCTGGACGTGCTTGTGCGGTAACCCGAATCGGGTGACGGCCGAATGGGCCGAGCTCGTCATCATCGCCAAGGAAAGCATTCCCAAGGGTTGGACATACAACGCACGCGGCGTTGCTCAACCGCTCGTCCCATGCCGCGGCTGCGGGCGAGCAGCGAATTTCGGCTTGACTCCCGATGAATGCCGCCGCGCGATCGAACAAGGCATCGCCGCGCACGACATCACCCCGCAATTCGTCAGCCAAGTGGCCGCGAGCGTACGCTAACCGGCCGTGTCGTGCGTGGCCACCGAAACGGATCTGAGTCGCGAAGAAGCTCTCGCGATCCTCGAGCCGTATTTCATTGCGGTACGCACTGAGTTTCTGCAAGCGGGTCTCGAGCGGATCGGCGGCGTACATCTGCGCTGCAGTTGGGACATGCACGATAGCCCGCGCCACTTCGCTGCGTGTCGCGAGGATGGGAGCGAGATCCTTGTTGCACCCGAGCTCGCCGAACTCAGCTACGAGACGGTGTGTGCGATCTTGGCGCATGAATGCGGTCACGCCGTGGACTTCTGTTATCCGGGTGAGTTTTTGCTCCGCAATGATCGGCTAGAGCGAGCGGAGCGGAGCGCGCAGGGTAAACGCTGGCGGCATACGCTTCGCGGCTGGAAGCTACGCGATGAGGACGCGGTGGAATTCACCGCCGATGCGATTGCCGAGACCGTGCTCGGCATTCCGATCGGTTACCGCGGTCCATGCATGCTGCAGAGTTTTGGTGGCGCGCCGCGTCCGATTGGTTTGCGTTAACACATACTGTCTCAGTTGATTCACTGAGCTGATTCGAATTCGATGCGCGACAAGCAGTCTCCGCGCCTCGCGCTCTCTCGGCTCTGCCGCCGAGCTGGCATTCAATGCGCTCGTTGGTGGTCGCCGTTTCAATGAAACGGGCTTCTGCTGGTTAGCGCGGCACGCTGTCTCGTGGAAGTCGTTCGAGCACGCATTTCTTGCGTCTAGCATACACGACTTTTTGCCCCAACTCGGCCCTCGCGTTACCTTCGAGGGCATGGCAAGCGTCACCACTGTGCTCTGCGCTGCGCTTGGCGCAGGCGCCCTAGTCCGTGCCTTCTATCACCCGGCCCGTGCCCTCATACAAGACGGGTTCGTGTCACAGTGCGCGGGCAGCGACACGAGCTGCGACCCGCACCTAACCGTGGACGGCTCCATGGGCAGCCAGCCGGTGTACGCTGTGGTGGGCGGCGTCATCGTTGCAGCGGGACCGGACTGGGTCGCCCTCGTCCCGAACCACGAGGCCGTAGTTCTGACCTACGGTAACCTGACCGATGTAGCCCCCGCTGGCAGCAAGGTGGGCGTGGGTCAGATGATCGGCCGCAGCGCCAGGCTCAGTTTCGGCGTTTCGCGCATCGATCGCGACGCCGCGGGCAGCGTGAAGCTAACGCCCTACGAGCCGACATCGTGGCTCGCGGTGCGCGGCCTGGGCGTGAGCGTCAAAAGCCAGCACAGCGGTCAGAATCTCTGGTGTGAAGGCGGCCGCACGCTCAGCGTTCCGCAACAAGTCGGCCGTTGCGGGATAGCACTGCCCGCTCCGAGCGCATGGGCTCTATTGCCCGTGAGTGTCACGTTGAGCTGAGGCACATGGAGGACAACGACCGAGCACTCGCACTGTTGGGCATCGCGGCTGTGGTCGGTGGTTACTACATCGCGCGCGGTGCCTTCGGTGGCCAGCAATCCAAGGCCCTGCGTGCAGGCGAAGAGGACGAGTTCGTAGCGGCGCACTATCGCGCCGCCGGCTGGCGTGAGCCGGAGCAGACCGTCATGCAAGAAGTCGTCGCGCTCGGCGTCATCTTTTTGGTGGGCACACAAAGCTTGGTTACGGCAGCCGATTGGGCACTCAAGCAGGCCGGTCGATGAAGAGTGTCTTGCTCGTTGAGGACGATCCGCATTCAGGGCTCGCCCTGCAGCGCTGGATCAGCCGTCTAGAATTTCAAGTGGATCTATGCACGACCGTAGCGGAAGCAAAGCACAGGCTGACACAGAAGAATGAATACGCCGCCGTAGTGACCGACTTTCACTTGCCCGATGGAGTGGGCAGTGAGGTGGAGGAGATGGCCAAGCTCAACGGCATCCACTGTGTCATCTACTCGGGTGCTGCCGATTCCGCCATGGGTCCTACCGTGATCAACAAGACAGATCTGCATGCACTGACCCACTGGCTCTTAGAAAACGTGGACTAAAACCGTGAAGGAACCGATTGAAGAAAAATGGCAGCGCATGTTCGTCGAGCAGAAGCTCGATGCGCTGCTCAGTTTGACGATGACGATGCAGCGTTCGCTCGATCTGTGCATCGCGTACGTGCAGGCCAATGCAGCGGAAAACATAGCCAAAGCGCGACGCGAAGAGCTCGATACGCAATTCAGCAAGCTGCAGGCTGAGCGCAAGGCCAGTGAGGGCGAGCAGAAGCCCGAGGACGATATCGACACCGATCGGCCGACGAACGTACCACATCCGGAGAGCAAGTCATGACGATCGATGTGCAGTACCAGACTCCACCGAATGCTCAGAATCAGATCCTGGTCATCGACCAGTTGACGCCTTCTGATCTGGTGACGATGGCCGCGGCGCTCACTACCTCGTACCGCGCGCTGTTCTCAGCCGATCTAGCGCGTCGCGCGCTCTGCGTGTTCCTTGCACACACCGCACTTGAAACCGGTCGCTGGCAGAAGCTACACAATTGGAACATCGGCAATGTGAAGGCGTCGCTCGCGTACAACGGCCTGGTTCAATACTTTCGTTGCAACGAAATCATCAACGGCAAGCTCCAATGGTTTGACCCGTACAATCCGCAAACACGCTTCCGTGCATTCAAGGGACCCACGAGCGCGACCGAGCAGTACCTACGCTTTCTCGGCATGGCCACACGCGGAGTGGGGCAACCCAATCGTTACCAAGCTGCATTCGATGCCGCTGAGAAAGGAGATGTCGTGGGGATGGTCGATGAGCTGGCGCGTGCGGGCTACTTCACCGCCAGCGTCGAGCTCTACCGGCGCGCCGTCGTTGCGCTGTTCACCGAGTATCTACGCGATCTACCGAGCACATGGCCCACCATGGAGCCCGCGCCGCGCATCGAGAGCATTGCGATCGCGCAAGAGACGAGCGGGCACAGCAAACTCAGCAATCAAGACATCCACGACATCCTGATGTTGCAGATCCCGCTCCAAGTCGATTGGGATGAACTCACTAAAGCTCGTGATGCAGAGATCCTCGACGCCGATCTCAACGAGATCCAATGAAGCACGAGCCCAAACAAGAACTGCGGCAAGAGCTGCACCAAGATCTCACGCTTGAAGATCGGATGCTCTTGCTCGAGCGTCAGCAGCAGAAGTTCGAGCGTCTCATGCAGAGACGCTTCGCGATGCTACAGAACTCGGTGCTCAAGGATTTCGATCTCGCCCTGGAATATTCGCGCGCGAATCTCTCTAACCGTTGCCCATTGTCGGTGCGTCAGGATTTAGATGCCAAATGGCAAGCGCGTGAAAAACGGCGTGACTGCGAACGACAGGATGAAAAAGCAGCGCTAGAATCAGAAGAAGTCGACGACGACGAGACTACGCAACCCTAAAAGCGCAAATGCCTAGCAAGTCGCCGCCTCCCGATATCGTTGTGACGACCGTACCGCCCGGCCCGCGTGTGCCAAGTGGCATCGATAGGCTAACCGAACGCGTCGAGCCGAGTGACGACGAGATCATGGCGCACGCTGATCCGGTGCAGCGCCTCCTCTACAAGCGCATCAATGAGTTCAGCGATTCGGTACTCGCGCCCGACGGCCGCATCTCGCAACTCCTGGGCTCAGCCGACAAGATCGACAAGCAACTGCCGCTCTTGAGCCGTCAGATCGGCAACCTACAGCTCCAAGTCTCGACGCTCGTATCGGATCAGCGTCAACGCAATCACGACGACGAGTCGAACTGGAAGCTCATCCGCACGCAGGTGAGCGGGATCCGCACTGAGATGCAAATGCTCAAAGAAGAGATCAGTTTGCGGATCGCAATGCTCGCACAGGAACAAGAGAAATTAGTGATCGCTGAGCTAGAGATCCGTGCAGAGGTCAAGGCCCTGTGGAGCAAGCTTCAAGAACTGAGCCCGCCCAAGGACGATTAGATCACCGGCTCGAGCAAGAGCGTGAAGTAGGCCACGTCGATATCGTGGCTGGAACTCACGTTACGCAAGGCCATGTTGATGACATCGCCATCGGTGAGCGTGACGATGCGCAAGGCCGTCAGATCGATGACATCGGGGCCATCAGAGATGGCTTCGCGTTGAGCATAGGCGACATCGGTCGTGGTGCCGATGAGTACGCCGTTGAGATCGGGGGCGATCTCGAGCGCTTCGAAGTTACCGGGCGTCCCTTCGCTGGCCCCGATCGAAGCCAGGCACCAGATCTTGTACAGGCGATCGGGCCCGTTGTAGGTCAGAGCGGGCGAGGGAGCGGTATATAAGAAGAGGGCGCCACCGGTGTTGGCGGGCGCCGCGTTGGTGTAATCGAAGGGCGCGTTCGTCGCTTCGACCCAGGTATTCTGACTGGCGACGGTGATCGTGAAGCCGGCGTTGCCCTGCAGCTGCACCATGCCGGTGAAAATAGCGCTGGAGCTTGAGCCGCCGACGAGCGCGATCCAGCGCCCGGGGCCAGTGAGCGGAGCGACGATGGTCTCGTCGACGGGCAGTGGATCGGCGACCGAAGTCTTGTCGAGGTAGTAGTGGCTGTGATTACTCGACACATAGACGATGGCCCCATCCATGACGGGCGTCGTGTTGATACCAATCAGGCAATTGCCGAGATCGGCCGCGTTGACGAAGCCTCGGGTGCCGAGAAAACGGTAACTTGGGGGCGCGAGATATTCGACCATGGCTGGCAGTATCGATCGGCGGGGTAGTCCCCACCAAAAACTCCACCAAGCGCGTCTTTTACCGCGCGGCAGTTTGACCCGAGTTTTTGGGGTCAGCGCTGACCGTATGGCAAGCTGCGAGACGTGACCAACCGTGTAGCTCCGCCCACGTACCGCCTCATCAGCTCTGCGCCGGTCGCGTCGCGATCAGGAATACAGTCTGCGTGATGGCGTGATTGACGCCCGAGCCACTGACTGACTTGAGCCGCACCTGGTTCCCTGGGTGTCCACCGGATGACAGCCCACTGCCGAGACCAATGGTCGTGCCCGTTCCGGTCTCGAGCGTGACGACCGTGATGGTTCCGCTGAATGTGGGCACAGCGCGATAGCTGACGGCAGCCGCGGCACTGGCGACTGTCGGGAAATGAAACCAATCCGTCCAATTGGTGCCGTCGGGCGAGCACTGCACGACGAAATCGAGCGTGCCACCCGCCACCGTGCCATCGGTTCCAGCCAGTGTCGCTTCGATGGCAAAGCTCTCGTAGTCATCGAGGCCCGTGACCGTTCCCATGATCTGCGCGGTCGACGCACTGCTTTGACTTGTCGCGATCGTGCCGGTCAAGCTCGTGCGAACACTCTCGATCTTCTTGACGATCGGAAAGCTGTTCTGCCGAGCTTGAAGCCCCATCGTGATCGTGATGGTGCCGTCGGTGATCTTGTTGAACATCGCCCGGCTAGCGACGTCGGCCGTGGGCATCGTGTTGGTGCCATCGGTCAGCTTGATCGGCCACGCGCTAGCGAGCGCGGCCGCGGTGCCCTGATTGGCCGTCACGGTACCGGAGACGACCCAAGGGCTCGTGCTCTGAGTTGCGGCAACCGTGCCCGACACAACCCAGGGGCTGGTGCCTTGCGTGACCGCGCCCGAGATGACCCACGGGCTCGTGCCCTGCGTGACCGCGCCCGAAATCACCCAAGGACTGGTTCCTTGATTGGCCGTGACGGTGCCAGAGACGACCCACGGGCTGGTCCCCTGCGTCACCGAGCCGGAGATGATCCAGGGGCTTGTGCCTTGATCGACGGTCACGTCGCCGATGACGACAGCGGACGTTGCAACGGGATTGACGCGAGGGGTGCCGCGGCCTTGGCCACTCATAGCCGCAGAGCCTAACAGCGGGGCCCATCGGGACCCAAAAAGCTCGCATCGAGTTCTTGCCGCCCTGCCGCCCGCTCTGCGACAATGGCCTCGGTAATGGCCGAAGCTCTGATTGCCCGTACCCCGCGTCAGCAGGGCGTTGCCGTCCTGGACACCGAGAGCACCATCCACTTCGCCGTGGGCCTCGGGGCGGGCATTGCGGGCGTCGATCCCAAGATGGCGCTGCTCGGCGCTCTCTTGGCCGAGGCGGTCGTCGAGGTCGTCAAGGCGCAGAGCACCAAGGCCCTGTTCGAGCCGGGGCACGGGCAGAGCAAGATCAACGAAATCTTCGACCTATTGACCCTCACCCTGGGCGCCTACCTCGGCAAAGCCATCCGTGAGCACGCAAAAGAGCCAACGGCCGCCGCGCTCGCACCGGTGACCGAGCCCGTCACAGGCCTGGGTAACCCCGGTAAGCTCATCGGCATTCGGCAGGATCCGCGCACGGGCCGCTGGGAATTTATCGAAGCAGCGGCATGAGACACGGCGACAAGATCGTAAAGGCCATCGCGGTGCTCGGGGTGATGGCTTTGGGATTGTTAGCCGGCCGAGCATCGTCAGCGACTAAATGCCGGAGCGTCGCCACCATTGTCGCTGTGGCGAGCAGTGCACCGGAAAATCTTGCCGTCGACTGCCCCTTCGCGTACCGACATCTGGTGGCCATCAACTGCGAGCACAGCGAGCGCTGGGTGGACCTGTGTCAAGCGGCTGAACGCGCAGGCGTCAGTATGCACCTGGTGTGTGTGGAAGCGTCCGAGAACTGCACGATGGCCAAGAAGTGCCTAGGAGAGCCATGAGCATCACGACCTTCGTCCAAGCGCCGCCCGCCGTGCGGAAGGGTTGGGAGCAAGTAGCCGAGAGTATCGAGCAGAGCGACATCGGTAAAGACTACACGCTCATTCTGCAGCCGCCTGAGCTCAGCATCCGCGAAAACTTCATGGCGATCCTCAAACGCATGGGACAATGCAAGACCGAGATGGTGCTGCGCCTCGAAGATGACGTGCTCGTCAACCGCTACATCCTCGAAAACATCGAGAGCTGGCCCGAGCGTCATGAGGAGCGCTTTGGCTGCGGCTGGTGCTTCGATCCGGGCGGCACGACCTACTCGGTGCGCGATCGCATGTACCAGCGGCCGCCCACGCAAAACCGCTGGGTCAACGGTCCGCACCTCGCCTATTCGCAAGCGGTGCTCTTCTATGTCAAGGACATGAAGGAAGTGAGCCATTACGTCTGGCAATGGTTCTCATCGCGTGGCGGATTGAAACAGCCCAAAGCGTGCGAGCAGGACTTGGCGATCGCTTGGGCCATCAATCAGATGAAGCGCCAGGTCTGCATTCATGCACCGAGCTTGGCCGAGCACCTGATCGACATGCCGAGCTCGCTCGGTCACAACCATCCGCAGAATTCGGGCACGAGTAACGGCACGTTCAGCGTCGATTGGCGCCGCAGCGCGGGTTACGTGGATCGCTTCGGCCGTGCTGTCGGTAACGTCTAAGCGGACATCGCTTGGAGACGGGGCCGCTTTTTACCGCACTAAAGCAAAATAGCCGAGTTTTTGGGGTCCGGTCGTCCCGCATGCGAAGCTTCGAGCCGTGACCAACCGTGTAGCTCCGCCCACCTATCGCATCCTGTCGCCCGTCCAGAATCTTCTCGAAACGGGGGATGGGGACAGCCTTGAGACGATCAACACCTTTCCGTTGCCTAATGGTTCGGTCTGCTGGGTCGTAGCGAGCGGCGCGTCCTTCCGCCTTTTCAAACAGAGCGTCACCCCGCCCGACAACATCAGCATTATCGCGCCAAGCGCGGGGCCAGGGCGTTGGTTCATCGAAGTCAATAGCGGATCGGGTCTGCAAATCCAAGATCAAGCCGGCCTACTTTTGCCGCAGCAGCCGATCCTTGAAACAGGCGGCTCGCACCCGATCAATACAGGGATTTCAATTGAACTCCGGGATGGAGACATCGACGTATTAGCCTTCCCATCGCTCTCTGCGGCGGCAGCGGCAGCAGCACCGAACACGGGTCAAGTGCTGTTGCTCATCAATGATAGCTATGCGCTCAACGCTAGCATCACAGATGACACGCTGACAATCAAAATGAAGGCGGGTGCGGTGCTGACAGCCTCAGCCAACCGCACGCTTGAGTCGGGCATTGATTTTTCTGAGGGTGGCCTCATTCGACCGGCCAACGGCGTGACCGTCACGATAAATGGTCCGATCACAGCGGACGACACACAGCACATCTTCGATATCAGCCTGGGTGGCTCGTTTAGTTTTGGAACAGGCTCAATTGGGCGGCTGTCCCTGCGACACTTCGGAGCCAATGGAGAGGCGGGTACGAATCAGCACGATGAGATCCAAGCATTCTTTGATGCGATGGTCGGGGCGAATGCTACGGGTGCGGGTGTTAGGGGAATCATTCCGCCAGGGCAATATCGCTCCGATAGCCAATTGACGATCTCAGCTTTGGATGGCGGAACGATTGAAGGATACGGCATTCAGAACAGCCGAATATTCTATGGGGGAGTGGGGACGATCGCGGGCGGCTTCTTGCAGTTATTGAACTGTACCAACACAATATTGAGCGAACTAACGATCGATGGCGTCGACCCCTCGCTACCCAGCTACGCATGCAACGTGAGCTCATGCACAAACACGCGGCTGATCGATTGCCTAGTAACGACGGCTAAGCAGACCTTGCGTGTGGGAAGTGGCTCAGAGAGCATCTACATCAACCGCTGTGAGGTTACTGGCGGCAACGGCGCAGCGGCACACGCCTGTGGCGTCTTTCTACAGGAATGCAACGGCGTCATCATAGAGGCCAGCAATATCCACGACAATGGCAACCCAACGGGTACAGAGGGTGGCGCTCCAGGGCCGAGCGGAGCGCAGCTTCTAGCAGAGATCAACACACTCTCGCTCAACGTGCGCATCCATAATAACCGGATCACGAATGCCGACGGAAACGCCTGCTTTGGCATTCTGGCATTCGACGTCGCTGGCTGGGTCGTCACAGACAATCATGTGGATGAAGGCAACATCCTGGGCGTCGGCAACAACGCGGACTCAAGTGGCTATGGCATCGCGATGTACCACGGATCTAGTCCGTTGGGACGCAATGTCATCTCCAACAACGTCGTACAGAACTGTGCGGGCACAGGCATCTACTACCAAGCGCTCGGTGTACCGATCCAGGAAAGCATTATTCACGCGAACCACTTGGTGGACACAGCTCTACAGCTCAACGATACGAGTCTGCTTGTTGGAGGGATCGGCTGCAACTGTGCGCGTACGATTATCACCGACAACGTCATTCGCTGGACCTCATACGAGGTGACGGCCGATGATGCAACGAACACCCTAACGCTAGACTCACTCAATGCCATCAACACGTTCGAAGATGACGATCGGGTCACCATTTGGAACGTGAGCGGGGCGCTTCCTGGAGGACTGTCCAGTGCGACGAGCTATTTCGTCATCAACAGCACACCGACGAGCTTGCAGCTGTCGCTGAGCTCAGGCGGGGCCGCCGTGAACATTACGAGTGCTGGCACGGGCATTCAACTCATCGCCGCCACCAGCGTGGGTAGCTCTGGCATTCAGTTCCAGGGCAATCAGACTCTTTGCAAAGGCAACGTGATAGATGGTGCTTGGCACAGACCGGCCATCAGTATGCGCGCAGCTGGCACATTCTTCAACTGCGATAACTCCATCATCTCGCTGAACCAGATCCTCAATTCTCAAGGAGGCATCTACAGTAACGCTTCAGTTACGATCGAGGGCCTAGTTGTCAGTGGGAATAAGATTAACCCTCTGCTCACAGGCGGAGCAGGGATCGGAGTTGCCCTACAATCAACCACTCCTCGCTGTAAGATTACTGGCAATACGGTGACGGATGCTCCAGCAGATGGGATCATTCTGCTAGGTGGCACAAACTGTCTCATCGCCAATAACATTGTGCATAATTGCTCACTCGCAACCGTAGCAGGTTACCCGGGAATTCTCAATCTGGCTAGTGATAGCGTCATCATCGGAAATCTATGCAATGGAGACAACCACAACTATGGGATCCAGGACACAGGAACCTACAATGTCATCTGTCTGAACAACTGCAAGGGTCACGCGACGCCCAATCCCACCGGAGCCGTGAATGCGGGTGCAACCAGTTTTCAGTTTGCGAATGTGGTAGCCGATGCATGGGCGATCGACAATCAAGTCAAGAACCTAAACGGCACGATCGAATTACGCGATGCGACAGGTCAGAATCTGGGAGCGACGTGGACTTTTCCTGGGACCCTTGCGCTCGATGTGAGCCAAACGTCAGGAACGCTCAAGTTGACTGCGCTAGGCACCAGTCAACATGTGGGGATTGAATCCGAAAATCCTTACATAAAGTCAACGGCGAGCCCCATCCGCCTGATTGCGTCCGGTGCAAACCATCAGACGGTTTGGGAGGATGATGATAGTAATCTCGCACTTTTGCTTTCGGCACCCCATGCGGGCAACTGCAGCATGGATACAGATGCGTCTGTTCCAGAATACGCGCATAAGCATCACGGTACACCCGTCTGGTACGTGAACAACACGGGCTTTGTCATCTACGGTCTTGGATCGACCAGTTGCGTAACCACGAATGGTTCTGGTTATATCACGGCAGTACCCTACACTGCAGCCGCGACGGTATCGACGATCATGGCGCGCGATTCGGGTGGCAGAACCGCAGTGGCTGGCGTGGATGTGAATGACACACTTTTACTAAAAGACCGCGTCGGTGATCCGGCAACTCCTACAGGCGGAGGCCTGCTTTACGTCAAGGCGGGGGCGCTATACTTCATTGGCTCTTCTGGAACCATCACGCCGCTAGCGCCAGCCTGAGCCAAGCTCAACGCGACGCGAAGTTGAGATAGATTTGATCGAGCTGCGCTCTCGTGGCCGCACCGGAGATGATTCCAACGCGACGAATGTAACCGTCATAGGCAAACGTGCCGGTATTGCTGAAAGCGCCGATTGTGAAGCACGCGGCGGTGCGACTGGTCGCGTTGATCGCGCCAACCGCAGCGGCGGCTACGTTGTCCTGATAAAGCGTTTGAGTCTGCCCGGCCAGCACCATCGCGAATACGTGTGAGTTTGCTGTATTGCTCGACAACCCGGTATAAGTTTGCGTACCACTGCCGCTTGAACCCGAGTCGCGCAACTGCAATTGCGTCGCCGAGCCGTTGTCACCAATATCCAACCGATTCGCCGAAGCACCGCTGATACCACCAAAAAACCAAGGCACGGCTGTATTCGGTGTGGTGGAGGCGATCGCCTGCCATACGATCGTGAGATTAGGATTCACACCATTAGCTAGGCTATACAGGGCGGATGTTGTGGTATTGATTAATGATTGCGTAGAAGCTCTGGCGAACTTGATCGCATTCCTTCCACCAAATGAAGCTGTGCTGAGCGTGGGTTGGTTCCCTGCCGTGACAACATAACTGTTAATCTGGTCGGTCCAGCTTGTGACATTGGAGCCACTTGTCGCGACGCCGACATCAGCGATCCATAAAGCGGCCCACGGTATTGAGACAATCCCGTAGTCGTCTGGTCTATAGATCAGTCTGGAACGCATTAGGAGTACCGCTTAGAGCCCGAGCGCCGCGCGACCCTTTTCTAGATCCTCAAGGCTCGTGCCGCTCATCCAAGTGGGCGGCTTCTTGTCGCCCGTGAGCACGGGTGCGAACGCGTCCACGATGCGATCGAGATTGATGTACGGACCCTCGGCGCTGTGCTCCCAATTCTCGTTGGCCACTTCCGCACCGAGTCGGAAGAGCGCAAACGAATCGGCATCTTCAGGCCACTCGGCATCGTCGCCGTCCTCGAAGACCGCCTTGAGGAGCTTCTCCTCGAATTCGCGCTCGACCCAACTCTCCCAGGCTTCGCTTTCCTTCTCGGTCTCATGCATCGAGTGGTGCTCTTCATCGAGCAGCGGGTAGTCTTCGAGCGCGCCGAGTGATTGTTGGAGCTCCGGATCGAGTGCATCGTAGACGACCAGGATCGCGTAGGTGCCGTGTCCGCCGTAGGAGTCGGCCCAAACAGCGGGCGACTGGCCACTGGGATGCGACTCCTCGAGCAACTCACGCAGGACTTCGTAGTTAGAGCGATTGACGGTGCCGCCCGAGTAGTCGGAACCCGAAGCGTATTCGACTTCGTACCACTGCGGCTTGTCGCCCCGCTCCTTGCCGGCATCGAAGTGCCCGTAGGAAAGCTGCTCGCCGTTCGCTTCGGGCGCCTCGTGATAGTCGAACTTGATCGCGCGTAGATGCTGAGGGATGTCGCGCGGATCGGTCGCATTGACCGCGAAGTGATGACGCTTGCTCGATCGGCCGTAGCTTCGCTCGGGATCGAATGGCCGCTCCTCGCGCACGACGATCTGACGCACCCGCGAGAGCGACGGATCGACCGTACGGCGCCGACGCGGTGGAGGCGGAGGCTCCGAGGGGTTGAGGTGATAGTTGCCGAGCTTCGCTTCGGTCTCGAATTCTTCGGCCAGCGTTTTGGCCACTTCGCGCCGGGTGGGTACGCTGAACATCCGGCTCCAATCGCTCGGATCGGCGTATTCCTTGGCGTAGCGCTTGGCGCCCGCTTCAACGAGATACATCCAGGCATCGACCGAGCGAGCCGTATCGAATGAGCCGGCCTTCATCTTGCGCAAGAGGTTCTTGCGGATCGATTCGGCCTGGGAGCGCGGACCGAAGAGCGCGGCTTCGTTGGTGATGTAGAGCTCGAGCTCGTGCGCGGCGGTTTCGTCCAATTGTCCAGCGTTAGAGTGCATGGTGGCTCCAGAATTGCGCATGTGTTGAGTGTGCCCGTAGGCAAGCGGCGGAGTGACCGAAAGCGGTTCGTTCAGAGGACGGAAGGCATCTTCGTAGCTGAGCTCGGCGACGACATAGTGCATGGGAACGCCCGAACGCCAATCGCGCGGTGACGATTCGGCCACGAGCGTGAACATGGCATCAGCGGCCTTGTCTTTGCGCTCACGCAAAGCCTCAAGCCTCTTATGCTGCCCGCTCTTGAGCCAGGAGTCGTGGTACTTGCCGTAATGGCGCGTGAGATCGTTGTTGAACGCATCGAGCGCTTCGTCGGCCGCGAGATAGCGCGCGCGGGCCTTGTCGAACTTTTCACGCGAAACGGCCATCAGTCTTCTTCTTCGGCGTAGCAATCCTCATCGTTCGGATCGCAGCCTTTGGTCGCCATGTACTCGATGACGTCCTGTTGCATCGCGTAGAACATCAAGACTTCGTACGGCACGCTGTCCCGGCAATCGAGATCGCCGATGCCTTCTTCGAAGTAGGCATCATGATTCTCCGATGCGATGAGCCCCAGGCGCGCTTGCCACGTGTAGATGACACGCGCGGCGCCGTCGATGTCCTGGTGGAGGATATCGGAGAAATCGGAAGGGTCGGTGATGTCACCGCTCTTGATGCGCGCGATGAGATCGTCACCGTGATCGGCCACGTCAGAGTAGTAATCGCGCGTGATAACCGCGACGGCATCCTGTACATCACGTTCGGTGACCGTGGCCTCGGCGGCCTTACTTCTACGCCTCGGCATCCTCGTCCTCTTCTGGTTCAGAGTCTTCGTCGTCCTCTTCGTCGGTAGCAGCGTCGGCCGCTTCGCCCTCGGCATCGTTGATGGCATCCTGCCAGCGATCCTCAAGCTCGTCTTCGTCTTTGAAGTAACGGACGTTGAAGGTGCCGTCGGCTTTCTCGATGACGATGCAGCCCGCCTGCTCACTCAGAAAGTCCGCGTCCTCCTGCTCAATGTCATAAGCGCTCTCAAGATCGTCAAGCAAGCTTTCGCCGTCGCGGAACAACAGCATGCGCAAATGCGGCGGCGCATCGAGATCGCCGTACTCCTCATCGACCAGCAGGTGGTCGAGCTGAGAGTGGATCGCTTTATTGAGAAAAATGCGGGTCATTTTTCAGCGCGCGTACTTACGCTCCAGCAGCTCCTCATACGCTACACTGGTCAAGTCATGGGCTTGAGCCATAGCCTCGGAACCTTCTGATCTGGCCTTGCGTGCCGCCCATCGCTCCCAATCGATGCGAGCAAGAATATCTTTACGAGTCTCTTCGTGTCCGAAACGCGCCGGTCCACGCGGCGCAATTTGCTTCGAAGTGTTGCGCCGTAGCGGCATCTTCTTATTCGGCTCGTAAACCGGCATTTCCTCGCGCTGGTTCTCGAGCTTAGACTTTTCGACCGCGTAGTCCCATTCATCCGAGCCCTCGGGCACTTCGCTCACGCTCCATTCCCAGCTTGGAATGAATTGACCGTGCTGCAGCGTCGTGTGACCGATCACGGTAAGATCCGCTTCGGCCGCCTCGCGCACTTTCTCCCATTGTGCCTCGTCACCGCGGCTTGGACTCGTGAACCAATTGGGATCCCACGCAATGCCGAGGTCATCGGCTGCGGCTCGATAGTCGCCCTCGGTCAGATCGGTCAACAGCCCTGGGGCGTGAATGTCGAGCCATTCGACCGCAATCTCGAAGGCGCTCTCGATGCCATCGGCCCACACATAGACGTGCGTCGAGCCGTAGGCTCCAAAACTGAAATACCAGAGCGGGCCCTCGTGCACGAAGCGGTTGTCTTCGAAGAAGTCCAGTTCGCTCGGGTTGGCGACGGGGATTTCGTCTCCAGTGCCGATCAGGCGGTCTTCGTTGGGCATGGGGGCGAAATTAACAGCTCAGGGGCGCATAGTGGTAATTGTTGGACTCGGTGGCCCTGCTCGACCCGCTCCAGCTCCTACCCGCCTTGGAATGGTCCACGCGCGACCACCTCTATTCGTTGGCTAGCCGCTTTCGCAGCCAGACGGGCTTCAATCTACGCGTTCGGCCGCTCGGAGGCCGGCGCACGTGCGCTGAGCAGAACCAGATCTACGCGCAAGGCCGCGAAAGTTCAGGGGAGATCGTCACCTACGCGAGCGGTTGCAAAAGCTGGCATGTCCTCGGGCGCGCCGCGGACATGGATCCGGTCAACGATGCGGGTCAGATGGGCGGGCAGAGCTTGTACCGCACCGCTGGCGGCATTTGGGAGGCGATGGGCGGCAAATGGGGCGGAAACTTCCCAGGTTTCGCCGACATCGGTCACTTCGAATGGCACCCGGGCCTGACCATCGAGCAGGTTTGCCCGAGCTCGGCCTACTGCGACGCGATCGCGGCCAGCATTCAGACCGAGGCCCCTTGGCTACCATCGCTGTTTTTAGGCGCCATCGTGATGGGTGGTGGCTTCGTGGCGGTCAAGCATTACCGCCCCCATTGGCTGCCCGGCTTCTTGAAGTAGCGAGTTTTTGCGCATAACGGTCTGCCTCTGCGAAACTCGGCCCCAGCATGGCCAAAATTCAGATTGCACCGTCCGATCTTCGGCTCGCTTCCCCGCGCGAATTCACTCAGATCCAGTTCGCGAGCGATCCGGGCGAAGCCCTGGAGGGCATCAATACGACGAACATGCCCAACGGGGCCCTGTGTTACTGCGTGGACAATCGGGCCCTGTACATCCTGGACAAGTCGAGCACCGAAGCGGCCGTGCTCGATGTCGTCGTTGCCCCAATCGCTGGCCCCGGCCGCTGGTTCATGTCGCTCATCAATCCAAGCGGCAGCGTCAGTCCGTTCTCGGCCAGCGTTTACTTGGACAACCCGCCCGCAACGATCGATGTGACGGACAACACGGGCAAATGGATGGCGCTACCGACCGCCCAATACGTACGTGAAGGCTCCTACTTCTCGGACATCTTCGTGCTCGACTTGGCAACGGGCGTGATCACCTACAACGGTCCGGATCAGACCTATCTTGCCGTCGTGACCGTGAGCATCGGAGCGGCCGATGATGCGATCATTGACGCTGCGGTGGATGCTGCTGGCACGAGTCAAACTACGCTCATCGGCACGACCTCTACGCCGAACTTCTCGCAGAATTCGAACTACACGGCGGCCACCCTGAGCCGGCTCGTCATCAGCGCGCCGCGCATGCTCACGCTTCAAGCAGGCAACACGATCCAAGGCACCTTCCGCAATGTGACCGAAGCCGACGATCTGACCGTGTACAAGTACTCGCTCGTCATCACTCCGGCCTAAGGGAGCACGCGATGGACCTGGTCCTGTTCGCCGGGCCGGTCATCCTGCGACCGGAATTCAGTGCCATCAATTGGCATGGGCGATCGGTCAAGATCGTCGCTGTCGAAGGCGCGGGCTCGACCTACTTCTCCGAGCTCGCCGAACAGCTCCGCGATTCGAGTGGCCGCATCCTGCCGAACCTCATGCGCCGCTACGCGGGGAGCGATAACTTCGACCAGGTGGCCCTGACGGCATTCAGCGCGGGACATGGCCTCTTGAACAAGGTAGGCGCCGTCGCTGCCGATCGCGCGCGCCTGAGCGCCATGGTGCTCGATGACGCCTGCTTTTCGGGCTACAGCGACCCACCCAAGGCAGGCTACGTGGCCTTCGGACTGGATGCCGCCCGCGGGGACAAGCTCATGGTCGTGACGGCCTCTAATTCGAGCGGAGCGGGCTATCAGACGGGACGAAGCTCGTGGCTGCAAGCCTGGCGCGCGATTGAAGCGCAGAGCGGGCGAATGCCCACCTCGGTCAGTGCGCCCTCCCCGGCCCCGCCTGCGAGCGGCGGATGGTGGCGCCTAGGCGGCTCGCTCTACTGGGGCGACTACGTCGTGCCCGGTTCGGCGGACAACACGGGCAACGATTTCAGCCATGAGGACCACCACAACATCGCCCCACGCATCTGGCAGGCCTACTTGGCGCCGTATTTCAGCTATACGCAGTGGCTCGGACCTCTGATTGCGGGCGGTGCGGCGGCCGCGGCGGGAGCCCTCGGGTACCTGGCATGGCGTCGACGTCGCAAAGCTTGACTGAGCGGTGCTAGCACTGCTAGCGTCAACAGTGGATGACCCGACGGCTCGCCCGCTGGCTTGAATTGAGCGAGAAGGCTGCGCAAGCGATTGCGGCTACGGGCTACGACTTCAGCGCCGAGCTGGCGGAGTGCATCGACGATACGGATCTGGTGCGCTTATGCAAGGCGCTCAAGAACGCGAGCGAGCGATTGACCGGCTACGCTGAGGGCCTGCGTGCGGGATACGAGCTGCGCGGTAAAGCGACGCTGGCGCAAGAGAAGCCGCTCAAGCGGCAGATCGAGCTCGTCTCGGCGGCCAATCAAGCGTGTCTGCGCGCGTACGAGGCCAGCTGGGGCGCGTGGCTTAAGGAGTAATGATGGCTACGAAGAAAAATGGTCACCCGCTCACGCCCGTACCGGGCGACGGGCCCGAATGGCACCGCCTGAGCCGCGAAACCGCATCGCTTGCCAAGCGCATGGGCCTGAGCCCGATCACGATCTACGCATCGCTGACCGTTGGGCCGCGCGAGTGCCGCATTGAGCTCGATCGATTGACCAGTGAACTACGCGGCTACGAGCACGGCGTGCGTGAGGGTGCGCGCATCCGCGGTGTGCTGCGACCGGATCTGAATCCACAAGTCAATCAGATGCAGCAGCAAGCGCGTGAGCTCCGCGCCCTGGCGGGACGAGCGGTGCAAGCGTGCATCGAAGCAACGGAGAAGAAACCGTGATACGCCGCAATAGTGGTAAGAAGCGGCTCCTTGATCCCGCTACGCTAGAGCGCGCCGCTGATGAGATCGCTGAACTAGCTGAGCGCGCAAATATCAATGTCGCCCTGACGGGAGGCTTCGCACTGCAGTTATATGGATCTCAGCGCCTGACGGGGGACATCGACTTCGTCGCCGAGGCGGTGATCCCGGGCTTGCTAGAGATCCGGCGACTGTCCTTTGGTGGTGTTGCAACCGAGACACCGAGCGGTGTGCCCGTAGATCTCATCGTCCGTGACGATGACGTAGCCGACCTCTATGAGGAGGCGCTTCGCGTCGCGCACTTGGAAGAAGAACTTGGCTACCGAGTCATTGTGCCCGAATACCTGGCGGCCATGAAACTCTACGCGGGCCGACGTCGCGATTTGGATGATTTGGCCTACCTGGTGACTTCAGAGAGTCTTGATTTTAAACGTGCCCGATTCATCATCCGTAAGCACCTCGGGGTCTACGCCGTGAAAGACTTCGACGCCTTCGTAGCCGAAGCGCGATGGCAGAAGGAGCGCGACGAGTGACTCCCAAAGAAGAGTGGATCCAAATACACGTGTTGCGCCGAGCGCGGCTCGGTGCACTCGTTTGGTCACTGATGGCACACCTCGGAGGATACAAATGAAACGCCGTACATCGACCCTGCCTTGCCGCATCTGGCCCTTTGGTACTCGGCCGCCCACTAAGAACGGGCAGATCGTGGACTCGCAGTTGCGCCTCGCGCACCGGTACTACAACACGCTCATCGAGATCGAGCGCAGCCGCCGCGAGCAATACCGAGCGGCGCGCTCATCTGTCGATACCGAGCTCGCGCGCCTAGAAACCGAGCGCGCCGAGCTGACGCAGAAGATCGAAGCGGCCCGCACCGAGATCAAAGCGGCGCGGCAGAAGAAGCGGGGCGGTACCGAGGTCAGCGCGACCGACAAGGCCCAGATCGCGCGCATGCGGGTAGAGCGCAAAGCGGTTGGAGAACAGATCAAAGCGCAGCGCTTGCGCGTGGCCGAAGACCCGGCCCTGGTTGCGCTGAGCCAACAGATCGACGAGGCGGCCCAAGATCGCGTCAAGGCGGCCCGCGAGAACTGCGGCGTGTTCTGGGGCAGCTACCTCTTGATCGAACGCGCAGTGGAAGCGGCACGCAAGAGTAAGACGAGCGATCCGCGGTTCAAGCGCTATCAAGGCGAGGGTCGCATTGGGATCCAGTTGCAACCCAAGCCCAAAGGTCGAGGGCATTGGACGATCGACGACATCTTTGCGGGCAAGAGCAGCATGCTGCAGATCGATCCGTTGCCCGACACGCAATGGGATACGCGCTCCGGTCGTCGGCACGCCTATACGATGGTGCGTATTCGGGTCGGTTCCAATCCCGATCGCTCCCCCATCTGGGCGGAGTTTCCGATCCTGATGCATCGCAAGATCCCCGCGGGTGCCATCGTCACCTGGGCTTGGGTGAACGTCTACAACGTCGGCACCGAGCGTCAGTACCGCTTGCAGCTAACGTTGGAGTCGGCCGAGTTCGCGCGCGTACCAACCGGCAAAGGTAAAGTCGCGATCGATATCGGGTGGCGGGCGGTGGCGGGCGGCATTCGCGTGGGCTACGCGGTCGATGACCAAGGAGTGGCGCGCGAGCTCGTGCTGCCGCTCGCCGTCAAGGAGCGCCTTTGGTATTGCTCCGAGCTGCAAGAGATCCAAGACCGGCAGTTCAACTTGGTGCGCCTGGTGCTGAGCGGCTACATCGCCAATGGTGGCGCACTGCCCGAATGGATAGCCGAGCAGATCAAGTACCTGGGCCAATGGAAGTCACCGAAGAAACTCGCTTACGTGGCCAAGCGCTGGATCGGAGAGCTAGTCGCCGAGGATAAACTCCGAGCGCTGTGGAACCGCTGGCGCACTGAGCGGATTAACGGCACCAAGCAAGACTTGTTTGGTCCATACCCCGAGCTCGTGCTGTGGTTCGAGCGGGCGGCACCCGGCATTGAACCAATGGCGCTTTACCTCGAATGGTGGCGGCAGAAGAACGATCACTTGTATAACTGGAGTTCGAACCAACGCGAGAACGTACTGGCGCGCCGCTTGGATATTTATCGCAATTGGGCTTACCAGCTGAGCCAGCGCTACGCGACGATCGTGATCGAGGACTTCGATCTCCGAACGTTCGCGCGCAACGCGGCGCCCGAGCAGGATTCGGATGCGGATGTGACCCATCGCACCCGCAACACCGCTTCACCGAGCCAGCTGGTCGCGTGCCTGCTGAGCGCGGCGGCCGATGTCGTGGTCAAGCTCGATCCAGCGGATACCACGCGGCAGTGCGCCCAGTGCGGGCACGTGAACACCGAATGGGAGAAACCCGAGGAGCGAGTGCAAACCTGCCACGGCTGCAAGAGCCAATGGGATCAGGACTACAACGCGGCGCTCAATCTGCTCAAGCGTTATGACGCGGCGCAGGATGGAGGGCCGCAAGAGCCGGATCCCGCACCCAAGCCTGCGAAAAAGCGGACGAGTGCACAGACTTCATCAGTGAGTAGCTCGGCACTGTAAGTCGAGAAGCGATCCCAACGACCGAAAGGCACACCTCCCCATGAAACATAAAAAAATCAAGCTTGGATTCATCGTCGTGGATATACGCACGGGCGAATACATGAGCGCGCTTTTCAAGGAGTACGATCAAGCGAATGCCACGGCAACAGCTCTGTATGGTGCGGGTGCCTTAGGAGAGGTCGATGTACGTCCGATTGAAGCGCATGTGCCAGAAGGTTGGAAGCACGGGGATTCATTGGAGGGGTGCGTAGATGAAAAATTGCTGCAGCGGTTAGAGCACACACCGAAATAGCTCGGCATCCGAGACGTATTGCGCCGAGACATCATCTACAAATGCAGACGTACACGCTCGGTGTGTTGGACCCGAGACAATGGGGCCGTCACGTCTCCATACACGCTCGGTTGTTGACCGAGACTCTTCTGGGCGCTGTTACAAGCTCGGTTGTTTGAACCGAGATCGCCAGCCGGTGCTGATCAGCGAGGCCAGGCTTTGTAAGCCGCGAGCGCAAGACCAGCGGCCACTGACCCACCGAGCATCATCCCCATCGTGCTCATCGCGTTGAGCTTCAGGTTCAATAGGGCGGCGTTGTTGTACTGGAGCACTTGGCGCGGATAGTTCGCATCCGAGGCCATGTTCCATTCGTTCACCGCTGAGCAATGCGGCCCGCTCGATCCAGCACCGGCGTTGTAGCCGCTCGCAATCGCAGGCAGCTCCCCGTGCATCACCGAAGAGAGCTTGGCCAGGATGCGTGCACCGACGGCGACATTGATGCGCGGCACGGCGAGATCAGCGGCCGTCTCTGGCTGGAACTGCGGCATGATTTGCATGATGCCCACGGCGCCCGCGTACGAGACGATGGTGGCCTGCTTGTTTGGATCGTTGGACCAGGCGCCCGTTTCGGTTGTGGCAATCGCCAGCATCCACGCTACGGGCAATCCTTGGTCGCTCGCCGCGGATTGGAACATCGAGCTCCAATTGCTCCAGGTACGGCTCAGGTTCGAGAATGCGGCCGATCCTGGCTGGTAGGCGGGATAGCCCTCGCCTTCGACCTCGATGAGACCCGAGGGCAGCGTACGCCAGCGTTTGCCGCCGCAGGGATTGTTCCAATCGCTCACGCACCCGAGCGTACGCGCATCCCTGGGCTCGACCCGAAAAGTCTGACTTTTTGGCTGTGGGTCCACTCGGCGATTACGCTCGGCGGCAGGTGGCCAATCGACGCTGGATCTACGCAGGCCTCGCTTTAGCGGCGGGCTACGGCATGGTGCGACTGATTTGGCCGACCCGGCTGCATCCGGGGCAGACGCGGCTCCTGGTCATCGGCGACAGCTTGGCCGTGGGCCTGTCGCCGCCACTGCGCGACCTCGCAACGAGCGCACGGATGGCTTTCGAGGCAACGGCCACGGTCGGCACGCGCATCGACCAATGGGCAGACAGCGCGGGACTTGGGCAAACGCTCGGCAGCTTTCGTCCGAGCCTCACGCTCATCTCGCTCGGCACCAACGATGAATATCTGACCGGTACCGATGCCGTCAGTCGTCAGCGCGAAAAGGTGCGCGTGTTGCTCGCGCGCATCAAAGCGGCGGGCTCGGATTACGTCTGGATCGGTCCGCCCACATTGCCCAAGCCATCGAACGGCATCGTTAGTATGCTGCGCGACGAAATTCCGTCGAGCCATTACTACCCGTCCGATGCCCTGACCATCCCACGCGGTGGCGATGGCATTCATCCGACAGCCCGAGGGTACGCGGGTTGGGCGGGGGCGCTGTGGCAATGGCTAAGCTAGTATAGCATTGACAGCCCTGCTAGCAGCGATTAACGTGGCGGAAGGATAGGGGTTTTACGCACACAAAGCCGAGGATCATGGCGACTCGAAAGATCAAAAAAGACAAGCCCCAGGACAACCCCGGACCCCGTAAGATGCTCGCGATGCGCGTGCCGATGATGACGTGGAACAAGCTGCATCAGATCGCCTTCGAACTCGGAGAGAAAGAGAAGCGGCAGTTCAGTTTCACCGCTGTCGTGGTACGACTGATCGAGGACCGCTACGCTCTCATCAATCGCGGCACCACGAAATAGCCCATGAAACCCGGCGACAAATTCCGCTGCAGTTGCGGCCGCGAGCAAGCTTACCAGCCGCGCGGCAAAAAATGGCGGCTGCACGGAGGACGAGGCGCGGCACATCGGCTGGTCTCAAATTGACACCGGCGAGTGGCGCTGCCCGTTCTGCACGCCTGGTGGCGAAGCAAAGCTCAAAGCGTACCTCGACGGATTCATCCTGAGCAAAGCAAACTGATGCAACCTCTGAAGCTTGGATCGTCGAAGCAACAGATCGTCCAAGCGTTGGAACGTCTGCTGTCAAAGCCGAACGATGACCGACCCTTCGTTATCATCGAAGATGTCGCTACGCTGAGCGTATTCGTCCAGTTTGCGGGCAGCGATCGAGAATCACTCACCTTCGATGCGCCCATGTTAGAACGGCAGCAGATCATCGTTCGCTACCCGGACCGTTGCACTCAGACAGACTTGGAGCGCGCCGCGAACATGGCCATCGCGGCGCTGTACGAGCTCGGCCTGGTGCCCGAAAGCGCGGTCCTCATCAACGAAGAAGTGACCAACCGTGCCGCACCCGCTGCGGATTAGCGACGACGCATCACTTGCGGCATTATCCCGTTGAGCATCCGCCGCCGCTCTTCGCAGGGTGTACACGGAGCAATGCCAACCGCCTTCGTCGCTCGAGCGACCAGATCGCCTAGGCCGTAATGAGCGGGAGCGGCCGAGCGGTGCTCGGCGTGCGCCTGAACGAAGGCCGTTACCTGCGCGTCGTTGAACGCGTAGAGCTGCTGACCACACACCGTGCAGGTCATCAGGTAGCAAGGGACATGCTGGTCGTAGTATTGCAGCATGATCCATTGGACTACGGGATGACGGAAGGCAGCCATGGCAATCCAAGTCTGGACCGGAAAGCTTCACGCAGGCAACAAGTAACTTGCGCTCCGGTGCTAGCAGTGTTAGCAGTGCTCGCGTGACCCTCAAAGAGCTAGGACAATACCTGCGCGATCGAGACCTGACCCTCAAGATTTGGCAGCCGAGCGGATTCAAGTTCGTTGTCTGGCTCTATCCGGCCGATGAACCCGAGATCCAGCCGATTGTGACCGAGAGCGCCGATCTGGAAGAAGCGGTCTATCGAGCGCTGGAGCAATGGGATTGTAAGCCACCGAGAAATGGGCTCTGGACGGGTGGCAGTTTAAGCGGTTGAACGACGTGAGCTGGCTTGAAACACTGCGCGAATGGATCGCCAAAGGGCACGTCGTGCCCCTGTGCCGCTCGTGTTGGCGTAAGCGCGTGACGAAAACCACGCTCTACTACCTGGGGCACCTGGATTTCGAGAAGTGTGCGGATTGTAGCAAGCGCATTCAGCGCGATGACGTCATCTGGGTCGACGACGATTGAGAGAGCGAACCATGGACATCGAGCAAGTTAAACGCATTCAGGATCACTTGGCGAAGACGACCCGAGTGCTCGTAACGCTCTCGGACCTCGTGGCCAAGCAAGAGCCCCGTGATCTCGTGTACCTCGAAGATGCCACGAGAGAGCTAAAGCTCGTCGCTGAGCTACTGCTCCGCACGGCGAACGGCTACGACGATCTCGAGCCGACGAGCGGCACCTGGCCCGCGCTCTTTGCCTTAGACGCTGGAATCGACCGCGGCTAGGAGCTTACGACGTACGGTGCCGCGGTGTGTGCCAGCGCGTCGTCGCTCGGCGGGTAGCGACTGCCAGCCCTTGTGCGGTGCTTTCAGATCGATAAATGACATGTAGCCACCTGGCGCGATCTCGAAGGGCTTGTGGACGTGGCCGCAAAACGAGAGCGGATAGCGCGGTGCGATGTCGCGCTCCCAATACCCAGGCAGTACCCAATCGCTTACCCGCACGCCAGCAATGTCATATCCGAGCGAATCGTCCTCAGTGGCATCGCAAACTTCGTAAGAATAAATCCGTTGTGCCTTCTCATCCATGACGCAAGTAATGATGAACGGATCTGCAAGCAACTCGAGCAACTCGTGACTGAGGGTTACACTCCACTTGTCGCCCGCCTCGATCGTGGTCTTGGCGAAGACTTTCCCGATCGGTTGCCCGCGTCCCGTTGTGGCGTGGTAACCGAGCGCGTCCTCATCGGCGACGTCCAAGACGGACAAAAGCCACTCGGCTGCATCCAGTGCCGCACCTTTCGTCAAAAAGCGCAACCTCGCGTCAACGCCGTAAGCAGGCGCAAAATCCCGGCTGACCTGGGTTTGCAGAGCTGGTAACACGGCGCGTAGTTCCTGATCGCTGAGCACGGTGGAATCGTTGCGTATGGCTACGCGCATCATGATAGGATGCCTTTCATAAATAGGCCTCGCGTCGCTGCAACACGACCGAGGCCGGGCCCAGAGGAGAGAGTGACTCCCATGAGCAGAAAAAGAATAGCTCATTGTATTGTGTGCAAGGTAAAAATTCTCACGAAGCAGCCGGGACCTCGCCGCTGCCTCGAATGTTATTATGCGCGGGGGCGCGATGTCGCAAAACGTTTTTGGTCTAAGGTCGACATTGCGGGACCTGACGATTGCTGGCCATGGAAAGCACATGGGCTGCGAGGATATGGGCAATTTAGCATTTCTCATTCCAAGATGGTACAGGCCCATCGGTTTGCCTGGGAAAGCAGGCATGGGGAGATTCCGAGCGGTCTCTACTGCTGTCATCATTGCGACAACCCACCCTGCTGCAACCCGCGGCACCTTTTTCTCGGAACGGCTAAGGACAACAAGTTGGACTGTATCGCAAAGCGTCGCGATTCACGAGGCATGAAACATCACTGGCATTTTCAGCATCCTGCTGTTCTAAAAGGCGAGCGTGTCGGCACTGCCAAACTCCAAGCAGACAGCGTAGTAAAAATCCGGAATTCTAAAGCTCCAGGTGTGCAACTCGCGAAGCAGTACGGAGTGTCGCCCGCTCTGATCTGCATGATTCGTAAGGGACAAATCTGGAAACATCTTTAGTCCGTACACTGGCGAGCAGCTAAGCACGTTGGCGCCAGTGCGATGCAGTTCAATTGAGGACTGTTCACCTTGGTGCAGTCAAAATCGTCTGGTACAGGACAACCCAGATCTGCCGCGTGCTGCCGAGCATCCAAGCAAGTGCTTTTTCCTTTTCGGGCACGCTCGGACCGCAGAGCCTCGTCACCAGCATCGCGAGCGGCACGTAGAAACGGGTTGATCACGGTATTCAGACCGCAGAGCGCAGCAGATATTGCCTCGGGCGAGATCCTCTGAGCTTTTGCTTCACTTCGAATATCTGGGCGCTGTGCTAGTTCTAATTGACAGAGGTCTTTCGCCACATCGCTCACCGTGCGCGGCGATGGCGCTCCGGAGCAGGAGAGCAAGAGCAGCAGGGCAAAGAGAGCGAGACTGAAGGCGAGCCAGAGATGTTTCACGGAGCTGAGTGTCGCCGCGCAAGCTCCCGGAAGCAAAAACTCTCAAGCGGGGTGATTGTCTGAGCCAAAAACCGAGAGCGGTCCGGTCGTCTCGTCTTCGCCGTTGGCGTCCGCAAGCGCGCAGATTTCGCAGCTGTGCTCGCCGCGGGGCGCCTTGCTCCGGCTAGCCACGAGCTCCACTTGGTGCCCGCAGGATAAGAGGACCAGCCAGCGACGGCCTGAATCCACCATCGGACCGGGCAATGCGCATTTGATCCGGGTCATGCTCAGGCCCCTAGCTTGCGGAGCGCGACCCGCACGCGTTCCAGGTCGAAGGCGCGCGCGTCAGCGGGCATCGCGGCTAGGACGTCGCTCTCGTATTCGGTCAACGCGAAGAGCGCTAGCTGAAACTGTACGCGCTTCATCGAGGCCGCGCGTTGGGCATCGGTCAGTCGTTGCGCTCGCTTTCTGACAGTCACGGTAGGAACCCCTTGTCGCGCAGTTGCGTCTCGCAGTCTTCCCACGTTGCGCCGTCGGCGTAAACGATGGGGACGTGACCTAACCAATCGCCCGGATCCTCGCGGGTCCGTTCGAGATCGATGACGCGGCAGCGCTTGTCCACCACGCGCATGCCAGGCGTGCCGTTGACGGCGCGCTTGCCCGCGACAGAGCGACACCAGTCCAGGATTCGGTCGTGGGAGTTCATGAAGCGCTCGCGTCGTAATCGTCACACTGCTTTTGCCACTCGGCCGCGTCGTTGTAAATCTTGACGAGCGTGACGGTGTTCCGATTGTGGTCCGTCGGTTCGCCCTCGCCGTTCCAGCACCATTCGCCGTTGACCACGACGCCCTCAAGAGCAGCCATATCAAACGGAATGCGAGTGTCGTCCAGCACTGCGGTGCGTGACCCGGTCGGCTCACCGTAGCTGGCGTAAAACACGATCGGATTCTGCAGCGTGTTGACGTAGCTCAGAGCGTCGATCCGATCGGGCTCGCCTACGATGTGGTCGTATTCGTCCGCATCCGCGGCAACAATTTCGTCGGCCTCGTCACGATGCACGAATCGGCGCGTCGCGCCATTGTGCGGATACTCGCCCCAATTGCCGGCCGCCCGGTGCGACGCGCGCAAATACTCAGGCATTTCCTCGATCGTCACCAGGTCATCCGGCGAAATCCGGCGAAATCGGAAAGGATTCGAGATCTTCCCCACAGATATACACCACCTGGTCATGTTGGCCTTCTCCTGAGCTATCTCAAATGCTCGCGCCTTGGATTGGATACCTCAGTGCGGGCGGGATGGGCGGGATGGGTGCTAAATCCTACCGCTCAGCAACGAGCAGAATTGCCTCGGCGTACCGACGTTCCAGGAGCAGGCGTTCGGCTTCCAGATACTTGGGCTCGAATTCACCAACCGTCGCCGCGGTGTCCGCAATTCTCTGCAAAATTCTTTCTACGTCGCCCCGCACAGCGCAAGTGTCGTCAACGATCACCTTTCGCGCGCTCGCGTACCGTGCGTGATTGTTGTAGTGAGGGTGACTTAGAGCGCCTCTGCGCGTCTTGTAGCACCAACCGCTGTGTGCCATTCCGGAAGCATTCGAGGGAGCGTTACTTTTGAGGGTGGGGATCCAAACGGTGCAAAACATGGTGGCATCCAACTTTCCAGAGGCCTCGTGTATGGCCTCCAACGCCCCAAGCCCGCCTGAGCATGACCTCAGTGCGGGCGGGACAGAAGGGTTGGCGTTAGCAGCCCGATTCTTGAGCGGCGGCATCCTGCAGAACGTGCAGCACCGTCCGAAATGCCTCGGTGTCGCCATTCAATGCGCGATTGCACGTGCGAACCAGTGTCGTGTCACCGTTCTCGCCAGCCTCTGTGCGCAACGCGCGGATCATGTCCTCGGTCACGTTTACTGATTTGATCTCGGTCTCGGTCATTTGCGTCAACTCCTTGCCGAACATAATGCGAAACCCATGCCAGGGTTGTCAAGCAGTGCTGACAGTGCTAGGGCTGGCAGCCGGTCCCCAGGGCGTCACAAGCCGCCCGGCCGAGCGTAACAGTGACGAATCGAGCTGTAACACCAGGCCCACAGGCCCCAGGCGGGAGGGCCGAAAATAGTGCTAGACAGGGCCTGATAAGTGGCGTTATCTTCTCCCGGTCGGATGGCCACGGAGCGCGTAACCCCGAATTCGGTCGGCACGGGAGCTGCATTAAGGGCCAGCAAGATGGAACACCCCGCTTACGCCGACATGCTCACGGTCGCAAAACTCATGGTCCGCAAGTCATTCCGCACCGATGTGACGGTGCACGATAAGCGCGCGCTGCATCAGCACGACAACACGCGCGAGCGACCGTTCGTTTGGGCCGCGCACGAGGGCGGCACGTTCTTGTGTTGGGTCGACGTCAAATCGATCGACGGCAAGGGACACACGCCCGCCGACTTCGTTCGCTTCGTCGAAGAATCATTCGGCGGCTGCGAGTGGTACCTGTGGGATGGCGTCAGTCTGCAGACGTGTTCAGCCGAAGGCGCCGCGGACTACGCCCGCACGTTCGAATGGTGCGCCCATGTCTGACTCTGACTCACAAGAGGCACTCAAGCGCTTTGCTCAAGCCGCGTTGGCACTGCAGGAAGCTTGGGCGGTGGCTCAGGCTCCCAAGACCGAGTGACCATGGTGCAAATCATTCTCGTGGTTGGGGCGCCTGGCTCCGGTACGACCGCGCTCATGGGCGTGCTCGATGCGCTCGGCGTGCCCGTACCCGGTCCATTCGATCGCAACGACGACCCGCGCACGCCGTGTACCTACGAATCCATCGTATTCACACGCGCGCTGCGGCGCGGCATCCATGAGGATTCGGTCGAGCCATTACCGGACTACCCGGGGCTTATGCTCGGCGAGATGCGCGACCTGATGATCGAACTCGAGCGTGGGCGGCTCGTGCATTGGAAGCCGGGCGAGCCACAGCGCGCCGCATTCAAGCGACCGATGGCGGGCGTTTGCCTGCGTGAGCTGATTCCGATCTTTCAGCCGACGGTGCTCCTCATCCATCGGCCGAGTAAGGACGTAGAGACTACGCGCTTGCGCCGGCATTGGCCGAGCGCGCTCGGTGCGGAGCGCCCGCCATCGATCCTCGCGGGTACGCTCGAAGCGCTGATCGATTCGGGCTGGCCCCGAGCTCGTGAGAGAACCGGAGCGCGCCATCCGGCGTGTGATCGCGCACGCCGAGCTTGGCGATCTTGAAAAGAACCTCGAGCGCGCGGTTGCGACGATACGGAGTTAGTGATGATCTTCGCCATTTCTCGAACTACGCTCTTGGGCTCCAGTGATGCTCCTGCTCTGCCCGATGGATTCAGACTGAAACGGTCCGAGGTTCCATTTGGCCGAGAGCGGTCAAGCGGAGCCTATCTCGGCACCCGGACGGCCTGGGTGATTGAGATCAATACGCTCGAAGAGCTTGCGGCACTACAGGTCGCTTGCGGGAGCCGGATTATTGTCAACTTCGGCAGAGAACCCGAGATCGAGATCTACGATGCGCGGCGCGAGTAAGGTGATCCTCCATGGCTAAAAATATCTTGGTTGTTGACGACGAACCCGCGGTGCTTCGCGGCACGTGCCGAGCGCTGCGCAGTCTCGGCCACAAGATTTGGGGAGCGGGCAGTGTGGCCGCCGCGCTCGATCTCAGTCGGGACTCCGGCCCCTTCGACGCCATCGTGAGCGACTATGACCTCGGCGATGGTACGGGCGCCGACGTGTATCAGGCGTTTCACGCACCCGACAGGTTCATTCTGTACACGGCCAATCGCCAGGCGCGGGTCGGTGGCGCCGTGCACATTCACAAGCCCAACATCATCGAAGTCCAAGAGCAGCTTGCCTTCTGGCTCGGTTGAGAGGATAGAACAATGCCTGTAGAACACGTCACGGTCGATGTCACCGCCACGCTCCGCGAGTGCTTCGGTGAACGGATTGAACTGATCAAGGATTTACAGCCGGACCAACGCATTTGTACGACGTGCAAAGGCCTCGCGCTGGTCAAGCGTTCGCAGCCCTTTGCTTTGGTTGAGTCGTCGGCGGCCAGAACGGGGCACGGGTTTCACGGGTTCCCTTACTCCCTGGAGTACGTCTGCTTTTGCCCGGACTGTTACACTGGCGTGCAGACACTGTGCAAGCACTGTGGTGAACCCGTCTTCACGCGCGGCTATCAGCAATGCAATTGCAAAGCCGCTCAAGAGGAGCGCCGAGCCGCCAGTGACGCCAAGGAGTTCGAGCGGCGTAAGGCGTGTCGGCGCGTGCCTCTGTCCGATTACGACGGTGACATGGTTTACGACACGGACACCAGTGAATTCTGGTGCATCGACGGCTCCGATGATCTGGATCCCGAACACACCTACTTCGCGTGCAAGCCCGGCAAGGATTGGGTCGAGCCGGATGCGGATCAGGTTTTGGAGGCGCTATCGGAGCACGCCGCGGAGATCTGCGAAGACTGCGAGATCAACTACAAGCCGGGCTACAAGGAAGCCTTGGAGAAAGCGCTCGGCAAGTGGTTCGCCAAGTACTCAGTGCTCGGCACCATCTACTGGCCGGACTACAACACGATCGTCATCGTCCCCGAAGAGTGCATTGAGGAGGACGATGACGATCAGGATCCGTCAGCGGTGGTGACCACCGAGGCGGATGGTACCGAGGGCATCGAATAGCCCAAACTGTTGGCACAGCCAGATCACGAGCACCGCGCTCACGACCACATTAAGCAGCCTCTTCACGCCAGGTGATAGCGGAATAAACGTATTAATGGCCCACAGCACGACTCCGACGACGACAATTGCGATGATGAGTGACAGAAGTGACATAGCGATAGTCTCCTGGACAGATAAGCTGATGGTCACACGGTTCTGGCGCAAGATACAAAAAGGCTCCAAAGCCGAGTGTTGGCTCTGGCTTCATGGAACGCAAAAAGGCTACGGTGCGTTCTGGATCCCGCGGCTTCGGAGAATGGAGCGTGCGCATCGGATCGCCTGGGAATTGACACATCGTCGCGTAATTCCCGCGGGAATCAGCGTCTGCCATCGCTGCGACAATCCACTGTGCTGTAACCCGCACCACCTTTTTCTAGGCAGTCATGGCGATAACATGCGCGACATGCATAGCAAAGGTCGGAGGCGAACCGACTACGGTCTCAAGGGATCCGCGAATCCTCAGGCCAAACTGACTGAGGAGCAAGTGCGGGAAATTCGTGAGCTTCGTGCGCAAGGTGTAAGCGGCATTGGTCTCGCAAAGCGCTTCGGCGTGACCAACACGAAAATTTGCCAAATACATCTGCGCCGATGCTGGAAACACATTTGAATGCCTGAGTCGCGAAAACCCATCGACGAAGCATTGGCCATGGCCCGCATGCTGGAGGCGCGTGTGGCGATTACGCCGATCCCGGTCGCCGAGCAAATTCAGGCAGTTAGCGACCGCTCCGGGGCGCGGAGCGACGAAGAGCTCATCACGCTGTGGATCGATCGTTACGAGAGCCCGCACACGCAACGGGCCTACCGAGGCGACGTGAGCCTGTTCATGACGTTCCTGCAAAGCTTGCCCACTGCGGGCACCAAAAGCCGGCCGGCGCGGCCTAAGCGCTTGGCGGACGTCAAGGTGGCCCACCTGACGGCCTTCGCCGAAGAACTCCGCAAATCCGCCGTCTCGTCGCATGCACGGCGTATCAGCTCCATCAAGAGCTTGCTCACGTTCGGCCACCAAACCGGTTATCTGACGTTCAACGTGGGCGCTGCCGTCAAACCGCCTAGGCGACTCGACCACTTAGCCGAACGCATTCTGACGCCCGAGCAAGTGCAGCGATTGATCGAGAGCTGTCGGCCGGGTCGCGACCGAGCGCTGATGCGCTTTCTCTACGTCTCCGGTGCGCGCGTGAGCGAGGCGAGCGGCCTCCGATGGAAGCACGTGCACCGCGACGGCGGCCGGCTGATGGTGACGATCCACGGCAAGGGGCGTCGCACGCGGCACATACCGTTACCCGCGTCGCTCTCAGCAGATCTGGATGTGCTCGAGAAGAGCCGCCTGAGCACATTCGTGTTCGAAAGTCGCGGCGGTAAGCGCTTCGCTCCGAAAGATATCTGGAAGCTCACCCGAGCGGCCGCCCGCAAAGCGGGGATCCGGCTTTCGGTCTCGCCGCATTGGCTCCGCCACGCCCACGCGACGCATGCGTTACGCCGCGGCGCTCCGCTCCACGTGGTGCAACAGACGCTCGGTCACACCAGCCTGCAGACCACCTCGCGTTACGTGCACGTTGAAAAGAACGAAAGCTCGGCGATGTTTCTCGCCGTTTGAAGAAGGGATCGAACGAATGAGCGCACCCACTGTCAGAGCCCGCGAGTGTCGCGTGGCCTTAGAGAAACTCGCCGATGAAGTTCGTAAGGATGTGGGCCGTGCCGCCGATCTGTGTGACGAAGCGGCCCAGGCGCTCCTCGATCACAAGCGTGACATTGCCATCGTGCTCATTCGCGAGGCACAGGACATCGAGTTTGACATCTTCGGCGAGTGCGAGGTCACGGGCGCATTCGCCGAGGCGATCGGCATCGACGTCGATGGGGATCGGGACGACGACGAATGACGACGCGGCAAATCCTCGAAGCGCTGACCGCCGCAGCTGACCAGGTGACGAGCACGGCGGATGTGGGTGGCGAATGCTACGAGCCTTTCCTCGCCGAGCTCGAAAAGGTCATCCTACTGGCCAGAAGCCACCTACAAGGACCGGTCACGCCCGCCGATGAATACGAGGCGAGCTTGGATGGCTACGAGCAGGACATGATCAACGCGCGCGCCAAAGCCCTGCGCGATGCGCGTACGGCGCTCAGCAAACTGGCGCACGGCCTACCCGACACTACCGAGCCGGGTGTTGGACTCGGTCTCTCGATGGCGATCGATGCCTTGGGTCAGGTGAGTTACTTTGACTAAGAAGCCGAAACTGTTTGGTCGCCCCATGCGGCGGGTACGCATGCGGCCGCTCGAGTACGAGCTCAAGGCGCCGCCGCTCACGTTGATTGTTCGACGCAGTACCGAGCAGCAGTGGTGCTACGAGCTCCACTCCACCGGTCCGAACCCGGTCGGCGGCATCTGGAGCGATCTCTACTATCCGAGCGCCGAGGCCTGTATCGATGCGCTCGAGCACTGGGTGGGATCGCTCTTCATCATGGCGAACCTGCTCAAACAGAAATCGAGGATCCGATGACTGTCGCCCAAGTATTACATCTGCGAGCAGCACGCGACGTGAGTACCAAGGAGCTCATGGACTTAGTGCTGCAAGCCATTGCGGACGGTGAGAACGTCGACAGCGCACGCTGTCTGGCCCAAGCGGCCCTGTACGGGGAGTTGCGAACCGATGACAACGATGCAGCAGCAAGCGCTTGAGATCCCAGGGATAACGACAATGGACATGGCGCTCAACGGTTGGGCGACGGCGACCTTCTCCATGGATCGGCGCTATCGCTATCGACTCTGGCGGCGGCTGTCAGAGCAGCGCGATCCGCATCAGTTCTCACTGCGCCTGGCGTGCGTGCTCTTGAATCCTAGCATCGCGAGCGCAACGACGGAGGACCCGACGCTGCGTAAATGCATCGGCTTTGCGCGGCGCTGGGGCTACCATGAGATCGTTATCGTCAATCTGTTTGCGCTGATTGCGACCGATCCCGCTGAGTTACTGGACGCTGCCGATCCGGTCGGTTCCGCAAACGAGACGTTTCTGCGACAAGAGCTGGATCGCTATGCCGACGCTGTCTTGCTCGGCTGGGGCACGCACCGAGCGGTGCGCCTAGCGACTTCTTCTCTTCGCGTGGTCACTGAGAGTCGCGCGAAGGCATCATGCCTCGGCATCAACAAGGACGGTAGCCCGAAGCATCCTCTGTACGTTCCCTACGCAACGAAACCTACCATTTGGAGTGCACCGCAATGAAAGTTCTCGGGTTAAGTGGGCTCGCCGGCGCCGGCAAGGATTACGTCGCCGACATCTTGTGCAACGAGCACGGCTTCGTGAAGGTTTGCTACGCCGATCCGCTCAAGCGGATCTGCATGGACTTGTTCGGCTGGAGCGAAGAGCGCTTGTGGGGTGAGAGCAAGTACCGCAATCAACCGGACCCTCAGCTCAACGGTTTGACTGCTCGCCATGCGCTGCAACGGCTCGGTACAGAATTCGCGCGTGATTGCTACCCGGATGTTTGGGTGCAGCACCTGTTGCGTACGTGCGCGGTGCTCGCTCGGGGTTATCACGGCTACGATCGCTCGCTCGGTCTCATGCCGCGCGCAACGAATGCGGGGATCAAACCCGTGCGCGCGGTAGTCGTGCCCGATGTGCGCTTCGTCAACGAGATCAAGGGGCTTGACAGCATCGGCGCGACGATTGTGAGGCTGATCCGCATCGGCGACGAGCCCAAATGGGATCATCGAAGCGAAACCGAGCAGCTCAGCGTGCCCGATGAGGTCTTCAATGAGGTCATTCGCTGTGCGAGCGGCGACCTAGATGGTTTACGGGCGGCGGCAGCGGCGCTCGGTCAGAGACTCGTCGGAGAAAGTCGATGAAACTCAGCACACTTGCGCCGCACTTCATTCGCGTGACCGGCAACGGATTTCGTGAAGTCGAGAGCTACCGCGACGCCCAGGGCATCTACTTTCTCTGTCCGTTTTGCTTTCAGAGAAAGGGTAGCGCAGAGGGGGTGCACAGCGTGCTCGTTTGGTTTGCGGGGCGCGATGTACCGGATGATGAGACACCTGCGCCGCGTTGGCGTGTATCTGGTTCGGGTTACGATGACTTGACGATCACACCCTCGATCGATCTCGGACCGGGGGAGTGGCATGGTTTCGTTACGCGAGGAGAGGTGAGCTGATGGCCAAGGTTATTTCTACAGAACATATCGCGCTGCTGGACCACGGTTACCTAAAGCTCATGGATGCGTGGGGCTCCGACGAGCGCGTGATTGAGGCCGCAAGAATGTCCACAGACGGCGCCTTCAAAGGTTGGGGCGGTGCTCCTTGTCCGGAATGTCAAGCAGCCGGCAGGCTATCGGACGCCGATGAATTGTTCAAGACGTATGAGGACATTCAAGCGGCGAAGGAGCAGTGCTCGACGTGTAAGGGTACCGGTAAGAAACCTGGTGACGAGAAGCTCTTGCGCTATCTCTGGGAGCACTTCCATCGGACGCCTTTTGAGATGGCGGGCCTTACTATCGAGGTGCAAGCGCCAATCCTATGTTTTCGCGAGTGGCAAAGACACCGCACACAATCTTACAATGAACTCAGTGCACGCTACACACCGCTGCCAGATCTGAACTACATCCCAACAATCGAGCGCCTGATGATCAACGCCGGCACGAGCAACAAGCAGGCCGGTACGGTCAAAGATTCGGAAACGCTAACCGTCGAAGAAGCTGGGAAATTCCGCGACTTTCTTGGTGTCATCTATGGCGTAGCGCAAGAGGGCTACGAGCAGGCTCTCCGGCGCGGCGTACCCAAGGAACTCGCGCGCGTGCACTTGCCCGTGGGTCGCTACTCGCGGATGCGAGCCTCGGCCAATTTGCGTAACTGGCTGGCGTTTCTGACCCTGCGCATGGATCCGGCGGCTCAATGGGAAATTCGCCAATATGCCAACGCGCTCGGCACTGTCATCCAACAGATCTTCCCTCGCACCTGGGAGCTATTCGCTGAGGGATTGAAACAATGAGTGTGGGCTGGCGCTCCAAGGCATGGTTCTGGTTTCACCCCGCCATCCGCCGTGTGCTTCACAACGAGGACCGCTGGCACGTCGAGCACACCGATGCGCTCGTAGCATTGCGTGCGCTGCCCGACAACTGCATCGACTCATGCGTGACAGATCCTCCGAGCGGAATTTCGTTCATGTCGAAAGCTTGGGACCACGACAAGGGTGGTCGTGATCAGTGGGTAGCTTGGCTCACTTCGATCATGCGCGAAGTCTGTTGCGTGTTGAAACCCGGAGCGCACGCGTTCGTCTGGTCACTGCCGCGCACGTCACATTGGACCGGCATGGCACTGGAGGATGCTGGATTTGAGATCCGCGATTCGTTCCACCACATATTTTCTACAGGTTTTCCGAAGAGCAAGCGACCCGCGGAGGGTGTCGGGAATGCCGCGAAGCCTGCGCATGAAGTGTGGTGGCTCGCGCGCAAGCCGTTTGATGGCACCCTGGAGCGCAACTACGCCGCGCACGGCACCGGTGGTCTCAACATAGACGCCTGCCGCGTCAAGCATGCATCAGACGATGACTTCAAAGCGCATGTCGCCCAGGTCTTTGCGCTTAAGGCCAAGGGCGGCTCGCTCGGTAACAGCTGGAAGAACTCGAGCGACTTGAGTGGCGCCAACGAGGTCAATGACGCGGGCCGCTGGCCTCCAAACCTGTTGCTATCGCATCACCCTGATTGTGAATGCCTCGGCATGACCGAGGTCGCTGCGAACCCAACGTGGGATACGCCGAATCGTGCGACGGAGCCGAGCCAATTCACTAGTAGCGAAGTGTCCAAGGTGCGGCACGCGACTCGAGCAGGTGAGCCGAGCGCGGAGCGGCGTTATAACGAGCAGGGTGTCACTGGCTTTGCCGCATTGCCTGGTGAGCGCCGCGATGACATGGAGGCGGTTGAACAATGGGAGTGCGTCGATGGATGCCCCGTTGCCGCGCTTCGCGCTCAGGATGGTGACGCGCGTTTCTTCCCTCAGTTCCAACCGGATCTCGATGACATCCCGCCCTTTCTGTATCAAGCAAAGCCATCGACGTCCGAGCGCGACCAAGGCCTTGAGGCGTTCCGCGTGCTCGGCGCTTCCATCTTTGCGTCCGGTCGCGTCGCCACCGCTCAGAGCCCACGCGCGGGTGCGGGGCGCACGGGAGGCCGGCGTAACCACCACGCCACCGTTAAATCCGTGGAGCTCATTCGATGGCTTACTCGCCTCATTACGCCACCTGGCGGTCTCGTTATTGATCCATTTGCCGGTAGCGGCACCGGTGGCATCGCGGCATTGCGTGATGGTTACCGCTGGCTAGGCTTCGAGCTGAACGATGACGACGAAGAGCCGAGCGTCAGCGTGGCCCGCGCGCGCATCCGCTGGATCGAAGGCCGACCTTACGTTCCGCGTGAAAGTCTGCGCGCAAAGGACGCAGAGGCGAAACAGGCCTCGTCACTGCTCGGATTGTTTGATAAGTCTTGAGCATGGCAAAACTCCCGCGACGCCCGAACCTGAATAAGATAGCGCGTTCTGAGATGGAGGTCTGGTTGAGTCACGACGAAGCGGACGCACTGCGCCGCGTTGCCGCCGCGCACAAGATCTCCTGCACCACGCTGCTCAAACGCATCGTCTTGGGCTACATGAATCCGAAACAAGAAGCGGAGTTCCGTGCCGAGCTCGGTGCGGCCTTCGATCACATTCAGCACTTCAAGGCTCAATTCGATTCTTGACTTGACGACGCTAGCAGTGCTAGCCTGCCGCGTATGCTGCGTGTACCCGTCTCGGTTGAGCCTGAACTGCGCACTGGCTTTCGTTCTCCGGCGCGTAACGGCATCGGTATCTACCTAGTCTCGGAACGCGTACACGAGTGCCGGCGGATCCCGATTGATTGGCGCCCGACGCAAGTGGGCGGCTTCGCCTGGATCCCGGACGCGGAAGCGTTCAACCTCGAACCCGGTCGCCACGGCTTGGCTTGGGTGAGCTCCAAGCACTACCCGACCATTCACGACTTTCTTTCCGAAGCGCGCACTCGCGGCGTGAGCCGGCGTATCCAGCAGCCACTCAAAGATCTCGTGTTCGACGAAACGCGCGTCTACCTCGCGCATTCCCGGGCGCTGATCACGGTCGAGCGTCGCGCCATCGCGGGCATTTTCGCCTTCTTCATCCCGAGCCACGTCGATCTGGTTGTCAGTAGCAAAAAGATCCCCGAGCGAGCCGAGGAGTTGGTCAAGAAGATCGGCCCACGCGCGCGGATCGTCTCGGTGCTGAGCGAATCGGAGCGCCAGGGCGAGCTATTTCCGTGAGCGGCAGCGTTACAGGCATCGGCGAAGGCAAACGGCGCAAGTGGCTCCACGCGCACATTGCGAACCCTTGCCCCAATTGCGGCTGCCGCCAATGGGGCATGACCGAACAAGTGATCGTGCCGACTGTCATCCATCATGGCGGGGAGACCCTGGTGCAGGATAAAGCCCTGTGCCTGTTGCCCGCTGTGTGCACCCACTGTCAGCTCACCGTCTTCTACGTGATGAGCGATGGCGACAGCCAAATGCTGGCGGTTCCAAAACTCAGCGCCGAGACCATCGTGGCGCGCGACAACAAGCTCAGTCTTTTATACGCCCGAGGACAGCTCAACGGCTTTCTCCTTGCCATCGCAGCCTGCGATCTGCTCTTCCTAGCGATCATGCTCGCGAACTTTTTGATCCACCGGTTTCATTTCTGATACGCTGATCCCCGATCGCGCATGTTGGCCGCTCCTCGGAGATATCCGCTCGACGTCACCCGTATCGCTCCCAAGCTCTACCAGGGGGCATTTCCGTCAGTGCCGGTAGCCGCTGCGGGTTTCGAGGTGCTCGTCCTGTGCGCCATTGAACTGCAGCGGCGGCCCAATGAAGTGGGGCTCACCACCCTGCATTGCCCGATCACCGACGACGGCAGCCCCATTACCCCGAACGAATGGGCGATGGCGATCCAGACGTCGGGCATCATCGCGCGCCGGGTCGCGCGCGGGCAGCGGACGCTCGTCACCTGCGCTCAGGGCCGCAACCGGAGCGGGCTCTTGGTCGCGCTCACCCTCTACCGGCTGACCGACATGAGTGGACGGCAAACCGTCGAGCATATTCGAGGGTTACGTGCCGGTGCCCTCGAGAACGACTTTTTCGTCCAACGGCTGCTCCGGTTGCCCCATAAGGGGCGCCTGTATCGCCCCGACGCGCGAGGCCGCTCGCAGCGTGGCTTTGCCCGCGCGGCTGAGCTCCTCGGCCTCGACTCGCGCGATTAGCCCGTCGACCGTATCCTGGGCGGTTGTTAGGGCCTGGTGCACGATGCGGGCGGTCCGATTGTGCTTGGGGGTATCGGCGAAGATGCGCGCGGCAAGGGCTTTTCCTCGGTCCAGGGCGCGCGCTGCCGAGCGAGCCTCCCGGGCGTAGGCATCGCAGCCCGGCTCCCATGGAATGGCTCGCAGGGCGCTTTTTCCGACGCTGGTCAGTGCAAGGGCAATGGCGGCAAACATGGCCTGCCGAGTGTACCAAAGACCCGAGGCCGAGGCGCACTTTTTGACGTAGCCGAGCCCCGCCCGATAGCATGCCCGCTATGGCGAATGTTGTAGCGGAAGGCGATCGCGTCATCCACCGTGGGATCCTGGGCATCACGCTCGATGGCAGTGGTTTATTGGGCCAGCCGCCCATCGTCGGCTTCGTCAATGACGTCAGCGGTAGCAACGCGACGATCCTTTGGGATAACGGCGTGGTCTCAACGCCCATCCCGGTAGACGCGACGTCGCCAGCGGCCGATTGCCCGGTGCTCAAGCTTTCGGGTTCGAGCTCGAGCCTGCTCGGTCAGCTGGTCCGGCTCAGCCTCGACAACGCATCGGCGGAATTCATCGGGGTCGTGCTCTGGGTCGCCAGCGTCGATCTCGATCCGGTCACCCCGGGCGCAACACAGATCTTCTGTGTCAAATCGGTCGGACCCTCGCAAGCATTCTGGATCGCTCGTGCCATCGACTGCGCACAGGTCGTAGGAAGGTAACACTCATGTCTCTCGGTGTAGGCTCTCGCGTCATTCCTCGCTCGCTCGTCGGAACGAGCTTGGCGAACACGGGCATCCTCGCCCAACCGATCATTGTCGGTTACGTGACGGACATCGGCGGCGGCACTGCTGGGGACGTGCTCTGGAGCAATGGCCTGTTCGACGCCAATCTCGATATCACCAACGCGACGGTCAATCCGCTCTTGGAGATCGCCGCTTCGGCACCATCGACCGTCAGCGCTTACGCGGGGCGCGTCGTCGCTCTGACCAATCGCTCGGCTGAAATGACCGGTGTCGTGCTCATGGTTTGCGGCATTGAGCTCGTGCCCGAAAGTGGCACCTTCGTCGATGTCGTCATCGTCAAGGGCATCGGGCCGAGCCAAGCGTACTGGATCGCCTTAGTGAGCGCGGTCAGCATCGTCGACGATCAGTAGGCGCATCGTGCGGATCACGGCGGTCATTCAGTCTGTTCCGGCGCGTAAAGCGCTGGTGCGGCGGCTTGAATCACAGTTAGAACGAAGCGACCTGGACGGCTTTAAAACGCTGGTGCAGCATGCCGATCACGATCCTTGGGATCACTTTTTCGCTGTGTTCAAGGCAATGCTATCCGAAGACTCTGATTTGGTGATCCGCTTCGAGGACGACGCGCTCGTCGGTCCTCACATCAAACACAATTGCGTCACATGGCCCGTGATCCATCGTCCCGAATTCGGCTCCGGCTGGCTCTACTCGCCGCCCTTCAGCATTCGCGATTACATCTATCGCAAGCGGCTAAAGAATCCGAATCCGAAACGGCGCTTTGCCGGCTCGGTGGCGGTGCTCTTTTGGCGCAAGGACCTTGAATGGATCATGGCGGCCGCGCGCAAATGGGTGGCTAAGAAGGGCGTCGGCTACGCTTACGATTTCTGCATCTCGGAAGTCATCTTCAACGCTCAGCGAGAGAACTGGCTACACGACCCGCCGATCGTCGAACACGACCGGCATACAGCGAGCGCGTTCGGCCATCCGCGCACGCCCCGCTGTTCGACGCTCGGGCTGAGCAAACTGAACTATCGTCGTGCGCATTGAAACCTCCGTCCCGCTCACGAAGCTAAGAACCGTGCAAGCGCGGCCCGCTGAACGGCGCGCCAAGATCATCGGTTTGATGCGCGCGGGCGTGCCACTGCCACCGATCACGGTCGGATTCGACGCACATGGGCGCTTGCTGTTGCGCAGCGGCAACCATCGCCTCTGGGCCGCCCGTCAGCTTGGGCTGCCGCAAATCCCGGTCATTTTGGACGGGACGCGCCAGCACATTGAGCGGGTGATTGGGCCGCTCAGAACGGCCAGGGTGGCTCGGGCCCTGGCGCGCAGGGAGTAGACCCCGCTCGCGGCGATTCTCTGAGGGGAGGGAATTTGCTAGCAGTGCTAGCAGTACTATACTCCAGAACATGCGCTACTTGAGTGTTGTCGCCCTCGCTCTCCTCTCCGGTTGTACCAGCATTGCCGTAGGCCACGTTGTGGGCGGAGAGGCCGGGAGTAGCGGCGAAGCGGGCGCTACGGCCGCGGCGGGCTCAAGCGGTAGCGTCGCAGCGACGGGCGGGCAACCTGCGGCCGGTTCGAGCGGGACGGCGGGTGCGCCCACGGCAGGCGCCGCGGCGCAGGGTGGCGCGGGCGGCAGCGGTGGAGCGGCGGACGGCTGCAACGGGCCCAACGAGTACTTCAACGCCACGACGGGCCATTGCTACTGGTACAACGCCGACCACCTCTCGTTCACGGATGCCGAGGGCGTGTGCGTCGGCTGGGGCGGCACGCTCGCCTCGATGACCTCCGACGAAGAACGCTCATTTCTGTACACGGCCAATATCTCAGCGCCCGCCACTTGGATCGGCCTGACCGCAACCGCGGCCAATCAGCCGTACACATGGCTCACGGGCGAACCGCTGGACTACATCAATTGGCAAGCGGGGGAGCCTAATTATGATACGGCGGTCGGTCCGACCCAGCTCTGCGGCGCCATGCGACAAGTCAGCTGGTCACCTCCCTATGCGTGGGAGGACACTTATTGCGCCTACGCCAATCCGAGCTTGTGCGAGAAGGTCCTGTGACACCTAATTCAAAACGGCTCAGCTTCCCGCCGAGCTACAGTTTCGTCAACGTGCCCGCGCCCGTTCAGATCGATGCGGCATTGACAGAGCTGATCGACCGTTTGGCGGCGCTCTACGATACGGCACCGCCAGGAAACAACGCTGAGGAGTTGCGCCGTTGCACTCGGCTCGCGCACCTGATTCGCCGACTGACCAAACAGTCCAAGGAGTAGCAAATGGCGCGCAAACAGGGGGATCCGTAGGGTCTAGTGCCTCGCGGGCCTGCGCCGAGTAGCAGCCTCCAGATCGCGGCCTTATTGAGGATCCTATGAAACATCCTCATTCAAAATACACCCTAGGCCAGATCGTTACCTACGCGGGCGAAGCGGCCATCGTCACCGCCCTGCACGCCGACGACGGCACTGTGGATCTGACTGTCTTCCAGCCCAATGGCGGACTACGGCCAATCGCTCGTGCCTCGCATGAAACGGCGGTCGAAGCCGAGAGGCTTGCGGCCGCCGAGGCAGAAAAGCCTGCGCCGCCGGCCGCTGCAGTCGAGCCCGAAAAGCCTGCGGCTCCGGTCGCCGCCTCAGCAAGCGAGCCGCCGCGCACCAATTACCACAGGCGCTAAGCCCGTCGCAGCCACAGCATCCGCCATCCCTCAGGACACGGCTCGGCGATCTGTTCGGGTGTGCGGCTCGGGCTCAGCCCACCGTTGGTCAAGATTTCGTGCAGACTGAAGCCGGCATCTGCGATCGCTCGGACGAGCTTGCCTTCGGCATCGTACTTGTGCCCGTACTCCATCGCGATCTGTAGGCTCGGACTGTGCTCGATGATCTCCTGCATGCCGAGCCAGACGGCGAATTCATTGCCCTCAGCATCGATCTTGATGAACTGCACGGGCGGCCCGATGACGCCATCGAGCGAAACGGTTTCAACCGGCTGCGTCGCTTCTCGGAAGCCTGTTCCACAAGCGGGCTCACTCGGTGCGTTGAGATCCCATAAGCCGTTGGTTCCTGAATTCGTACGCGAGATCCCAAGCGTGGCTCGGCCGCACACCGCGCTCACCGCTTGATGGCTCACGCGCACGTTGCGCGCGCCGTTCCGTTCTAGGTTTTTATGCAGATACGCGCGCGTGCGATCCGTCGGCTCGAAGGCGATGACCTCGCCCTTGTCACCCACGATGTCACTCAGGAGCAGCGTGTAGTAGCCGACGTGCGCGCCGACGTCGATGACGCGCATGCCGGCACGCACGTAGTTGGCGATGGCCATCGTGATCCACATCTCCCAATAGCCATCGAGCATCAGGTGCGGGGTGAGGGATTCATCCAACGGATCGACGTACATGAGGTACTTGCCGAGCACGCGGCACAGGCCCAGCGTGGGCGCTAGCACGACGTATTGGGTCAACTGCTGGCAGTAGTTCTCGAGCGTTTTGCGCTCGTCGCCGCCCGTCAGTAGCTCACGTACGTTGATCATTTTGCTTAGGCTACGATGCGGCTCGGGGGTCTACTGATCATGACGATGTACTCGACCGATTCGGTGGGGATGTCAATCTCCAGCTCCGCGCCCGATGCGTCGTTGACGCGCACGATGATGGCCTCACGCGGATCGCTAGGATCGCCATAGCAGTCCACGATCTGCCCATCGGGAATGACGTCGGCGTAACCGACCAGTTGCTTCTGCCCTTCGCTCTCCATTACCGCGGGAGCAAGAAATGCTTGCTCCTCGCCGCGTACAATTCGAACTCCGCCGAAGGTCACCGCAAACATCGCGTGTTCCTTCGACAGTTGAATCATCACCCGTCGGCCTTTGTATCGCTCAAGAAAATTCGTTCCGATTTCCATTGTCCTGTGCCTTTCAGAGTTGTTGCATCCACTGTGCGAGTGCCTTGGGCCAGCTCCAGCCCTCGTACCAGAGACTGCTCCCGTGTTGTGCCTGCTTGTAGAGTTCACGCCAGTCTCTGAGGGCTACGCTCAGTGTATCCGCGATCGCTTGCACGCTAAGCGCTGGCGCGAGCGCATTCGGCCCATCATCGATCGGTGCGAGCTCACCCGTCGGTATCACGCGAATACCCAGCGGCCTCAACCCGATGTTGAAGGTCGGGGGCATTCCGGATACGTATTGCGAGTGCCCCGTGCATTCCGTGATACAGACGGGTGTGCCACAGCAGAGCGCTTCGAGTGGGATGAGGCCGAAAGCTTCCCCTCGACTCGGTTGGCAAACCAGGTGCGCTACATCGTAAGCGCTGCGCATGGTTGCCGCGGGCCAATTGAGGCGCGTGTGCAGCTCCAACCGCTGGGGTATCGGCTTTTCTAGCTCCAGTATGCGTTCGCGCAGCCGCATCTCGGCCGCTGGATCCAGCACCATCGTCAGTCGGACGTGCTTGAACTCGGGCGCGAGCTGAGCCCACGCCTGATAGAGTTCCCAGGTGCCTTTTCGCTCACCCTCGGTGGTGGAGAAATGCAGGATGCTGCCGCGTCCCTCGTCCCATTCGTTCTCTAGCCACGCCGTTTCGCGCGGGGCATAGGCGCGGTCGACACCATGTGGCACGACGTGGATGGGGTGCTTCGGGAAGATGGGCCCGAGAATTCCTGCAGCCCATTGACTGGGCGTCAGGATGTCGGTCGCGATGTCGCTCACCATCCGCACGAGCGACGGCGGCACGTGCGTGCTGTTCGGCGCGACCATGACCCAGCGGCGCTTGTGCTCGCACGCCCGCACCATCGCGGGCAATTGGTTGAGCGGGCCCAGAAAAACCCCGTGCTCGGCAAAGGCACCCTGCTCTTGGAGCGGATGCAGCGGCGCGATGCCGAGATCGGCGTCACTGGCTGAGGCGTCGAGCGCCACGATCCCGCTGAGCTCGTCACCGAGCGCTTCGATGAAGCCGCGCGTCACGACCGCGTGCGAACCGTGGCCGATGAGACGGCCATACAGCCGCACGCTCATGCTCCGGCTGTATATTGGCTGTCCAGCAGAGCGATCAGCGCATCGGTTATTTCCAATGCCTCGGTTAGCGAATGATCACGCACCAGACCAGGCACAATTTGCGCCGCTATGCGCTCACGCCGCATGGCCACCGCACTCCTCTCCGTCGCATGACGCTTGTAGTTTGCTTTTAGATCCTCAATCACCGAGCGACGCTCCTCTGACCAGTTACTGAGGCGCTCTTCTAGTAAGGTTTCCGCTTCGAATTGCGCCGCGTCCCGCTCAGCGTACTCGGAGCTAGAAACCAGGAGATCGATTTCCGACCTCGATGCCTCAAGCTTAGCCCATTCTTGGATCCACTCGTCGTTCTCTTGATGTATCTTCAGTTCTTCATCAGTCATTGTTCCGTCTCCGTTGTCGTACGTCGCGTTGCCGAAGCGTGGATGCGTTCGGCCATTGAGATCGTGGTCGTGCCATCTTCGGCCATCAGGTTGTCGCTCTCCCATTGCACCGGTTGATCGATGGATCCGTAGTAAGTCTCTGACCAGAAGCTCGGCCTACGTTTATCGGGACCATGTAGCGGACCTAGTCCGAGCATTTCACGCAGAGCGTTGATGAATGTCTTGTTTCCAGCAGTCACTTGTTCTGATTCTTCCCGCGCTCCTGCGAGCGCTCCCAGCGCTCGTCCAGGTACTGGATGATCGCGTCGATGCGGTCGTAATGTTCGAGTGGAATGCGTGGATTTGACGCGATGATTTCTTTGATGCGCTCGCTCGGTTTACTCGCCTGTTTTTTCTTTTCGTTGCCTTTCACGTTTTGTGTTATCCCTAGTTTAGGAATGCAGGGTGGAGCTCGGGATGAGCGCGGTAGCTCATCGCATCCGGCTCCGGTAGTAAGCGTAGGCTTTGGGTTGGATCGATTCGGTCAAAGTGAGTAGCTGCTCAGCCATCAGACGGCCAACGCGCGCCATACTGAAGCGCTCGAGGACGTGCGTCGGTGCGCTAAACTTTTCCGGTACTGGCTGCCGCAACATCGCGTAGCCTAAGACGCGCGTCTGGTAGTCGCCCCATTTGCCATCGCTCCAGCCGTAGCTCGGGTGCACGGGTCCAAGCGTCGTTGGGATCCCGATGTCCTTCGGATCGGCAAAGTCACTGATGCCACCGTAGTCGACGTACACGAGCGCATTGCCCGCAAGCTTGGCGTCGAAGGCAGGGAGGTTCCACGCTTCGCCGTGCGAACTCGACACGTAGATGTTGTTTTCGTAATGCAGTTGCAGGATGGTCTCGAGCGGTGCGCGACCGCTAAACAGTCGGAGGCGCGGCTCTAACTTCTCTGCCGTCCATCCGTTCTCCTGCTTGGCCAAGGCCGATGCGATCGCTTCTTTCGGTGTTGGGTAATCCTTCCATTCGTTGCCCGAGTGCTTAATGGTGAGCACGACCTTGTGGCTCGGGTTGAACGTGCAGACGAAGGCCTCGATCAGCTCGGCAAAGCCTTTGCGCGGCTCCCAGCGGCCGATGCTGTAGAAGAGTTTCCAGCCGTGGATACGAGGTTGCCTATTCTGCAAGAGCAGCATTGGATCCGTTTCAGCGTATGGATGCGGGATCACACGGATCTTCTCAGGCTCGAGACCCGAACGCTGGAGCATTTCGGCATTGTGATCGCAGGGCACCCAGAGCTGACCCGCTCGACCGAGCTCGCGCACCAGATCCGAATCGATTCGATCCCGCTCCCACACGGTGTACAGGATCGTGGCCGCTCCAATCGCGCGGCGTAGGGTGATGGCGCGTTGTGGATCGGATTCCCCGAGCGTGCTGCGCGGCAAAATGATCTGGCGCGCATGCGTCGCGTCCCGCACCACGGCGTGTTTGATCAGCGGGACTTGCTCGCTCACGCTCGTACGCCGCAGATCGCCCACCTCGGCCTCGATCTCATCGGGTAATCCCGCTACATGCACCGGCTCGGGCATGCCGGCGGCATTGACCACGACGTTCGAAAAGCTACGAAGCAGAACGGGAATGCCGGTCTGTGCCAGAGCGCGCGCGTGCTTACGTACGGCCACGCCGGTGCCGTCCCACGGCGTCTCGAATTCTCCCTGGTAGAGCACACCGAATGGATGCTCGGCGGACTGGCCCGCCGCGAACAAGGGCTTGTTTGCGAGCTCCGCAATGTCGGGCTGCCGCTCGAGAGAAACCTCGTCGGCCTCGTATGCCTTGAGATCCGCCATCTCAGAGTTTCTTCTGCGCTTGCGCTTGCACTTCTAGACTGAGCGTGATTTCAGCTTCCGCTTCGGCTTCGGCCTTCCACATCTCCTTGGCTTGCCGCGCAAGCTGTTGCGCTGTGTCGATGTGGCAGCCGCGTTCAATCGCCGCTACGAATACACGCTCGTAAAACTCGAACGCGAGCGCCGAGTTGCGCAGCATGAGTTTGCTCTTCAGTATGCTAAGCTGTTCCTCTTCGGTCATTCGTCGCTCTGCCTTGCCTGGTTCGATTCTTTGACTAAACGCTGCACCTCTTCGAAGCGAGTACGGCGAAACTCGAGAAACTTGTCTCGTACTTGCAGAGCGATCTGATTGGCGCGTTTGAAGTCGGCGCCCGCACTAATCGCTGCCAGTACCGCGCGCTCCCATGCCGCATCCGCCAGCTCTTGATCCTGGACGGCATTGATCAGATCGCGCTCCTCGGTCCTCGTCATTGCACGTAAACGACCGAGTCGTCGATGCGCACGGCCCAATCGCAGCCGAGGTTACTGCAGCGGATCAGATCCTTGACCGTGACGGTACCGGCCACAACAATCGGTGCGCCGTTGGGCTCGTCGGGGTTCACCCAGAGATCTCCGCGACACAATCCCGTCAGCCCCGGTTTGCGCTGATCCTTGGTTCTCTCGTCGACGTCGAACCACCGATGGCTCTGACGGATGAGTAGCTGCGCATCCGACAGGTGCCGATGGTGCCGGAAGATGCAGCGCGGACACGCCAGCTGTAGCCACAGCTCCCCTTCGGGCCGCACAATCAGCTCGCATTCGATCCACGCGATCAGCGTCGCGTCCTTCGGGTGCTTGACCGCGAGCACGATCTTCGGGTCTCGGCTGCGGTCGGCGAGCTTCATCGAATGGATGCGCGCCTCTTCGGGATTGGCCAGGGCGAATTGATGGCGCGCCGCTTCGGTGCGTCGCCGCTCCTCGGCATCCGCGTAGCGCTTCTCGACGTCCTGGTCGTATTTCAGACTGGTCGTGCCGCCCTTCACCCAGGCGGCCATCGGCAGTTCTACGCCTGGCGCTTTCGGCACCGCTTCATCGCTCATGAAGCTAGCACTGTTAGCAGTGCTTGCTCTGAGCTGTCAAGCTAGTCTTTGCTCAGTCGGTAAATGCCGTATGCCACTGCGGCGGCGAGCGCGTAGCCGGCGAATGCGGGCCACATCGGGAGCGTGCCAGCGGGAGGAGCTGGTGGTGGGGGTGTCTCTGGTGTGGGTGCCACTTCTTCGCCCAAGCCATTGAATGCTGTCCAGGGCATGTACCAGTGATACCCGGCGTGCTTTTTCTTGGGCTTCGATTTTACGACGGCTTGCAACCCAACCGTTGGACAGGGTGGGCACGCTGGGCATGACGCACCCAAACCCGCGAGCTCGTAGGGCAGCATTTGGTTTGGGTTCATTCCCCAGCCAACGTACGGCGCTTTGCTCCACCCTGGAGCGCCCGACTCGAATGGCGTCTCAGGCTGAAAGGTCAGGTAATTGGAGCGCGGGATGGCGCTGTACGACATGGCTAGAGATTACCCGACTCTCTGCCGTCAAGCCAAAAAGTAAAGCCCCTTGCCGCTTGGCCGCTCTCGATCGCGTCCGCCAGAGACCCCGTTCGAGCTCCAACCTGCATTCCTTAGATTAGAATAACACAATCACGCCGCCGCCCGCTCGCGCTCTTTCTGCAAGAGATCAAAGGCGCGCTGCACTTCCTTGAATTTGGCCTCGGCCTTCGCTCGATCGCCCTCGCTCCGGTAGCGGTCCGGGTGCCATTTGGCGCTGAGCTTTCGGTGCGCGGCGCGAATGACGTCCCAGTCGGTGGCCGCCGTCACTCGTAGCTGCCGCCGCGCCCACGCCAGCTCCTTGGCCCGGATCCGATCCTGCCTCAGCGTCTCCTGGGGATCACGACGAGCATTCGGTCGGAGCGTTGCTGTCGCGCAAACAAAGCAGATCGCTTCCCCCGAACCGTTGATGAACGCGTGGCCAAGGCACGTAGCTTGTCCACAAGCAATGCAGGCCGCACACGCTGGACGTTTGCAGCGCCCGTCGGCTCGAGCGACCACGTGGCAGGGCTGGTTCGCTGCCAGCCTCTGAACCCACTTGATCGGCGCTTCGACCGAGAGGTTTCGCAACCATGGCCCGAGCTCCTGCCAGATGCGCACGTGCACAGGTCCTGGGGCTTGCTGCAGAACTCCAAACAATTCCCCGATCTGGTCGATGAACCGAGGCGGCGGCACCGATAGAGAGCTTACTTCTTGCGCAGCATCCCGAACAAGAGATATCCGCCGACCGCCGCCGCTAAGCCCAGGCCAATGTTGAGCGGAGTCGCCCACTCGGGCAGCGCGCCGATGCCGTGCGTGCCCCGGGCGCGGGCAATCGCGGCCATGCGAGCCCGATCGGCCGCTTGACGCGCCGATAGGGGCGTCCGACGGGTCGGAAACACCATGGCGCTCGGGCTCATGAGGGCGCCAAGGCTACCATCGGCGTAACTGCCCGACTGAAGGCCGAGGCTACCGTCGGAGTAGCTACCGGACTGACCGCTTAGAATTCCGTAGTTCATGGTGAGAAACCTCGAAGTGTGAGTCTACCGGGCGTAGCGCACCGAGCGCAAAAACTGTCGATTGTTGGAGCCGCGCGAGGCGTTTCGACGCAGAAAGGGCAAGCCCTTGAGACTCGGTCCGTATTGCACACCGACTACCACGCCGACGCCCAGGGCGAGCACGACCCAGGCCCACGACGGGATCCCCGCCTGCTGTTCGGCTTCGCCCAAGCCGGCAAAGCGACCCGCGATGGCGATGGGGTTACCGATGGCGGAGGCCGCTCGGTAGATCGTACCGAGGTCCGAGGGGCTCATTACGAGCTGCGGGCTCATCGCGCGCGCGTCCGACGACGCGGCGCTTGGATCGTCAGAAAGAACATGAGCGCCGCTGCTCCCAAAATGATGAGCCACGCGCCTGTTGCGACCGCCGGTTGTACGCCCGTCTGATCCGGATCACCGGGTAAGCCCAAGCCACTGACCGCTACGATCTTCATCGGTTTTTCACCATTCTATAGGCAATGAAGCCCGCGCCGACGGCCAAGCCGACGAGCAAGATCTTGGCGCCGGTGCTGCTCGCGGCGGTCGCTTGATCGACCTGCGTCCCCGCTTGCTCGGTCTGCAGCGCACTGTCGAACGAAACGTACGGCTGTTCGCGCGCCACGCCTTCGATCGGCAGCGCAACCGGATAGACGAGCATCAGGCCCGCTGCACTCGCTTGACGCGCGAGCGTCGCGTAGCTGCCCACGCGCTTGTCTTCGTCGCGCAAGCTGCCCCAGTACACGAAGCTGACGGCTGGGGTTTCGTTTGCGTCCTGCTCGTTGAAGACGCCTTGAGTCTGAAAGAACTCGTACGGCGTGCCTTCGAACAGCGTGTCGGCGTCATTGAGCGAGACGAGCTTGTTGCCCATCATCGCAACGAAGCCGACGGGCTGACCGCTCGCGGCTTTCTCGACGGCATCGAGCTGAGCGGCGGTCACCGGAAAGATCGCGTAGCGGTTCTCGGGATTGGGGATGTCCTGCCATTGCGCTTCGCTGATCTCGGTAGACCAGGGGACGAAGATGCCGATCGGATAGGCCTTGACCAGGGCGGCCTGCATCTGCGTTTCGGCTTCGCTCGTCATGTTGGTCTCGGCTTGGCCGAGGCCGGAGATCGGCGAGATGGGATTGAACGCGTAGTACGCTCCGAGTGTCATGACCGTGCTCCTGCCCGCCGCTCCGCATTACCGTCCCTGCCGCCGCCTCGGGTAACCACCGATGCACGATGAAACTGTGCCGCGTTCATCGTGACGGGAGCCACCAGGCGGTAGGGACGGTGATGCGGAGTGGCGATCATCAGTGACCTGCGCAGGGCGTCACACCATCGAGATAGTCCCGCATGGCGTTACTGCCGATGAGGATGCCCGAGAATTCTCCTTCGAAGAATGCGATCGGGATCGGGATCTTCTTGAGCACGATCGTACGCAGGGTCAGGTTTGCATTGCTCTCGACCACGTACGTAAAAGGCATCTGCGGCTGCACGTCGCGCCGATGTCGTTGCGGCAAGAGCGCGCCGGCGCTCGTCGTCATCTGCGTGTTGAATGCCGATTGCAGATCGAATTGCGCTTGCGCTGCGCTCGGCAACCCATGCTCACCCGGTACAACCAGACCGCCCGTGAGTGACGGGGCGTAGGCGATCTGCGAGGGCTTGGGCACGTTGGGCGTGATCTGGTACTGGATATTGGCCGTGTGGTGGTCGCTGAACACGACGTCATGGCCGATCGAGAGCGCGAGGCTTCGATCGGCGATGGGCTCGACGTCGCCCACAATCGTGCCCGTCGGCTGATACACGTCGAAGCGCCAATCGAACAAGAGCAAGAGCATGTTCTCCGGCACGCGGAAGCTACCGAGCTCGACGGTGAAGGGGCGAACCGGGGTGGCTGTGAAGATGCCGTCCGTCGGCAGCTTTCGAAACAGACGCTCGGTCGAGATGACCGTCGGGTGCTGCGCCAAGTTCATCAGCTGGCCACCCGCTAGCTGAACGCGTATCGCCCCGCACGCATTCATTGGCGGCTCGGGCCGCTCGCGCACGAACGCTTTTATGTTCGCGCTCGGGGCGGCGCCAAGCTGCTGCGCTGGAATGCCAGCGCGGCCAAACATCTCTTTCCAAGCGGGCTGGGTCATCGCCCCTAGCTTAATACGGTCCCGCTCCCGGCGGCTGACTGATTCGGTAGCCGTGGAAGCCGATGGTCAGGATCGCGTTGGGCAGACGAATGACCGGATCGGTGGATTCGGCGGAGGTCAGGTTGGGGTCGCTGATCCCTTCGTCGGCATCCCACTGGCTGTCGATGAACGGGAAGTTGGCGTTCGGTACGCCGAAGCTCGAAACGTTGCCGTAGGGCGGGTTATTGACGTGCAGGGGCAGCACGTTGAACGTCAGTACCTCGCCGCGCTCGAAGACATCGAGAGCGCCGAGGTTGAAGGGGCTGTTGATCTGTGTCGTCCAGAAGGTGCTCGGCACTGGCTGATTGCCGCGCGGGTAGCTCGATCCGGCCGTGACGAACTGGATACGGAAGTCGCCCTCCATGCTCCGCCACGCGCTTTCGTTGCTCGGGTTGATGACGTGCGGAGCGCCCGTGCCCGGGAAGGACACGGCTTCGGTCACCTGCGTGACGGGTCGGCCATCCATAATGTCCCACGCCGAATGGATCGGTCGATAGCGGCCGTACGAGCGAGACTGGAAGGTGACCGTCGTCGAGGTCGTTGGCGCGGTGAATTGAAACTGATGCTGGCTGAGCAAGGTCGCATACCGCGCGACCGCCACGAAGGGGCCTTCCTGGCTCACCATCACGGTGCCCTGCTGCACGCCGTTGACGCCCGCAGCAATCGGGATGTCTACGGTCATGTCCCACGGTACGCGACGGCCCGGGATGTTCTCAACGTATTGGATCTTCGGATCCGCCTGGCGCGTCATCTGCGTGCGCTCCAGCATGCTCTTGAGCGCGACGTTCTCATTGAGCAATCGCTGCAGATCGCCCTGCATGTTACGGACGTTGGCGTCTAAGCCGGCCGCAGCTTCGAGCGCGCGGCGCGCTTGTGCGTTGGCCGTTCCGACTTGCCGCGCCAACTCCTGAAACTGATTCATCGTCATGTGATTCGTGCCTCCCGATGGGAGTACCCGAGCAACGCTCGGTACCGGTAAGATCTAAAAACTTTGCCCGCCCGGATCCAGCGGAGCGAAACGCTGAACCCGAGCGAGCTTTCTTTTTTTTTGGTAGCTGTAGAGCGCGCGCCCGTGCTTACTGCACGTCTCGGCTGTAGAGGCCGTCGAAGATGAACGTTACGACCTTCTGCACGGCGTCGATCGCATTCAAGTTGTCCTTGAGGGACAACATGTTGCGCGAGCCTTGCGTGGTGCCGAACGTTGCAGCCTGACCGCCAGCGCCCGCATTCATTGCAAAGATTTTGGCTTTGCAGATGATGTTCTGCCGCGGGGGCAGCAGAATTGCGCGAGCCAGGCGAAGGATGCCAGCGTGGCCGTCCCAGCCACTGTTTTGCCAGTGGATGAGGTCGGTCGCTGCGCCCATGTCGCCCGAGATGCCGCCGCCCGTGGGGAAGTACCAGGTCGGCATGTTGGTGATCGAGTCCTTGTTGCCGGTTCCGAAGTCCCAGTGCAACTGCTCCTCGGTCTGCCAATGCAGACGGTACACGTCTTGGATTTGACCCGGTGCTTGACCGAAAGCAACGCCAGCGGCCCCTGCCCAGGGTGCAAGTGCCGAGTAGTCACCATTCAGTGACACCGAACCGGTGTCCGTTCCATCAATGCGCTTGATGGAGTTGCGGTACCAGGTGAAGACGCGCAGTGCGAGCACGACGTGACTCTGATCGGACGGCAGCACGCTGCCTTGGATCAGATTGGTCGTCGCTTCACTACGAGCACCGTTGTTGGTGAACAGATCAGTGAAATCGCCGATCAGGCCCTGTTCGAGACCTGCGGTGCGAATGAGTGAGTCCCAGAACGGCTGATGAACGCGCTCTCGGATGGTGACTACTTTTGCCATGGGTATGATTCTCCTAAGGACTTCCGTGATTAGAGAGGCTTGGTTCCTCTTCGGTCCTATCGACACCTCAACCCCAGGACCGAGGTTTTCCTCTGGTCTCTGGGGCCGAAGTGCTGGGAGGTCCTAACGGCTGTCCGCTATGGACCTCCCAACTCGTCAGGGCTTATCCGAAGATGCCCTGACCTCCACTGGTTTCGAGCACGCCCGCAGGCAGCATTTCATGTGCCGCTTGCGATTGGCCCGCCGAGCGCGTTCCGGCCCAGAGCTGCGGGACAGACTGTCCCGGGATCCAGGTCGAAGTGCTCGGTACGGTTGCGCCCAGGCCATTCATGCCACTGGCGAAGTACTCACCCATGCCGGCCGAAGCTTCGTAGGACTTGACGGCGCCGATGCCGGCGGCCGCTTCTGCGATCGAAAGCTCACGGTCGAGATTGCTCGAAGGGGAGACGTGGTTGGTGTTCATGGTCTCGGCTGCTCCCATGCCGGCGGCGGCTTGAAGCAAGTCGGGATTGCTCGTGTACGCTCCGAGGCCATTGACGCCTGAAGCGAAGTATTCACCGACGCCAGAGTTTGCGAAGTACTCGCCCACTCCTGCGGCTGGTGCGTAACGGGGCATGATCGAGCCGCCCAGGCCGTACATCGCAGCGATCCGCGCTGCGGTGCCGTCACCCGAAAGCATGGCTGCGATCTTCGGCTGATTGAGCTTGTCGAGGGCGAACATCAGCACGGTGTGCACGAAGCCCGCACCCAAGCCGCCCATGATGAGCCCCTTGGTCGTGGGATTCTTGACCACCTTTTGCGTGACGTACGCGCCGCCCACCGTCGCAATGAAGCTCGCGATGAGTCCATTGTACGGCTGCAGCATCTCCAGGCCCGAAGCGGCCGGTGGCGTCGCGGTTTCGGCCTTGCCCGTGATGCGAGCAAGAACCTGGTCGCGAACCACACCCGCGATGAGCTTTTCGGCCACCACACCGACCGTGATGAGACCGCCGGTCTTGAGCAGATCCATGATGAATCCACCCGGATTGCGGCGCAGGCTCCGGTGGTGACGGCGCCGATTGGCCCGATGCCGCCTACGATTGCTCCGATGCCGACGCCTGTGCGAACGACGCCTGCGATTGCTCACCATCGCGTTACGTCGATGGCTTCGACGCCGACGACGACGGGGATTGGCGCGCATCGCCTTGCGACGACGACGTCGACGACGCACCGGCGCCTTGGCTGCGCTTCGGCGACGACGACGAGTGCGACGCACGGGTGCACGGCGCGCGGATCGACGACGGCGACGACGCACCGGAGAAGCCCGGCGTGCTGCGCTTCGGCGACGACGTCGGCGACGCACCGGCGCTTTACGCGCTACCCGGCGGCGCCTACGATTGCTCACCATCGCGTTACGTCGATGCGATCGGCGACGAGTACGCTTTACCCGACGCTTGCCAGCCTTGCGACGACGGCCTCTTTTCGCTGCGCGGGAATGACCCACAGCAAAACGCACCGTGCGGCTGCCTGTTTTTCTTTCATGCCAGGCGTTACGCCGATGCCGGCGGCGCCGTCTTTTCTTCAACATGGTTGGTGTACTCCTGTGGACGGTCTTGCGGCGCGCGGGCGCCTTTCGAGCAGAAGGTTTCGGACGCCTTTTCAGGCGAGTAGCGAGCTGACGACGAGCGGCCGCGACGCGCGCTGCACGCGTTCGGTGCCGGCTCATGCTGGTCTTGGCGCTGCGGCGCTTATTGGCCTTGAGCGGCACCAAGTTCTTTCGCAGCTTGGCGGCTCGGCCGTAGGCGCCGCGGCCATTGATGGCGGCGATGGTCGTGACGGCCGCACCGTTGCGCTTCAAACGCCGCTTGGCCGTGTAGCCGTAGCTCTTCACGTCCTTGCGGCGGATTGGAAATGCTTTGCCTTTGGGTCGTCGGGTCATCGTTCGGACAGAGCTCTGCGTCACCAGCAGGGCAGATCCGGCGACCCGAGGAGTCACCTAGACAGATGCGGTACCTCGGACCCTACAACGCCCCGTCCATGTCCACCAAAAAGTCGCTATCGCGCCGAGCGGTGTTTTTTCTTATAGAGGAGGTAGCCGCCCGTGACGGCCGCGGCCGCACCCACATAAAAGCGCCAATCTAGGCGGATTTGTGTGCCGCTTTCGACCAAGCGGCTCGGGCCCATGAGGTTGACCAGGCTCTGGACCATGCCGCTGCCTGAAGGCGCCTCGGTCGCTCCGAGGCCGCTCGTCGGAGCGGAGGCTCGGGCGGCATCGATCGCCTTCTGAGCGGCCGCTGCCGCGCCCGAGCTCACGAAATCCGGGGCTCCACCGGGCGGATAGGGTGCCGTCTGCAGGGTCGCGTAACGCTTTCGATTGAGCTCGGCCCCGTACGCCAGGCCCGAGCTCTGGGCGCTCGATGCGGCCTTGGCGGCGGCTGCGGCCGCTGCATCATCGCCCGGACCACTGAGGTATTGATAGCTCACAGCGTCCACACATACGCGAGCAGGCTCGCGCCTCCTGCTAGCGCTCCGTTATTGAGCGCGCTCGTTGCTGCTCGTGCCGCCGCTGCCTTCTTCTGGCTGTCGCTCATCAGCTTGTTCGTCTGCTCGCGGGCCGCGGTGATCTGCCCATCGTAGACGGCTTTCTGCATACCGACGACGGCCGCGGTCATCGCCAGATCGCCAGCGATGCGCACCGTCAGCTGGCTCATGCCGACGAGTTTCGATTGCTCGAGCTCCATCGTCTGATTCATCGCCTCGATCCAAAAGTTTCGGTATTCGGCATCGGTGATCGCCGCGCGTGGAGCGGTGAATCCGCAATTGTAGTTACGCGCTGAGGGCGGCTTCCAAGCCCAGCCGCGCGCTTGATACGCGGCGACGACGCGATTGGCGTTGCCGAAAATGTTTGAGGACGTCGGCGCGCTGACCGTAGTCGGCGGCGGATACGGGCAGCCAAATGGCTGCGGGCAGATGAAGCGGCACTTCTTGAAGTGCACGGTGCCCTCCGAGTCACTAACAATCGTCTGACTCAAGCATGCATTTTCGAGTTTCTGAGCCCAGGTGATCTGACGCACGGTGCGCGATTTGGCGTCGTACACATTGACGGGCACGTAGATCTTGGTGGTCGGATCCCAAACGCTCGTGAATGGCGTGCCGTCCCATTGCTGATCGAACCAGCGCAGGCCGAACTTCCAACCGATCCGTAGCTCGATCGCTTCCCACTTTTGCTCGAGACTCAGGATGGTCTTGTCGTACGCATCCCAATACATGTGCCGCAGATCGGTGCACTGGTTATTGGCATTGGCCGCCGTCTGCTGCAGTGCTTTCATCACCTGCTTAGTGTGCTCGACCCAAAGCTCTTCCTGCGTTTTGCCGATCGAGAAGACGTCATTGACCGTATCGCCCACCATTGCGCCGAATTTGCCACCGAAGAAGGCACCGATCGGCGCGGGGATGCCGAATGCTTGGCACACCGCTGCTCCGCCGATAGCGCCCGCCGTTGCTCCGATTGCTTCCACATCCGCGCGGCCGAGCTTGCCGTCTTTGATCGCGTCGACGGTCACGGCGCAGATGCGCGGATCGACGCCGAGCGCGTACGCCATGCCAGCGCCCGCGATGTTGGTCAACGCCTTGTACGCTTCCTTCTTATTCTCCGGCAAATGCTCGGGCACGAAGCCTTCGAGACCGTACGCGCTCGCCAGCTCCTTGATCTCGCTATCGGCGAGCTTCATGCCTTCGGATTTGGCGTAGTTCGTCAGCGCCTCTTCGCCCCAATTGACGCAATCCTTGGTGCTCGTCAGATCGGGGATTCGCTTGGGTGCGTACTGCGCGTACTTATTGAAAATGTCGGCCGCTTCTTTGCTCGTCGGCGTTTGGCTGAGCAGATGATCGACCGAGGCCTTCGCTTGCTTCTTCGCCTCGCCCTCGAGGTGATCGATCTGCGTACTGACTTGTGCTTTGACGGTGGCTTTGATGTCCATTAGCCGACGATCCCGTCCTTCTCGATGTCGAGCTGTTTGCCGACGATGATGAGGTCGACGCCCGCACTACTGTAGACGATCAGGAACGCGTCGCCTGAGTCAGGGAAGCGCGAGGCGCCGAGCTTGGCGCGACTGATGTCCACTTGGTACAAGCCGTCATCGCCTTTGGGAATGCGGTAGCCGTCTGCTCCTCCTCGCTCATAGAGCTGCAGCTGCACGCCGAGGATATCAGCGAGCACGGCGAAGGAGTCGGGCAACGGACCGAGATCGATCATCGGGCCCACGACCGGCAATTGATGACTCGGTGTATCGTAGTGCACGAGAAACCCCGAGCGGGCCAGGACCCATTGCGGCCCTTCGGCGACGTGCTTGTAGTCTTCGAACGAGCCGCGCTTTTTCCACTTGTCGCTCGTGTACATGACGGCTTGGCAGGTACCGATCTCACGCAAGCGCCGCGGCCATTGCCATGGAACGGCGCGCTCGGTCTCCACCGGGCGATCGACGAACGTCTCGCGCAGGTTGCGCGCGAGATCTCGACTGTTGCCGCGCATCAAAGACTCTCTCCGCTACCCGTCTGATAGCGACGCACGGTCCCCTCACTCGAAAACTTCTTGCCGCGCGTCACAGCGTAATCGTGCCGTCCTTTGGTGGCACGGATGCGGGCCGTCGCCCGGGCCGTGTCGAGCTCGTAGGGACCGAACGGGCCCTCGCCGCGCAATGGCCGCCCATCTCGGCCCAATGGCCAAACGTAGTAGCTGCCGCTGTTGGCGCTCATCCGGTACTCACGCCGATCGGTCTCGGGTGCTGGCTCGGCTACGGCCACCCAATCGCCCGCGTGCGAGCGCTCCATCGTGTACTCCGCACCCTTGAAGAGCTCAGGGGCAACCGATTCGAGCGCTTGGCGCTGGAAATGGTCCGCTTTTCGCGCGCCCATCGCCCGAGCGGGCTCGTTCGTGTAGAAGGGCAGATCCGTGTAAATGCGGCTTCGGTCGCTCGTCGGGGCGAGGCGGACCAGGACATCCTCAGTGGGGGTGACAATGCGCACCTCCACGGCATCAGGACGACGGGCGATCCGCACCTCGTTTCGACGCATCATGGGGGGCAGTGTAAGCCGAGGAGCGGGGTGGGCCCAAAAAAGAGCCTGCGAGCGGTTCGGTGCTGCCCGAACTGCCGTCACCGCTCGCAATCGCCCAATCCTTGTTGTAAGCTCTGCTATACACGGATGCCGCATCGCAGTTCACCCCGGCTCAGCGTTGGGGAGAAAGCTTACCGCTCGCAAAACGGTCGCTAACCCCGCGATTCGGCTGGTTTCTCTGACAATCTAGCTCAGTGGTTGCTCGGTCACCCGAAAAACGAGACACTAGAACGAAACATCACTACCACGGAGCCGAAAGCAGCTCAGTGGTTGCTCGGTCACCCGAAAAACGAGACCACCCAATTATCGTCATAGCTCGAGCTCCGCAGGCTCAGCTCAGTGGTTGCTCGGTCACCCGAAAAACGAGACAACGCCCTCGCCAACGGGAAACCCCGACCGTGGCTAAGCTCAGTGGTTGCTCGGTCACCCGAAAAACGAGACGACAGCGCGAGCGGGGTCCGTGGATCATCGGCGCATGAAGCTCAGTGGTTGCTCGGTCACCCGAAAAACGAGACAGTAAGTCGCCAACTGATCGCGTGCGAGGCTCGGTAAAGCTCAGTGGTTGCTCGGTCACCCGAAAAACGAGACGTCGTTGCTCGGTCACCCGAAAAACGAGACATGTACAGCGCCTTCGCTGAGGCCACTGCGCCAAAAGCTCAGTGGTTGCTCGGTCACCCGAAAAACGAGACACATTTTCAGTATTGACAGCCATCGGCCGGCGGGCGGAGCTCAGTGGTTGCTCGGTCACCCGAAAAACGAGACGTGAGCGAGCAGCGAATCCCGCATGTCCGTATCGGAGCTCAGTGGTTGCTCGGTCACCCGAAAAACGAGACTCAACATGGATCTATCAGTTGGTAGCTCAGTGGTTGCTCGGGTATTCCTCAAACGAGACCGTAATCCTTCTGCAATGCGACGTCCGACTGTTTGAGCTCAGTGGTTGCTTGGTCATCCGCAAAACGAGACGGGTGGAGTTCGGCACATATATCGCGAAGACTGATAGCTCAGTGGTTGCTCGGGTATTCCTCAAACGAGACACGAATTCGTTGATGAAGTGGTTGCTCGGTCACCCTTAAAACGAGACTCGCATAAGCCGTAGCTGCGCAACGCGCGGTACATAAGCTCAGTGGTTGCTCGGTCACCCTTAAAACGAGACTCCAGAAGCTGCTTGAGGTCGGCGTTATGGTTGATGGCAATCTCAGTGGTTGCTCGATCACCATAAGATCGAGACCGATCGAGCCGCGCATACTTCAGTGGTTGCTCGATCATCCTCAAACGAGACCGTTTGGCACGCAGACGCCGTGCGCTCGAGACTTCAAGATCTCAGTGGTTGCTCGGTTCATCCTCAACGAGACACGGCAAAACTACGCCACCAGAAGCGCTAGACCTGGATAGCTCAGTGGTTGCTCGGTCACCTAAGATCCGAGACGATTGCGGTTGGATTCGTGTCATTGTTTGCTCGGCAGCGGAGCCGAGACACCTAGACGCAGAGACTCGCGGGACGTGATAGCTCCGTCTGACGGAGACAAGCCGTGGCTGGACTTAACGCAGCATGCGTACTGGGTAGCCCTTACTTCGAATACCCTTAGCGGACGGAGAAGTGAATGCTGCGCTGGTGATCTCCGCAGCGCGGTGCACGATGGCCGCTCCTGTCGCATACGCCATCGTCGCCGATTGTAGAACCGGCCTTCCCACTACAACGCCACCCGCTTGGGTGACGCCTGAGATCGTGCTCATGCTCAACATCACCGGTGCGCTGGCCGCAATGGCGGACGCACTGGCTTCTATCTGCGCGATCGATGAGCTTTGAGCTTGCTGCGCCGCGATCCCCGCGGCGTCGCTCGCAAGCAATGCGCTCGCTGTCAGTTCTGGGCTTCGAGTATCGATGCCTGCTGCTCGTCCACTGACATTGGCCGCCGCACCACTTTCCGGAGCCCGCGCTGCAATCGTCGCGCCGTCGGCGGCGGCGCGCGTTGCTACGCTCTGCTCGGCATCGGATGCATCGACGCTCACGCCCGTAGCGCTGGCGCGCGGGCTGACCGCGGAGGCGCTACTCTGCGCGACGACGGCCGCTGCGCTCGCGTAGGCGCAACTCGGTACCGATTGCTTCGGCGAGCACGCAGTGAGCGTGGTTGTTACCGCATGGACGCTACTGGCAACACTGCTCGTGGCGCTGCGCGCGTGAAGCGGTGTGCCATCGGCTCGCGCGGTCGCTGTATCCGTGCAGGATGCTTGTACGCTCAGTAGCGATGCGGTCGTTGTACGGGCTGAGGCTGCACTCGATTGCGCCGTTGCGGGCGCCATGACCGCGGCTCCCGCTGCATTGCCCTTGGCCGCGATAGAGTCGGTGGCCGTGGCACTCTTGATGCTGACGCTGGCCGCGTAAGCTTTAGTGGCGGAACTCGTGCGACCGGCAACCGAATCCACCGCGGCTGGCGTAGCCGATACCTGCGTGGCTACTTTAGAGGCGGTCGCGGGCGCAATGATACGAGCGGCGGATGCGAGTGCTGTCGTCGCTGACGCTTCTGCACTCGGGCGCGCAGCGATCATCGCGCCACTGGCTTTGGTCAGCGTCGCGTCTACATCGGCGGCTGCACGCGCTTGGATGCTCGCGGGTGACGCCGACGCCTTCGTTGCGACTGCATCCGAGCTCGCGCGCGCATTGAGGGTCGCGGGGGACGCCGAGGCCTTCGATGCGCTCGGGTCCGAAGTCGCACGGGCCGCGATGGCGGCCGGCGTGGCGGATGCCTGCGTAGCTACTTTAGAGGCGGTCGCGGGCGCAATGACACGAGCTGCACTGGCGAGTGCTGTCGTCGCTGACGCTTCTGCACTCGGGCGCGCCGCGATCATCGCGCCACTGGCTTTGGTCAGCGTCGCGTCTACATCGGCGGCAGCGCGCGCTTGGATGCTCGCGGGTGAGGCCGAGGCCTTCGTTGCGACTACGTCCGAACTCGCGCGCGCAGCGATGGTCGCTGCCGCTGCGTTCGCTTTGGTCGCTACTCCTTGTGCCGCAGTTGTGACAGTGACCGCAGCGGGCGATGCACTCGCCGCGACCGCTACGCTCGCGATCGCAACCGGACCGTTGAGATTATTCGCGAAGAGTAGAAAGGAGCCGAGGCCGCCGGCCACTTTATGCGGCGACTTCTTCCCACGTCATCGACGCCATGACGATGGGGCTCGTGCCCGCTGCAGCCGCAAAGATGCCGACCGCTCCACCGGGCGGAACAATGATGTCGCCCGCCGTCTCTTCGTTGACGGTCAAGTTGGCATTCGCCGCGCCCGCGCCCGTCGTCGGGCCACCGATGAAGCGGAGCAGTAAGCCAGCACCGCCGCCGGTCCATGCCGATCCGGTGAACGTTTTGGCCGTGCTACCACCGGTGATGAGCGTTCCGTTGTTGATCGCTCCGTTACCGCCACCTGCAGTGATGCCCGCATTGGCCGCGAGATATCCCCAAACCCAACCACCGGCGCCCGCCGTGCCGCTCGCCATCTGTGTGGAGGCACGCAGGATCACACAGTTCTTGCCAGAACCGGACGGATTGAAGATGCCGACGATCGGTGAGCCTGCGCTCGCCGAAAAGACGTTTGCCGCGGCAACCGTCACACCGCCAGCCGCAGTGCTGAGCGACCAAACGCTGCCTTGTCTCACGGCTTCCTGGTAACGACCATGTCCATCGGCCGTGACGAGAGCACCGGTGTTGTCCGAGCGGGCCGCCTGAATGGCTCCTTGGATGAGGCCGGCGGAATATTTGTAGAGTTCAATCAACATCTTACGAAACCTTTCCTGCATCTAGCGAAGACTCGATGTCTTCGGCATCGTTGCGCGGAACTCGAACACCCGCGCTCGTGAGTAAGTAGCTGAGATAGGTGTTCATCAACCGAAGCTCGACCAGGATCGCTTTCATTAGCCGCACCTGATCGTCCTGATAGCTCGCGGCGGCAGGAAACGGATTGTCAGCCGTGACGGGACCGCCACTGACATTCGCCGCACCGGTATAGATCTTCGAAACGGCAAGTTTCTGCGTGCCTAGATCCTCGGTGACGATATCGTCACCGCCCGTGCCTGGATTGAGAACTGTGCCGTCAGCCATGTGCGCTTAGCCCTCGCGAATCGTGGTCGTGGTTTCGAGCCGCGGGATGACGTTGATGGCCATCGTGATCGGCTGGATGAGTTGCGCGAAGCCCGCACCATCGGCCGTGATGTTGAGCGTTGCGCCGCCTTGCGAGGTGGACACCGTGATCGCATTGCCGCTGACGGTTTTCACCCAGTAGACGGTGCCCTCGGTGATGCCCGCGGGCAGCGATAGGCCTTGGAGCGAAAGAAACTGCACCCGATCGTCGACCGAGAAGGCCTGATTGGGCACCGTGATCAAATCCGAACTGGCCACAGCGGTCATCGGAACCGGGGCGGGACCAATGCCGCCTCGATAGAGGATCTCGCCGGCACCCGAAAGGGAGGTTCCTAAGGCCCAATGGGTGAGTGGGTTGCCTGGGCTCGCGGTGCATTTGGCGTAATCGACATTCGCTGCTGGCGAGACGGCATTGCCTGAAACAGTGAACCCGCCGCTCGAGCGCGCCGCGCCGATGCGCGCGTAGGGCGTGTACGCCGCTTCGTTCGTCGTCTGATCGCCCGCCGCCCCTGGATCGGCCGTGTGCAGACTGAAGTAGAGGCTACCGGCCGCCGTGCTGCCCCGAAGCCCAGTGGCATCTCCGATGTTGGCCGCATTGGTGTTGTTGAACACGAGCAGCATGTAGGCGTTGTCGAAGGCGTCGCTCTTAGCGGTCATGGTGGTCCTTTACGTTTCTGATCGTCACTACCAGGCGCGTGCTGTCGAGGGTATTGCTTCCACATTTTCAGCCAAATACTCGGAGTAAGTGTCGGCTCGCGATTTGACGAGCAGCCGCTCTTCGGTGGGCGCATCGGTCGCATCGAGCGTGACCTTGTAGATGCCACCCACATAGCCGTACATCTCGGCCGAGCTGATGGGGACGAGGCTCAATTTGTAACGCACCAGTTGCAAAAAGAGACGGTCCACGGTCTCTGGGTCAGGCTCGGTCAGGATTTCTAACAGGCTCGCGCCCTGGGGGATGTTCTCGGTAGCCACTCCGTTTTCCCAGAGAACGTTCATTTTTCCAGTATCAATGGTGGTAATGCGTCCGAGCACGGGCGCCTGGCCCAAGCGTCCGGTCGGGCCGAGCGTGACGCTCAGCCGAACGAGATCGCCTACATTAGCCACAGCGCGTTCATCCTAGGATCAAACCGGTGTGGAAGCCTAAAACTTAGCTTTCCTACCGATCATCCAGCCCGCGAGCGCGGCAAGCCCGAGCCAGACCACACTCGGCAGGCTGTCCGATAAGCCGCTCAGCGTGAGCCCGGCGCGATCGAGTGGCGCGATCACGCCTTTGGCGAACTTGCCCTTTCCGATGAGCTTCGCGCTCGACGGCATCGGCCGGCCCGCTTCCGTACTGGGCACACCGAGCGCCGAGGCCACCGGGAGCTTGGGAGTCGGTAGATCATCGCCGAGCCCTCGCCGCTCGGGCGTCTCGAAGTAGTCGTAGCCACCATCACCGCGAAAGCGCGAGTAGATCAAGCGGCACCCTCGTGCGCCACACTGCGCGCCTTCATGAACGAGCGCACGATGTTCGGTAGGAAGAACACGCCGCCTGCGATCAGCACCCCTGCGAACAGATACGGCATCACGCTACTGATGGCGCTCGCAAAGGGGTTACCGATCTGCGGCGTGCCCAGGACCTTGATGCATTGATCGCGCGTGGATTGATCCTTGGGGTCCGCGCAGATCTCCCGCAGGATGCCCAGGGCTTGCTCGTTGTATTCGGTCGTCGTGCGGGACCAGGCCCAGATCGCACCCAGGGCAACGATGACGGCGGCCGCGGCGATGACGAGTGCAAGCGGCACAGCGCCCAAGCCTTGCATCGGATTTTTCATGTCCAGCGGTAGACCTTGCTCGGCACGCAAGTCCTTCATGTATTGACTGTCCCACTTGAGCCAATAGAGCGCCTGGGCGTCATCGAGAAAGCTGATCGCATTCAAGATGCGTGTCACCCGATCGGCATGCTCGCGCCACGCTTGCCGATCCAAAAACGCAATCGCGTAGTTGGTCTCGGCCGTGTGCATCTTGGCGCCTTGGAGCGCAATGCCATAAGCGAGCGAGATGAAGGTGCGGAGCTTCACCAGGTCGAAGCTGAACACCGCACTCATCGCGCCCCAGTAGTTTCCGAGGGCCCAGTTTTTACCGACCTCTTCGATCGTCGGCAGGATCTCAGCGGCCACGGTGCGGATCGCTTCCTTGGTCACCGTGTGATTGGTGATCTCCGGATCGAAGTAGAGCGTCGACATCACCCGGCCCGCACGATCGAGCGCCGGGCCCATGTACAGGTAGAGGTAATCGGCGTGCACGTCGATTGAGGGATCGAGCGGGATCCCTTTGCCTTGCTGATCGAGCGCATCCCAATCGATGCCCTTGATCACCTGAGCGCCGTCGCGAGCGAACTGCGCTATGGCCTCTTCGAGGTCCATCAGCGACTAGCCTCCGCTCGGCCGCGATTGCTTGTAGCTTCGGTACGCCAGGTAGAGCAGCAGCGCGCCGCCCGCCATGTAGGCCCAGCGCGGCACTTGATTACTGGCCGTTGCCGCATCGCGCAGGGCCGTGCCCATCGGTGCGCCGCTTTGCAGGTAGCGCGCGACGTCAGCGGGAGCGTTCGCTGCGATGGCGTTGGTCAGCGATGCGGCCGTCGCTTGATCGCTCACGCCCAAGCCCATCAGCGTGTTGTCTTGGAAGTAGCCCTGATGGTACGGCGCGCGAAACCAGCCGGTCTCCCAGTAGCTCCGCTGCACTGCGCCCAAGCCCTGAAGCACCTGGCTTTGGAACGGTGCGTGGAAGTGACTGACGTCGATGTAGCTACGCGCCATGTTCGCCTTTGCGTTAGCCGCCAATCGCCTTGTGCTTGAAGTAGTAGACCGCGGCGCCCAGGGCGGCCATCAATCCGAGTCCCATCGCCATGCCGGCGGCATTGACCTTCGGTGCGGGCGTAACGACTACCGGGGAGGGAGCGGGTGCAATTACGGGCATGACCGTTGGAGTGGCCACGGCCACCGGCGCCGTCGTCGTTGCGGCGCAGAGGTTCGGCGCAACCTTGTCGCCCACCGAACAGGTCGGATAGAGATTGTCGCGTTCGGTTTGCGTCAGACCATCGCCGCCGGCATTCGCGATCAGCCACACCTGCGCGCCGCAGGTGGCCGGTCCTGGTTTACCGTCCACCGCAATCGCACACATGCCGTGCGCGGTCAGGCCCGCGTTGAGTTTGCTCTGTGCGCTCTTGACGATCGACGAGTCGTAGCTCGCCTTCTGCAAGGTCGTCACAGCCGTCGTGTAATCGCTCGTCTTGGCCGCTGTCGTGAGCGGAGTCGGTGCGGTCTGCGAGCTCGTACTGCAGACCTGCCAGACCTCGAAGAACGAAGCGGGTGCCGTCGAGATATCGACCGCAGGCGTATTGCCGAACGCCCACGCGCAGGCGCCGCAAGTCTTGGCGCCGAGTTTGCCATCGACGGTCAAGAGCGAGAAGCCGAGCTGCGAGAGGTAGCCGTTGAGCCACTTCTGCGTCTCGGTCACCTTCGAATCGCTGGTCGTGTTGCCGAACACGACGCCCAAGCCCATAACGCCAGCGCCCAGGGGACGCGCAAGCTTGTTCGGTGGCGTGAAAATTCCTAATCCGTGCACAGCGTCCTCTTTCTGTTTCTTCTTCTTTTTGCGCTCGCGCTCAAGATCGTCTTCGTCGGGCACGATGAACACGGGCACGTAGTTCGGCTCGCTGTAGTACGTCGGGTACGGATAGTAGCCGCCGTAGTAGCCGCCGCGCGAAAATCCGCCGCCGCCTCCGTGATGATGATGGCCGCCGCCGCCCATTAGCGGTGCCCTTTCTTCTTGTTGAAGTACCAGGCGGCGCCAACGACGGCGAGCGCGCCCACGCCGAAAGCGGCGTAGCGCTTCCAATCCGTGGAGCCGCCCGTCATCGAAGCGGTCATGGCCGCTTGCTGCTCGGGAGTGAGCTTCGAACTGGTCGTGCTCGATGCGACGTAAGAAGTGGTCGCGCACGGGCCTTTGCTCGGTGCCTTGAAACTCGTGCACGTGCTCGGCACCGATAGGCCCAGCGTTTGCCGAGCGCCGCAGGTTGCGGGGCCGAGCTTACCGTCTACGGTCAGCGGACAGTAGCCGGCGGATTTGAGCGCCGTGTTCGTGGCCTCTTGCAGCGCCTTGGTGTCGGCGCTGTAGACGCCCCACGGATAGCTTGCACCGGTAGTAGCGGCCGCGTAGGCCTTGCAATAATGATCGAGGCAACTACTGATCGTGCGCGCGGCCGTGTCCTTGGCGCACTCGTCCACCGTGCCCCAATACGCCGGCGGTCCCTCGATCTGCTCCTTCGTGTAGCTGTAACATTGCTGCTGAGCCGCGGCGAAGTTCCGATCGGAACAATCCTTGAATCCCGTCTGTGACCAGCACTGATACGGGATCTCCGGGTACGGGCTCGTTGCGCCGAGGCCGAGCGCGCCGATCGCTTTCTTCACACCGCCGAAGATGCCCGCGATCGAATTGTCGAAGATGCCGCCGCCGCTGCCACCGGGGCGAAAGACGCCTTCGCCCGTGTTGTAGAGCAGCGCTTCTTTTTCGGCTTCGTAAGGTGCGCCGAGACCATTCATACCGCCACCGCCATTGTAGAGATCGTTGGGCTTGAATACGCTCTGCGGCGCCCATTGCCACGGCATCCCGAACACCGGCCGCGTGTAGATCGGCCCGTGAAACCGCGTCGGGTACGGATGCACATGCAGCGAGTAGGGGTTGGGGACACCGCTCATAATAGGCCCGCCTCTGATGCTGCCTCGAGCGCGAGCTCGGCTTCCGTGACTCGCGCGTAGTTTCGATCAGGATCTCCGATGCCGCCGAGAGACGTCAGCACATTGCCTTCTTCATCACGAAGTACGGCGGCATACACTTCTTTAGGCTGGTCCCATTCACCGCCAGATTGATACTCTTCCGGGTCCTCCTCCCAATCGACGGTCCACCCTAAAGACTCAGCCAGCATTTCTGCTCGGGCGAGTGCCACGGCGCTCTGCGCACTTTTGCCCACAATTGATCCCGCGTGCTTACGGAAGAATTTGTAGCGCCGCTCAAGATCAGGGCTCAGTTTGCTTCGGCTCGCCATCATTTCACCATCACGTACAGCGCTTGGCCCGCAGCGCCGAGCGGTCCGAAGATGCCGGTGAGCGCGGCGCCCGCAACGGCGTAACCGGTGCGCCGGTTCTTGTCAGGAGCGAGTGCGGCACCGATGACCGCGCCACACGCCGCGCTGATGAGGATGCCACCGATCACGATCGCCATGCTGTCGGTGTATTCGACCGCACCAGTGCCGCGCGGCGGCAACCATTCGAGACCGCTACCCGGGCCGGTTGTTTGCTCCGTCGGAAAGCTGTGACTGTTGCCGAGGCCGTCGGGCGAGCCGTTCAGGCCGAGCAGGCGTTCCACGAAGCTTTTGGGTTTGACCTTCACGCATTCACCGCCAGGAAAAGTCCAATGCCTGCACCGAAGAGCATGCCGGTCTTCTCGACGCGCTCCTGATCCGCGCGCTGCACCGCTAGCTGCGCGATGAGCCCGGTGAGTAGGCCCATCGAGACCGCGCCCAGGAACGCGTAGCTCAGAAACGGCCGCTCAAGCACTGCCGCCTCGATTCTTGAGCCAGAGCAAAACGCCGACTCCTGCGCCCACACCGGCGAGCGTCACGCTCAGCCGATCGAAGGATTCTTTCTTCGAATAGTCGAAGAAGCGCGTGAAGGGATCGGGGAAAACCACGCCCGTCAATCCGCCCGCAACGGCGCCGACGATCGCGTAGATGTACCAGGGCTTGGCCGCGACTGCGTCTTGTCCGAACCCAGCGTTGGCCTGATGGCAGGCGGCGCAGGTGCCGATGCCGGCGTTGGCTTGATAGATCATCCGGCGCTCCGCTTCTTACGCGCGAGATATCCGGCGATGCCGCCGATCGCGACGCCCGCTGCAACGGCGAGCAGAAGGTTCTTGCCGCTTGCGCTCGCATCGAGCGCGCCGGTGGCGCTGATCGGTTGCGGATTCTGCATCCAGTTGGCGATGGAGACGCGCCGCACCGGACCCATGCTTGCAGCGCGCATCACCGGCTCGGGTGGCGCATACAAGCCGCGCTCCAAGAATGCGATCTGCGCCGCGTCATCGAGTGCAACGGCGCCACTCGGTACCGCGCGGATGGGCCGGCCCGTTGCGACGTCGCGCACTTCGCTCATCGCGAAGGGACGCTCGCGCGCGTGATAGCCCGGCAAGCTGAATCGTTCAGCGAAGACGCCCGCATCGGGATGGATGTTTTTCTCCGTACCGGGCGGATCGAAGATGCCCGAGCCCTGCACGTCATCGAGCTCGGCGTATGCGGCCAGCTCATTGGTAGCCCAGGCGGCCTCGGCGTTGGCGTTCTCATCCTGCACTTGGTGTTCACTCCCGGCCAAAGAGCGACCGTACATCGCATCGATCCCAGCCTGGTAATAGGGCGCGGTGCCAGAGCTGTAGCGAAGGTCGGGAGGGCCGACTTCGACCATGCTCGGCAGTTTGCCCCCGGCGTACGGCTGACTCGGGTACGACGGGTAAATAGGGCCCATGGCGCTCAGAGTAGATCGCGGGTGGCGTGAGACCAAAAAGTCAACGCTTCTTGCGTCGGCCGAACCAAACGCCGAGCGCAAAGCCTGAGCCGACCAAGAGGCTCGCCCACAGGATTGCCCCGGTCGTGAGCTCGGTGCGCTCGGTGCCGCTCAGGCTCAGCACCACCGCGCCGCGAGGTACCGATTGAGCCGGCGGGAGTTCAGACCGCGCAAGAACCGCCATGCGTCCTCCGAAGGGCATCCCGCGTGCGCCCGAGTTCCGCGAACATTTTCAGTTGACCGTGTAGCCCACTCACAAATCCCGTCTTTTGGAGCTTATCGACGATCCCCACGCCATCCAGAAAGAGCAGAGCCGTACGCCCACCATGGCGCGTAACCGTGAAATTCATCGCCACTTCGATGCGGTAGCCGTTCCAACAGGACAGCGGGAGCCGGTCGAGCACCCAACGGCGTAAAATCCGCTCGCCCGTGATGATCGGCCCAGCAACGAGCTGGGCGTAATTGCGCATCGTGCTGTAGTCGCGTAGGCCGCAGACCATGTCGTAGCCGCGATTCGATGCGGCCACCATTTGTGCTGCGTGCTCGGGCCTCAAACCAACGAGATCAGCATCAAAAAAGGCTATCCGTGAGCCATCTTTTGGTAACGCTGTGATGCCAGATCGCATCCCTTGCCGCGATTCGGCTTGAGCGAGAGAACGCGTGCGCCTGCGTTTTTGGCCTCTACGGCGGTGCTGTCCGTGGATCCATCGTCTACGACGGTGACCGAGCGGAAACAGCGCGCCGCACGGAGCGCGCGGACTACCTGACCCACTCGGCCAGCTTCATTGTGGGCGGGTACAATCGCATCTATGGCCGCTTCGTTGATCATCGCAGTTGGAGCTTGAGCACCTGAGCCAAATCGACGAGAAATTCCTGGCCTTTGGGCGTGAGCAGTACGCTCGTTCCGCCTTGCTCCTTTAGGTATGCAGTGATGCGCTCGGGCGGCAGATCGTTGATAACACCCGAGAGAAACATGCCGTATTGCGAGCGTAGCGACTTGGCCACGCTGCCAACGGACTGCTTTTTATTGAAGGCGTCAGTCAGGCCGTTTTCTATCGCCGAAAGCACGTTTTCGCTGATGTACATGGCTTTCGCTCTCCGTTTACGTGGCGGGTTTCTTCTTTTTCTTCCACAAGAGCCACGCACCGCCGACGGCGATGATCCCGGCGACGACGAGCAGGCCTCCGCGGGAGCTACCGCCCGTGATGCTCGCCTGCGTCGCGGCGGGTGCGGCGGCGGCTTCCGTGTCGGGGAAAAGCGCCTCGGATGCACTCGGCGCGCTGGTCGTTGTCACCGTCGCGGGTGCCGTCGTCGCTGTTTGGGGTGCCGCGGTGGTGCTCGGGGTAGCCGTGGGAGCGACGCAGGTGCCCGGATCGGCCGGAACGACCGGTTTGGGCGCCACTGGATAGCAGACCGGCATTTCCGCCACGAAGCACGGCGGGTAGTTGCCCATGTACGTGGGCGAGCTCTGGTAGGCGGCCTGCGCGGCGGCGGCCGCCGCCTCGGCTGCGGTCAGGCCCAAGCCCTTGATGACGTTCTGCGAGCGGTAGCAATCGAGCGCGGCGGCATCCTTCTGCGCCTTGGTGATGCAGCGGGGAGCGGACGACGGGTAGCTGATCTTATATTTGGTCGTTAACCGCGCGATTTCCGAGGCGTAATAAGCCTGGTTACTGGATTGCGTAGCGATCCAGCTCTGCAGCGCCTTGACCGCGGCATCGTAGCTCGCCTTGGCGGCTAGGCAGGACTTGTAGTCGCTCGTTGCATCGCCCAAACCGTACACACTTCGCACATAACTCATGGTTTTTTCCTCAATCGATCGGATAAATCTGGTACGTCGTCACCCGGCGCAGCATCGAGCCTTCGTTGGTGCCCGCGACCGGATCGAGCACGATCCATTGGCCGCTTTTGGGCTCTTTCGCTCGAGCGAATACGTGGCTGTAATGGCCTGGGCGGCCGAAGCCAACGATCACGAATTGGGTGTCGCGGCCAAGCTGGCGGCACAGCGTGCCGATCCACAGAGCCAAGTCGTCACACTGGCTTACGGTCACGTCATGCTCAGGCAGGTAAACATGGTGGTCCTCCGTTTGGATGTCCCAGCAGGGCACCTGCGCGACTTCTCGGTAGATATGCTTGACTCGCAAACACTTTTCAGCTCGATCGCTATTTCTGCGGCGAGTTGATAGGCGCCAAATCGGATTGGGTCCAAGGCCGCCGTGATTCTCTAGGTAGCTATACCCGCAAGTGATGCCGAACATCTTGTGCAAGACGCGCATCTGAACCGCTAGCTCATAGCTTGTTGTCGTTAAAGTACGCCCTGGTCCACGAGTATTCTGAGAGCTGTCCGCCATTACGCCGCGTAGTGTTTCGGCTGCAGCAGTCTCGTCGAGATTGATACTCAAAAGGTGCTTATTTACCGCTGTATGACCCATCTGCTGCATGCGCAGTGCCCACTCTTTGTCGTTGACCGCGATGTATTTTCGGTGCCATCGCGTGGGTAATCCTAGGCGCTGTGCAATTGCTTCGACATCCCTCTTTTGTTCTTCTTTCGGGCAACCATCCTGACCACTGATCGCAAATCGGCTGTCTTCTGCCCAACCGTCCGCAACGAAGAGTCCTTCGAGGTACGCACGATCTGGATCCATCGACTCAGTGCCAAATGGAATGCGCTCTGGAGTCGTCAGGATCATGCCTTCAACGACGTTAGAGACTCGGATGCGCTCTTTCTTGCGCTCCGCTAACGGACACGTCTTTGGGCTGCAGTTGCGGCTACCGTGCTCATGTCGCGAGCAGGTGAGGACATAGACGTGATGATCTGCAGTGAGCTTCAGATCCGAGCCGTTGTTCAGCCGCAGTACGTCAACCGTGAGTGTTCCCTTGTAGGCTGTCGCCTCCACCTGAACCCATTTGTCCAAGCCCCAGATCCGTTGACCCGGTTGAAGCTCTTGCACTGGAACCAGACGATGCCCCTCTGCCAAGATGAGCGTATTTTCCGGGAAACAATCCCCCACTGCGCGATTGTATTGGACAATCTGCTGAGTGATACGCTCCGGATCCTGCACTTGCTCGACGCCCAGAGCATCGTTGGAGTAGCGGATGTATTCGACGGCAAAGTTACGGATCGCCAAGAGTTCTCCGAGGTAATCCTTGGGCTGCAGATCGCGCACGATGCTGTTTTTGAGCGAGTTGACCAGGACGCTCTGCTCGCCCCGCGGCCCCTTGGCCATCGCGATCATCGTGCCGACCGTATCCTGTGGACCCCGGAATGGCCGGATCGTGTGGGGCGGGGAATCGGCGAGCGGAGCGGTCACACCGAGGAGGGTAACGGGGAGCGGCCATCGAGCGCAAAAAGTCGGTGCTCATTGACCCACATCCGACCAGGGTCTACCTTTAGTAGACTATGCGAGTTCAGGGCAAGATCATTCGTGTGGGTGGCACTCAGGCGGTTGCTATCCCGGTCGCGGTAATCCGCGAACTGGGCTGGGAAATCGGTGATGCGGTTGAGCTTGAGGTCAGCAGCTGCGCGGTCACGATCATCGAACCGTCCAAACACAAGACCATCAAGGAAATCGCCAAGCGCTTGGTGCGTGAGAACACGGACACCATCAAGTGGCTGGCCGAGCACTGAAGCTCGCTGAGCTGCATTACCTGACCGTTGAGGACGTTATGGATGTGCACCAGTGCATCCTGCTCAGCTTCGACGAGCCCGGTGTGCTTAAGCCCAACGAGCTAGAGGCTGCCGTCATGGCTGCGCAAGCAACCTATGACAGCATGCCGCTCATCGGAACCGTTGCAGGGACGGCCGCCGCGTACGTGCATTACCTCAACCGCTCGCACGTGTTCGAGGACGGCAACAAGCGCACGGCTCTCTTCGCTGCGATCGCTTTTTTGGAGTACAACGGCTTCGTCGATGTCATCGACTTTCGTAAGTGGCGCCAAGTGATGATCGAGCACGCGGAGCAGCGTGTGTCGCAGGCGGAGCTCGCTCAGCTCTTCGCTGAGGCATTGGGCGGCGATCCGATCAAAATCGAGTATTGATGCGGATCGGACGGTCTCGGCAATCAGCCGAGCTTGAATTCCTCGATCGACCTCGGCTCATTGAGCGGCCGAGTTTGCTTCGTCCCGGTCGGTGACCGTCTCGATGCAATCGAGCTTGTAATCGGAGAACCAGCGTTTGATGGATTCGGCCACCGCTTGCGCCAATGCAGGCGGCATGGCTTGACCCAGCATGCTCCAGCGTTCCGTTTTGGTCTTAGCCACGAAGATCCAGTCTTCGGGAAAGCCCTGCAGGATGGCGCCCGCCTTCTCGCTCAACGCAATCGCATTGGGCCCACTGCGCGCCTTCCACACGCTGTCATTGTGACCCGGCGGTTGCAGACGCTCGTCGCATGCGATGCCCGTCGCCGGTCGATCCCATGGCCACTCGAGCCGAGCGTCAATGGTGCGCGTCGGCTCATCCATGCCGCTCTTGCGATCTTTCCAATTGGGACGCGCGAGCACCGCTCCGCCTTTCTGGTCGCGCGGCGTACCGGTGAGGATCGTTTGCGCGGGTTCTTCCAGTTCGCTTGGTGGATGTTTGCCTCGGGGCTTGATGCGCAGCGGGCGGCCGATCTCTTTGGCGTCCAAGTGTTGCAGCGCATCGCGGCAGGTCACCCAGGGCTTACGCGCGTCATTGAAGAGCGCGAGCTGCCGCAACAAGTCTGGATCGCAATGCGTCGGGGGTTGCCAACGAATGCAATCGCTCTGCTTGGGATGACCAAACCAGAACGGTCGCACGCGATGCTGCGGCACGCCGTACGATGCGGCATCGAGGCGCCGGTAGTCGATGCAGTAGCTGTTACTCAACCGACCCATCGTGCGCCGCAGAACATCTGCATTGGTGGCATCATCGAGACCCGGAACGTTGCCGATGAGCCAGGTGGTGGGTCGGAGACTTTCGATGAGCTCCACCGTCGTCGTCAGCATGTCACGCGGATCATCGGTGCCCTTGCGCTTGCCAGCGCGTGACCACGGCGTGCACGGAGGATCGAAGATCCATAGATCGATTTGCCTGCTCGCTGTCATCTCGGAAGCAAGACGGCGCAGATCGCGGGCATCGATCTGGATCGGTCGATGGCCGAGATTCTTCTCGTAGCTCGCGCACGCGTTCGTGTCCCAATCGAAGGCCAGCGTCACGGGCAGGCCCGCGCGGCGAAAGCCTTCGCTCATGCCACCCGAACAACAGAAGAGTTCCCAAACATTCATCGGTTTTTCTCGAGCTCAGAGTCACAGATCCGGGTAGTGCTCACCGTCATCGGTCGACAGACCATCTTTGGTCCAATAGCCGAGCAGTCCCACCACCATGTTCTGGACCATCGCATCCGGATCGAAGTCCATGACGCGGCCGTTCATCGTCGTGGCTCTGACGGCGTAGCGTGTTGCTTCACGTATCTGCTGGGCCAGCTGATCGCGAGCTACTCCTACGCCGACGCGCATCGGTGCGGGTGGATCGTCTGGATGCTCGGCGTAGAGCCAGTGGTCCTTCGGCAGCGCCGTCGTCATTGTCGCAAAACCACTACCGTCTGGCAGAATGACCGCCTCATGGATCGTGCCACCAACCGCCGCGGCTATTTCTACAACGGGATGCTTGCCTACCATCGAGTTCTCCTTTTTCGCTTGTACCGCGAATCTGCGGACGTCTCGGCTCTGTTAGCCGAGCTAACGGCTGGATCTGTCGGTGCCCGTCCTGGGCCAAAAGGGCCAGGCTCTTTCTGTTGTAGCAGCGCGCTCCGTCCCGCTTCGAACGGGCTCGGGATTATTGATTGGCAGCGTCTCAACCCGGGGGTCAGCTGAGCTTGCACAGCTGGCGGAGTTTACCCCAAATCGCGCGCAAATACTTCTGTCCTTCGCGCCGGCACAGCGGGCTCGTGCTGAACCCGCCCCTCTGCAAGGCCCCGTTGATGCGCACGGGATCGACCATGCCGAGCAGTTGCGTCATCGTCGGCACACCGATCTGACCGATCAAATGATCTGCAACTTCGCCAGGATCCGCGTTGGCCTTGAAGGCGGTTTCGAACATTTCTCGAAACTGCAAAATCTGAGCATCGGGTACGCTCGGACCGGTGGCCGGCGGAGGTGGGATGCTCGGATTGGGCCGCTGAGCGGGCGCGCCGGGTGCCGTTGAGACGCCCAGGGGCACCGGTGGCTGCATGGGGACCATTGGTTGGGCCACCGTCGTTGCGGGCGCTTGGATGGCGCTCGGCGGGGTGATGGGCGGGGCTACTGGCGGCGGCTGCGGGGCGGCCGCAAAGCGCGGAACGTCGTTCCCCTCGAACAGCGGGCTATCCTCGGTCGCAAAGCGGGGACGAAGCTGAGCGGCTTGCGCCTGGGCCGCATGCTGCATCTGAGCCGCTTGGTCGGCTTGGAAGGCCTGCTGCTGGGCGACCGAGGGCGAGCTCCGAACGGCGCGCACCGCTTCGCCCGCGCTCTTCATGATGTCGGGCAGTTGGCTGCCGACATTCATTGCCATCTGCATCAGCATGCTCTTCCAATCGCCGGGCTCCGCATCCGCGCGTCCGAGGCCAATCGCTTCGGCCGCTTCGGTGATCTCGGCCAAGCGCTTGGTGATGGGCTTGTTTGCTTCGTCGCGCGCGCGATCGAGCTCGTGCTGCAGCCGGCGGTTGTCCGACTTGAGGCTCTCGATCTTCGCTTCGACCGATGCGCTCGAGGTCTCGAGCTTCATCGTCCACGCCGTGTCCTTGGCGCGGAGCTCCGCTTCATGCTGCCGCTGGATGTCGGCGATGCGTTCGGTGTGCCGCGTCGTCATGTCGGCGATGCGTCGGTCGGCATCGCGCTTGGCTTCTTCGACATCCTTGCCCGCACGCGCTTCAACGGCGGTGATGCGTTCTTTGGTTTGAGTATCGAGCGCCGTCACGCGATCCTTGTGCTGCTCTTCGAGCCGGTGAATGGTCTCGCTCGCGCGGGTCTCGGCATCCTTGATCCGAATAGCAGCGTTGTCGGTCGCATCCTTGATGCGCTCGTCGGCCCGACGCCGCTCTTCGTTCATCAACGTTTGCAGCTCGGGGCCGTTGTCTTTCTTGGTGGCCATCTGCGCGACGAGCGGCGCCATCATGCTGTTCATCATGGTGCCCATCGAGTTGACCATCGCGGCGGCCTTGTCCGCGTCGTCCTTCTTATTGCCGTTGGCCGTCAGCTCGAGCAGCTTGTCGCGCATCTCGCGCATCTCGCGTTGCTGCGATTGCAAGATCTCTTGGTAGCGGTCGGCCGTGCGATCGATGGCGATGACGGCCGCGTTCTGCTCTTCGCGAGATTTGCGCTCCACCTCGGCCACTTCGCGTTTGCGCTTCTGCTCCTCGCGCTCGGCTCGGTTGTCTTCGTACGTTCGTGCTTCTCGTTCGTGGGCCAAATTAGCCTCGTGTACTCTGGCGTCCGCATTGGATGCTTGGCCTAGGCGACGCGCACCTTTCGATGCGCTGCGTTCTTCGTCTTCGTCTTCAGAGCTAGCCGCAATGCCAGCCAACAGGTTCGGTGCTGGAGGGATCGGGATGTCGATGCGCATGACTGCGCCCCATGGTTTATAGATCTCGCGTCCCGAATCATCGACCGAGCTCGGCTTCTTGCGATAGATGCGTAAATCGTAACGCCCTCCGCCGTAGATCTTTCCGAATTCCGCATGCGTCATCATGCGTGTGATCGGTTTCATCGCCCCAAGGCAGAAGCGGCCATTGACGCTCTCGGGCCGCTTGCGATCGACCGCAATGTAGCCTTCACTGAAATCGCCGAGGAGCGCGCAGAGTTCTTCGACTCGTTGCGGCTCGGGTTGGCGCACAGGCGGCGGCTCGGCAGCGGGCGGCGTGTTGTACGTGTTCTCAGGTTCTATGTCGGGATGACGCGCCAAAACGCTGTCGATGTTCGGATCCCTTTGACCTAATTGTTCTTCGGGCGGCGGATCGGTGGGCTTGTCGCTGGCTTCGGGATCCGCTGCTGGCTGCCCTACCGGACGCACGATGCGGCGCCTACGAGCGGACGCGGCACGCACCTCCGCCGGTGTCGTGTGCACCATGCCCGGCTCCTCGTTCGGCTCATCGGCAATCGCCGCTGAGCCGTTGGAGGCGCCGTTTTTCTTGTGGTCGTCGTCGCTCACGCTTGTCCGATAGCCTCAGGTGTTGCTTCTTCTTCTTCTTCGTCGTCGTCCGATTCCAAAGTGATATCGGTGATGAGTGTCAGGGCGTTGCGGATGTCGTTCAGCTTACCGCTGAGCTTTTCGCGCTTTTCGTTGTCCACTTCACCCCGGTGCATCATCTCGATGAAGTCGCGGTACTCATTGATGAGACCGCTCAGTAGCTCGGCGTCTTCAGGGATGAGACCGCTGCCGCTCTCTTCATCGTCGTCGCCCTCGGCGTCGTCTTCGTCGTCGTCCTCATCGGGCGGCGCGCAGGCTTCGCATAGCCGCTCGCTGAAATCCGTCATCAGCGGCATCAGCGTCTCGGTCAACTCGAGCACGAGCGTGTTGTGGTCGAGTGTGCCCGACTCGGCCAGCTGCTTGATGCGCTTGGTGTTCTCGCGCCACTCTTCGTTCAATTCCTGCAGTGCGGCGTACAGTGCTTCGTCGGGGTCTTCAACCATCTGATTCGTTTGAGGCATGCTTCGCTTCTCTTTCGCTTCGTTTACGCTTGCTTTTCGCTTCAACCAAAAATCCCGCCGCCGTTGTTCGGCTCTTCGAGGCCTGCGGTGCGCTCCTTGTCGAGGGCCGCGTGCACGTCGAAGGGTTTCTTGACGCGTTCTTCGGCCAGGGCCACGAGCTTGGCGTCGAAGGCGTCGAGTACCGCTTCGCTCTGGGCATCCCGCGGGCTTCGTAGCTCGCAGGCGAACATCTGCGCATCCCGGAGCGACACGTATTCCCCTGTCTCCGTCCGCTGCGCCGTGCACAGGCGCAAGGCCATGCGGTGGCGAGGGTTGTCGGGCATGTCGATCATCTGCCGCGCGTAGTGCTGGCAGGCCGGCCGGATGGGCTCTATTCGTCCGCCGCGAGCCAAAGCAGAGAGGATTGCGCCGCCGTCACCAAAGGTCGCCTGAAGCGGCGCGTACGTTCCACGTGCAACTTCTTTGACCTGCCCGGGCTCGAGGTAGCCCACGATGGCGCCATCGACGGCGCGCACGACGAATTGGCTGCGATCCTCCATGCAGACGAAGGTTCTCGGGGATAAGCCCGGCACATAGCTGTCCTCCTGCGAGACAGCGGACAGCGGACGGGGCAGGCCGTCCTGCGGGTCCATGCCGGCGGCAAATGGCTGCTCTCGGTGCTGGTGAAATTCACCCGCACCCGGGTGCTCGTGGTCGAAGTAGTCCGTTCGTTCGAGCCCAGCGGGCGTCGTGAATGTCGGCAGGTCTTCGTCGCTCATGGGTTACTGTGTCTTGGGAAGTGGGGCTGGGTGATTGTCCGCGAATTCACTCACGATTTTGAGCAGGGTCGGTCCGAGATCGACTTTTTTGCCATCACGGCGCAGTTCGGTCACTAGCCGCTGGACTTCCCGCATCAACAGCGCCTGGGCCGCCGAATGCTGCGCGCTTTGCTCATGGTAGTGCTTGTTCCACCAATCGCGCTCGGCCAGGATCCCGCTGATCCGTTCGCCCAACTGCTCGGCCCGCCGCTTCCACTCGTCGCGGTCGATGCTCACCTGCGTGAGCGATTCACGCTCGTTGTGATGCACTTCGCCGATGATCTTGACCTGCTCGCTGACCGCCGCACTCTGCCGCTCGAAGATCGAGACCATCTCGGTCACTCGGTGGACGAGTTTGCGGTTACGGGCGAGTAGCATCCCGCTAGTAAGTAGCGAAATTGCTAGTAATGTCGCAAGGATAACTAACATTGTCTCAAAGTATTCTGTCAACAATCCGATCGAGATCATCGAGCGAGCTGTAGTCGATGAGGACTTGACCCTTCGTCTCGTCTTTTTTCTTGACTTTCAGCTGAACCTTGCAACCGAGTGACCGTTGCAGGCGATTCTCGAGGTCGCGGGCTGATATTGAGCGATTTCCGGGGGCTTTACCCAGTACATGGCGCAGCGCCATCGGCGATAGTTTTTTCGCCTTCGCTAGCTCTGCGTATCGCTTCTGCTCTTCGTGAGGCAAGTCTTTGAGAACGCGTGCGTAGACGAAATTCAATTCGCCCTTGCGTATCATCGAACGAAAGCTCGGCTCCAACGTCAAGAGCGCGAGGTGTTGGGAGATGTAGCCGTCTGTTTTTCCGATGGAGCGCGCGACTTCAGCACCGCTGATGCCTGTCGAATCCATCGTCTCTCGAATGCTTTCTGCGATTGAGACGGGATCGAGATCCGAGCGTTGAATATTCTCAACGAGACTCACCATGGCTTCGGTCTTGCCCTGTCGTTCGCGCACCACGGCGGGGATCTCGAGCAAACCTACTCGCTGCGCCGCGCGCCAGCGGCGCTCTCCTGCAACGAGCTGATAACGCCCATTGGCCTTGCCGCGCACCACGATCGGCTCGATCACTCCGAATTCTTTGATGCTCGCCGCGAGTGCGATGAGCTTTTGCTCATCGAAGTACTTGCGCGGCTGCTTCGGATCGCGATCGATGAGCTCAATCGGAAGCGCGATCAATCGATCGGCTGGTCTCTCGCCCGGCACGTTGGCAGGAGTTTCGTCTTTCATGCGACACAATGCAAGGGCAGAGAGTAGCGGTGGGCGGCGATTGAGGCAGCGACCAGGGCCGCACCCGCAGCGAGCATCACGCGCCGATCGCTCGAACCTATCGGCACGTAGAGCCGTCGCTGCACCGCGGTCAGTAGCTTTTCCCCTTGAAATACGCGATTTATCTTCTCTTTGGTCACATCGCAGACGGGCAGATCGAACAGGGCCGCCATCGAACGGACAGCCATGCGTGCGCCCGCCACATGTGGAGCGGGCTCTTTACTGCGAGCCGCCGGCGCCAAGGCGATCAGGCACGGGGTGTGTCGCTCAACGATCACTTCGATGACCAGCCGATGCACCTTGAAGCGCTTGGCCAGTTCGCTGATGTTGCTCAAGAGCTCGAGTGCCGGGATGCCGAGCTTTGCGAGCTGGCTCGGGCGCGTACCTATGAGCACATCGTAGTCCAACACCTGCGGCGCATTGTTGGCACTAAACGCAAGCACGGCGAAGCTCGCGGAGGTCAACCCCGGAGCAACGCCCAGCACCACGGTCGGGCTGATCGCTCGTGCACGCATGCGTTGTTGTAGTTGGATCGAGGCTACTCAACGCACAAGCCGAGTTCGATTGTCAAAAACTTTGATCTACGTGACCCGACTCGGCGACGAATCGGTGGGGTTGTCCATCGCGTATTCGGAGCGATCTCCGTAGCCGTCGCGATTCTTTGCCTTCACGCTCCAAACGTTGTCGCCGAACAGATCCTTGAGGGCAAAGGCGACACGCTGAGCCGCGGGCCAGCCGAACCAGCCGTAATCCCACCAAGGGGCAGTCGCACTGGTCGAGCGGCCGACGACGATGATCCGGTACCACGTCGGGCTCCACCAGTTGGTGGTGACCACGTAGTTCGAGCCGTAGACGTAGTACCACTCGCGATCGCCCGAATTGTTGATGTAGGGGCGGTACGCGTTCAGGGCACGCACCACTTGCGACGCCCGGTTCGCATCGGGCACATAACCCACGAAACGCCAGCCTTCGGTGCGCATCCAGCCCCAAACTGCCGAGTAGTTCGCCATTTCGATGGGCCCGAGTGTCGCAGAGCGATGGCCCGAGGGGCAAAAAGTCAGCTCTGGCCGCCCGGCGACAGCGCTTGGCCCGTGGGCAGCATCAGGAAATGGATCCGCTCGTCAATCACCGCCTCGATGTCGGCGACCGCTGCCTCCCAGCCCGATTCGCAAATCATCGCCTTGAGCTTACGGCGCGCGATCTCTAAGACGGCGTAGGCTTCCAGTGGACCGTTCGTTGCGTCTTTGAGTGCCACCAGTGTTTCCTCAGCGGTTGGGATCGAGCGCTCCAATAGATCGTTGATCGAGCGAGCGACCGCTTCTTCTAAGATTTCATCTTGCTTGCCCATAGCGCTCGCCGCCTTTCACTCAGTGATAGTCGTTGTCAAATTCGTTGAAGTCGTATTCGGCACTGGCGCGATTGGCGAAGCGCATGTGCTCAGCGACGAAGGTCATCTTCTGCATGCCAGGAGCACCGTTACGTTGCTTGGCAACGATCACTTCGCATAGGCCCTGGATTGTCGAATCGACATCCTCGCCTTTGCGCACGTAGTACTCGGGCCTGTACAGGAGCAGGATGTCATCGGCGTCCGCTTCCACACTGCCCGATTCCCTCAGGTGATGGAGCTGCGGTCGCTTGTCTGCGCCCTTCTCGACTTCTCGGTTCAACTGAGCCATCGCTGTGATCGGAACATTGAGCTGCTTGGCACTCTCTTTCAACTCCCGGCTGATGCTCGAGACATCCACCTCGCGGCTGCCACTCGGTCGTGCGGGCTTCATCAGCTGCAGATAGTCGACGTACACCGCACCCACGCGCTTTTTCGTCACATTGAGGTAGCGATCGTTATTGATCTCCGACTTCCAGCGCTTGACGCGCGCACGCAGTTCGAACGTGGTCAGAGCGGCGTTGTCGTCGATGAAGATCGGCAGCTCTTTCAGGCGCGCCAGGGCTTCGGTGTAATGCGGCCATTGCTCGTCCGTGATCCGTCCCGCTCGTAGATCACTGACCGTGAACTGACTGTCCATGCTGACCAGGCGCATGCCGAGCTGGATGGCGGGCATCTCGAGCGAGAACATCGCCACGGCGTAGCCCTTCTTTGCGATGTTGTATGCTTCGCTCAATGCCCAGGCGCTTTTGCCCATTCCTGGGCGAGCCGCGACGATGCGTAGATTCGAATCGTGCAAGCCGCCCGTGTACGTGTCGACGTCGAAGCCCGTCGGGATGCCGATCACATGGCTCTCGCTGTTCTTGGCAGCGACAACCTGCGTGTTCACCTCCGAGAGCACCTCACTCACTGGGCGCAGGTACTTGGGCGCATCGAGCTGACTGAGATCAGACAGCCGTACTTGCAGATCGTCGAACAGCGTCTGCACGGCGCCCGGCTTGTCGATCTCGGTCAGCATGCCGGGCACGGCACGCACCAGGTGAAGTAACTGACGTAGCCGGCTCTTGTCTTTGACGATCTGAGCGTGATCGAGGACGTGAAAGTAGTAGGGCGTCGCGTCGATCAGAACCGATAGATACGTTGTGCCACCGACTCGCTGCAGGTGCCCGTTTGCGCGTAGTCGGCTCGCGACCGTGACGATGTCCCACGGCTTGCCTTCATCTTGCAGATCGCACAGCGTCTGAAAGATGATGCGGTTTGAGTCGGAGTAGTAGTCTGCGGGTTGCAGAATGCTGCGACTGAGATCGAGCGCGCGTCCGTCGTGCTCCATAAAGCAAGCACTGAGCACCGCTCCTTCTGCGTCGAGATTCAGCGGCGGCGGTACCTCGGGCGGCAGCCACGCGAATGGATAAGTCTCTTCTGCGTACATTTAGGGCTCCCCTGACCGTTTAGAGATCGTAGTGCTTTGGATCCAGCGCTTCTCTAATTAAATGCTCTACCTGTGGGTAGCCTTCGCGCAGTGTATCGGGCAACGCGAGCCATTCTTCGATGGACCGGTCACCGTAGGCGCGTATCATGCTGCCCGCGATCTCTTCGTCGTTCGGACTGTGATCGGGCGCGTCAGGATTTCCGTGTTGCAACGCGATGATGGTGCGGTATTCCACGTCGGCCGCGAGCAGTTCGGATTTGGTCTTCATTGCTTGCCCGCCCGGTTATCGGGACCTTCAACGATGCAGAGGGTCGATTGCTGAATGCGACTAACGATACGCTCGCCCACGAGATCGATCAGTGTTTTGGTGCTCTCGTTCGTGGTGACGAGCACGCTCTTGTTGCTCGCGTGTCGCTCATGCAGGACCATTAGGATGTGGTCGCGTTCGAAATCCCCGATACGTGTTGCGCCGAGATCATCGAGCACCAGGACTTCGGTATTAATCGCCTGCTGGACTAGAGCATCGCGATCTTCGTAGCCTCGCTGGTAGCTCAGTTGATGCGTCAGTGTCGGCGTGTAGAAGAAGAGTGCTTCTTTGATGCGTCGACCTGCTAACAGGCGTCTGAGCAATGCGCAGACCAGGTGCGTCTTACCTGTGCCAGGTTTGCCTAAGAGCACCAGGTTTCTCTCTTGCTCGGCAGTCCACTCGCTGATGGTGATGCATGCCTTGAGCGCTGCCTCTTGCGACGGAGTCTTGGGTACGTACGGCGAGATACCGAATTGCGCGTCACGCATCGCTGGTGTCAGCGTGACGTGCCGCATTGAGAGCGGTATGCCCATCTGTCCAAGGTGCCGACGGAACCGGTACTCGGTCCACTTGGCGCACCTCTGATATTCGATGCTGCCGTTATTGTACATCGGGATCTTGCCGACGTGATCGTAGGGATCCTGATCAGTGTCACAACGTCCGCCACCTGGCGGACACTTGGCGCATTGACCCAGGCGCACTCGGTGCTCGCTGATTTGCGCTTCGTCCGTGCCGGATGTGAAAGAGAAATTCTCTACGCTTAGATCTTGAGGCAATAGCTCCAACAGAAACTCTTGCTTCCTGCGCACCAAAAGCTCTACGAGTGCTTGGTGTGAATTGTCTCCGCCAGTCTCGGCCAGGATCGCAGCGCGTCGCTTCTCGCGTTGTTCGGAGACCGTGCGCAGTAGCTCTGCTGACAGTTCTTCAAGCGTCGGCATTGGCGGCCTCCTTCTTCTTTGCTTGCCGTTCGAGCCGTTCAGCGTGCATCTGCATTGCGACGACCCATGGCTTTGGCTCTTTAGCGTAAGCTGCGGCTGCTTCGGCGCGTCGCTGTTCTTCGGCCGCCTTGGCCGCTCGAAAGCGTTCGATGATCGCGAGGTCTTCTGGGGTATCGTAGACAGCCTTGCCGCCGTTGCGTGTCATCTCGTAGAAAGATTTGGGTCGGTTCGGTAGCGGCGGTAGCTCGCTCTGATCTTTGGTGACCGTTGGCTTGAGCGACGCTGTGGTCGTCGTCTGCTCCGGCTCGCGCGAGCGGTCTCGGCGATCCAGCCGAGCTTGTTTTTCTTTGGCGTGCATGCCAGCGAATCGGAGGGTGCTCTTGAGAAACTCCACGAACCGCTTCTCGTGGATCTTGTAGAGCAGGACGTCACCCATGCCCGTGCGGTGATAGCGATCGAGGGAGGCGAGCCATTGGTCGGGTGTCGCGCGCTCGTGCCACTCGGCCCACAGCTCGGAGCTCGGGGCGTAGTCGAGCCGGCCGACGAGCGTTCGTCTGTCGGGCATCGGCTCCGCATGAACCTGGGGGTCTGCCTCTGCTGCTTCCGCTCCCTTCTCCCCTAAAGAAAGATCCAAATGATGATCACCCTCACCACCCGCCCGACCCAGAGGTGGTAGGTCAGGGTGATCTCTCATATCGGATTTGCTTGTAAGAGAGGGATCAGGCAAGGGAGGTACAGGAGGGGCCAATCCAGACTGCTGGCAGTCTGCTGGCAGACTTTCAGCGGCCATTGGGCCGAACGTTCGCGGGTAAGCCCCCGCGCTGGTAATGGACGGAGCTACGGAGTGACTCTGCTGGTCAGGGACCCCAGAGCGAGGTCGTCTGTCATTGCGCGTACGTGCGCGATGTCGGCCGGCTTGGCGCTCTCGGTAGCGCTCGCGCTCAGCTTCCCGCTTGGCTAACACCTCGGATTTACTGGTATTCCATTCGAGGAAATCGCTAATGCGGTAGCTACCCGCCTCATCAAGCACCTGGAATTCACCGATCGCAACCAACTCAGCGATGGCCGCATCGAGATCGGCGCCTTGCACCGAGAACTGCGGGACCGCCGCGTAGAGCTCGTCCCGACTGACCACGCCATCCGATAGCTGCTCCGCACTCCAGCAGGTCGCTGCGGTGTAGAGCCCGATGGCCGCAAAACTCAAACGCAAAAAACCCTTGCGTCTCAACGTACTAGGATGCAATACTGCGAGTACCATTTGCTCTCCGTTATGGGTGAGGCGGTTTTATCCGCCGCCTCACCCTGGCAAATTGAGCGATTGGTAAAAAAACGAGAAGGTATTACGGCGAGGGGGACCGCCGTCCCACATCCCACCGAACGGTCTCGGCCGATCATTAGCCGAGCTATCATGAGTAGGACTGGATTGCGGTCTAATCACTGCAGTACCGTCTCTCGTGGTGTGTCCCCACATGGGACTCCGAGCACGCAGATCTGCGTCCTCACGATGCACCGCACCGCTCAGCGCGCGAGGTATAATTCGCGCGAGATCGTCACCCTTACACTAACTTGATCGCCTAGGCCAAAAAATCTGCATCACGCCGATGCGCATGATTTGTCAGCGTGATTAGCGGGATAAAGCTTGACGTCGCGAGCGATGTCATGCTCCGCGCGAGATCGGCATCAGAACCGCTGAATAGGTGCCGTCCTCGGAACGAATGCGGAGCGGTTGCTGGTCTACGCCACCCCCAATGAGGGCTCGGTCGCAGTGCTTGGTGCTCTGGACGAGGTTGTTCCCATCGATCAGGATCTTCAGAGCATCCTGGCGTTTGAAGTCGGCGCTCACCTCGATGCCACCGGCGATCTCGGGGTTACCCGCCTCGTCAATGGCCACCGAGAACTGATTGCCGCTGAACGTGAGCGAGACGATCGGCCGCTTCTCGCCGCTCGCCACCACGCAGGCCCGCGCCGCCTCCTGTAGCTCAGCGCCGTCCACACTCACGAGCTCTTGTAGCTCTTCGTCCAGCTTGGCCAACACCGGGCGCCAGTCCAGGAATGGCGACAGGGGCAACAGGGACGTGACGAGCGTCCGTTCGCTCGAGATGAAGACCCGCCGGCCATCGCTCGACAGATTGATGAGCTCCTTGTCGTCGGCCGAGCAGAGCGATTTCACGCTGCGCAGTATTTTATCGGGTAGGAAGATGTCGGCCTGCCCGCTCAGCCGCTCGACCGGGATGCGCGTCATCCCCCAAGAGCTGCCGCTCAAAGCCACCGCCGTCACTTCCCCGGGGCGAATCGACAACATGACCCCGTGGATGTGCTCTCGGTCCCGATCCGCCGCCCAGCTCACGCGTTCAACGGCGGCCGCTATCGCCTCGGCGGGTAGCACGAAGGTGTCGGTCGTGGGCGATTTGGGGATCTCAGGGAAATCCTCGACCGTGAAGGTGGGCAGCGTGAATTTGCGCTTACCTGCACTGACCACGAGCTTCTCAGCGCCGTACTTCAGTGAGACGGTGCCATCGGGCATCGCCGCTGCGGCCGAGGCGAGGCGCACGCTATCCGCTTGGCAGATCCCCTTTTTCAGCAGGACCGCCGGCATCGACGTCTCGACGCTCATCGTGGTCCCGACAGCGTAACAACGTAGCCCCTCAATGCGCGCTTCCAGCCGAATGGTGCGCACCATCGTAACGATGGCACCATCGGTGGCAGCGGGCGCAACTCTGTCGAGCAAGGACACGAGGTCCTTGCGGTCAATATCCATTTGCATCCGCACTCCTTCGGGCCCGAGGCCCTACAAATTCGGTGAGCACCATGACATGGTCGAGCCGGAGCAGGCAAACAAATTCGCGATCTGAAATTGCTTGCCCCGCGCCTGCTAGAGGTGCTAGGAGTGCTAGCAGTGTTCAGGACCGTGCCCCGGCGGTTCTAGCTTGGATGGAAGAGAGGGTAGCGGTATGCAAGATGTTGTGGAGAAGCTGGTTGAAGTTGACATAACACCGGAGCAGTGGCCACAGATCACGCGGTCACGATTAGCCTTCGGACTCATCGCGACCCACATCATGGTGCACGCGCCGCGTCGCCTTCTCATTACACAAGACAAGATGAGCGTTGAGGTAACCGAAGAAACGGCGCACCTTTGGCAACAATGGAAGACACGACTGCACCGACAGAGCGAAAAACTGATAACGATCGCTGATCTGCTGGACGGGTCGTTCACGCAACTCAACGAATTCCTTGAAGGAGGATGGATCCCATGACCGAAGCATCGACACAACAGTACTGTGCACTGTGTAACGCCTTGTATCTCCGCGCCCCGGATGCAGCGTTGGTTTTCGGAGGCCTTCCCATTTGCGATGCGTGTGCAAAGAAGGTGGATGCAGAGCCACAGATGTTCGGGGCGGTCGCCGATGGCGCAACGGACGACACGCTCGCGATCCAAGCCCAGCTATCTGAGCAGAAACAACCGGAGCCGCCGACCGAATTGCCCACGAGCGCGACGTGCGCTGAATGCAAGGCAGCGATCACGGGCGACCGCCTGCGCTGGATGCCGCTCGATGCGGAGCTCGCCATCAGCCTTGAAAAGCTTGGCGTCATGGTCGGGGACCCGCATCGCGCAGGCTTTTCGTACATCTGCAACGCATCCGCCGTCCCGGCGCACATCTGCCTATGCGTGACCGAAAAAGGCATCCGGGTCGCGCGTTGCGTCTACTGCGCGCGTCGCTCGCCGTACCCCGCTCCGAACCCTGGCCGCTCACTCGATGAACGCATTCACGTGGCCAAGCTCTCGGCGCCGAAGCCCACCGCAGAGCCCGAGCCTCAAGGGTGGGCCGCCTGGGCTACTCCGCACGATGAGGGACCGTGAGCGACTCAGACACACTGGACAAAGCGTTGCGCGCGGCCGGCTGGATCCCGAGCAACGAGACTAACGCAAATCGCGTGGCTGAGCGCGATGAGTTGCTTGAGCTCCGCGCGAAACTCTCGGCTCACACCGAGATGGACCGTAAGATCACCGAATTAATTCGCGAGCGCAACGCACTGAGCCACGAGCTGACCGAACTGATGGCGCAGTACAAACTATGCACCCAGGTGCTCAGAACGGAAGAGCGCATCGCTGCTGAGCTCAGGCATGAAAAAGATAATGCCTACGCGGAGCGCGACAAGTGCGTCGCGCTCATCGTGAGCATGGCCTCGGCACTCGGCTGCCGCGCGGGCCTGCGTGAGCACGATCCGAATGATCCGGATTGGGATCCCAATTGGCGAACGGTCGTCTACGTTGATCTGCCGACCGGTCAGGTGAGCTGGCACATCCACGAATCGGAGCGTCACTGGTTCAGTCAGCTTAAGGAGTATCCGGGTCAATGGGACGGCCACAACACCAAGCAGAAGTACGAGCGTGTGCTGAATGCAACATGGAGACCGACACTGCCAGCATCGGACAACCCGAGCGATGAGACGCTCCAGCGTCTTTGTGTGATTTATAACGTCGCGCAGTCAGCGGCGATGGATCGACATCCATGGGACTCGCTAGCGCCTCTGCGGGCGGTAGTAAGAGCGGTACAGAATTCGTTATTGCCTTCGAACGAAGATCTCGGCCGCATCACGCTGACCGCGATTCTAGGCGTTGCGGGCTGGAGCGAAAAGTCGCTCGCTGGCTTCAACACCCCTGAGCATTTACAGAAGACCGGAGCGGCCATCCGCGCGATGCTGGTGAAGCCGTGACGCGGCCGAGCTTCGAGGAGCTGCTGAAGATTTATCGCGTCGGACGCATGGAGGTCGATCACCAGACCAATGAGGATCGGGACACCAGGAGCCTGCGCCATGTTCTCGACGCGCTGCCGCCCGCAATCGAATTGCCCTGTGACGAAGAGCTCGGGCGGATTGCGAATGAGGCAAGCTGGCCAGAGGGGCGAAAGTTTCCGTCGGATCGCGAAGTCGGAGCGGCCATTCGCGCGAAGCTGGTGAAGCCATGAACTGGTACCGCATCGTTTTGCCATATGCGGTCTTTGCCGTTGTTGTGGACGAAGCCGGAGTCGTCACGATCGCGGCACCGATTGGACGTTGGATGCGCTCTAAGAGACTGACAGAAGTCACGCGCTGGGTGAGAGGGAAAGGCGGAACCGTTGAGGAGGTGCGGACGTGAGCTTCGTTGAAAGCAAATGCGTCTACGAAAGCGGGACCGAAGAGCCGCGCCCCAATGCCGAGTACTGCTCGCACTGCAAACGCTATGTAACCGAAACAGAATGCGGAGCGACCGTTGAAGCCGCCGAGCTCTTTGCATCGGTTACGGCTGCGTTGCCCTGCAGATTTAAACGCCTCGCCGCTGGGAAGGTGAAACCGTGAAGAGACCGAGCTTCGATTTCGCGGAAGCGAGCGAACTCTATTGGGAGATTTACAACCGCCACAAGATAGAGCGCGGGCGGAATGAGCATGCATCACACGATTACGCGCTTCAGGCCGTGTTCGGTTACATGTCGGACGGCGTGACGCTGCCTGACGATGAGACGCTCGGGCGGATTGCATCGCAATGCGCATACAACGCAGACCAGCCCTGGGGCAAGCGGCGCCTTTCCGAGATCGGCGCGGCCATTCGCGCAAAGCTGACGGGAGTGTCGAGCTGATGATCTGGCAGCTCGTCCTAGCGGTTTGCTCGCCCATGGCGCTACTCTGTGCGTACGGCGCTTTCCTGCACGGAGACCCGATTCAAACGCTCTGCATGGCTGTGGTGAGCGGCGTCGGTATCGGTAGCCTTGTCTGCTTCAGTTTGGTCGATGCATCGAGCCATAACTTCAAAGAACTCAAGCGTTTTGACCGAAGAGCTACTAGCTGAAAACGCCAAGCTGAAAGAGCGGCTTGACCTAACCGATGGGCAGTGAGCGATGGCGTTCTGCTCACCCGCAGAGCTCGTGATCGATATCGAGCAGATGGCCAAGCTGGAAAAGGATCCAGTCAAGCAGAATGCGCTCCTTACATTGAGCAAGGAGGCCTACGCCGAACTCGTTGCACTCGACAAGATGGACACCCAAAAAACCCGCCGTCGGCTCGAACTACTGCACCTACAAGCCCTGATGATCCTCGAACATGAAGAATGAACCGGACAAGAGCGAGCCGCGCCGCTGCGTGGTGTGCGGAGTGACAGAGGGCGTGCGCAGGATCAGCATCTGTCTCGATGGTGAACCGCTCCGCATGCAGCCCGATCTGTGCACCGCGCACAGCGAGCAGTTCATTTTGCGCA
>Ga0207684_10000180_pt1 | contig 101627 bp, 108 predicted proteins | sample KBSK5501metaG_FD_184342 | JGI IMG/M metagenome (GOLD analysis project Ga0207684, IMG submission 184342) | Corn, switchgrass and miscanthus rhizosphere microbial communities from Kellogg Biological Station, Michigan, USA - KBS K5-50-1 metaG... | ecosystem: Host-associated > Plants > Roots >...
CAAGAAACGCGATCAGCAGCAGGAGCACGGCCGCCGCCATGCCCCAGTAGCCGATGAAGTCGAGCACTGGCTGCGGCAGCAACGGCCGGCTGACATGGGTCGCCGACGGAGCGGGCGATGGAAGCTCGGGAGCGGGGACGACGCTGAACGCGATCCGGCCTTCACCGTGTGCCTTGGTGGCGATGGGGACGACCTGGAGCACGGTGCAGTTGGCGCCGCAGCGAATCGCCACCATCGCCGCCCCACCTTCGGTCGCCACCAGCAGGTCGCCGTCCTGGACCAGGTTGCCGGCGAGGTCGGCCGACGAGAGGCGCAGGAGGTGGTCGCTGCCAGGGTGCCGGTTGCCGGGGACCAGGCGATCCGCGTAGTAGGCGGCCCCGCCCCGCTCGGTGAACCCGTCGGGTACGAAGCCGGCGCTCTCGACGCCGACGTCGCCGCCGGCCGGCAAAGCCGGCCTGGCGACCAGCGCGACCTTGCCGTCGGGCGCGATCGAGTAAACCTTGCCGCTGACCTCGTCGGGTGCGATCAGGCTGCCGCCGAACGAGCCGAACGTCGAGGGGGCCACCGCGAGCCCGCCCTCGACCGCCGGGGCCTTGTTCGTGACGACCTTGACCAGGCCGTTGCAGTCGATCCTGAAGACCGTCGTCTTGCCGCTCTTCGCGCCGGTGACCAGCAGCTGGTGGTCAAACGCGCCCGTGGTGTCGAAGACGATGGCTGTCAGCGACGTCACGCCGGGCAGGTTGACGAACGAGCCCGATTCGTCGCCGGACGCGCTGACACGGTTGATGCCGAGTGGCGCGTGGAGCCGCAGGATGAAGACCTCGTCGGGGGTGAAGGAGCAGCCCGCCGCCTCGACGGCGCCGCCCCTGGAGACCGCGATGTAGGCCTCGGCGCCCGGGTCCTCGTGATAGCCGCCAGGTCCGCGCGCGAACGGCGTCTGGTTGCCGTTCACGTCCACGAGAGTCAAGGCGCCCTTGCCCGCGACCACGAAGGTGCCGTCGGTGCGGGGACCGTCGACGTCGATGACGCCCTCGATCTGCTGCCAGGGCTGCCAGGTCGCTCCGGCCGCTTGCACCGCGACCGGAGCGAGCGCGAGCCACGCGACCAGCGCCGCCGCCGCCGGGCCGAGGGCACCACAGTATTTCAACATCGGTGTTGAAAAACTCCTAGAATTGAGGTCGTGGACTCCAAGCGGGATGTCATCCTCGCGTACCTGAAGACACGCGGCCACGCCACTCTAGGCGAGATCGCCGCGCACCTCGAGGTTTCGAAGCAGGGGGCGCTGCGCCACCTCGAAACCCTCGTGGCATCTGGGCTGGTCGCCGGTGCGGCCGCGGAGCCACACGGCCCGGGCCGCCCGGAACACGTCTACCGGCTCACGGTGGCGGCGGGCGAGCGCTTCCCCGACGGTCACCGCGAGCTCAGCGGCGAACTGGTCGACTTCATGACCACCGAGCAACTGAAGCAGTTCTTCGAGAAGCGAGCGGCGCGCCTCGAGGCCGAATATGCACCTCGACTGGCGGGCCTAGACTTTGATGGACGAGTCCGCGAGCTGGCCAAGCTTGCGTCCGAGCACGGTCACATGGCCGAGGTCGTCGAGCTCGGAGACGGCGGGCTCGCGATCCGACACTGCAACTGCCCCATCCAGGACGTGGCCGCCCGCACGGGTCTGCCCTGCGTCAACGAGCAGCAGATGTACGAGCGGCTGCTCGGCGCCGACGTGGCGCGAACGACATGGATGGCCGAGGCTGCGGACGACTGCACGTACGTGATGAAGGAGCCCCGGGCGCGCTCAGGGCGCACAGGCGAATAGGAGAAGAGAGTTGGCTGATTTCGAGATCAAAGACTTGCGCGCCAGCGTCGAAGGACGCCAGATCCTAAAGGGTATTTCGCTCGCCATCAACAAGGGCGAGGTGCACGCGGTGATGGGACCGAACGGATCGGGCAAGTCGACGCTGTCGCACACGCTGATGGGCCACCCCGGGTACGCGGTGGACGGCGGCTCGGTGATGCTCAAAGGACAGAACGTCCTCGAGCTGGAAACCGACGAGCGCGCACGTCTCGGCATGTTCCTCGCGCTTCAGTACCCGGTGGTCGTGCCTGGGATCTCGATGGCCAACTTCCTGCGCACCGCGTTGAACTCTCACCGCGGCTATGACGGGAAGGACAAGTCGAAGATGGTGACGCCGAAGGAGTTCCGGGCTCTCCTCAAGGACCAGCTCGAAGTGCTGCACATGGACGACTCGTTCCTCACGCGCTACATCAACGACGGGTTCTCCGGTGGCGAAAAGAAGCGGGCGGAGATCCTCCAGATGGCTGTGCTCAAGCCCGAGATCGCGATCCTCGACGAGACCGACTCCGGCCTCGACATCGACTCCATCAAGTTCGTCGCCGAGGCCGTGAACCAGATGCGCGGCCCGGAGCTCGGCATCCTGATCATCACGCACTACACGCGGGTCCTCGAGTTCATCAAGCCCGACTTCGTGCATGTGCTCGTGGACGGCAAGTTCGTCCTCTCGGGCGGGCCTGAGATCGCTGACCGGCTCGAGAAGACTGGTTACGCGGAATGGGGCCACGTCGAAGAGACCCCGCAGGAGGTGGCCTGATGGCGACGCAACCGCAGATCGAAGTCGGCTCCGACTACAAGGAGAAGTACGGCTTCTTCGTTCCCGAGGACTACGTCTTCAAGGCCAAGCGCGGCCTGAACCCGGAGATCGTCAAAGAGATCTCGTTCATGAAGGGCGAGCCGGAGTGGATGACGAAGTTCCGCCTGCGCGCCCTCGAGATCTTCCGCAAGAAGCCGATGCCCAACTGGGGAGCCGACCTGTCGGTCATCGACTTCGAAAACATCTTCTACTACCTGCGCGCGTCCGAGAAGCAGTCGAAGACGTGGGAGGACCTCCCGCCGGACATCAAGGCGACATACGACCGGCTCGGCGTCCCGGAGGCCGAGCGCAAGTTCCTGGCCGGCGTGTCGGCGCAGTACGAGTCGGAGGTCGTGTACCACTCGCTCCAGGAGAGCCTGACCAAGAAGGGCGTCATCTTCCTGGACACGGACTCGGCCCTGCGCGAGCATCCCGATCTCTTCAGGGAGTACTTCGGGACAGTCATCCCGCCCGCCGACAACAAGTTCTCGGCGCTCAACAGCGCGGTGTGGTCGGGCGGCTCCTTCATCTACGTGCCGAAGGGCGTCCACGTTGAGGTCCCGCTGCAGGCCTACTTCCGCATCAACGCGGAGAACATGGGTCAGTTCGAGCGGACCCTGATCATCTGCGACGAAGACTCGTACGTGCATTACATCGAGGGTTGCACCGCGCCGATCTACACCACTGACTCGCTGCACAGCGCGGTGGTCGAGATCATCGTCAAGAAGAATGCGCGCTGCCGCTACACGACGATCCAGAACTGGTCGACCAACGTCTTCAACCTCGTGACCAAGCGCGCGATGGCGTACCAGGACGCGACGATGGAGTGGGTCGACGGAAACCTGGGGTCCCAGATCACCATGAAATACCCCTCCGTCTACCTGATGGAGCCTGGCGCGAAGGGAGACGTGCTTTCGATCGCGTTTGCGGGCAAGGGCCAGCACCAGGACGCCGGCGGCAAGATGATCCATGTCGCGCCGAACACGACGTCGACCATCACGTCGAAGTCGATCTCGAAGGGCGGCGGCCGGACCTCGTACCGCGGCCACATCAAGATCTATCCCGGCGCGAACAACGTGAAGTCATTCGTGAAGTGCGACGCGCTGCTTCTTGACGACGAGTCGCGCAGCGACACCTACCCCTACAACGACGTCGACGCGGAGAACGTGACCCTCGGCCACGAGGCCACCGTGAGCAAGGTCTCCGACGAGCAGCTCTTCTACCTGATGAGCCGCGGCATCACGCGCGCCGAGGCAGAGACGATGATCGTCAACGGCTTCATCGAGCCGTTCACCAAGGAGCTTCCTCTCGAGTACGCGGTCGAGCTCAACCGCCTCATCCAGCTCGAGATGGAGGGCTCGGTAGGGTAGCAGTGGCGATCAACGCGGAGACCCTGGACCAGCTCCAGGGCGAACCGGGCTGGCTGCGCGACGTCCGCCGCAAGGCGCTCGACACCTACGAGCGCCTCCCGGCGCCCAGCAAGACCGACGAGGAGTGGCGGCGCACGGACGTGAGCCGCTTCGACCCGGGCCGTTTCGCCAGGCTCGAGCACCTCGACGGCCAGAAGCTCATCCTCCCTGAGGCGCTCCCCAAGGGCGTGATCCTGAAGCCGCTTCGCCAGGCTGCCCAGGATCATCCGGACCTGGTCGAGTCGCGGTTGTTCTCCCTTGTGCACGCCGACCGCGACCGCTTCAGCGCCCTCCACGCCGCGCTCTTCACGGGCGGTACTTTCCTCTACGTCCCGGACGGCGTGGTCGTGGACAGGCCGATCATCGGTCAGCATTTCTCACACGAGGCGGACACGAGCGTCCTCCCCCACACGCTGATCATCGCCGGGCGCGGCGCGAAGTTCGACTATCTCGACGAGTACATCGCCGAGCACGACGACGAGGCCGGCTACCGGAGTGGCTCGGCGGAGATCTTCGTCGGCGAGGGCGCGCAGGTCGGTTACGTCGCGGTCCAGAAGTGGGGTCGCAACGTGTGGCACTTCGCCGATCAGCGCGCGGAGCTGCAGAAGGACTCCAACCTGCGCCTCTTCAACGTCACGCTCGGCGGCAAGTTCTCCAAGACGCGCGTCGAAGCCTCGCTCGCCGGCGAAGGATCGAACGCCGAGCTGAAGTCGATCTACTTCGCCTCGGGCAACCAGTTCTTCGATTTCCACACGCTCCAAGACCACCGCGTCGGCAACACGCGCTCCGACCTTCTGTTCAAGGGCGCCCTGCAGGACGTCGCGCGCACCGTCTACGCCGGTCTGATCAAGATCGAGAAGCACGCGGCGCGGTCCGACGCCTACCAGGCGAACCGCAACCTCGTCCTGAGCGACAAGGCGAAGGCAACATCGATCCCAATGCTCGAGATCGACAACAACGACGTGCGCTGCACCCACGGCGCGACAGTCGGCCCCGTGGACCCGGAGCACCTCTTTTACCTGCGCTCGCGCGGCATCCCCGAGTCGACCGCCAAGCGGATGCTCATCCAGGGTTTCTTCGGCGACGTCCTCGACCGCATCCCTTTCGAGCACGCGCGCCGGCTGGTCGAGTCGGAGCTCGAGTCGCGGATTGGCTAGATGTCGGGTGGCTTCGGTGGACGAGATTCCCGTCGAGACCGTCAAGGGTGTTATGTGCGAGGGGCAGGAGATCTGCCTGGCTCACTGCGAGGACGGCTTTTACGCGATCGACGACGTGTGCACGCACGAGAACTTCGTGCTTAGTGAGGGCGAGGTCTTCGACTGCGAGGTCGAGTGCCCCCAGCACGGCTCGCGCTTCAACCTCAAGACGGGCAAGGTGACCGGGTTGCCCGCGGTGATCCCCGCGCGCACGTTTCCGGTCACGGTGGAGGGCGGTGATGTCTACGTCGACGTTTGACGTCGCCGCGATCCGCAAGGACTTCCCGATCTTCGAGACCGGCATCGCCTACCTGGACTCGGCGAACACCTCGCAGCGTCCACGCCAGGTGACCGGTGCGATGCTCGAGTACTTCGAGAAGTTCAACTCCAACATCCACCGGGCCGCTTACCGCATCGCGGAGGAGGCCACCGAGCGATATGAGGGGACTCGTGAGAAGGTGCGCGCGTTCATCAACGCCGCGTCGACCAAGGAGATCGTCTACACGCGCGGGACGACGGAGGCGATCAACCTGGTCGCCTACGCGTGGGGTCGCAAGAACATCAAGTCGGGCGACCTGATCGTGCTGACCATCCTCGACCATCACTCCAACATCGTGCCGTGGCAGATCCTGGCGGCCGAAAAGGGCGCCCATATCGAGTACGTCGACATCGACGACCGAGGCGAGCTGCGGCAGGACCAGTTCGCCGAGCTGCTGAAGCGTGGGCCTAGGCTCGTCGCGTTCAATCTAGTCAGCAACGCGATGGGCACGATCAACCCGGCGCGTGAGATGGTCGCGGCCGCCAAGAAGGCAGGCGCCACCGTCCTGGTCGACGGCGCGCAGAGCACGCCGCACCAGCCCGTCGACGTGCGAGCCCTGGGCTGCGACTTCTACGCGTTCAGCGGCCACAAGATGCTCGGGCCGACGGGCGCGGGGATCCTGTACGGGCGCCGCGAGCTTTTGGAGGCCATGGACCCGTTCCAGGCCGGCGGCGACATGATCAAGACGGTGCGCATCGAGGGCACCACCTACCACGACCTGCCGTGGAAGTTCGAGGCGGGCACGCAGGCGATCGCCGAGGTCATCGGTCTTGGCGCCGCGGTTGACTACCTGAGCGGGCTGGGCATGGAAGCGGTGCGCGCCCACGAGCTGGAGATCACCGAGTACGCGTACGAGTCGCTGAGCGAGGTCGACCACCTCACCGTGTTCGGTCCGCCGCCATCCCGGCGGGCGGGCGTCATCTCCTTCGCGCTGGACGGCATCCACCCGCACGACCTGGCGACGATCGCGGACCGCGACCAGGTCTGCATGCGCGCCGGCCACCACTGCGCGATGCCGCTGATGACTCGACTCGGCGTCGCCGCCACCGCACGCGCCTCCTTCTACGTCTACACGCAGAAGGAGGAGGTCGACAGGCTCGTAAGCTCGATCCGAGAGGCACAGAGGATCTTCGCGTGAGCAAGCCCATGTCGGCGGACGACCAGTTCTATCGGGAGTACATCCTCGACCACTACAAGAACCCGCGGAACTACGGCCGCCTCGATCACCCCGACATCAGCCACGAGGAGGACAACCCCCTCTGCGGCGACGTGGTGGGCATGGACTTCCAGGTCAACGACGGCGTCATCGAGGACATCCGGTTCCACGGCCGCGGCTGCGCCATCTCGCAGGCGTCGGCGTCGCTGCTTACGGAGCGACTGAAGGGGATGAGCCTCGAGAACGCCAGGAAGGTCAATAAAGACGACGTCCTGGGGGAGCTGGGCATCGAGATCTCGCCGGCGCGCATCAAGTGCGCGCTGCTATCGCTGAAGGTATTGAAGGTCGGGGCCTATGGATTGGCGGACGACGACGAGGAGTAATAGATAGGTATGACCGAGCAAACGGCGCCGTTCCGGGACCTCAAGGTGGACGAGATCAAGACGCTGGTGGACGAGGGCCGAGACGTGGTCGACGTGCGCGAGGACTGGGAGTGGAACAAGGGCCACCTGCCAGGCGCCCGGCACGTCGTCCTTAGCTCGATCCTGGCCAACCCGACCGCGCAGCACTTCAAGGACGGGACGATCTTCGTGTGCCAGGTCGGCGAGCGCTCGGCGGTCGCGTCCGAGATGGCCGTCGCGCTGGGCGTGAAGGACGTCGTGAACTTCCGTGGCGGCACCAAGGCGTGGAAGGACGCCGGGCTGCCGCTGGAGACGCCATGAGCGAGCAGTCGGCACCAGTAACGATGGAGGTGGCGCCCGACGCCACCGTGAAGCCGGAGGACGTGATCGAGGTGCTCCGCCAGTGCTTCGACCCGGAGATCCCGGTGAACATCGTCGACCTGGGGCTGATCTACGACGTGGCGATCAAGCCCGAGCGAGTCGACGTGAAGATGACGCTGACCGCGTTGGGCTGCCCGATGGCCGCCGACGTGATCGCGGACGTCCGCGACCACCTGCTGACCCTGCCGGGCATCAGTGACGCCGGCGTGGACATCGTCTACGAGCCGGTGTGGACCCCAGAGCGCATGTCAGAAGAAGCGCGCTGGGAACTGGGGATGGTCTAAGGGCTCAAAACTCTTCCCCATTTGATGGGGAAGTCCCGGCCGAAGGCCGGGGATGGGGCCGGCGAAGGGCTCGCAACTCTTCCCCATTTATGGGGAAATCCCGGCCGGAGGCCGGGGATGGGGCCTGCCTAGGGCTCTATAACTCAGGCCGCGTGCGGCCAGACGTCGACCACGGACGTGATCACTGACGAGCTTTCCGTGTTGGTCTGCAGGTCGTAGACGTACGTTTTGCCAGTCGCGATTCCCGGAAACCCGGTCGTCTCCGCCTGGTCCCAGACGTAGCGAGGGGTAAGGAAAGCGGGTTCTGCACGGCCCTTTCCAAGATCACGGACTGCGCCCGTTGCGGTGTCGACGATGAAGACGTGGGCCACATGCTGGGCATCACGAGCGGCATAGACGATCTGGCGTCCGTCGGCCGATGCTTTCGGCCTGATCCACACCACGCCCGGGAGAAATGTCGAGGTGGTCCCGTTGTGCCAACGCTCGACCCCTTTCTGATCGCGGAAGTAGAAATCCGAGCCGGCCCAGATCGACATGCTCGTGTCGAGTGAATCAGAGTGGCTGAGTAACTTTCCGTCCGAGCTCCAGATGCGGAGGTAGGTCTCGAGCCCCCATTGGACAACGGATAAATGGGTCCCATCGGGCGAGAACGAGAGACGGACGTCCCACTTGTCGCCTGGATCCTGAAATGCCGTTGGGCATGGATCGTATTCACATCCACCAACGCCCAGCCCAGGCAGCGAGGCGATGACTCGATCCACGCCGTTTCGCAGCTCATGCAACTCGTTGCCACCCGCCGCATCATCCACTGCCACATAAAGAAGCGTGGTCCCGTCTCGGCTCCATGCGAACACGAAGACTTCCTTGCCCTTGATGACGAGTTTTGAAGATCCGGGCAGCGGTGCGCGGTAGAGATTGGTCGGGAGCCCGTAGGAGCCGCCGCTGCCCCCGCCGACGTATGAGACCTGGGTCTCACAAACGAACTGGCCAATCGCGCCCTCCATCGCGTCGCTTGCACCGACCGATGCTGGGTAGGTCCTCAAGCTGCTGGCAGTCGTGGGGTGGCTCATGTCTGTGATGTCCCGGACGACGATCTGGTTGCTGCCCCGGAGCGTGACCAGCGCCAGCCGCCGGTCAGAGGGCGCCTTGCACGGCGCCGCCAGGTAGAGCGCAACCGGCGCCTGGGTCGGAGCGGGCGTGGGGCTCGGCGCTACCGGCGAAGGCGTGGGCTGTGCCGACGGGAAGACCGTCGGCGAAGCCGACATCATGGCCGGCGGCGTTGCCAGGTTGCGTGCAGCCGGTAGGTTCGCGGTTGCACAGGCAGCAGTCAGCAGCGTGGCGACGGCCAGGACTCGTATCAACGCCGTGGTCTTCATTTGAGGGGGCTGTGCCGACGTCATGCCGCGTGCGGCCAGACGTCGCCCACCGAGGTGATGATCGAGTCGTATTCACGTCCCGCCTCAAGGTCGTACAGGTATGTCTTGCCACTCTCGGGATGGAACGGCGGGTGGTCGCCACATATGTCGGCCGGCACGCAGGCCCGCTCTCCGCGGTACCAGACGTACCGTGAAGTCAGGAACGTCGCGTCATACCTCTGTGCCTTGAGTCCGCGGACCTTTCCGGTCGCGGTATCGACCAGGTAGATGTGGCCCCAGCCGGCGGAGTCGCGAACGGTGAAGACGACCCTGCCTCCGGCGGGTGAAGCGCTTGGCCTGATCCATTGCACACGCGGCAGGAATTTCGAGCTGGAACCATCGTGCCAGGCTTCCACGCCGCCCTGATCTCGGAAGTACAGCGCGTTGCCAGACCAGGTCGACATCGTCGTGCTTTGCGCACTATCGCCCTTTAGCAGGGTGCCATCCGACGACCACAGATAGAAGAAGCTGGCGCTGAAGCCCTGCGCCACAAACGAAAAGAACTTTCCGTCTGGGGAGAATGCCAGGCGCGCGTCAAGCCAATTGCTGAATCCACAGTTCGCGATGTACTGGCAATCGCCGGCGCCCAGACCCGGAGTGGAGCCAACGATGCGATCGGTTCCGGCGCGCAAGAGATGTACGTCGAGCGGTTCCGTGCCGGTCTCGGTCGAGCCCCGAACTGTCGTGTAGACACCTGCCGACCTATCTGGATTCCACCGAGGCGCGGCACCTTTTGGAACGCCCGCCACCGGCGACGCAGGCGACCCAGACAGCGGGGTCGTGACGAGGATGCCGTTGAGCAGGTACTCCAGCTCCGTCGCACTCACAAAGGTGGCGCCGTTCGAACCCAGATTGCCAAGTGTTCTCGGGCGCGTGAGATCGGTGACGTCGCGGACGACGATGTTCTCGCTCCCGCGCAGCGTGACCAATGCAAGGCATGGACTGGATGGGTTGCAGAACGTCGCGGGTGCCGGGCTCGGGGTAGAAGACGGGCTCGATGCCGGCGTCGGTGTCGAATTCGAGGATGGGCTGGGCGAACCGACCGATGCGGTGGGTCCGGACCCGCACGCGGCCATCAACAGCATGGTCGCCAGCAGCGCTGCGGGTTTCATCTCGTCCTCTCGAAGCGGTGAACGCCCCGGTCTACTGGAAGTTACGTCCCCTGCCAGAATGTCATGTGCAGCTCGCCGTTGTTGCAGTCGTAGTGGTACGTGTCGCCGAAAAGCCCGGTCCCTCCCCCGCTCATCGGGCCCGACGCCGGGCAGACGATCGTCCGCTGGGCCACATTCAGCCCGATGAACAGCACCGCCAGCGCAGCCACCGCCGCCCCGAGGCCGGCCAGCCGCCGGAGCCTCGACCGCGTCCCCTGGCTCGTCCGCCCCAGCGCGATCCCGACCAGGATCCCCGCCACGACCAGCGGCAGGCCGATCGACATCGCGGCCAGCAACCCAAGCCCCAGAAGCCCCGCGGCCGCGGCGGCGCGCATCGGCACCCTGATCGGCACCACCTCCGGCCGCGGAAGCAATGCGAGCGCGACCAGCGCCGCCATCACCGCCAGGAAGCTCGCCACGAAACGCGGGATGTACGGCGTCGGGTCGGGCTGCCCCGAGCTCTGGGCGTTGATCAGCACGATGTAGAGGACGACCGTCGCCAGCACGATCGCGAACGCCACCAGCGAAGTGATTCGAACCGACGGCCGCTCCATCTGCGCGAACTCTAGCCGTCCCAAAACCGCCTCCACCTACACTTAACTTCGAAGTGGCGGAGTTCAGCCCCGGGCTGGAAGGTGTGGTGGCCGCTGAAACCGCCGTCAGCGAAGTCGACGGCGCGAACGGCCGTCTCATCTATCGCGGCGGATACCTGATCGAAGACCTCGTCCCTGTCGCGACCTTCGAAGAAGCCGCTTACCTCCTGTGGCACGGCGAGCTGCCCACCGAAAAGGCGCTTGACGCCCTGCGTCAACAGATGGCCGCGGCGCGCAACCTCAACCAATCAGCCCGGGGGACGCTGAACGCCATGGACCCGGCGACAGAGCCCATGGACGTCCTGCGCACAGTGGTCTCGGCCCAGGGTGCGAGCAGGACCCTGACCAAGCCCTCCCTCGAAGAAGCCGTCGCGTTGACCGCGGTGTTTCCGACCATCGTCGGCGCCAGCTACCGTCGACGCCAGGGCAAGGATGTTGTGGAACCGCGCGCCGACCTCGGCCACGCGGCCAACCTGCTCTGGATGATGGCCGGCGAAGAGCCGGACGCGGAGAACGTCCACCTCGTCGACACCTACCTCGTCCTCCTCGCCGACCACGGCCTCAACGCCTCGACGTTCGCGGCGCGTGTCGTCGCATCGACCGGCAGCGACCTCGCGTCCTGCGTGGTCGGCGCCATCGCTGCGCTCAAGGGGCCGGCGCACGGCGGCGCCACGCTGGCGGCGCGGACGATGCTCGACAAGATCGGCTCCGCCGACAACGCCGAGAAGTGGCTGACCGAAGCCCACGCGCGCCACGAGCGTTTCTCCGGCTTCGGCCACCGCGTCTACCGCACCTACGACCCGCGGGCCAAGATCCTGCGCGAGATGGCGAAGACCGCCGCGCCCGAGCTCCACAAGACCGCGGCCCGGACCGAGGAGATCGCGCTCAAGATCCTCCACGACGCCCACCCCGAGCGCCCCAACGCGACCAACGTCGACTTCTGGGCCTCGGTCGTCCTGACCGGCGCGGGTATCCCTAAGGAACTCTTCACGTGCCTCTTCGCCACGTCTCGTGTTGCGGGCTGGACGGCGCACGTGCTCGAGTCACTGGCCGACCTCCGCATCATCCGGCCGGCCTCGCGCTGGATCGGACCCGAACCGGGCAAGAAACCTCTCCAGCTCGCCAAGCGGTGAGCACCAACAACACATACGTCCCCGGCCTCGAAGGCATCATTGGTGCCCAGACGGCAATCTCGATGGTCGACGGGGCCAACGGCCGGCTGATCTACCAGGGCTACGTCATCGCCGACCTGGCGCAGGAGATGTCCTTCGAAGAGGTCGCTTTCCTCCTCTGGGAAGGCCGCCTCCCGACGCGAGCCGAGCTCGACGCGCTTTCGCTCGAGCTGGCGAGCTCACGCGAGCTCACACAGGCCGCAACCATCGCCCTCGACGCGCTGCCGAAGGACACCGACCCGATGGACGTCCTGCGAAGCGTCGTCTCGGTGCAGGGCGTGGAGCACCGGCTGGCGAAACCGACGGTGCCGCTCGCGATCCACGCCGCCGCGTCGTTTCCGACGATCCTGGCGACGTATCACCGCCGCCGGCTCGGACTGCCGCCGGTCAAGCCAAGAGCGGACCTCGGCCACGCGGCCAACTACCTCTACATGCTCAACGGCAAGGAGTCGCGCCCGGAGATCGTGCGCGCGCTCAACACGTACCTCGTCCTGCTCGCCGACCACGGTATGAACGCGTCCACGTTCACCGCCCGCGTCATCGCGTCGACCGAGTCCGACCTCATCTCGAGCCTGGTGGGAGCCATCGGCGCACTGAAGGGGCCGGCACACGGCGGTGCGCCGTCGGCGGTCATCGACCAGCTGGAGCAGATCGGCACCGCCCAGAACGCCGAGCCCTGGCTGCGCGACGCTCGCACCCGCAAGGTGAAGTTCATGGGCTTCGGCCATCGCGTGTACCGGGTCTACGACCCGAGGGCCCAGATCCTCAAGGCAATGTGCCGGCAGATGAACCCGGAGTTTTACGACCTCGCCTCGAAGGTCGAGGAGGTCGCCCTGCAGATCCTTCACGAGGAGCACCCGGAGCGGCCGCAGTCGGTGAACGTCGAGTTTTACTCGGCCGGCGTGCTGCAGGCGATCGGGCTGCCCAAGGAGTTCTTCACGCCGACGTTCGCCGTCTCGCGCGTCGCCGGCTGGACCGCTCACGTGCTCGAACAGGCGGCCCACAACCGCATAATCCGGCCGCAATCGGAATACATCGGACCGGAGCCGCGGAAGCCAGTGCCCCTCGCCGACAGGCGCTGATCGTTCGCGGGCTCGACGCCCGCGCCCTCCGGAACCTCGGGTTCGCCGGCCTCGCCTGGTTCCTCCTCATCCTTTTCGGCTTCACCGGCTGGCAGGTCGTTGTGATTCCCCTGCGCGCCGACATCCTCGACAACGATCTCACCCTCGTCTATATCGGCGTCCGCATCGGCCTCGAGCAGGGCTGGAGCCACATCTACTCGCTTCCTCTGCAGCACGAGCTGTTCCTTCAGCTGCGGCCCCACGGCGACTTCAACGACGGCGCCCGCTTCATCTCGCCGCCGGTCTACGCGTGGCTCGTGCTCCCGATCACGCTCCTGGGCGCGACAGCCGCCGTTTACGCCTGGCTCGCGATCTCGGTCGCTGCGCTGGTGGCGGCCTGGTGGATCGCGGCTCCCGGGTCGGGATCGCGAAAGGCCGTCTGGCTGCTGGCCGCGTTCGCCTGGTACCCGGTCCTCTACAACGTGAGCCTGGTCCAGCCGGCGCTGGTCGTTGTGTTCCTCGTCGCCCTCGCGCGGCGGCTCGCCGAAGGGAACAGGCCATACCTCGCGGGCGTGGTGCTGGGGCTGTCGGTGATCAAGCCTCAGCTGACGCTCCTGCTGCCCCTCGTCCTCCTCTTCGCCGGCCGGTGGAAGATCTTCGTGGGGTGGGCGGCGACCGCGGCGGTGCTCGCCGCCGCTTCACTGGTCGCCATCGGAACCCAGGGTCTCAATGACTACCTCAGCCTGCTCAACGAGGCGCAGCAGGTCGCCAACAACCGTTACTTCACGCTCGCCTACGTGCTGGGACCTGGCTCCCTGAGCTACATCGCCCAGGGAATTGTCATCGGGGTCGCGATCATCGCCGCCTACCTGAATCGCAAGGCCGGCCACGCCCGAGTGTTCGCGCTCGGCCTGGTGGCGACGGCGATAGGCGCCACTTACTGGCACCTGCAGGACTACGCGGTCCTGGTGCCGGCCGCGTGGCTCTTCTGGGGCGAAAACCCGAGGACTGCGCTGCGCTGGCTGCTGCTGGTGATCGTCATCGCGGGCGAGTTTGCGTGGCCGCTCGCGCCGCTGCCGCTGTTGGTGGGCGTCGGGGTGTGGTTCGCGGCTCTCTCCACGCCGGCACGAACGTCCCCTGTCGCGGCCTGATCGCATGACCGCGGCCGGCGCGCCGGTGCCCCACGCGCGCTGGATCGTGGTCGGGCTTGCGCTGGCCGGCTGCGCGGTCCTGCTCTGGGCAACGCGCGGCTTCCTCTTCTACTTCGATGAGTGGAGCTTCATCCTCACCGCACCCGACTGGACGCTCGCCACCTACTTCGAGCCGCACAACGAGCACCCTTCGATGCTGCTGCGCCTCATCTACGCGGCGCTGCTGAACACCGTAGGCCTGCGCACATACGTGCCGTACATGGCCGTGCTGTACCTCTTCCATTTCACCAACGTCGTCCTCCTCTTCGAGCTGGTCCGCCGGCGGTCAGGCGACCTGGTCGCGCTCGGCGCGGCGCTGCTCCTGCTGGTCCTCGGGGCAGGCTGGGAGGACCTCTTGTGGGCGTGGCAGATGGCCTGGCTCGCCTCGGTCGCATGTGGGCTGGGGGCGCTGCTGCTGGTGGACCGACCGGGGGGATGGCGGCTGGCCGCTGCGGTCGCGCTGCTCGCCGCATCGCTGTCGTTTTCGGGCATCGGGGTGCCGTTCGCGGTGGCGGTCGCTTGGCGGCTGGCGCTGACCCCGGGCCGGCGCCGCGAGGTCCTCGGCCTGGCCCCGCTCGGCATCGCGCTGCTCGCCTGGTATGCCCTCTTCGGCCGCTTCGGCCAGCACCCCAACCCGCAGCCCACCCCGGCCAACCTGCTTCTCGACCCGCTCTACGCCGCCTGGGGCCTGAGCCAGGGCCTGGCCGGCGTGGTCGGCCTTGGCGGCTGGGTCGGGGTCCCGCTGCTGGCCGCCGTGGCAGCCCTCCTCGCGTGGCGCTGGACGAGGCAGCCCCCGGATGCCGCAGCCATCGGCGTCGCCGCGGGGCTCCTCGCCTTCTACCTGGTCGCCGGCCTGACCCGCGCCCAGCTCGGCCTCCAGCAGTCAGGCGCCTCCCGCTACGTCTACGTGGCCGCGGTGCTCTGGCTGATCCTCCTCGCCGACATCGCCCGCGACCTGCCCTGGCGGGGCACCTGGCGTCCGGCGCTCGCCGCCTGCCTCTTCCTCGCCTGCTTCAACGGCGCGGTCGTGATGTTCGAGTTCTGGACGGCCAAGGTGTTCCAGATGCAGCTGGCTGTGGCCGACCTCCAGGCGCTGGCCGAGGAACGTAACGACCCATGCCTCGACACAACCGCCCATGTCGATTTGCTGGTGATGCCGGACGTCCTACCCCTGCCTTACTACCGCGCGATCGACCGCTACGGCGACCCCGCGGCCGGCCTCCCGGTGCACGAGACCCAGGTTCTGCGGCCGAAGGCCAATCTGCGCAAGACGGGGTGTTGACCATCCCTAAGATTGAATCCAGTGCCTGAGCTCGATTTCGACGTCGCGATCCTGGGTGGCGGGATGGGCGGTTATCCGGCCGCCATCCGCGCCTCGCAGCTGGGCCTCAAGGTGGCCCTGGTCGAGTCGGGCAAGCTCGGCGGAACATGCCTCCACATAGGCTGCATCCCGACCAAAGCGCTCCTCGAGTCGTCTGAGCTCTACCACAGGGTCGCCACCCGGGGCGCCGAGTTCGGCCTGAAGGCGGAGGTGGTCGGCTACGACTACCCACGCATGGCGGAGCGCCGGGACGCCGTGGTCGGGCAGCTCTACAAGGGCGTCCTGTACCTGATGAAGAAGAACAAGATCGAGGTGGTCGCCGGCAAGGGCAAGCTGCGCGACCGCAACACGATCGACGTCAACGGCAAGCAGGTCAAGGCGAAGAACCTGATCATTGCCACCGGCTCGACTGTCAAGACGCTCCCCGGGCTCGAGCTCGACGGCCAGTACATCATCTCGTCCGACCACGCGGTGCTCTCCAAGAGCGCGCCCGAATCCATCTGCATCATCGGCGCGGGCGCGGTCGGGGTGGAGTTCGCCACCTTCTACAACCAGCTCGGCGTGAAGGTGACGCTGCTCGAGGCCCTCGACCGCATGGTCCCGCTGGAGGACGAGGACGTCTCGAAGGAGATGCTGTCCGCCTTCAAGAAGGCAGGCATCGAGGTGCAGCTCGGCGTCAAGGTGAAAGGCGCCAAGAAGGCGCGCGACGGCGTGACCGTCGAGACCGACCAGGGTGAGGTCTGGGCGAAGCAGCTGCTGGTTGCCGTCGGCCGCGTCGCCATCTCCAAGGACCTGGGCCTCGAGCAGCTGGGCGTGCAGACGCACCCGAACGGCTTCATCAAGGTCGACGAATGGATGCGCACGTCGGCCGAGGGCATTCACGCGATCGGCGATGTCGTCGGCGGCTACCTCCTCGCCCACGCCGCGTCGCACGAGGGGATCGTCGCGGCGGAGGACATCGCCGGCCAGCGCCTGGCGCCGATGGAGCAGAACCTGGTGACGCGCTGCACCTACTCGCACCCCCAGATCGCCTCGGTCGGCATGACCGAGAAGCAGGCACGCGACGCCGGCCACGAGGTCAAGATCGGCAAGTTTCCGTTCTCGGCCATCGGCCGCGCCCAGATCCATGGCGAGACCGCGGGCTTCGTCAAGATCGTCGCCGACGCCAAGACCGGCCAGATGCTCGGCACCCACATCGTCGGCGCCAACGCGACGGAGCTGATCGCGGAGCCGGCCCTGACTCAGCTCTTCCAGGGCGACGCCTGGGAGCTCGGGCGCAACATTCATCCCCACCCGACGTTGAGCGAAGCCGTCATGGAGGCCGCCATGGCCGTCGACGGCCACGCCATCCACTTCTAGCCACCTATGGCGCAGACCACCAAGACGAGGGAACCTTCCTTCAGCCCGGAGTGGCGCTTCCAGGACACCGTCGCGTGGCGCGATACCGACCTGGACGAGAACATCCTCACCGAGTGGTTCCACTACATGCTTCTCGGCCGCCAGATCGACTACCGCTTCCAGGTCCTGAACCGGCAGGGCCGGGCGCCGTTCATCATCTCGTGCGCCGGCCACGAGGCCGCGCAGATCGGCATCGGCTGGCCGCTCAAGCCGAAGTACGACTGGGTTGCGCCGTACTACCGCGACGTCGTCCTGTGCATGCGCATGGGCATGACTCCGCTGGACCTGATGCTGTCGGTGCTCGCCAAGGCGACCGACCCCGCGTCCGGCGGCAAGCAGACGCCAGGTCACTTCTCTGACTCACGACTGAACATCACGTCCGGCGGCTCGCCGGTGGCGACCCAGATGGTCCGCGGAGCCGGCGTCGCTTACGCCCTGAAGATGAACGGCACCGACAAGGTCCTCCTGACCTGCTACGGCGAGGGCGCCGGCGCCGAGGGCGACGCGCACGAGGCCTTCAACTTCGCGGCCATCTACAAGCTGCCCGAGGTCTTCGTCTGCGAGAACAACGGCTTCGCGATCTCGACGCCCTTCAGCAAGGAGTACGCGATCGAGCACGTGGCGCAGCGCGCCGCGGGGTACGGATTCCCGGGCGTCACCGTCGACGGACGCGACCCGGTCACGTGCTACGCCGTCGCCAAGGAGGCGATCGCGCGGGCTCGCGCCGGAGGGGGACCTACCCTCATCGAGTGCCTGGTCGACCGCCTGGGCGCACACTCGTCGGAGGACGACCAGCGGCGCTATCGCACGCAGGAAGAGCTCGAGACGCTCACCGAGAACGACTGCCTCGAGCGATTCAAGAAGCGACTGCTCGAGGAGGGCGTGCTGACGGCAAAGCAGATCGCCGAGCTCGAGGACTCCGTCAAGGAGGAGGTGACCGCCGCCACCAAGGAAGGCATGGTGGCTCCGGACCCTGCGCCCGAGGACGCGCTGACGAATGTCTATGCGATCGAGGTGCCGAAGGCGATCGAGCCGGCGGCCGGGCTCGAGACGGAAGAGATGAACATGGTCCAGGCGCTGCGCTCGACCCTCTTCGAAGAGATGGAGCGCGACGCGCGGGTGATGGTGATGGGCGAGGACGTCGGCAGGAAGGGAGGCGTGTTCCTAGTCACCGACGGCCTGCGCGCCAAGTTCGGCGAGGAGCGGGTCATCGACACGCCGCTCGCCGAGTCTTCGATCGTCGGCGTGGCGCTGGGCCTCGCGGTGGCCGGCAAGCGGCCTGTGGCCGAGATCCAGTTCACCGACTTCGCGCACATGGCCTTCAACTCGATCACCAACGAGGCGGCCAAGTACCGCTATCGCAGCGATGGCGACTGGAGCGTGCCGATGGTCGTGCGGGCGCCGATGGGCGGCCACGCGCACGGCGCGCTGTATCACTCGCAGTCGATCGAAGCCCGGTTCGCGACACCGGGCCTGAAGATCGTCATCCCTTCCGGTCCGTACGAGGCGAAGGGATTGCTGCTCGCGGCCATCCGCGACCAGGACCCCGTGCTCTTCTTCGAGCACAAGCGGCTGTACCGGATGTTCAAAGAGCCGGTGCCGAAGGGCGAGTACCTGATTCCTCTGCAGGTCGCGCGGACCGCGCGCGAGGGCAGCGACATCTCGGTCTTCTGCTACGGGCTGATGGTCCACTACGCGACCGAGGCGGCGAAGAACCTCGAAGCAGAGGGTGTGAGCGTCGAGATCGTCGACCTGCGGACCGTCTATCCGCTGGACAAGGAGGCGATCCTCGCCTCCGCGAAGAAGACCGGCAAGTGCCTGGTCCTCTACGAGGACAACTTCAGCGTCTCCATAGGTTCCGAGATCGCGGCGCTCATCGCCGACGAGGCCTGGCGCTGGCTTGACGCGCCGGTCAAGCGATTCGGCGGGCTCGACGTGCCGTCGATGCCGTACGCGGTGCCCATGGAGGAGTACTTCATGCCCACGCCGGACAAGATCACCAAGGTCTTGAAAGAACTGGCGGCCTTCTGATGGCGGGCAAGACCACGCGCGTCGTGATGCCTCAGCTCGGTGAGTCGGTACACGAGGGCACGATCTCGAAGTGGCTGGTCAAGCCGGGCGACAAGGTCGTCGAGTTCGAGCCGATGCTCGAGGTCGACACCGACAAGGTCAACGCCGAGGTGCCGGCGCCCGTGAGCGGGATCCTGCGCGAGATCCTGGCCAAGGAAGGCGAGACTGTGCAGGCCGGGGCGGAGATCGCGGTGGTGGAAGTCGGGGGGGACGGCAAGGTGACGGCGACCCCGGAGGCTCCGGCTCCCGCGCCGAAGGTCGAACAAGAGGGGATCCTCCCCTCCCGGCTGGCTGCGCCGGCCGACCTCCCCGACAAGCGGGGAGGTGAAGCCCTCCCCTCCCAGCCGGCTCCGCCGACCCCTCGAGCGGCTCCAGCCCCTCCGGCGCCTTCGGCCCAGGAAGAGCCGCACAGGTATTCACCCGGGGTGCAGATGGCTGCTTCCGAGCTCAAGGTCGACCTTTCGCGGGTGACCGGCACCGGGCTCGGTGGCCGCGTGACCAAGAAGGATGTCCAGGACTTTGCGGCCACGGCCAAGGCAGCCCCCACCAGCGCGCCTGCCCCGGCCGCGGGCCTCCCCACGCCTTCGGCGCGGGGACCCCAGCAGGAGGGCGACCAGGTGGTCCAGCTGACCCGCGTCCGCCGCCTGATTGCCGAGAACATGACGCGCTCGAAGCAGACGATCCCCCACGCCTGGCAGACCCAGGAGGTCGACATGTCGGGCGTCGTCGCCAATCGCAACGCGAACAAGGGGGCTTTCCAGAAGCAGGAAGGCTTCTCGCTCACCTACCTCCCCTACGTGATGGCCGCGACGATCTCCGCCCTGCGCGAGCACCCGGAGGTCAACTCGACCTTCAACGAGACCGAGCTGATCGTGCATCGCGACATCAACCTCGGCATCTCGGTCGGCATGGAGGACACGCTGCTCGTGCCGGTCGTGCGCAAGGCCGACAGCCTGTCGATCGCCGGTCTCGCGCGTGCGGTCAACGATCTCGCGACGCGCGCCCGCAACAAGCAGCTGAAGGCCGACGAGCTCGCGGGCGCGACCTTCACCGTCAACAACTCGGGCACCTTCGGCACGCTGTTCAGCTACTCGGTGATCAACCCTGGCCAGGCAGGCATCCTGACCATGGAGGCGATCGTCGAGCGGCCCGTGGCGGTCAACGGCCTGATCGGGATCAAGCCGATGATGTACCTCTGCTTCTCGTTCGACCACCGTGTGCTCGACGGGCTGCAGGCGGCTCGATTCCTGACCTCGAGCCGGAAGTGGCTCGAAGCGGTGAGCCTGGAGACGCCCGTCTATTAGCTCCGAATCCGCGGATTCGAACGCTAAGGTTGACGCCACCAAAATGTCCTCGTCGCCGCGGCCGCGCGACGAAATCGCGCATGAGCCGCCGCCGATCGTACTCAAGGAGGTCTACGACCTTCGCTTCGACGAGCACGACCGTGCGACCAAGGACGCGATCTGGAAAGAGCTCGGCAAATTCTTCCAGCGCTACATCAAGCCCGACGCGCGAGTCATCGATATCGCGTGCGACGCCGGCTACTTTATCCGCAACGTCAAGGCCCAGGAGCGCTGGGCCAGTGACATCCGCGCGGTCCAATCGCTTCTGCCTCACGACGTGCGCTTCGTGCACGCGAGCGGGCTCGAACTGGCGGACGTCGCGCCCAACGACTACTTCGACCTGGCTTTCTTCAGCAACTACCTCGAGCACCTGCCCTCGACGGAGGCCGTGCTCCAGCAGCTGCGGGTGGCGTTCGCGCTGCTGAGGCCGGGCGGCCGGGTGCTGATCCTCCAGCCCAACATCCGACTCGTCGGCGGCGCGTATTGGGACTTCATCGACCACCAGACGGCGCTGACCGAGAAAAGCCTCACCGAGGCGGCGCGCATGACGGGCTTCGAGACGAAGCAGGTCATCACACGCTTCCTGCCCTACACGACCAAGAGCCGCCTGCCCCAGGGACCTGCCTTCGTGCGGGCGTACCTCGCGTTCCCGCCGGCCTGGCTGCTTCTCGGCAAGCAGACCCTCTACCTGGGCGAGAAGCCGGCCGCGCGCTAGCCGATGGCCGAGCGACCTCCCCTGCCGCTGGCCGCGGCGGCTGTCGCCGCCGGATGGGGCGCCCTCTACAGCATCGGCCGGTGGACCGTCGAGTACCTGACGGTGCCGATCCACGACGACGTGCGCTACGACTACGTGGCGGCGCAGGCCGGCCTCCGGTTTGGCTGGTCAAAGATCTACAACCTCGACATCCTGCGTCAGCTGTCGGCGGGCTTCCCGGCGCCGCAGAACACGATCCACCCCGGCGGCACCTTCATCAACCCGCCGCTGCTCGCGTGGCTGTGGACGCCGCTGGTCGCATTTCCCGAGCCCGTCGCGTACCTGATCTGGACCCTGCTCGGCCTGGCCGCGCTCGTCTGGGCCTGGTACCTCGCCGCTCCTTTCACCGGCCTTGCCAGAGTGACGATGCTGCTGGCGGGGCTTGCGCTGTGGCCCGTGATGGAAGCCTTCTACTTCGGCCAGCCGACGATGTTCGTCCTCGCCCTTGTCGCCACCGCATGGTGGCTGATGCGCCGCAACCACATGCTGTGGGCGGGCGTCGCGCTCGCTTTTGCGACGACGCTCAAGCCGCAGGTCGTGGTCCTGATCCCCGTCTGCCTGCTGGCCGCGGGGATGTGGAGACCGATCGTGAGCCTGGCGGCAAGCGGAGCGGTCATCGCCGCCGTCAGCGCCCTCTCACTCGGCTCGTCTGGCTTGAACGACTTCTGGCAGACGTTGAAATGGATCCAGACCGACGCGGGCCACTCGTTTTTCACCATGGCCTACCTGTTCGGCACGGGGCCGCTGCTCTACGCGGTGCTGGTGGTCCAGGGCGCGGCCTGCGTGTTCGTCGCCTGGCGAAGGCGTGACGACCTGGACGTCGTTTTTGCAACAGGCCTCCTCGGCTCGCTTATGGTCTCGTTCCACCTGCATCAGCCCGACTACAGCAACCTCTTGCTCGCCGCGTGGCTGGTGCTCCGAGGCACGACCTCACTCGCGCACAAGATCTGGTTGGGGGTGGGCATCGTCACGATGCAGGTCCTGACCATGGGCCAACCCGCGCCGCAGCTCGTCTGGGACGCCGTGTGGCTCGTGATCCTCGGCTTCGGTCAGACCTTGCCGGTCTCGCTCTCGATGCCCAGGATGCTCATGAAGAAGGACGCGAAGACGGTCTGAGTCCCGAGCGCGGTCAGGACGACCGCCGGGATGACCTGGCGCATCGTGACGTCGGGGTCGAGGTTGCCGAAGCCCGTCGCGGACCAGCTCGCGACCGCGAGCACCAGCGTCACGAGGCCGGCGAGTCCCAGTAGCGCCCCAGCGGCCAGACCGACTTCCAGCGTGATGTAGCGGAACGCTGTCTGCAGCGCCGGGTGCGGCGGGTGGAAACCGACGCGGATGGCGAAGAACTTCGTGAAGATCGCGAACAGCACGAGCTGGTAGCCGAGCAGGGCGAAGAAGCCGGCGACCAGCAGCGTGTGGATGTCGAGGCGCACACCGCCGACGCGGATGGGCCCCGGCAGCAGGGCGAACGAAAGCGCAAGCCCGACGGTGAGGAGGATGAGCCCCGGGTAGAGGAACAGCCAGCGCGGGCTGAACAGGAGCATGAAACGCAGGTGGCGCCAGCCGTCGCGCCAGGTGCGCAGGTGCGGCGGCCGTGACCGGCCGTCCGGGCTGAGGGTCACCGGCACCTCCGCGATCCGCATGTGCTGCAGCGAGGCTTTGATCACCATCTCGCTGGCGAACTCCATGCCCGTCGCCTGCAGGCGGAGCCTCTTGTACATGTCCTTGCGGAAGCCACGGAGGCCGCAGTGCATGTCGCCGACCGGGGTATTGAAGAAAAGCCGGCTGATCCCGGTGAGGACAGGGTTTCCGATCCAGCGGTGCGACCACACCATCGCGCCCTGGCGGATTGCGCCCGTGAAACGGTTTCCCATCACGAGGTCGTTGCCCTCGCGGAGCCGGTCGACAAGCGGCCCGATGGCGGTGAAGTCGTAGCTGTCGTCGGCGTCGCCCATGATCACGAGCTCGCCGCGCGCGGCGTCGATGCCGCCGATCAGAGCGCTGCCGTAGCCCTTGCGCGAAACCTCGACCAACCGCACGCCGAGCTCACGGGCCACCGCCTGCGAGCCGTCGGTGCTGCCGTTGTCGGCGACGATGATCTCCGCGGCCAGCCCGTTCTTTTCGATCGCGTGCTTCGCCTTGCGGATGCAGGCGCCCAGCGTCTCGACCTCGTTGAGGCAGGGCATGACGATCGAAACCTCGACCGCAGTCGGAGTCTGGAGCTTGTCCGCTGGGCTCGTAGCCCTGGCAACGCTCATCGCCTGATGGAGCGTAGCGCCGGGGCCCGGAATGGTTGCCCCGGAAAAAGAAGTGACCCCGACGGATCGCCAGGACGCAGGGGAAACCCTGCCGGGTTTCCCCTACGCTGGGCCGCTCAACGGCGCCTCGCGATCTTCACACCACCGTCCGCCTTCGCGCCGGGTTCGCGGCCCGAACCCCTTCCGGAAAGGTTGGGCTCTTACTTAATACCCTGACGACAAGCCACGTCTGGCGGCGACAGGTTGGGTGGGTTGCGCCCGGGCGGAGCCCGGTCGCCAAGGCGACGCAAAAAAAGCCCAGAAAAAGAAGTGACCCCGACGGATCGCCTCTCGGGAGCCGGTACATGGCCTTGCGGCCCTGTTCCTGCCCCCTTGCACGTTTCCCTCGGGGCCAAGGCGAAGAGTAAGGGGCACCCTGAAATCGCGCAAGCCCGAAAGTTGGTTCGCTGCCAACCTATGACAAGTAGCCGCTGAGGGGCCCGAGACTTCGAGTCCCATGACCCTTGAAGAGGCGCAGCGGATCATCAACCAAGCGCATGCCAAAGCGGTCGAATTGGGCATCCGCGTCACGGTCGCGGTCGTCGACCAGGGCGGGCTGCTCGTCGCTCTCGCGCGCATGGACGGGGCACCGCCGCTGTCACCCCAGATCGCGGAAGCCAAAGCCGTCGGCGCGGCGATGCTGAGTCGCGATGGAGCCGCGCTCGCCGAGCTGGCGAAAGACCGGCCCGGATTTTTCAGCGTCGCGGATCGCCTCGTTCGCGTGCCCATCGTGCCCGGTCTCGGCTCTATCCTCGTCAAGCACGGCGACCAGCTGTCGGGGGCGATCGGAGTGAGCGGCGGCCGGCCGGATCAGGACCTCGAGTGCGCGGAGGCGGGACTCAGCGCAGGCTGATCGACCGCAGGGGCTCGTAGACCGAGCCGCCCCTCCCGAGATGGCTTCGATAGAGGATGAGCTCCTCCGCCCGCCACGGTGGCGTCGCGGGCACCGGCGGGAGCTCCGGCAGCGCGGCGCCATCGCGGGCTCGCGCACGCGCCAGCGTCAGGTGGGGATGGAACGCACGCGTCTCCGCCTCCAGTCCCGCGCGCACGCACTCGGCCTCGACCACCTTCGCCAGCTCCACCGACTCCACCTCACCGCGGCTCAGGCCGAGCCACACCACGCGCGCGAGACGGCTGCGCTTGAAGGCACCCGTGGTGCCGAGCGCCAGCTCGAACGAAGAAGGCTGCGCGTCCTCGACTCGGTCCGCGATCTCCTCCGCCACCGCCGGCTCGACGTGACCGAGGAATCGAATCGTGAGGTGCAGGTTGGCGTCCAGCGTCCACCGAAACTGCGGCGCCACCCTTGCGCAGTCGACCAGGTAGGGCTCGAGCCCCGAGCGCTGGACTTCAGGCACTGGCAGCCCGAAGAACGCTCTTACTCTTAGCGGCCGATCCGGGTCCCGGTCGCTCTCTTCTGCCAGTTGGTCGGAGCCCAGGCGCTGGGCGCCGTCGGGCGCCAGCCGAAATGCGTGCTGACCGAGTCGATGCCGTCGGCGAGGTTGTCGACCTGGATCATCTCGACCTCGTCCGGCGTGATCGGCGGGTTCTTGGAGAGGGCCTCCATGGCGATCGCGGGGATCGCGACGAGCGGGGTGGGCAGCCTCAGCTTCGTCTTTCTGATCTTGCGTGCCTGCAGGAACCAGTCGAACACGGTTTCGTAGCTGACTACCTCGGGACCGCCGAGCTCGACGATGTGGCCGAGGAGGTCTGGCTTGGCGATCGCCTCCGCGATGCAGCGCGCCGCGTCCTCGCGAAGGATGGGCTGCAGCTTTGCCTGTCCACTGCCGGGGATGATCGCGAACGGTCCGACGATGGCCCGCTCGAAGTCGTTGAGGATGCCGCCTTCCTCGGCGAGGACGAAGGAGAAGCGGAGGATCGTGCCGGCGACTCCGGTCTTGGCGAGCTCCTGCTCGCCCATCCAGCGCGACGTGTAGTACTTGAAGTGCGGGTCGAGCCTCGCCCCGATGGCGCTGACGAGAACCACCGAGCGCACTCCGGCGGCTTTGGCCACCTCGCCGACGATCCGCGGCCCGTCCACGTTCACGGCCAGGTACGACTGCGGCCGGTTCCGGCGCACGGCAACGAGGTCGATGATGTGCTCGACGCCCTGGGCGGCCTGGAAGACCGACTGCGGGTTCAAGGCGTCGCCGACCACGACCTGGGCACCGCGGACCTTGAAGGCCGCCGCCTTCATCGGGTCGCGGACCAGGACGCGAAGCTGGTGGCCGGTGTCGAGGATCTTGTGCGCGACGCCGCGACCCACGAAGCCGGTCGAACCCAGGAGAAGGATCCTAGCCACGGCTGAGAATCCTAATTGAGGCGATACTGACAACCGTTGGCTGGGGCGAACTCGGGTGGCTTTGTCCTCGGCATATTCGCGTTCCTGCTGGGTGTCGCGGCCATCGCCGCAGCGCTCCGGCGCCGGCGACACCGGGAGCGCTACCCGGAGACTTACGCCGCGAGCGGGGGCATCATCTACACCGTCGCCACCGCCGGCTGCGGGGCGGTTCTCCTGCTTGGCGGCCTCGGCCTGATCGTGCTGGCGGTGATCTTCAAGCGCTGACCCGGGGTCAGATCACATTGCGCTCGGAGACCAACGCTCCCCTGGCGAAGCGAGTGAACGCAAACGGGCTGATGTCGATCTCCGAACGCCTGTCCAGCATCAGCTGCGTCAGCAGGAGGGCGGCCGCCGGCGCCTGCATGAAGCCATGTCCGCTGAACCCGGCCGCGCACCAGAACCCTTCGACCTCGGGCACCGGGCCAAGGATCGCCTGGTGGTCCGGCGTCGTCTCGTACAGCCCCGCCCACGCCGTCTTGATCCCCGCCGCGGCCAGCGCTGGGGCGCGCCGCTCCGCCTGCGCGAACATCTTCTCCAGGAACTCCCAGCTCACCTCGGTGTTGTAGCCGGGCGCCTCCGACCGGTCGCTCATCCCGATAAGGACGCCATCGCCCTCCGGGTGGAAGTAGAGCGAGGACTGGAAATCCACCGTCATCGGGGTGGCGCGCGGCACCGCCGGAAACGCCCCGGTGACCGCGATGTGCCGGCGGTACGGGAGGACAGGGATCTCGAGCCCCGCCATGCGCCCGATCGAGGCCGACCACGGGCCCGCGCAGTTGAACAGAAGACGCGTCGCGATGTCGCCCGCGGACGTGCGCACGCCCTGGACCTGCCCACCAGCGACATCGATTCCCACCACCTCGACGCCTTCCTTCAGGCGCGCGCCCAGGCGCCGCGCCACCGACGCGTAACCCGACGTCACGTCGGCCGGGCTTGCGATGCCATCGGTCGGGCAGAACGTGCACCCGAGCACGTCGTCCACGTTGAGCACGGGCACCATGCGGGCTGCCTCGGACGGATCGACCCAGCGGGCCTCGGTCAGGCCGTCCCGGTGCCACATGTCGATGTTGCGGCGGAAGTCCTCGACCTGCTGCGGCAGCGACAGCCCGAACAGGTAGCCGATCTGCCGGAAGTCGGCGGGATGCCCCGTCTCCTGCTCGAAGCCCTCGAACATCTTCACCGACATGCGCTGGAGGCGGACGTTGGCCTCCATCGAGAACTGCTGACGCACGCCGCCCGCGCACCTGCCGGTCGATTGCGAGCCGAGCGTCTCGCGCTCGAGAAGGATGACGTCGACGTCACGCCTGGCCAGCTGGTAGGCGAGAGCGCAGCCCATGATGCCGCCGCCCGCGCTGACTACGTCAGCGCTTTCCATGCACCTCAGAGGCGGGTGCCTGGGTCTCGCGCGCGATCTTGACCATGCCCCAAACCTCGAAGATCACCTTCAACGCGGCGAAGATCGTGATGTCCTCCTTGTCGAAGGGCGGAGACACCTCGACGACGTCGAACCCGACCAGCTGTGAGCGCTCGGTTGCCCCATGCAGGAGCTCCAGCGCCTGCCGCGTGGACAGACCGCCCGCGGACGGGATCTCGGTCCCCGGAGCGAATGCCGGGTCGAGCACGTCGATGTCGAAGGAGACGTGAACCTTGTGGCCGGCCAGGCGCGCCGCGATCTTGCGCGCTGCACCGGCCAGGTCGCGGGCGATCTCGGCCGAAGAGAGCAGCAGGACGCCGTTGGCCGCGATGAATTCGAGCTCCTCGGGGTCGTAGTCGCGGCCGCCTGCGATGACGACACGCGACGGCTCGATGCCGGATGCTTCGAGGGCGCGGCGCAGTGCGCAGCCGCAGGTCCAGCGCCCGCCGCGCGAGAAGTCGCACAGGTCAGGATGCGCGTCCACCCACAAGACGAAGAGGCCGGGATGCCGGCGCATCTGGGCGGAAAGGGTTGTGATCGCTGTGCAGTGGTCGCCGCCGAGCACGGTGAGGAAGGCTTCGGATGGCACCGCGGCGAGGCGCTGCATGGGGTCCATCCAGCCGGTTTCGATATCGTCCCCTGGGTCGAGGTCGCCGATGTCCTGGACCTGGAGCCCGGTCAAAAGGTGCCCCTCTTCGGTCACCGGAGGCATCGCCGCCGACAGCGTGCGGATCCGCTGCGGCGCCTTGGCCGCGCCCCGCCGGTAGACGGCAGAGCCGTCGTAGGGGATTCCGGCAACGACCACGTCCGGCTGGCTGCCGCCGGCCAGCCCGGCCCACGGACGAAGTCCCTCGAGGTTCATACCACCCTCCTTTCGGGCACCTTCAGGATGCTAAGCGACCCGATCACAAACCAGAGGGCGAAAGCCGCAAAGATCACAGGAAATCCTCCAGGCAGGCCAAGGATCTTCGGCCCGGCGTTGAAGAGGTCAAGCAATGGACCGCCCACGAAGACGGCGATGATCCCCGCACCCGCCGTCGCGATGTTCGAGAACCCCATGTAGAGGCCGCCCTGGTTGGCGGGGATGATGTCCTGGATGAACGCCCAGTCGACCGAGAAGAAGACGCCAAGGCCGATGCCGATGACGAGGCCGGCCAGCGTCGCCTGGGCGGCGAGGTCCGGAACCCTGAGAGCCTGAGCCAGCGGTTCCACCAGGGCCGCCGGAACCCACAGGTAGTGGCTGAAGACGAGCACCGCCGTGCCTGCCGCACCGCAGAGCCCGGCGGCGAAGATCAGCGGCCGCCGACCCGTGCGGTCGGAGAGCCGCGAGGCGGGCCAGGTGATGAGCGCCGCGACGCCGATCGAGATTCCCAGCAAGGTCGAGGTCGCGGCCGCGGTCGCGCGAAGGTCGTGGCTGAAGAAGACGTTGTCGAAGTAGAAGAACGCGAAGTTCTGCAGGCCGCCGAAACCCATGAGGATCATGAGCCGCGACGCCATCAGCCACAGGAACGCGCGGTGGCGCAGCGGCACGCCGAAGGTTGTCACGAGCAGCTCACGCACGTTCCTGTACTGGCTCTCGACCGGCCTCGCGCGGTCGGGGATCGCGAGCACCGTGACGAGCATCGTCGCCAGAAGGACGACTCCGATGGAAGCGATCGCGGCGTTGCGGCCGAAATGCGAGAGCAGCAGGCCCGCGCCGATGGTGCCGCTCGCGATGCCGACCAGGTTGCCGACGCCGTAGTAGCCCGATGCCTCGCCACGCTGCGACTGCGGGACGACGTCCGGGAGCAGTCCCTGGTACGGCGCCTGCGCGGTGTTCGAGGCCAACTGGAGGAGGAAGTAGAAGACGACGAGCCACCAGTAGCTCCCCGAAAGCGCGATGCCGGCCAGGAAGAGGAGATCGCCGACGGTCCCCCCGGCGATGAAGGGCCGTCGCCTGCCCCACGGCGTCACGGCGCGGTCGGAGATGCCGCCGACGATCGGCTGCCACACCACCGCCATGAACGTGCCGATCGACTTGAGCAGGCTCGCGGCGACGCCCTCGTGCTCGCGGCCGATCAGCTGGATGATCAAGTCGGGCAGGATCAGCGCGGTGAGGCTGTTCCACAGGTAGCCGATCGCGACCCAGTACAGCGACAGGACGATGAAGTCGAGCGTCCGCAAGCGCCGGCCCGGCGCGTGCGTATCTAGTCGGGCTGGTACGGCGGCAGCGATTTCTTGACCGGCCGGTCTTCTCGGTACCCGAGCGCGTATTCGCCCTGGAGGATCGTGTGCACCTCCCGCGTGCCCTCGTAGATGATCGGCGCCCGTGCGTTGCGAAGGAACCGCTCGACCGGGTACTCGGCGGAGTAGCCGTATGCGCCGTGCACCTCGACGGCGTCGTGGGCCGCGTTGAACGCGGCGTCGGTCGCGTACTGCTTGGCCATCGAGACCTGGCGCGTGTGGCGCTTGCCTGTGTTCTTCATCCAGGCGACGTTGAAGTAGAGCAGCCGGCAGATCTCGTAGTCGCGCGACATCTTGGCGATCATCTGCTGGACGAGCTGGTAGCGGCCGATCTCCTGGCCGAACGTCTTGCGCTCGCGCGCGTACTTGACCGAGGCGTCCAGGCACGCGCGCACGGTGCCTGTCGCGCCGGCGGCGACCGTGTAGCGGCCGTTGTCGAGGCAGCTCATCGCGATCTTGAAGCCGTCGCCCTCGTCACCGATGCGGTCCGTCTCGGCGACCTCGAGGTCGCTCATGAAGATGGAGCCGACGTCGCCCGCGCGGATGCCGAGACGGTCCTCGATGGGCTCGGTCCGCAGTGCCTTGCCCGCAGCTTCGCGGTCGAGCATGAAGGCTGAGACGCCGCGGTGGCCCGCCTTCGGGTCGGTCTTCGCAAACACGAGCAGGAAGTCGGCGGTGTCGGCGTCGGACACCCAGACCTTCTGGCCGTTGAGCACGTAGCGGTCGCCGTTGCGCTTCGCGGTCGACTGCATCGACGCTACGTCAGAGCCCGCGTTCGGCTCCGTCAGCCCGTAGCACGCGAGCTTCTTGCCCGAGGCCATCGGCACCAGCCACTGCTGCTTCTGCTCCTCGCTGGCCCAGGTGTAGAGGCCCATGCCGACCAGGCCCACGTGCACCGAAAGCACGGTCCGGTAGACGGTGTCGACGTACTCGAGCTCCTCGCAGACGAGGCCGAGCGAGAGATAGTCGAGGCCGTGGCCGCCGTAGCGCTGAGGGAAGCAGACGCCGGGGAGGCCGAGCGACGCCAGCTTGGCGAAGATCTCCGGGTCGTGGTGGCCTGCGCGGTCGTTGGCCGCGATCCGCGGCGCGAACTCCCTGGCGCAGAAGTCGCGGACGGCGTCGACCAGCTGCTCCTGGTCGGAGGTCAGCGCGAAGTCCACCACGCGACTAAGTTACTTCGTCGGGCTCGGGGTCGCGCAGGCGGCGGGTAAAGGCGTGGGCGTGGTCTTGGGCGTCGGCTTGGGCGTTACCTTGGGGGTCGGTGTGACCTTCGGCGTAGGCGAGGGACAGGTGACCGGGCTCGGCGTCGGGAGCGGGTGGAGGTCATTGGGCCCGACGTGGCCGATGAGCGGTATCCTGCTGCCGAAGCTGAGGATGAACGGCACGATTCGTGAGCCGTGCAGCTGGGGCTGGAAGAAGTCCGTGTAGATCTGCTGCAGCTGGTGGATGCCGGCCACCGAGTCCAGCTGCGCGCTGTTGTTCTTCGCCGCCTTGTCCTTGAGCGATTTCAGGTCGTCCTTGGAGACCAGGGCGGCAGTGACTGGGTTCGAGAGGATCTGGCTCTCGAGCTGATTCACCTGTTGCAAGGTGAGACTGGCGCTCTTGAGAGCCGGCTCGAATGCGTTGTCCAGGGTGACCAGGGCGGAGACCGCGAGGTAGACGACGACCAGCGTCACCACGACGTGGACGAAGACGCCCAGCAGGCCGTCGATGCCGCGGATCGCTTCCAGGCGGTGGAACATGCCGCCGATCGCGCCCCCGACCGCGCCGAGGATGACAGCGATGATCAGGGCGGCGAAGATCGCGAGCACCGGAGTGAGGTGGAGCAGCTTTTGGGCCTGCGTCGTGTAGAGGTCGTGGAACCTGAAGACGGCGAGAAGCGTGCCGAAGAAAAAGATCTCGGCCATCAGGGGCTGGATGACCCCACGCTGGAAACCGGTGAACAGCGCGACCACCACCAGCAGGACCACCACGATGTCGATGATCAAGGCGGCCGCAATTCTAGTGGAGGGGCCCCCGGAGCCAGTCAGAACTGGCGTCTTGGGTTAGACTCGCATCGACTTTTGGCCCGAACGATCGCCGTAGCGATGCAGAAGGGCGGGGTAGGCAAGACCACCACCGCCGTCAACCTGGGCGCCGCACTCGCCGAGTTGGGTCAGCGTGTCCTTTTGATCGACCTGGACGCGCAGGGTCACCTCACCCTCTACATGAAGCCTCCTGGCGAGTTGGAAAAGACGATCTATCACCTGCTCGTCGATCCGGACACCACCGTCACCGACGTCGTCCAGGAAGCGCCGCAGATGGGCGTCCACTACATCCCCGCGGACATCGAGCTGGCCGGCGCAGAGAACCAGCTCATCAACGAGATCGGCCGCGAGAGCATCCTTCGCGACAAGCTCGAGCCCGCCCAGCGGCGCTACGACTTCATCATCATCGACTGCCCGCCTTCGCTCGACCTGATCGTGATCAACGCGCTGGTCGCGGCGGACGAGGTCCTGGTGCCGCTGCAGGCGGAATTCCTCGCCCTCAAGGGCATGCAGGAATTGCTCGTGACGATGGAGCGCGTGAAGCGAAGGCTCAACCCGCGGCTGGAGCTGATCGGGATTCTTCCCACGCTGTACAAGCACCGCGCTCTGCACTCGCAGGAGGTGCTCGCGGCGGTGAAGGAGAAGTACGGCGACAAGGTTTACGACTTCGGGGTCACCGACTCCATCCGCTTCGCGGAGACGCCGCTCGCGGGTCAGTCCATCCTGACCTACGCGCGAGAGTCGGACGGGGCCAGGGCGTACCGCGCGCTGGCCAGCAAGGTCATGGAGAATCACCGGGTACCGGATTGAGGGAACTCTGATGCCGAATTTCAAGCGTGCCTCACTCGTCGGTTCGGAAGACCTCTTCCGGCCGACCCGTCCGGAAGTCATCAGCGACACAGACGATGTCATCAGGGAGGCGGTCGACAGGCCCGGGCGCGCGAAGGAGGTCGTCTTGAAGACGCTGAACTTCACCCCGGAGGAGATCGAGCTGCTCCTCGACGCCGTGCAGATCGCGAAATACCCGGACCGGGCGCGCGCCAAGCCGGCGCTGGACAGGTTCGACTCGCTGGACGCGCTGCGCCAGAAGATCCAGGCGGTCCAGGACCAGTAACGCCGCCGGAGGGGACTCCTCCCCATGCAATGGGGAGGTGGCGCGAAGCGCCGGAGGGGACGCCGCCGGAGGGGCTGGTCAGGCGATCAGTAGCGCTTCCTGGAACGCCGCCTCACATACCCGTATGTCCAGTACAGGCATACAAGCAGGAGCAGCAAGGCAAAGCCGACCGCCGCCATCCTGAGCATTTCCTGTAAATACTGATGCGTGGCCAAGCTCTCCATCGTCAAGGTCAAGCTCGACCGTGAGGTCAACACCTACATCGTCTCCGACGCGACCACCAAGGACGCCGTGGTCATCGACCCAGGCATGCCCGCGGAGAAGATCGCCGAGCAGACCAAGGGCCTGACGGTCAAGTACATCCTCGCCACCCACGGGCACCCCGGGCACGTCGGCGGCAAGGACGACCTCAAGGCGCTGGTCGGCGGCGAGACCGGGATCCACTCGGCCGACGCCAAGCACTTCCTCCGCTCGGCCGACCGCTACCTGCTGGACGGCGACGAGCTCGAGGTCGGTGAGTTCAAGGTCGTCGTGCTGCACACGCCCGGCCACACGCCCGGCAGCATCAGCTTCGTCATCGCCAACCACGCGTTCGTCGGCGACACGATCCTGGCGGGCGGCATCGGGCGCCAGATGCCGGAGACCGACCTGCGGCGCCAGATGATGAGCATCGGCACCAAGCTGATGCGCCTGCCGCTGACGACCGCGCTCTATCCCGGGCATGGGCCGGCGACCAGCCTGGAGCGCGAGCTGCAGCAGAACCCGATCTTCCGGGGAGCGGGCGCAAGAACTTAGGGCCCCTCCCCTGCCCTCCCCACAAGTGGGGAGGGGACTGGAGAACTTAGGAGGCAGGTGCGACCAGGCTCATCAGGATCTTCGTCACCCCGGACGAGCGGTCGGACTTCAGCGTGCCCAGGACCTGGGCGTCGCTCTTGCGCGTGAACGTGGCGCTGAAGCTTCCCGTCGCCGAGGTGGTGAAGGTGATCGACCAGTCGCCCTGGTTCAGCTTGTCCGCGTAGAACGCGCGCACCTTGTCCACCGCATCTAGCGTCTCCCACTCCATTCCCCATGAGACCTGCCCGCTCGATTTGAACGTCGCGCCCGCGGTCAGTCGGGCATTCGTGTAGACAGGCATGTCTTTTGGAAATCCAGCCGGCAGCGGCACCTGCGCGTCGAGCTGACCGGAAGGGCGCACGACCGGCGACGGCTCGGTGGATGCGAGCGGCGAGGACGTGGAGCCGGCGGTCGAGCCACCGTCCGAGCACGCCACCAGCATCAGCAGGGCAACCGCGACGGCGAGGCCAGGCCTCAAGTCAGCACCAGCACCGGGCGGACCAGGCGGCCGCGAGTCTTCGTCGCCCGCACGACCGACTCACCACGCAGGAAGACATCTTTGATCGCGAAGTCGAACTCCTTGCCCTCGAGGGCGCCATGACGCTGACGCGAGCGCATCTCGCGGGGGCTCACACGCGTCTTCTCGCGAGGGTCGACGATCACGATGTCGGCGTCGAAACCGGGCGCGATCGAGCCCTTGCTTTCATCGAGCCCGAGCAGGTTGGCGGGGTTCGAGCTGACCCAGCGCGGCGCCTGCCACACGTCGCCCATCTCCTTGGCGAGCTGCAGGCTGCTGAGGTACAGCGTCTGCACGCCGGGCGTGCCCGCCGGGGCATCCTCAAAAGACAGCGCCTTCTCCTCGTCGGTGTGCGGTGCGTGGTCGGTGCTGACGATGCCGATGACGCCTCGCCTGAGGCCGTCGACCAGCGCGTCGCGGTCGGCCGACGTGCGGATCGGCGGCAGCATCTTCATCGCCGCGCCGAGGCGGTCGAAGTCCTGGTCGGTGAGATGAAGGAACTGCGGGCATGTCTCCAGGCTCAGCGACGTACCGACGCTGATGGCGTCCTCGGCCGCCTGCAGTCCCAGCGCGCTCGAGAGGTGCGCGATGTGCAGGCGCACGCCCGACTCCCTGGCCACCGCGGCCGCCGCCGAGACGGCCACCGCCTCGGCCTCGGGAGGCCGCGAAGCCAGCAGGTCGTCGTAGGTCAGGACCGGCCGCCGAAACGCGGCCAGCACCGCGGGGTCCTCGGCGTGGATGGCGAGCGGCAGCCCGAGTCGCGCCACGGTTGGCGCGAGGCGAGCCAGCGTGCCGTAGTCGGCGGGCGACTCGAGGTCCGGGTCACGGCCGTCCGGCGAGTACAGGACCTGCTTGCGGCTGAGGCTGAACGAGTAAGCCAGGTAAGCCTTGAAGCCGACCACTCCCGCGCCGGCCATCTCGTCCAGGTCTTGGGGCGTGGTCGACGAGCGGATCAGGCCCCACAGGCCGAAGTCGACCCGCGCCTTACTGCGCGCCAGCGCGGCCTTCGCCTCGACCACGCCGGCGCTGTCGACCGCGGGCACGGTGTTCGGCATGTCGACGACGACCGTCACCCCGCCCGCCGCCGCCGCCGCGGTGAGGGTCCCGAAGTCCTCCTTTTCCGGGAAGCCGGGATCGCGGCTGTGGACGTGGATGTCGACAGCTCCGGGGAGCACATACATGCCCGAGGCGTCGACGGCCTTGCCACCTGAGTTCAGTCCCGGCTCGACGCGCGTGATCACACCGTCGTTGACCATTACGTCGGCCCTACGTGGACCATCGGGCGTGAGGACGGTGCCGCCCTTCACGAGCAGCTCAGTCAAGTTCGAGGTCTTGCGCGCGAAACAGCGGCGAATAAGGGATACCGGCCTCGCGGATGTTGGCCTCGCCGCCCTCCCCCCGATCCAGCACCACGACCAGGTGGATCACGTCGAGGCCCGAGTCGCGCAGCACCCGCACGGAGCGCAACGAGTCGCCCCCTGTGGTCACCACGTCCTCGATGACCGTCACGCGCTCGCCCGCTTCGAAGCGACCCTCGAGCTGCTTCCCGGTGCCGTAGCCCTTGGGCTCCTTGCGCACCAGCAGCAGCGGCAGTCCGGTCTCCATCGACACCGCGCCTCCCAACAGCACCGCACCGAGCTCTGGCGCGGCGAGCCTCTGTGTCGCCTGTGGAACGAGCGCCGCGAGCTCGCGGCCGATTCGCTTGAGCAGCGCGGGATCGGTCTCGAAGAGGAACTTGTCGAAGTAGCGGTCCGAGGTGCGGCCCGAGCGGAGGACGAAGTCGCCTTTCAAGTACGAGGCCTTCACGAGGTCGCGCGCAAGCGCGCGCAGTCCGGTGGCCCCCGCCGTCACCGACCTAATCTAGCTGAAGGATGTCCTCCAACCTGACCGTCGGCCTCCTGCGCGTGGTCATCCACATGCCGGAGAGCGGGTCCCTCAAATCCAAGCGCCAGGTCGTGAGCGGCCTGCTCCAGCGATTGCGCCAGGAGCTGAAGGTGGCGGCGGCCGAAGTCGGCGAGCTCGACCGGTGGCAGCTGGCCGAGCTGGCGGTCGCGACCGTCAGCGGCGACGCGCGCCAGGCCAACCGCGTCCTGGCCTCCGCCATCTCTTTCATCGAGTCTCACGCCGACGGCGCCCGGATCACTGACGTTTCGACCGAGCTCGTCCCACTATGAAGACTGTCGACTCCCTCGTTGACCAGTTCGCGGCCACCCTCCCCTTCGCGCTCGACGACTTTCAGCGCGAAGCGATCGACAAGCTCGACCGCGGCTCCGGCGGTGTGCTCGTCAGCGCGCCGACATCGAGCGGCAAGACGGTCGTCGCCGAGTACGCGATCTTCCGTGCGCTCCAGGAAGGCGCGAAGGTCATCTACACGACCCCGCTCAAGGCGCTGAGCAACCAGAAGTACCACGACTTCGTCCGCGAGCATGGCGAATCGATCGTCGGCCTTGTCACCGGCGAGAACACCATCAACGACGACGCTCCGATCGTCGTCATGACCACGGAGATCCTGCGCAACCTCATCTATGAGGACCCCGCCCGTCTGGACCTCGTGCGCTACGTCGTCCTCGACGAGGTCCACTACATCGACGACTTTCCGCGCGGCTCCGTGTGGGAGGAGATCGTCATCCAGGCGCCGCGCTCGATCAAGCTCGTGGGGCTCTCCGCGACGATCGGCAACTACAAACAGATCGCCGACTGGATGGCCGAGAACCGCGGCGGCATGGAGACGGTCTTCCACGACGTGCGGCCAGTCGAGCTGAAGACGTGGCTGGCGATCAACAACCGGTTCTACCCGCTCTTCAAGCCGGACGGCGGCATCGAACAACGCACCTGGACGAAAGCCGCCCAGGAGGAGGAGTCGTCGTATCGCATCGGCGGCTACCGCGGCCTGCCGTCCAACGACCTGCTCCACGTGGTCGAGCAGCTCCGGAGCCTCGAGATGCTGCCGGCGATCTACTTCATCTTCTCTAGGCGAGGCTGCCGCGAGGCCCTGCAGCGCACGGCCTATCACGAGCTCGACCTGACCACGACGACGGAGAAGCAGGAGATCGACCGCGTCGCGGCGGAGCGGCTGCAGAGCCTGAAGGACGCGGACGAGGAATCGCTGTTCCGGCGCATGGTCGACGCGCGCCTGCTGCGGCGCGGGCTCGCCGAGCATCACGCCGGACTGCTGCCCTACCACAAGGAGATGGTCGAGGAGCTTTTCCAGCGCGGCCTCATCAAGGTCGTGTTCGCGACCGAGACGCTTTCGCTGGGCATCAACATGCCGGCGCGGGGCGTTGTCGTCTCGTCCTTCACCAAGTTCGACGGCGTCAACTTCTCGACGCTGACCACCGGCGAGCTCACCCAGCTGATGGGTCGCGCCGGCCGGCGCGGCATTGACGTCATCGGCCACGGCGTGATCCTCAAGGAGGCGGACGTCGAGGTCGGGACGATCTACGAGGTGGCGATGGGCCCGACGCTCGTCGTCGAGTCCAAGTTCCTGCCGAGCTACAACATGGCGCTCAACCTCCTGCGCGTGTACACGCCCGCGGAGGCGGAGGCCCTGATGCAGCGCTCGTTCGGCCAGTTCCAGAAGCGCCAGGCAGCCGCGGACGCGGACGAGCGGCTGGTCAACGTGCGCGAGCGCCTCGCCGACATCCGCCGCCTGTGGGACGACCCGGACGTCTCGATCGAGGACGTCGCCCAGTACTTCAAGATCGAAGACCGGCGGCGCTCGATCCGCATCGAGCTGCGGCGCCTGCGCCGCGAGGCCGGCGCCGAGCGACGTCACCGCCGTGGACAGCGGACGCGCGCGCAGGGCCACTCCTCGCGCGTGGCTCAGCGGCTCGAGGTCGAGGCCAAGGGCCTGCTCGACCGGCAGCGGAAACTGAAGGTTGTCCGGTCCCCACGCTTTGGCGAGCTGCTGCAGAAATACGGGGAGATCCGCACCCTCGAGCAGGAGCTGCACCAGAGCCAGCGCGAGGTCGTCGGCCAGATGGACGAGTATCCGCGCAAGCTCCGGCGGATCAGCGCCATCCTCGCCGAGGCCGGGTTCCTGCAGAACAACAAGCCGACCGACAAGGGCCTGTTCGCGGCCCGCGTCTATGGCGAGAACACGATCCTGGTCGCGGAGGCGGTGTGGCTCGGCTGGTTCGAGGGCCTCACCCCGGAGGAGCTGTGTGCGGTGATCGTGATGCTCGCGGCCGAGGATCGAGAGCGCAGGGGGGATCGCCAGTCACGCGGGTCGCGCCGCTACCCGACGCCGGCGATCGCGCAGACCGCACGGCTGGTGCGCTCGCTCTACTTCCGGTTCGCCGACATGGAGCGCCACCTCGACGAGCCGAACCTGCGCCAACCGTCGCACGACTACATCGACTTCGCGTATCGCTGGGCGTCAGGCGAGGCGCTCGACAGGATCCCGCTGCCCCCTAACGTCGACATCGGCGACGCGATCAAGGCGATGAAGGCGCTCTACTCGCTGCTCCGCCAGCTCGAGTTCGCGGTCCGGCAGGCGAAGTCTCCGCTGCTCGAGACGGTGTCGAAGGCCGTCCTGCTGATGGAGCGCGACGTAATCAAGCGCACCTACTGAGACCCAAACCCCCGGATAGTCCGGACTATCAGGCACAAATCCCGTGCCCAAACTCCGGATAGTCCGGACTATCACGAGTCCCGGTGGGCGCCGCTTAGACTGAATCTTCGTGGCCCGCAAGCGACGAATCCTCGTCACCGGAGTCGCTCGCTGGTGGGGCGCGCTCGTCGTGCAGCGCCTGGTCGAGGACCCTGACGTCGCCGAGGTGATCGGGATCGACATCCGCGAGCCGCGCTACGACCTCGGCCGCGCCGACTACCTGAAGCTCGACATCCGCCACTCCCTCATCGGCAAGCTGGTGCGGGCCGTCGGCATCGACACCGTCGTCCACACCCTTACCCGTATCGACTCGTTCGACATGGACCCCGCGCGTGCCCACGAGATGAACGTGATCGGCACGCTCAACCTGCTCGCGGGCTGCGCGGGCGAGGGCAGCCCGGTGCGCAGGTTCGTCCTGAAGTCGTCAGGCCACGTGTACGGCTCGCGTTCCGACCTGCCGACGGTCTTGCGCGAGGACCACCGGCTCGACACCAACTCGCGGCATCAGTTCGTGCGCGACATCGTCGAGGTCGAGTCGTACGTCAGCGACTTCGCCGTGCGCAACCCCAAGATGACCATCCTCACGCTGCGGTTCAGCAACAGCCTCAACCCGAACGAGCCGCAGCCGCTGGCGCGGTACCTGGACCTCGAGGTCGTACCGACCATCATCGGATACGACCCGCCGATCCAGCTCATCCACCGCGACGACTGCATCGACGCGATGGTGATGGCGACCAAGCGCGGCCCGGGCGGCGCGTACAACATCGGCCCGCCCGGCAACGAATCCCTGGGCAAGCTGCTCGACTCCGCCGGGAAGCTGCATGCGCCGCTCCTGCCACCAGTCGGACTGGGTGTGACCGCGTTCGCCATCCAGCGCGCGGGCATCGCGTTCCTGTCGCCACAGCTTCTCGACCTGCTGCGCTGGGGCCGCACGCTGTCGACGACGAAAGCAGCCCGCGAGCTGGGCTTTCGCGCCAGGCGGGACACGCGGGAGGCGTACGAGGACTTCGTCCAGCAGCGCCGGGTGCTGCGGTATGAGCCTGACCGGCATACCTACCAGTACGAGAAGGAGCTCGAAGACTTCATCCACACCCGGCAGGTCGCGTCGGAGAACGGGGAAGCCGAGCTGGAGGAGGAGGAAGCGGTTAGATCTCCCCGCCGGCCCCGTCCACGACAAGCACCTCACCGTTCACGTAGCTAGCGGCATCGGAGGCGAGGAACAGCACCGCCGACGCCACCTCTTCCGGAAGGCCGATCCGGCCCATCGGATTGACGGAGAGGACTCGATCCAGGATCTCGGGCGTGTTCCATAGCACCTCGGCGAAGCGCGTCTTGATCAGGCCCGGCGCCACGGCGTTGACGCGCACCTTGGCGCCAATCTCCCGGGCCAGCTGACGCGTCATGAAAATGACCGCCGCCTTCGTGATGTTGTAGACACCCAGGCCGATGCCTGGCCGGATGCCGCCGGTGCTTGCGATGTTGATCACGGACCCGCCGCGCGACTCCATCGAAGCCTCATAGGCGAGCCTGGTCAGCCAGAACATGCCGCGCACGTTGACCTCGAAGGTCTTGTCCCAGGCCGCCAGCTCGGCCCCCAGGACCGGCCCCATGTAGGGGTTGGTGCCCGCGTTGTTGACGAGGATGTCGATGCGCGAGAACCGCTCCATCACCCCTTCGACGAGGCGCTGCAGGTCCTCCGGCCGGCCGGCGTGGGCCGCGATCGCGGTCGCCCGTTCCGGATAGAGGCCGTTGATCCGCTCGGCCTCGGCGTCGAGATCCGACTGCTTCCGGCTCGAGAGGACGACCTGGGCGCCGTGCTCGGCGAGGGCCTCGGCGATCGCGCTCCCGATGCCGCGGCTGGCGCCCGTCACGATCGCCACGCGCCCCGAGAGGTCGAAACGGGACCCTGCGGGCACGGCTGATACGATAGCCGCCACTCAATCATCTTTTTTTCGTAGGGGTGCGATGGCGATCACCGGCAAAGCGGCCGAGGACATCCTCGAACGCATCTTTCAACCCACCACCAAACCCAGCGCGCGCGACCAGGCTGAAGAGACGCTTCGCCACCCGAAGCGGCTGGTCTACGTTGCCATGTCGAACAGGAGTTTCTACTGGCGCGCCCACATCCAGAAGTTCGTCCTGGACTCAGGACTGGTCCCGGTCAGCCCCTTCATGCTCTTCGACTACTACTTGATGCACACCGTCGACAAGGACGTCGTTCGCGAGGCGATGAACAACCTGCTCTCGCGGTCCGACGAGGTGTGGGTGTTCGGCCGCCTCTCACTGGGCGTCAAGGTCCAGGTTGGCATCGCCAAGCGCCTGAACAAGTCCGTGCGCTACTTCGACATCAGCGACCTGCCGATCGCGGTGATGCCCATCTCCGAGGAAACCGCCCAGGAGGAACTGCGGGACTAGGACTCTTCCCCACGCAGCGGGGAGGTGGCGGCGCAGCGGCCGGAGGGGCCAGCCCCATCCCCCGGCTTCGCCGGGGACTTCCCCGCAAGCGGGGAAGAGTTAGCGGCGTGCCCGGAGGGGAGGGGCGGTGGGACTCGATGTTCTGCGGTGCCAGGCTTTCGGGTTCGCCAGCTCCCGAAGCGTCGGCATGTTCTCGGGGCCGTCCCAAACCCGGTTGAGGACGTGCATCCCGTGCTCGCTGTAGATCGCGCGGCAGAAGATCTCGCCGCGCTGGTACTGCTGCAGCTTCAGGTCGAGGCCTGTCAGCTTCCAGATCAAAACCTCGAGCGCGCTCCGACCTGAGCTCCGCTCGCGATACGCCTGTTCGAGACGGTCGAACCCAGGCAGCAGCTTGCGCCCGAGCTGGTTCATCACCAGGTTGCTGTAGCCCTCGATCACCGACATCGTGCCCTGCACCCTGCGCATGACGCGCCACTGCGCCGGCAGCACGCCGACGAATGCTGCGTAACGCGCGATCGCCGGCCCCCTCGTCGTCACCGACTCGATCAAGATCCGCATCGACTCTTCCATGTACCGCCGCAGCCATGGGTGCGCGGCGAACTGCCATGCATGCGTCATCTCGTGGAGGATCAGCCAGCGCCGGCGATCTTCGTCGGGCAGGTTCGCGTGCCGCTGCCAGTCGACGACGTTGGTCTCGACGAGGTACAGCCCGTCGCCGCTCATCGGCTCTGTGGCCATCAGCTGCGGGTCGTACTGGCCGAGCACGCGCCGGCCGAGAAAAGCGAGCATCGCGCCCACGTAGCGATCGACGCCGGCTTTGCCGACCTCGACAATCAAAGAGTTCGGCATCCGGCCCGCCTCGAGGACCGGGTCGACAGCGCGACGCAGGATCGTGAGGTTGAGGTCGATCCAGCCCTCGCGGTCGAGAGCTTCGAACAGCGGGAAGGCCGCTCCCTTGGGGAGGCCGCCGACAAAATTGAGCAGCGGTTTCTCGAGCTGGTCGGCGAGCTTTCGGTAGCCAAGCGCGGCGGTGGCGAGCTGGCCGCGCTCCAACGTCGGATTGTCCAGGCGCGCGCGCGCCATGCGCCGGACTTGCTCCCAGTCGAGGAGCAGCGTCGTGCCTCCGCGCGGTCGGACCGCTTCGGCGACCGCCGCCGTCGCCAACCCGAAAAGCACTCCGTAGAGGGCGGAACGCCCCAGTGACCGTCTCATCCCCCTAAGAAGGGTACGAGCGGCTGAGTCCTAGTAGATGTACGGCCAGTGGCGGTTGCGCTTGAAGACGACCTTGCAGCCGTCGCAGCGAAACACGATCTGAACGTGCCGCCGCCCGATCGCCTGGGCATCGCGGCCGCAGACGGGGCAGGAAGCCGTCTCTTCCATGTACATGGCCGGAATCGGGTCGACCTTGATCTCTAAACGCCTTCTTTTCTTTGACATTTGCCTCTTTGTTGCCTTTCCTTCAAACCAGGATTGTGCTTAGACGTCGAGTTGGGTTACGTCCAGGTTCTGCAGGTCCTCCGGGGGTTCTACTCCCGCGTTGTGAAGCCGCTTCAGCAGCGCGAGGATGTAGCGAACGCCAGCGAGATTGACGTGGTGCTCTCGGGTCAACGTCTGGATGGCCTGGAGCTTCATCACGTCCCGGCGCGAGTAGCGCCTTCGATTTGTAACGGTGCGCTTGGGCGAAATCATGCTCAAGTGCTCGTACATCATCAGGGTGCGGGGATGCACCTCGAGGATCTCCGAAGCCACGCTGAGCGTGAAAATTGGCTTGTCGAGATCGATCGACGACTCGTGGTTGTTCGCGACCGAAGCCGCGACGAGATCTCGTGACTTGACCTTCATGTGTTCTAAGGGTGGGCGGATTGTGTGCTTTAAGCGATTGCGGGCCTAACTTTGGGTGACAGGAGCGGTTGCAGGTTCGATGCAATTCTGCAAGGACCAAATCATGCAAGCAAAGTATTTTTGTTAAGGGATGCAGTCATATCGCCTAACAGATTGACGCCAGGCGACCTCTGGTGGCCTACAACCTGAACGGCGGGTGCTTCTGCCTAGGATTAGCGGCGTGACCCAGCTTCCCACCCTGGAGCAGGTGCTCCTCAGCACCGACGGCCACATCGCGACGGTCACCCTGAACCGTCCCGAACAGCGCAACCCCCTGTCGGCGACCATGCTGCGCGACCTGGCGGCGGCCTTCTCCTGGTGCAGGGACGAACCCGAGGTGCGGGTCACCGTCCTCACCGGCGCCGGCCGGGTGTTCTGCGCGGGCGCGGACCTGGCGAGCTTCGACGGCGGGATGAGCGGCCTCGAGAAGTTCCGTAGCCGCGACCTGTTCGTCGACCTCTTCCTGCTGATGGCTGAGCTCGGCAAGCCAATCGTCGGCCGGATCAACGGCCCCGCCCTGGCCGGCGGGTTCGGCCTCGCCTGCTCCTGCGACCTGCTGGTCGCGGTGGACACGGCGACCTTCGGCACACCGGAGATCAACGTCGGGATCTGGCCGATGATGATCCAGGCCATCCTCTCGCGGAACATTCCGCGCAAGGTGCTTGCCGAGATGGAGATGCTGGGCGACCGCTGGACGGCGACTCAGCTGCAAGCGTGCGGCGTGATCAACCGCGTGGTCGAGCACGGGCTCCTCGACTCCACGGTCGAGGAGATCGCGGAGGCGCTGGCCAGGAAGTCGCCGGTCGCCATGCGCCTCGGACGCGACTCGCTGTACCGCCAGCAGGACATGGATTTCCGCGCTGCGCTGCACTACCTGCACGGGCAATTCCTTCTCGTTTCTGAGACAGAGGATTCACGCGAGGGCATCAAGGCGTTCTTCGAGAAGCGCGAGCCGGATTTCAAGGGGCGGTGACTGAGCGCTCGCGGGAGCTACGTGACAAGGCGCTGAAGGGCGGGACGCGCTACCTGCCCAAGCTTCGCGAGCAGCACAAGCTGACCGCGCGCGAGCGCCTAGAACTGCTCCTGGACAAAGACTCCTTTGTCGAGGACGGGCTCTTCGCCAACGTGCTCGCGGACGAGCTGCCCGCTGACGGCGTGGTCACGGGTATCGGCGCCATCGCCGGGCGGCCGGTCGCCGTCATGGCCAACGACCCGACGGTGAAGGCGGGCAGCTGGGGCGCCCGCACGGTGGAAAAGATCGTGCGCATCCAGGAGACGGCCGCACGCACGCGGGTCCCTCTCTGCTACCTCGTCGACTCCGCCGGCGCGCGCATCACAGACCAGATCGAGATGTTCCCCGGCCGGCGCCACGCGGGCCGCATCTTCTTCAACGAGGTGCAGCTCTCGGGCCTAGTGCCGCAGATCTGCCTCCTCTTCGGACCGTCCGCGGCCGGCGGCGCGTACATCCCCGCGTTCTGCGACGTCGTGGTGATGGTCGAAGGCAACGCGTCCATGTACCTGGGCTCGCCGCGCATGGTCGAGGTCGTGGTCGGCGAGAAGGTCTCCCTCGAGGAGCTTGGCGGGGCCCGGATGCACAACACCGAGAGCGGGCTGGGCGACGCGCTCGTCGCCAACGACCAGGAGGCGATCGCGTTCGCCAAGGTGTACTTCCAGTACATGCCGCAGAGCTCGTTCCAGAAAGTCGCAGCCTGCGCTTCCAAACCTCCACGCGCGGGCCAGAAGCCGCTGGATGAGCTGATCCCCGACGAGCCGAACCGCGGTTACGACATGCGCAAAGTGATCGACGCGATCATCGACGGGGGCAGCTGGCTCGAGATCAAAAAGCTCTTCGCCAGGGAGCTGCTGACCGGCTTCGCGCGTCTGGACGGCCAGGCCGTGGGCATCGTCGCCAACCAGCCCATGCAGAAGGGCGGCGTGCTGTTCAACGATTCCGCGGACAAGGCAGCGCGCTTCATCTGGCTGTGCGACGCATTTGAGATTCCGCTGCTGTTTCTCGCCGACGTGCCGGGGTTCATGATCGGCACCGACGTCGAGAAACGCGGCATCATCCGCCACGGCGCGAAGATGATCAGCGCCGTCTCCGAGGCGACGGTGCCCAAGATCTCGGTCATCGTTCGCAAGGCTTACGGCGCGGGCCTATACGCCATGGCCGGCCCGGCGTTCGACTCCGATGCTGTGATCGCCCTGCCGTCGGCGCAGATCGCGGTCATGGGTCCCGAGCCCGCGGTCAACGCCGTCTTCTTCAACAAGCTCGCGGAGCTGCCGGAGGAGCAGCGGGCGGCGCGTCGCCAGGAGCTCGAGGCCGAGTACAGCGAGGACGTCGACCTCTACAAGCTGGCCGCGAACCTCATCGTCGACGACGTCGTCGAGCCGGAGGCTCTGCGCCAGAACCTCATCGCGCGGTATCGCGCCTACGCGACGAAGGTGGCGCCTCGCGTCGACCGCAAGCACGGGGTGTTCCCGGTCTAGACGACCTTCGCCGCGACGAGGCCCAGCCCGAGCAGCACGACGCCCCACGAAAAGGCCTTCAGGGCGACCTCGAGCGGCCGGAGAAGCGCCGGCCCGTCAAGCCGGGCCTCGGAACCATCCTGCAGCGTCAGCGTGCCGCTGACCGAGAGCGTCTTGCGGCGCAGCGTGCGCGCGGGCGTGCTGAGGGCGCGCTGGCCGAAGGAGAGGGCGTAGGCGGCGGCCGCCGCGGCGACGGCGCCAAGCGACATGCTGCCGGTCTGCGCGAAGTAGGCGGTCAAGACGGGAAAGGCGCCCCAGGAGAGCGCGAACCAGAAATCACCGTGCATGCGGCCGCCAAGCAGCTCGAGGTTGTAGGCGAACACGAAGAGCACGCCGGCCGCGATGAAGGGCAGCAGGCCGGGGCCGATGACGGCCACGCCGGCGAGACCCAGCCCGACCGCGCCCGCGAGGCCGATGATGCCGGCCGTCCACAGGACCGAGGACGGGATCTCCGTCTGCAGCGGGCGGCCGCGCAGCTCGTCGAGGGCGTGCGCGGAGATACCGACCGCGAAAAAGAACGCGACCAGCGTCGCGGCGAGTCGCGAAACCTGGAGCGAAGGCGCGAGAGCGGCGCCGATCAGCACATAGGAGAGGTGCCACGCGGTGTACGGCGGATGCAAGATCGCCCACACGTCGCGGCGCCAGCCCCGGTCTCGGGTCGCGTAGTAGGCCGGAGCGAGGACCGGGGCCGGAGGCTCGGCCCGGAGAGCCCTCGACGGATCTTCGGCGCCCAGGCGGCCCATCTCCGGGCTCAGCTCCTGCGCTGCTCGTTTACGCATCGACGATGCGCTCGCTGCGCTGCTCGTCGCTTCGCCCGGATCTGGACCACCTGGATCGCCGAATCTCTCGCCGAGGGTCTCCGGCCGAGCCTCGTCAGGCACGTTGCTTGCGACCCCACATGACCAGTCCCCCACCGAGGCTCATGACCTGATGCCCGACGTCGACCATCCCCGCCTCGCGCCAGGCCTCGAACAGCCGATGGAGAGGCCACTGTCGGTAGAAGCCCTCGATGTTCGGACCGAGAAACCGACCCACCTTCCACCAGGGCCTCCCGCCGAGAACGCGCCCCGCCGCGGGCATCAGTGCCCGCGTATAGAGCCGCCACGCCGCCCGCCAGGTCATGTTGGGAGGCACGTAGAAGTCCAGGCTCGCCATGCTCCCGGCCGGCCGCAGCACCCGCGCCAGCTCGGCCATGGTGGCCGCCGGGTCCGCGACGTAGCGCAGCAGATATGTGAACGTGACCGCGTCGAAGGAGCCCGCCTCGAACGGCAGCTCTTCGGCGCGGGCGTGCTGCAGCGTGATCCGCCTGTCGAGCCCGGCCGCCGCCACCATCCCGCGGCCCGCCTCCAGCATCGGCTCGCTGAGGTCGACCCCGACGATGGAGCCGTCGGTGGCCTTGGCGAGGGCGATCGCGACGCCGGCCGTGCCCGTCGCGACGTCGAGGGTTCGCCGCGGTCGAGAGCGCGCGATGTGGCGGACCAGCTCGGCGCGCCACCTCTTGTTCTGTCCGAGCGACAGCACCTCGGCCAGGCGGTCATAGCGAGGAGGCAGGTCCTCGAACAGGCCCGCCGCAAAGGCGTTCTCCGCCATGGGCGATCTCAGCGTACGGGGTAATTTGTCGGGGTGGCGACGTGGGGCGAGTTCGAGGAGGCTGAGCCGGAGTTCGCGGCGCGCCTGAAGAAGCTGATGACTACCCGCAAGCACCTGACGATGGCGACGCTGCGCCGCGACGGGTCGCCCAGGATCAGCGGGACCGAGGTGCAGTTCTCGAAAGGTCAGCTGCGGATCGGGTCGATGCCGCGTGCCGTGAAGGCGATGGATCTCCTCCGTGATCCCAGAGTGGCGATCCACGGGCCTACGCACGACCCGAGCCAGGCCGGGAGGTGGCGAGGAGAGGCCAAGATCGCCGGCCGCGCGATCGCGACCCCGAGCAAAGGCGCCGGCCATTTCTTCCGGATCGACATCGGTGAGGCGGTGATCACGAGGCTGAACTCGACCCGCAACGGGCTCGTCATCGAGTCCTGGGAGCCGGGGCGCGGCTACCGCGAGCTGAACCGCCTAGACGAATAACGGAATCGAGAGCGAGCGCTCCACCAGGCGCCGCATCTCTTCGGGATCCGGCGGGCGCGAGAAACGTTCCGCGGCGTCGAGCACCAGCGGCAGGAGGTCGACGTCACCGACGCTGTTGAGGAAGACGCCCTGCCTGCCGAGCACCCACCACACGGCCAGGTCGATGTCATCGGGCGACTCCAGCGGCTGATACCAGGTCGTCCGCGTGTGCTCCTGCTCCATCCACGGCCGGTGCGCGATGGACTTGATCGTCTGCACGGCCACGCGGCGCTCCTGGCATGTCGCGACGAGCGCCTCGAAGTTGTCGCGGTAGTACTCGTTCTGCATCGTGATGTAGTTGTAGGGAAGCAGCACCGAATCGAAATCAAAACGATCGAGGCTGCGGCGGTGGGTGGCCGCGATCTGCGTGCCGTGGCCCGTGACGCCGAGGAACCTGATGAGCCCTTCCTCGCGCGCGACGAGGGCGGCGTCCAGCGCGCCGCCGGGGCTGAGCGCGACGTCCCACTCGATCGGATCGGCCAGCGAGTGGAGCTGCCACAGATCGACGTGGTCGACGCCGAGGCGGTCGAGCGAGCGGTTGAGCTGCTCTCGCGCCCCTTTCTCATCGCGGGCGTCGGTCTTGGTGGCGAGGAAGAAGCGCCCAGGCTCGCGCTTCAGCCAGGGCGCGATGCGGAGCTCTGAGTCGCCGTAGGAGGCGGCGGTGTCGATGTGGTTGACGCCGTGCCGGAGGAGCACCTCGAGGGTCTGATCGGCGACTTTCTGCGTGACGGAGCCGAGGGACGCGGCGCCGAAGACGACCCTCGTGCTGCGGTGACCGGTGCGGCCGAACTCGGCCCTGGAGATCACGATCTCAACTTAGCCCTTTCGGGCCGTCCGACGCCGCCCCCGCTCGAAACGGTATTGTGGGTCGGCGTCCGATAATTCACGAGGGAGGCTGCAGTGGAGTTTTTCAACCTCAAGACGAAGCAAAAAGTCGAAATTCCGGACAACCAGCTGAAGAAGCGCCGCAGCGTCCGCACCACCAGCGGTGGCAAGCGGCAGGAGCGCTACGCGGCCATCGCCGAGGTGCATGAAGGCGGCAAGGCACTCCAGCTGTTCAAGTTCGTGAACAAGGAGACGTTCGACCGGCTGGACGTGCCGGAGGTCAACTAGCCTCCTGAGCCGCCTCTAAAGGCTCGAGGCTCAACAGCTCGCCTGAGTAGGCCGCGAAGTAGACGCGAACCTTTCGCGTGTCGCGCGCCAGGTGGTCGGCGATCCGGGGTTCGATGTCGAACTCCTTGTCGCCGACCATCACCTTGTATTTGAACTGCCCGGGGTACGCATACGAGCTCGGGAAAGGTCGCGCCAGCGCGTTCGTCCTGACGGCCTCCCTGCGCACGGTCGGCAGTCCGGTGACCGACCTCACATGCCCCAGCGCAGCATCGCCCAGCAGCATCACCACGCCAAAGGCGCCGATCAGCGTCATCCCCGCGCACATCAGGAAGAACAGCGTGACCACGAAGCCGCCGAAGAACCCCAGGTCGTTGTAGGCCGAGCCCAGGTTCGGGGCCGATGGCGATCGAGATGACCAGACCGATCCCGGTGAGGATGAGGAGCGCAATCTCGCCGCGCAGCAGCTTCAGGCGCTGGCGGCCCGTGATCCGGCCGGCCCGATTGGCGGCCAGGTCTGTCATCGGTCAGAACAGCTCCGCGATATCGGCGCGCTTGATCTCCAGCGCCAGCGCACGCGGGTCGCGCCCGGCGTAGTCCTTCAGCGAAGGGTCGGCACCGTTCTCCAGCAGCAGACGGACCATCTCGACGGAGCCGCCCATGATCGCGCCGTGAATCGGCGCTGCGGCCTCGGCGGCTGCGTTCACATCGGCGCCGGCCTCGATCAGCTTTTGGGCTGCAGTGACGTCGCCACCAATGGCAGCGAAGTACAGGGCTGGGAGGTCGTGGATCCCGCGCGCCTTGACGAGCTCCGGATGCTTATCGACCTCATCGGTACGGCCAAGCACAAGCGCCGTGAAGAAATCAACCGGAGCGCCGCGACCGATCAGGTCGTCGATGATCGGCCGGTTTCCCATCTGGGTGGCCGCCTGGATGGGCGTCTCGTGCCAGGTCGCGCTCTCATTCAGGAGCTCAGGATGGCCATCGAGGATCTCCCTGACGCGGGTGAGGTTGCCGTGCGCGTTCCCCACCAGCTCGTCAAGGAGCGGCTGCGTGGCCTGGCTCAAGCTACTTCTCTTCGAGGAAGGGGATCACGGCGGCGCCCAGCGACGGCTGGACGTTGATGTCGTAGTGCGTGGCGCCCGGAAGGATCGCCAGGCGATGTTGCGTCATGCCCCCGCGGTCCCAGCCGGCGTCGCGGAGGCCGCCGCCCAGGAGGCGAAAGAACTCGACGGAGTGGGACGGCGGCAATCCGTCCGCATCGCCGCTGACGATCATCACGGGCATCGTCAGCTGCGTCACCTCGGCTGACCAGTCGTAGTCGACCTTCAGCTGGTCGGTCAACTGCTTGACGAGGACCGGCCAGTCGTCCACGTTCGGCGCGAGCTGCTTGTAGGCCTCGTACATCGGGCTCTGCATCAGGAACTGCGCCGTCTCGACCCCCATCGAGTCCATGCCCGCCGTCATCTCCGGATACCAACCGCTCCGCTTGAACACGGTCGACACCAGGACGAGGCGCTCGACGACGTCGGGATGCTGGATGGCGGTGCGCAGCGCGACGGCTCCGCCCAGCGAAAAGCCCAGGACGGCGGCGCGCTCGAAACCGAGCTGCTTGATGAGCTCCGCGATGTCATCGGCCATCGACTCGAACTTCATCGGCCGGTCGGCCGCGGGTGAGCGGCCGTGGGACTGCAGGTCGACGCCGATCACCTGACGCCTGGCGGCGAACAGTCCGATGTTGGGCCCGAACATCTCGACCGAGCCGAAGCCGCCGTGAAGGAGGACGAGCGGCTCGCCCCTGCCGTGCACCACGTAGCCGAGGTCGATCCCGTTGACGTGCGCGAGATTGCTTTTGGTCTGCATCCGCCTTGCCACTCCGCGCGGTGATGGTGCGCCTGGCAGGAATCGAACCTGCTGCCTTTCGGTCCGGAGCCGAACGCTCTGTCCGGTGAGCTACAGGCGCGATAGGTCTTACCCAGTCTAAACTGCGGCCCCCGTGGGCCGGTTCACCGCCTGGATGGTCGTACTCGTCGTGTTGATCGCGTGCGAGAACCAGAAGACGCCGGTCGCAAGTCCGACTCCAAGCCCGTCGCCGCACACGGCGCCCACCGCCGCGATCCTGCAGTCCGGCGATGTGCCCGCGACTGTGAACGCCTGCCCGGGCTCGGGGCCGTTCGACGTCTACCTCGCTGTGCTCGAGAGCTCGAACCCGAAGCTCGCGACGCAGCTTGGCGCGCAGTGGGACGACCTGCTCAGCCACGGCGCGAGTCGCGGCGCAATCGCCGTCTACGCCGCGGATCCGTCCGCTTGCAAGGTCGAGCTAGGCGCGACGACCACCGTCAAAGCCGTGACGAGCATCGTCATCCAGTTCGAGGACACAGGCCAGGCGGATAGGGCCTGGCAGTCGGGGATCTTCGGTTTCATCCCACCTTCCCCAGGCGAGCTCCTGCCCGGACTGGTGCGCGGCCAGGGCACCGGCCTCGGCCTCAGCTCGTTTACCTATGACCGGCCGTCGGTACGATTGGCCTGCTGGCGGCGCTCGGTCTACGTCGCACTCGTTGCCGTCAGCAACCTCGACGTGACCACGTTCCAGGCCGCGACGGCGGCGATTGACCCTCGCCTAAACTGAACTCTCTTCAACTGCGCCTGTAGCTCACCGGATAGAGCGCTTGCCTGCGGAGCAAGAGGCAGCAAGTTCGATTCTTGCCAGGCGCACCACTACGCCCGAACTCTCTGGTCGGCTGCTGACGACCTACGCGTACCGGCGACCGCGCGCCCGCTAGGAGCGCACGGCGGCCGTGTAGATGTCGAGCTGGTGAAGACTCCCGTCCGGGTTGGTGCCGGTGCTGTTCGAGTTGTCGGACCACGCCGGGTGCGCGACCCCGCCGTAGAACGCGAGTCCGCTGTAGTCGCCGTAGTCGATCCCGTTGCCCGAGTCGTGTGAGTTCGACGTGCCGGCGCTGATGCGGAGATTCGGACCGAACGAAACTCCGCCGTTCGTGCTGAAGGCGCCCCAGAAATGCGCGTCCGTGTTGGGCAGACCGTCGGTGTCGCCCGAACCGCCACTGCCGAGGTCGTTGCGCGCGTCGTACCAGACCATCGCGATGTTGCCGGTCGTCTGGTCGAGCGCGATCTTGGGCAGGAACTGGCTGTTCACCGTGCTGTCGTTGTTGACGCGCACCCCAGGGCTCCACGTCGATCCGTTGTCGTCCGAGAACTGCACGAAGATGTCCGTGTTGTCGCTCTCGTTCTGAATTTCCTTCGTGTAGATGAGATAAACGCGCCCCACGTGCGGGCCGCCGGTGCGGTCCCACGCCAGGCCCGGCTCGGCGTCGATGGAGCGGTCGTTCTGCGCCGGAATGAAGTCGAACCCGCCGACGTGAGTCGCGGCGGCGAAGACGCGGCCGCCGAAGCCAGCGGGCCCGAGGCCGTCCGGGTCGACGTTTACGAACAGCTTGCCGCCGCCCTGGCCGCTCTCGGTGAGCGTGCAGACCTGCATGACCTGGCCCGCGGGGCCGATTGCGATGTCGCCGTAGGTGCAGTTGTTGGTGTTGGGGACAACCTCGCCCGGGATGAACGCGCCGACCTGACCCAAGCCGGTTACCGGGGCGCCGCTCGCGAACAACGGTCCGCCCGCGTTGAAGATGACCCAAACCTCGCCTTTAGCAGCGGTGATGGTCGGCTGGTCGACGAAGCGAAACAGGCCACGGTTGTCGCTGCTCGACTTCGTTGGGGTTCCTGAAGGCGGCGCGACGATGTTCGCGACCAGGCTGAAGGTCAGGCCTCCGTCGGTGCTGAGCGCGACCGGGACGACGTTCTCGGTCTGGTAGAGGTAGCTCATGAAGAGGTTGCCGAACTCGTCGAACGACAGCGTGGGATCACAGCACGCGTCGCCCAGCACGTCACCTGCTGTGCCGAGTCCGATCAACGTCGTCGTCCACGTCGAGCCGCCGTCGAAGCTGACGCCCTTGAACATTCCCGCGGTCAGCCCTGCCTCGCGGTGGCCGATGTTGGTCACGATGACGATGTTGTTCGGGTTCGTCGGATTGACCGCGATCGCCTCTTCAGATTCGTTCAAATGGCGCTGGCTCACATCGACGTTCGTGGGAATTCCAGCCGCGGCGGCGCCGGTGGGTGCGAGGGCGAGCAAACCGACGAGGATCAGGAAGACTGGTGCCTGGAGCCGGCGCATTGCGATTACCCCCAAGAGCGTTGGCCGAGAGAAGGTGAGTCTATTGCCGGCCGACGGGGCGCGCAAACAGTCTCTTCAGGAATGGTGGTACCCTGCCTGAACTCGTCGGCTGGATTGGCCCGCGCAGGGCCAGGATGCACAGGGGGAAAGGCGCCATGAAACGAGTCGCCTTAGCGGCCGTCATCGCCCTGGTCGGCGCATTCGGCGGAGCCGCGCCGGCATCGGCGGCAGGATGGAGTTCGTCCATCACCGCCACCAACCAGGTGGCGAGCATGCCCATCCAGGGCGGAGGCTATCCGGTGCCCGCCGGCGCAACCGCTCCGGAGCTTGGCACGTGCCGGCTGGGCAACTACAACTCGAACCATTCCGAATCGTGGCTCGCGGTGCAGCCGGGAACTGAGAACCTGGTCGGCAGCTCCAAGTTCTTCTTCGAGAAGTACTCGACGTTCTACAACTTCCATCTCGGCTCGTACTACATGCCGAACGGCGTGCCGATCTCCAACTCCCAGGTGACCGGTTACGACTGCGTCTCCACCGGCACGCAGTCCAGCCCACCGAGCTGGACCAACAACACAGACCCCAACGTCGACTTCGACACTCAGGGTCGCGTCTATCAGGCGACCCTTCCCTTCAACGCCTACTGGGTCAACCTCCACCCCAACGGCGCGATCGCAATCTCCTACAGCGACGACCTGGGTCAAAGCTGGCACGACGGCAACGGCGGGAAATACCTGAGCCTTCTGCCCAACTCGACGAGCTTGAGCCTGGGCGACGTGGTCGACAAGCAGTGGATCGCCGTCAACCACATTCCCGGCAATCAGTTCCAGGACCACGTCTACGCGATGTGGGCGGTCTTCAACGGCGTCAACACCGTCGAGGTCTTCTTCTCCAAATCCGTCGACCGCGGGCAGACGTTCACGCCCGCGCGCCGGATCACCATGCCCAGCACGGTTGGGCCCGCGGTCACGTACGTGTACCCGGAGATCGACGCCCACGGCAACCTGTTCGTCTCCGTGGCCGCCTTCAAAGCCCAGGGATCGACGGACGCCGAGCTGTGGGTCGCCAAATCCAGCGATGACGGGAACAGCTTCACCTGGTACGACACGGGCCAGCGAGCCCACGGCACGCCCGGTCCGGACCTGCCCAACACCACGTTCCGCGACGGCATCCTCGAGAACTTCGCCGCCAGCCCGACGTACGCCGACCACGCTTATCTGGCGTATGAGGATTGGGACGGCGCCCAGATGGACGTCAAGTTCACGCAGACGACCGATGGAGGCGTGACCTGGAGCGCGCCTATCGTGGTCAACGATGCGGTCAATTCATCGACGACCGACCAGTTCCAGCCCTCCGTCGCCGCGGGGCCCAACGGGGCGGTCGCGGTCGCCTTCTACGACCGCCGCATGGCCTGTCCGTCGGGTCGAAGCATTCGACCGGAGGACGCCGGCCGCACGAACTTCTGCATCGACGTCTCGGTGCAGCCGTACAAGGATTTCGGCTCGGGCGCCGGCGCAGTCGGGGCGAACATCCGCGCCTCCAACTTCACCTGGGACCCGATGGAGCCCGCACAGCATGTCGACGGAATCGGCCAGATCGCATGCGCGTCACACAGCGACCCTTGTCTCGTGCGCGCCTTCATCGGCGACTACTTCGGACTCGCCATCTCCGGCGGCAACATCTACACGCTCAGCGTCTCTACGCACTACCCGTCGAACGTCACTGCCGACGAGGGCGGCAAGGTCTACTACCAGCAGCAGGTCCTGGCCACGATTCCGCGCTTGGCGATCGCGACCGGCTTCTGACCTTCTACTAGCGGGGCGGCTCGCGCGAGCCGCCCCCCTTGCCTTCTCCCTTGCCTCCGCCAAGTCCCTCGGCAACCGCATCCTGACAAGGCGCTCAACACAGCAACGTCCTAAAGGCATGGGCTAATTTCGAGATGGAAGTCGTTCGGAGGCTAGAACGTCTGCCGGCGGAGCAAGAGGCAGCAAGTTCGATTCTTGCCAGGCGCACCATGGCGCTCGCAACCCTTCCCGGACGCGACTAGGATTGCCGCAAGTTCCGTTGGTCAGGGAGGAGGGGAAGGTGGCACACATCTCTCTGTTGCGCTGTTCATTCCGTCTGATCTCGAGCTCGGCCATCCTGGCGCTCGCCGGCCAGTTGCTTGTCGCAGGCCCGGCCCAAGCCGCCACTCCGACACTTTCCGTGTCGCCGAGCACAGGGCCGCCGACCCAGTCGGTGACCGCTTCCGGGACCGGGTTCGCCGCCGGCCAGCCGGTCTCGCTGGCTTTCGACAACCAGAACCTCGCGAGCGCGGCTGTCGACGCTGCGGGCTCGTTCGCGGCCCCATTCATGGTGCCGGCGGCGGCGCTGCCCGGAGCCCACACGATCACAGTCGTCGACGGGACTGGCCAGTTCGCGAAAACGGCTTTCACGGTGCAGACGCCATGGATGCAGGCCGGCTTCGACGCTGCCCGGACCGGCTTCAACGGGGTCGAGAACGAGCTCAACCGCGAGCGGGCGCCAGGCCTGACCCTGGCAATCTCCGTGCCCATTGGGTCCATCAGCTCGACGCCGGCTTTTTCGGGAGGCCGTCTGTACTTCGGCACCGACGCCGGCGTCTTCAGAGTGGCCGGCGGAGCTGGTGCAACCTGGACGTTCACCACCGGCGGGCCGATCCACTCCTCGCCCGCAATCTTCGGCAACCCGTGCCAGTCGATCGTGTTCGGGTCCGATGACGGCAAGCTCTACCGGCTCGGCTGTGACGGGACTCTCAAGTGGTCGTTCACAACCGGCGGCGCGGTCCGATCGTCGCCGCTCATCCTGAACAACATCTCGACGCCGAGCGGCCCCCGGTCGGTCGTCTATTTCGGCTCCGGTGACGGCTCGCTGCGGGCGGTGGACCTCCTGACCGGCGCCGGCCTGTGGTCCGCGGCTTTCGGAGGTGCGGTCGACAGCTCACCATCCTTCACGAGCGAAGCGGCCGGAGGTGGGATCGTGGTCGCCGGCTCGGCAGACGGCACGCTGAGAGCATTCGGAGCCAGCACCGGTGCGCCCATGTGGAGCTCGCCCGCCGGCGGTCCGGTCACCGGCGCGGTGCCGCTCGCCACGGCAGGCGGCGGAATGCCGTGTCAGGCCTTCGCGTCCTTCGGCGCGGCCGCGGGTACCCTCACCGGCGGCCTCGCGTCATTCAACTGCCTGACGGGAGCTCCGCTCTGGACCCATCCGATGGACACAATCCCGGCAGCGTCGCCCGGACTCCTTCCGGACTCAGGGGGTCCCGGGACCGGCAGCTTCAAGGTCATCGTCGGCGGCGCCAACGGCAACATCTACGCACTGGAGCGCGGCACCGGCATCCAGATATGGAGCTCGCCAACCGGCGGCGGCCCTATCACCTCCGGCCCGACCCTGACCGACAGTGTTGTCTACATGAGCACCGCGTCTCCCGCAGGCGGCACACACGGTGACCTGAAGATCATGGACGGAGACGGCAACCTGATCGGCTCACTCCCCCTGTCCGGAGGATCGCCGACACAAGCGCCGTCCGCGATCGTGAACAACGGCCTGCTGATCGCCCCCAGCGGCGGCGGTCTGGACGCGTACACCCTGCAGTCACTGTGGCCGCAGTTCCACAACGACACGTCGAAACTCGGCTACAACGCATACGAGGCCACGGCCACCATCTACAACCTGGGGTCCAAATGGACGTTCAACTCGGGAAGCCTGTTCACGTCGTCCCCAATCGCAACCAACGGCAACGTCTACGTCGGGTCCGCCAACGGAAACGTCTACGCGCTCAACGCGACAACCGGGACCTTCAAATGGATCTACACGACGGGTGACTGGGTGGTCGCCGCTCCCGCGGTGTCCGGCAACTCCCTTTACGTCGGGTCGAAGGACGGAACGTTCTACGCACTAACCGCGTCCACCGGCGCTCTTCTGTGGACCTTTAGCACCGGTGGCCCGATCTCGGCGCCGGCGACGGTCAAGAACGGCGTCGTCTACTTCGGCTCGGAGGACCACACCCTGTACGCGCTGAACGCAGCCAACGGCTCACTTCTGTGGTCATACACGACCGGAGACAAGATCTTCGGCGGCGCGGCAGTCGTCAGCAACGTCGTCTACTTCGGCTCGCTCGACCACAACGTCTACGCGCTGAGCGCCGTAGACGGCAGCCTGATCTGGAGCCACACGACCGGCGGTGGAGTCGCCGGATCCCCTGCGGTTACAGGCGGCGCGGTCTACGTCGGTTCCTACGACCACTACATGTACGCGCTGAGCGCTGCCTCCGGCGGGACTGTCTGGCAGTTCCAGACCGGAGGGTGGATCTTCTCCTCGCCCGCCATCGCCTACGGCAAGGTGTACTTCGGTTCGACCGACCACAACATCTACGCCCTGGACCTCAACGGCAACCAGGTCTGGGCTGTGCACACAGACGGTGACGTGATCTCCTCGCCCGCGGTCGCCAATCACATCGTCGCGGTCGGTTCCTACGATGGAAACCTCTGGATTGCCGACGCTAACGCCGGCGTCGGCTGCCAGGCACAGTTCTGGGGACCTCCATCTTGCTGGGGAGGCAAGATCCCCGCCGGCGGCTCGGTCTATGGATCGCCGGCCATCGCGTACGGCAAGGTCATTGTCGGCGCGTACGGGGGCAAGGTCATCGCCGTCGGACCGTAGAGAAACGGCGAGCCGGGTCTACGCAGATCCGGCTCGGCCTCCTCTACTTGATGCGGCCGTTCTCCGCGGTCGAGACCTTCTTGCTCGACACGGGGTCGATGTTCAGCACGGCGAGGATGACCATGAACGCCTTGTTCTGCCACTCGGCGATGTAGAACGACTGCGTGCCGAGCGACTGGTTGAGCACGATCGAGTTGGCCGTCAGCCCGGTCTTCGTGCCCTCGATGGTCGGCGCGTTGCGCAGCTGCTGACTGCTGAAGCCGAAGATCGACTTGTTCATGTAGGCGTCGACGGCCGTCTTCTCGTCCTTGAACTGAATCACGAAGTTCACGACCAGCTTGTAGGTCGCGGTCCCGATGTCGGTCTCGGGATTCTTGATCGCCGCGCACCGCGCGTCACTTTCCGTGTAGATCGCCGCATACGCGGACTTGGCGCCGTTGGTCTTCGCATCGTCCCAGTAGGCGGCGACCGACTTCGAGGTGTTGGGGTCGGGGCTTTGCTCGGCCTTGATGAAGTCCTCGATGCTGCCGCTGATCGGGCAGCGGACCATGTTGTTGGGCAGGTCGGACTGCTGCACGGCGACACTCGAGACACTGGGTCCGGAGGGCGGCGGCCCCGAGGCACCGCATGCGATCGCCACCAGCGCCGCAGCCAGCGCCGCCGGCCAGGTCCTGGCCATCGGGGCAGCCTACCAGCCCGGTATTGGCCTGACGCCCGATTATCATCAGCAACGGCCTCGCCATGCCCCTCGCCCTCCAGGCCGCTGCAGATGAGTATCTCGGCTGGCTTCAGCTCGAAGCCAACCGCAGTCCCAACACGGTGCGCGCCTATTCGGCCGAAATCCGAAGGCTGCTTGGTTTCCTGGCCGCCAAAGGCCACACACTCAACGTCGAGAGCCTTCGGCACGAAGACCTCCGCGCCTACCAGCGCGACCTCGCCGAGCGCCTGAAGAGCCCTGCCTCGCGCGCCCGCGCGCTCGTCGCCATCCGCTCCTGGCTGCGCTGGATCGCGCGTGAGGGCCTCATCAAGCAGGACCTCTCCAACGGGATCACCCTGCCGAAGCTCGAGCAGCGCCTGCCGAAGCCGATCGACCCCGACGAGCTGACCCGCCTGCTCGCCGCGCTTCCCAGCCAGACGATGCTCGAGAAGCGTGACCGGGCGCTGGTCCAGTTCCTGGTCAGCACAGGCTGCCGCATCTCGGAGGCGCTGGCCCTGGACCGCACGGACGTCCCGCGGACGGGCAACCGCCTGGTCGTGACCGGCAAGGGCGCCAAGCAGCGAAGCGTCTACATGACCGCCGACGCGCGCGCGGCGGTGGAGGACTACCTGACGGCGCGCACCGACGCATCGCTCGCCCTTTTCATCAACTTCGACCGGTCCGCCGCCGACGATGGCGGGCGCCGGCTCACCGCCGCAGGCGCGCGCTACATCGTCAAGCAGATCCGCCAGAACCTCGGTGCGTGGTCGTTCAAGTCACCGCACGTGGCCAGGCACACGGCCGCGACGACGCTCCTCGAGGTCACCGGCGGCGACGTGCGGCTCGTCCAGGAGGTGCTCGGTCACGCCAACCTCAACACGCTGCAGGGCTACACGAAGATCGTGGACAGCCGCAAGCAGGAGGCGTACCGGCTCTACCAGGACTTCCTCGACTCGAAGAAGAAGCCCGGCGCGTAACGGCCCGTGGGCGGCCACGTTCCAGGGTGCATGAAGGCTCGGCACGCGCTGGTCATCGGGATCGGCGTGGGCGCGATCGGCATACTCGCCTTCGGCGCCATCGCCGGAGGCGGTGCGGTGCTCGAGCTGGCCGGCAAGGTCGCCGGAGTCACGCGCAGCGGGGCAGGCAGCCCCTCACCCGAACCTGCCGAGTCGCCAGCGCCTGCGTCTGCCGCGCCGAGTCTTGCGAGCCCGACGCCCACGCCCGCCCCCACCCCGTCCGCCAACAACCCGGGACCGCGGACTGGCGCGGCGATGGTCTACGACCCCGAGAACCATGGCCTGATTCTTTTTGGAGGCGCCACGGCACTTCCCCAACCCGACGGGACGAACCTGGCCCACGCCTATGACGACACGTGGCTGTGGAACGGCCAGTCGTGGAGGAGGCTGGAGGTGGCGGGCCCATCTACCCGCAGTGGGGCGATGGCCGCCTATGACAGCGTCCGCCACGAGATCGTGCTTTTCGGTGGCGGCGGGGTGGACGAAGCCGGCAACGGCTCTTTGTTGAACGACACCTGGGTCTGGGATGGAACGGAGTGGCACCTGCGGCAGCCCCTGCACAACCCGGAGCCTCGTTTCAGGGCCGCCATGGCATTCGACCAGGCGCGCGGCGTGGCCGTCATGATCGGCGGCGAAGGCGCGAAGGGAAAGGTCTACACGGCCACCACCTGGACATGGGACGGCGCCGATTGGACTGCACACAACGCGAGCACCACTCCGACGGCGCGCACCTTTGCGGGCATGGCTTACTCGGCATCGACGAAGGAAGCCGTGCTCTACGGCGGCACCTGGGCTGGCCGCCAGCTAAGCGACACCTGGCTGTGGGATGGCTCGAACTGGCGCCGTGGTCCTGCTGGGCCGGCCGCCGGCTGGACCCTGCTGACCTATGACGATGCTCTCAACGCGGTCGTGGGCTACATCTACACGCCTTCGGCGACCTCGAGCGCGCGACTGATCACGTGGGACGGCAAAACCTGGTCGAACAGAACGAGCGCGACGATTCCCTCGCCGCGCGCACAGGCGTCGCTCGGCTACGACGCGGTCAACTCCCGGGTCGTGCTCTACGGCGGTTCGTACATAGAGCCGGTTCCCTACGCCGAGACCTGGATCTGGAACCACGCGAACTGGTCCTTGTGGGAGCAGCCGTCGGGCGCATAGTATTCGGGCGTGGTCGACATCAAAGAGGCGAAGCTCTTCCAGGGAATGCCGGACGGTGAGATGCGCTCGGTCGAGAAGCAGCTCAAGACAGTGAAGCACCCGGCCGGCCACGAGATCATCGTCCGCGGCGAGGGCGGCGTCGGGTTCATGGTCATCACGGACGGCTCGGTGAGCGTGGAGACAGTGCAGGGCAAGACCCGCAAGCTGGGGCCGGGGGACTCTTTCGGCGAGATGGCGTTGCTCGACCACGAGGGGCGCAGCGCCACCATCACCGCCGACACGGACGTCACCCTGGCGACCATCCCCGAGTGGAACTTCAAGCCGTTCCTCAAGGAGCACCCTGAGGTGGCCTACCGCTTGTTGCAGACGCTGAGCCGGCGCGTGCGCCAGGCCGAGGGCGACCTCTAGCTCAAGGCCTCCATCACCAGGCGGCAGACGGTGGCCGCCGCGTTGAAGTCCTGCGTCAGCCTGTTCTTGGTCACCGCGCAGGCGATCCCTGTTGCCGCGTCGCCGAAGGCAAAGCTGCCGCCGACGCCGCCGACCCCGAAGGCCGTCTTCGTCTCCAGGCCTGGGACCCCGATCGAGTAGCCCAGCCCCCACGACGTCGGCATGCCGAAGACCTCGTCCGTGCCGTTGAACGGGTTCGTCGTCGCCTCGCGCAGGCGCGCCGGAGTCAGGAGCCGCACGCCGTCAACGCTGCCGAGCAGCGCCGCGTACATGCGGGCGATGGCCCGCGCGGAGGTCTTGCCCCCGGCGGGGATGTCCGCGGCCAAAGTGTCCTCGCGGTTGCCAAACGCGGCGTTAGGCATCAGCGACATGGGCGCCGCCTTCAGCATCGGGAGGTCAGGCGGCATCTCGGGCATCTGGAATCCCGGCGGCATCGGCGCGTCCTCGAGCACGGCAAGGCGGCCCTGCTCGGAGCGTTGCATGCCGAAGTAGATCTCCCTCTCGATGCCAAGCGGCCCGCCGATCTCCTCTCGCAGCACCTGTGAGATGGGCTTGCCGGTGACGCGCCGGATGATCTCGCCGGCGATGTAGCCGAACGTGTACGCGTGGTAGCCGATCTTCGTGCCGGGCTCCCACCACAGCTCCGCGCCGGCGATTGCGGCGCACATCTTGTCCCAGTCACAGAGGTCCTCGATGGTCGTGTCCAGTGGGATGCCGGGCACGCCCGCCGTGTGGTTGAGGACATGGCGGACGGTCACGCCTTGCTTGCCGCGCGCGCCGAACTCGGGCCACAGCTTGGCGACGGTCGTGTCGTAGCCAAACGAGCCGCGCTCGACCAGCATGTGGACGAGGGTCGAGGCCGCGGCCTTGCACACTGAGAAGCAGTAGACGGGGGTCTCGGACGCGTAGGCGCGTCCCGTGGAGGGGTCGGCGATGCCGGCGAAGGCGTCGACGACCTGCACGCCCTGGTGGTAGACGGCGACCTGGAGGCCGCGCTCGGTGCCGGATTCGACCATCTCGTCGATGGCATGCTGGACCTGGTTCTGGACTTTGGTCGCAGTGGCTTTGCTCATATCAATGAAGACCGTACGACGCGCGCAAAATCATCGCCAGGGCACAAAAAAGCCGGGCTCCGAAGAGCCCGGCTTGTCGTCATTCGATCGGGTTACTCGTCCTCGATCTGGTTGTACATGAGGCTGTCCTGGATCTCGTAGAGAGCGTCCATCGCCTCCATCACCGAAGCCGGCTTAGTCTGAGCCAGGACGGTGACCTCAGGCGACTCCTCGATGACCTTGTTGACCGCGACCGAGAGCACAGACGGCATCTGCCGCTGGTCGGCCAGGTTCAGCATCTCGAGCTCGTTCAGGAGCTTGTCGATGTAGTGCATCTTGTTCCGGCGCGCGTACTTGGCGCGCTGGATCCGGCGCTCCCGGGCAGTCATGTGCTCGATGGCGCGACTGGCCTGCTTAATCATCGGCATATTCCCTATCTCCTCCGCATAACAAGTTTAGGACGGTGGAGTCTTTTGTCAAGAACCTCCTGTAATAAATCGGTTAAGCGGATTTGGCCTGTGCTAGAGTGCCTCGAAAGCGACCGGATGTGCCCCCATTGATCGCCGGGCGTTCGACCCGCATGGAAGTCCTGGAGCTGCTCCGGCGTAAGGGCCGGTCGAGCGCGGAACTCATAGCCAACGACCTCGGCGTGACCGCCAATGCCGTCCGCCAGCACCTCACCAACCTGGAGCGTGACGGCCTGGTCGTCAGCCACCCTGAGCGGAGCGGCCGCGGCCGGCCCTCCCTGCGGTTCGCGCTCACCGAGCGTGCCGATGCCGTCTTCCCCAAGCGCTACGGCCAGCTGGCCACGATGGTGCTCCAGGAGGTCCAGGAGATGGGCGGGCCGGAGGCGCTGGACGAGGTCTTCGCCCGCGTCGCGGCCCGCCACGCCGAGGCGATCGAGAAGGACCTCGCCGGCCTCGACTTCGACGAGAAGCTGCACCGTGTCGTCACCTGGATCGGCCGCGCCGGCACCCTGGTCGAGCAGACCGAGAGCCCGGAGGGCATCCACGTGACGATCCACAACTGCCCATTCCGCAACACCGCGTTGAAGTTTCCGCAGGTCTGCAGCATCACGCCGCAGCTCATCTCGCGCTTGACCGGCGCGGCGGTTTCGCAGTCCGACTCCATCCACCGGCGCGACCCCTACTGCTCATTTGTCGTCCAGCGCCCTACCGACACTCAGTAGCTCCCAGGTCCGCCAGGTCGACGCGCTCTGCGCTGAACGATTCGGCATCTCGGTCGAGTGGCTGATGGAGGCGGCGGGATGGCAGGTGGCGAGATACTGCAAGCAAGCGACCGCGGTCGTGTGCGGCACTGGAAACAACGCGGGCGATGGACTGGCGGCGGCGCGTCACCTGCACCGATGGGGCCGCCTGGTCAGCGTGTGCTGCGTGGAGGCCGGACGGCTGCGGGGAGCGGCCGCGCGCGAGCTCGAGGCCCTGCGTAGGACGGGCGTCGAGGTCGCGGACGAGCTCGTCCTCAAGGACGCTGTGGCGATCGTCGACGCGATCTTGGGCACAGGCCTGTCGCGGCCGCCAGAGGGCAAGTTTGCGGAGTGGATCGAGGGTATCAATGCCTCGGGCAAGACGGTGGTCGCGGTCGACGTGCCGTCGGGGCTCGACGCGGAGTCGGGCGTCGCCTACGCTCCAATCGTGAAGGCCGACGTCACGATCACGCTCGGGCTGCCGAAGCCGGGACTCACCGAGCTCGGAGGCCGCGTCCTGGTCGCCGACATCGGTGTGCCTTTTGACGCGTACGCCGCCGTTGGCGTCGTCGTGCCGCCCGGCCTCTTCGCGAGAGGAGACCTGGTAACGCTGTGACGCGCGAGGTGGTGTGGGACCACGGCGTGTCGCTGCCGGGCCATAGGATCTGGCTCGACCCGCTCGTGGTGCGCAGCTTCGCGTTCATCTCGCACGCCCACACCGACCACGCGCGCCGGCACAAGGAGGCGCTGCTGACGCCGCAGACGCTGGCTCTCATACCTGAGGCGCGGCGGCCTCGCGGCTGGAGGATGCTCGGCTTCGGCGAGACGCTGCGGCGCGGCCCCGGCAGCGTGACCCTCCACCCCGCCGGACACATGCTCGGCTCGGCGCAGCTGCACCTGGAGCACGACGGATGGTCAGCGCTCTACACGGGCGACCTCAAGCTGCGCCGGCCGGGCGGCGTCCAGACGTTGGTGCCGAAAGCCGACGTGCTGATCATGGAGACGACCTACGGCAGGCCGCACTTCCGCTTCGGAGATCCCGACGAGACGGTGGAGACGATCGCGCGCTGGTGCCGTCGGGCGCTCGACAGCCGGGTGACTCCAGTCTTGCTGTGTCACGCGCTTGGCAAGACAGAAGAGGTAATGCTGGTCCTCGCGGAGTACGGGTTTCGTTTTGCGCTGGAGAAGCGGTGCGTGCCCTGCGCGCAGCAGTACGCGATGGCCGGCCGCTCGCTTCCCGACTGGGTTGAGCTAGATGGAGAGCCGGTCAGCGACCGGGTGGTCATCGCACCACCCGTCGGAAAGGACGACGTCCGCCGCCTGGGCCGCTACCGCACCGCGCTCATCAGCGGCTGGGCGAGAGACCCGGACTTCGCGCGCCTGTTCGGCGCCGATGCTGCGTTCGACCTGTCCGATCACTGCGACTTTGACGAGCTGATGGAGGTCGTCGAGCGGTCTGGAGCGAGCCAGGTCTACACGGTGCATGGCTTCACCGAGGACTTCGCCCGGTCGCTCCGCCGCAAAGGCATCAAGGCCTGGGCGCTGGAGGCTAACGAGCAGCTGGCGCTGGCGCTCTGACCGGCGCTCGCATCCTCAGGATCGCGACCAGGGCGAGGCCGGTAACGGCCGCGTACAACGCCGCAAGCGCGACGCTCGCCAGCACAAAGCCACCGGCTCGACTTTCCGGGACGAACGCGGACGCGGTCAAGGCAAACAGCATCAGGTGGAGTGAGACGAAGAAGGCCACAAGGTTCATCACGACCCACCACGCCGCAATGCGTGGGCGGCCGAACACCCAGACCAGCACAACGCCCTGGGCAAGTCCCACAAGCACCGGGCTGATGTAATCCCCAACTGTGAACATGATGTCCGTTCCGGTATCGATGGAGATGAACGTGCGCGGGAGTACCTGCGGCACGACGAAGTACCACCCGCTGATCGCGAACCCGCTGGCAGCGGAGGCCACCAACGTCAGGCCGAACCACATGCCGGCTGGGACCACTGAAATGCCAATCAGCCCACGTAGTACCAGGAACTGAAGCAAGGCGAGAGGTGCGGCAAGCACGATCGGCACCCAGTAGGAGGCTCCAGCGTCACCGAAGAACGTGTGTCCGGGCTGCGTCGCCGAGGCGGCGATTGTGGCACCGAGCGCTCCGGCGCCCACCCACGCTATCCACAGCGTGAACCCGGAGCGCCGCACCGCGACGGCCATGCCATCTGTAATTTAGACCCCTGTCGCGAGCGCTCGTTTCTGGTTTGCCCGCGCTGCCAGGCGCACCGCGATAAGAAGAAGAATCCCATAGAGCGCTCCGAAGATCACACCGCTCGTCGCAAGCAGCAGCGCCAGCGAAAGGAACTGGTTCAGCGTGACGAAGGCCAGGCCTGACACCGCAGTCAGCATCACCTCGCTGACTAAGGCGACGCCCAGTGACCCTCCGGTCCAGATCCAGACGGCAGACCTGCTGCCAAGCATCTCCGCGAGGAGAAGGCCCTGGGCAAGACCGAGAATCCCCGCTTCGCCCAGCACAATCAGATCCGGCAGGGGTTGAATGCCGCCGGTCGGATACCTCACCTGAGCAGGCACCCATAGCGTCAGGACCACGAATTCGGCGGTCGAGACGAGGACAGACACAGGAATCCAGGCTTTTGCCGCGGATGAGGTAAAACCCATCACGAACCAGAGCACCACGAATTGCATCGCGAAGATGGCCAGAGCTGACAGCACCTGGGATGCCAGGTCGAACGTTGCTCCGACAGGCTCGATGCCGAACTGGGCGAACGCGTACCAGAGGCCTACCACGACGAGCCCAAACATCTGGCCCCCAAGGCATGCCACGGTCCAGAGGCACCAGAGGACGAACCCACCCTGGCGGACGGGCGGGGCGGCTAGCGGAGAGCCCACCCCGACCGGAGGACGGCCCGGCGCAGGTTGTGATCGCCGGCGGCCACGTCGCTCAGCTTGGTGAGAAGCAGGTCGACCCACGCCGCCAGCTCGACGGGTGGCGCCACCTCGAGCATCTCGTTCTTCACGCGGGCGCGGAAGCTGCGGCCCTCGAAGTCGATGGAGACCTCGGTGATCGGCCCGCGGTTCAGGTGGCCCCGCTTGGCGTGCGCGATGGGAATGCGCTCGACGAGGTAGTCGAGAAGCTCGTGCGATTCGTCGCGCTCGACGAGGGGCGCGTGGCAGAAGACGCACGCGTCGTCAATAGGCAAAGCTGGGGCGGAACAGACAGTGCAGTTCAATTTTGTGGCGGGGCTTGGGCGACGTTCTAGGGGTTGTTCAGTCCGTGTACCGCGTAATTGTGTGGTCTTCGCGCCGTTTTTCAGCCTGGTATAACGGGCAATCTTCGAAATTCCGTACGCATATGGGCGGGCTGTCGCTCAGCGCGTATTTCCGTTTGGATCGGTGGTCGACGTGGCAGTCGAAACGGTACACCCGCAGCGGGCCACGTGTCTCTTTCACCAGCTCCTCGAGGTAAGGGCACCTACGCATCGCGAACTACGATAGGTCGTCCCGTGCTGCAATTCGCCCAGGCCGGCTCTGCCGTCGGCGCGACCTCCGCCACGCTCGAGAAGACGCGCCTGCTCGGCGCTTACTTCAGGACGCTCGGCGAGGATGACCTGCGCCGGGCCGCCGTGTACATGAGCGGCCGGGCCTTCCCTCCCTCAAAGCGGCGCACACTGGGCCTCGGGTGGTCCACGGTCAGCAAGGTCATCGCGTCGCTCTCCGGCCGCGACGAGGAGGAGCTCGGCGCCATCTTCCGCAAGCACTCAGACCTCGGCAACTGGGCGGGCGAGGCCCTCGACGGCAGCACCACTCCGGCGCCGGTGTCGCTTGCCGACGTCGAGGCCACGCTCGAGGCGATCCGCACGGCCCGTGGCAACGCGAAGGCCAAACCGCTGGAGGCGCTCCTTTCACGGATGGGGCCGGAGGAGGCTCGCTTCTTCATCAAGATCGTCAGCGGCGAGATGCGCATCGGCCTGAGCGAAGGGCTGGTCGAAGCCGCGATCGCGGAAGCTTTCGGCGTCCCCATCACCCAGGTCAAGCGAGTCCACCTCGTGACCGGCGACATTGGCGAGACGGCCGTGCGGTGCAGGCGCGGCGAGTTCGAAGCCAGCACCATCACCCTCTTCCAGCCGGTGCGCTTCATGCTCGCGAGCCCGGTCGAGACGCCCAAGGAGGCCTTCACCCGCATGGGTGCCGACACGGTCTGGACCGAGGAGAAGTACGACGGCGTGCGTTGCCAGCTGCACCGCCAGGGCGAGCGGGTCGAGCTCTTCTCACGGGACCTGAAGGAGACGACGGGCGCGTTTCCGGAGCTTGTCGAGGCCGCCCCCGCGATCGGCCACGACGTGCTCTTCGACGGCGAGGTGCTCGCGCACCGCGACGGCCGCGTGCTCCGCTTCTTCGAGCTGCAGCACCGGCTGGGTCGCAAGCAGGTCGACGACGACCTGCGGCGCGAGGTGCCCGTCGTGCTCGTGATCTTCGACCTGCTGTCGCTCGACGGCCGCACGCTGCTGGATGAGCCGCTGACAGCGCGCCGCAAGCTGCTGGAAGGGCTTGGGCTGCGGCACCCATTCCTGCTCGCCCGCCTCGAGGAGGCGACCGACCCCGAGCACCTCGACCGCGTCTTCAAGGAGACGCGCGAGCGCGGCAACGAGGGACTGATGGTCAAGGACCCGCTCAGTCCGTACACGCCCGGACGCCGCGGCCTCGCCTGGCTCAAGCTGAAACGACCGCTGGCCACCCTCGACGTCGTCGTGACCGCGGTGGAGTGGGGTCACGGCAAGCGGCGGGGCGTGCTGTCGGATTACACGTTCGCCGTCAAGGACACGAAGACGGATCGCCTCGTCAACGTCGGCAAGGCGTACACCGGCCTCACCGACGCGGAGATCGCCACCTTCACGAAGCATTTTCTGGCGATCACTACGCAGGACCAGGGCTACCGTCGGATGGTGAAGCCAGAGGTCGTGCTGGAGGTCGCCTTCGATTCCATCCAGCACTCGGGACGTCACCTGAGCGGTTACGCGTTGCGGTTTCCGCGCATCGTGCGGATTCGCGACGACAAGCCGGTCGAGGAGATCGACACCCTGGAGCGTGTCACCGAGCTCTATGACCGCTACTTCGGCGAGAAGTCGGAGGTGTCGCTGAGCGAGGTCGCCCAAACGTGATCGGCAACTCTTCCCCGCTTGCGGGGAAGTACCCGGCGAAGCCGGGGGATGGGGCTGCCTGTACTCGAGACAGCCCCTCCGGCCCTTCGGGCCACCTCCCGATAAATGGGGACGAGTTGGTGCGGTGAAGCTCACGTTCATGGGCACCGCGGGTGCTCGGTTCATGGTCGCCAGGCAGGTCGCCGCGTCGGGCGGCCTGTACCTGGAGGACGGCCAGACCCGGCTCGCGCTCGACCCCGGCCCTGGAGCGATCGTGCAGTACGCCCAGCGCGGCGTGGACCTGACGACCCTCGACGCGATCGTCCTCAGCCACCGCCACCTCGATCACAGCGGAGACGTGAACGTGATGCTCGAGGGGATGACCGATGGCGGGTTCCAGCACCGAGGCGCGCTGTTCTGCCCGGCGGACGCGCTCGACGACGATCCCGTCATCCTCAAATACGTGCGGCGGTTCCCGAGCGAGATAGTCCGCCTCGCGCCGGAGACTACTTACTCGGTGAACGGTTTGAGCTTCACTACGAGCGGCCGCCACGTCCACCAGTCGGAGACCTTCGGTTTTCGATTCGGCGACGAGAAGCTCGGCTGGATCACCGACACGGGCTACTACGACGGCATCGCCGCGCAGCACAGGGCGGAGGTCATGGTCATCCACACCGTGCTGCGCGACTGCATCCCGACCCTGCCCCACCTGTGCATCGCCGACGCAGAGCGGATCATCCGCGAGGCCAGGCCGAAGATCGCCTTCCTGACGCACTACGGAATGACCGTATGGCGCGCGAATCCCGAAGAGATCGCGGCCGACCTCAGCCGGCGGACGGGAGTCGACGTCCGGGCAGCGAAGGACGGTCTTTCGATCGAGATATGAGCCGGTGGCGGTGGCGAGGTTCGGTCGCCCTGCTCGGCGTTTCTCTCGCGTTCTTCATCCTCCCCCTGCTGCCGGTCTACGACGTCATCAACTCGGATTGGCCGGCATTCGCCACCGGGGCGCGCCTGATCGTCTCCGACCCCGGCCACCTGTACGACCTCGACGTCCAGAAGCACGTTCAGAAGGACGTGACCGGCGGACGCGTACTGGTCACGCTGGGGATCCAGGGCATCCTGCCCTTCCTGGCGCCGGCGTGGGTCGCGCTGCTCGCGGTGCCCTTCGAGGCGCTCGGGAGCGATCTCGGCGGTCGCGTCTGGGTCCTGTTCGGCCTCGCCTGCCTGGCCGCCGGCCTGTACCTGGCGACACGTCCTCGGCCGCCGTCGGTGATCCTGCCCGGCTTCGCGTCCGTGCCGACAGCCCTGATGCTGCTCAACGCGCAGCTGGACGGCATCGTGGCCCTCGGCATCGGCGCCGCGATCTTCCTGTGGTCGCGGCCGTACCTGGCCGGCCTCGCGCTGGGCCTGACCCTCGTCAAACCGCAGCTGGTGCTGCCCCTGGGCGCCGCCATCCTGCTGACGCGACAGTGGAAGGTGCTCGCGGGCTGGGCGGCCGCCGGCGTGGTGCTGCTGGGCATCACGCTGCTCCTGAGCCCACGCTGGGTCTTCGACTGGCTGGGCCAGACCCGCTCCACGATCGCGCCAGGCAGCCGCGAGGTCGACATCGCCCACCTGGCGACGCTGCTACCGGCCCAGCTGCAGACCTACGGAGTGGCGCTGTTGGCGCTGCTCGCCGTTGCCGGGGCGCTGTTCCTCGCCGCCAGGCAGCGGCGGGACTTCAGCGCCGCCGTCGCGGTCCTCGTCATGGCCGGGGTGCTCGCGTCACCGCACGCGCTTCCCGCCGACCTGGTCCTGGTCGCGTTCGCGCTGGCTGTCTGGGGCAAGGCGACGTGGGTCGACTGGCTTGTGTTGAGCTCGGCTGCCCTGGTGGCGGCTGTTGCGCCAGCGCCGGCGCCCGCGGCGATCGGAGTCCTGCTGATCGGCTGGCTTGGCTTCCGGGTCAGCCTCTGGCGGTCGCCAGCACCGGCACCGGCGTCGCCTGGATGATGCCGTCGATCAACCCGTACTCGACGGCCTCCAGCGGGGAGAGAAAGAAGTCGCGATCGGTGTCCCGCTCGACGCGCTCGAGCGGCTGGCCTGTGTGGTTGGCGATGAGCTCGTTGAGCACGCTGCGGATGCGGATGATCTCGCGCGCGTGAATGTCGAGGTCGCTCGCCTGGCCCTGGAGGCCCTTGCCGCCGATGAGTGGCTGGTGCATGTGGATGGTGGAGTTGGGGAGCGAGAAGCGCTTGCCCTTCGCCCCGGCCATCAGCACGACGGTGCCGAAGCTGGCGGCGCGGCCGATGCAGACCGTCGAGATGGGCGCCTGGATGTACTGCATCGTGTCGTAGATGGCGAGCCCGGCGGTGACGGCGCCGCCCGGCGAGTTGACGTAGATCTGGATCTCCTTGTCGGGCGCGTCGGCCGCGAGGTACATCAGCTGCGCGACGACCAGGTTGGCGACGACGTCGTCGATCGGCCGCCCGATGATGATGATCCGGTCTTTCAGCAGGCGCGAGTAGATGTCGAAGGTCCGCTCGCGGTTGCCGCCTTCGTTCTCGACGACGGTGGGGACGTAAGCCAATCTGGATGGGAGCTTACGACGAACGATTCGTGGGGGAGTCAGGCCTCCCCCACGGACCCCCTCCGTTGGATGCGACGTTTGGGCGGCGTCTGGTGCTGGACGTCTGGGGACGGCCGGAATAAATCCGGCCTACATCCACACCTCGTCAATTAGATGGTGTTTTCGCCATCTGACTTCTTCACCGCGCTCCGGAAGGCTTTGAAAAAGTCGCTGCCGGCCTCGCTGCGCGACTTCCACACCGCGCGCCAGGGCCGCCTGATGAAGCTCCACTTCGGCGAGCCGGCCTTCCACTACGAGGCATGGCACCACACCGGGGCGGGTAGGCTCGAGGTCGGCTTGCACTTCGAGGCTGCGGCGTCCGAGAACCAGGCGGCGTTCGATTTCTTCCGCGCCCGGATGGTCGAAGTCAAGGCGGGGCTTCCCCGGGCCGAGCTGGAGCCGTGGGACCGGGGATGGACCAGGCTCTACGAGACGGTGCCGGCGGCCGGCCTCGATGACCAGGTCCTCGACCGTACCGTGGAGTGCATGACCGACTACGTGGTCACGCTCCAGCCCATGCTCGAACAGTTCTTCAGGAGTCGCGATGAGAACAGTTGAGGTGACCGACGACCTTCAGACGTACATGGACGGCCTGCTGCCCAAGCGGGACGCGGTGCTGGCGCGGATGGAAGAAGAGGCGGAGCGCGAGGGCATCCCGATCGTCGAGGAGCACGAGGGCATGCTCCTCTACCTGCTCGTCAAGCTCGCCGGCGCGAAGCGGATCCTGGAGCTGGGGACCGCGACTGGGTACAGCGGCATCTGGCTTCTTCGCGGCACCGACGGCGGAACGCTGACGACCTTCGAGCTCGACCCTAAGCGCGTCGCGCGCGCGCGGGCGAACTTCTCCGACGCCGGCCTCGGCAAGCAGGCGCTGGTGCTCGAGGAGGACGCGGTGGCGGGCGTCGAGAAGCTGGAACAGCGGTTCGACGCGTGCTTCATCGACCTTCTCAACGTGTTTCCGTCCGAGCAGGTCACTCAGCGAGCTGTCGAGCTGTGCCTCGAGCGCCTCGAGCCAGGCGCGCTCCTGATGGCGGACAACGCGCTCCGCCAGGGCGAGGTCGTGAAGCCTTCCGGCCAGCAGGCACGCAACGTCGCGCACTACAACGCATTCGTCGCCGGGTACCCGCGCCTGGAGAGCGTCGTGATCCCGATCCGCGACGGCCTGTCCGTCGCCCGCGTCAGGGGTTAGTCGACGATTGGTACCAATCGCTTGATTTGGGGAGAGTTTTTGCAGGCAATTGGTACCAATGGCTGGAAGGCAAGGGATCAGGCTACCGGTTTTGCTTCGTCTCCTTCGATCCAGTACGTGCCGTCGGCGGCGTGCTCCTTCTTCCAGATCGGCACCGACTCCTTGAGCCGGTCGATCCCCCACTTGCAAGCCGCGATCGCCTCCGCGCGGTGCGGGCACGACACCGACACCACCACCGACGCGTCGCCGACCTGGAGCCGGCCGGTCCGATGGGCCATCGCGACTCGCGCCTCCGGCCACTGCTCCGCGATCTCGTCGCCGATCTTGCGCATCTCCGCGATCGCCATCTCGGCGTAGGCCTCGTAGTCAAGCTCGGTCACCGACTTGCCACGCGAGTTGTCGCGGACGACCCCGGTGAAAGTGCAGATCGCGCCGGCGCCGGCGTGGGCGACGGCGGCTTCGAGACGGCGGGCGTCCAGTGGGTCGGTCGTCAGCTCGAAGACAATCCCGACCTTGTGCGCGCCGCCGCTGACCGGCGGGATGAACGCGACCTCGTCCCCGTTGGCGATCTTGGCATCCCAGCCGGCGAACTCCTGGTTCACGGCCCCGCGGACGCCCTGCTGCTCCGGAAGCGCTGGATGCTTGGTCCGTGCCGCCTCGTACGCGTCCGCCAGCGTGGCGCCGTCCGAAACGTGCATGACCTCGATCTCAGTCCCGGCCAGCTCGCGCAGCCGCGCGAAGTACCGGGCGCGAACCGCGATCGCCACCGCCATCAGGTCAATTTACTCGCGCGATGAACACATGGACTTCCTTGCCGGAGTCGAGCGCGCGCTCGACAGTTGTGCGTGTCCCCCTCGAAGCCCCGTCCCAGAAGGCGACCAGCACGTCGCAGGCGTCCACCAGGCGCTGGTTCCGGGCCGCGGATTTGCTCGGGTCCGCCATCTCGTCGAAGGACGCCGGGATCACCTGGACCGGGATGCCTTTCTCCCGCGCGGCTTTCGTGGCCTCCGCGTCGACCCCGCTCGCGCTCCCGGTGATGATCGACGCCCGCGCAGGCAGGGACCTGATGTACTCGGCAACGCGCGCGGGCTCCGGAAAGTGCCTGGACCCGACAATGCCTACCCGCAAGAAGCCTTAACCCGCGGAGGAAGCGCTCTTGCCGATCATCTGGATGTTCTTTTCGAACATGTCGCGCAGCCTGGTCGCCTGGCGGTCGTAGTCCTCCGGGTCTGGCCAGCTGTCGCGAGTGTCGAGCACCTCGCGCGGCACGCCCGGCACGCGGTTCGGGATCTGGAGGCCGAAGATCGGGTCGACGTGCGTGGACACCCCGCGCAGGTCTCCGGCCAGGACGGCGCGGACGATGGCGCGCGTGTGCGCGATCGACATCCGCTCGCCGACGCCGTAGGGCCCACCTACCCAGCCGGTGTTGAGCATCCACACGTCGACGTGGTGACGCTTCACCCGCTCGACGAGCATGTCCGCGTACCGCTCCGGCGGAAGGACGAGGAACGGCGCCGCAAAGCAGGTGGAAAAGATGGGCTCCGGCTCGGTGACGCCGCGCTCAGTGCCCGCCACCTTCGCCGTGTAACCGCTGAGGAAGTAGTGGCGAATCTGGTCCTCGTCCAGCCGGGACACTGGCGGCAGGACGCCGAAAGCGTCCGCCGACAGGAACATCACGCTGTGCGGGTGGCTGCCCATCCCGGAGAGCACCGCGTTTGGAATCAGGTCGATGGGATACGCGGCGCGTGTGTTCTCTGTCTTCGCGTCGGAGTCGTAGTCCGGGATACGCGTCCGGGGGTCGTAGACGACGTTCTCGAGGATCGTGCCGAAGCTCTCGGTCGCGGTGTAGATCTCGGGCTCGGATTCCTTGTGGACGCGGATCGTCTTCGCGTAGCAGCCGCCTTCGAAGTTGAAGACGCCGCGGTCGCTCCACCCGTGCTCGTCGTCGCCGATGAGGCGGCGCGAAGGGTCGGCCGACAGCGTCGTCTTGCCCGTGCCGCTGAGGCCGAAGAACAGCGCCACATCCGAGCCGTCCGGGTCGGTGTTGGCCGAGCAGTGCATCGGGAAGACGCCTTGCGCGGGCAGCAGGTAATTCAATGCCGTGAAGATCGATTTCTTGATCTCGCCCGCGTAGCCGGTGCCGCCGATGATCACGACCCGGCGGCCGAGGTTGACCAGGATGAACGTCTCGCTGTGCGTGCCGTCGACCTGCGGATCCGCCTGAAACGACGGCAGCGACATGACCGTGAAGTCCGGCTCGAAGTTCAGCAGCTCGTCGGCGCTCGGCCGGATGAACAGGTTTCGCGCGAACAGGCTGTGCCACGCGAGCTCGGTGACTACGCGGACGCGCAGACGGAACCGCGGGTCAGCACACGCGAAGACGTCCTGCGTGTAGACGTCGTGGGTGGTGATGAACTGCTCCATGCGCGCCAGCAGCTGGTCGAACTTCGCCGACGCGATGGGCTGGTTGCCCGGGTGCCACCAGATGGCGTCCTGGCTGGTTGGCTCCTTGACGAAGAACTTGTCCTTCGGCGAGCGGCCGGTGTGCTTGCCGGTCTCGGCGGTCAGCGCCCCCGTCGAGACGATCGCCGCCTCGTCGCGCCGGATCGCCTCTTCGTACAGGGCCGCGGGACTCAGATTGCGCCGTTCGACGGCAACCTCACCCTTGGCGACCACTTTTTGAGGTTAAGCGATGCGCGCCCGGGTGCGCGAGCTGGAGCGCCGGCGCTGCTTCCCGCTGACGTAGTCGACCAGCACGTACTCGCCGAGCCTGTCCGGGGAGACGAAGAACGCCCGGCCCTTGTTGATCCGCGTCATCTGGTTGATGAACTCGGTCAGGTACGGGCCACGCTCCAGCATGAACGTGTTGATGACGATGCGGTCCCGCGTGCACCGCTTGACCTCGCTCAGCGTCTGCTGGATCGTGCGGTAGGTCGGCGGGTAGGCGAACTGCGCCTTGCCGTTGTCCTCGATGTGGGCGGTCGGCTCGCCGTCCGTGATCATGATGATCTGCCGGTTGCCCCGGTGCTTGGCGAGCAGCGAGCGTCCCAGCTGGAAGCCGTGCTGCATGTTCGTGCCGTACACGTAATCGTTGAGCGCCAGCTGCGGAAGCGTTTGCGGTTTCAGCTCGACGGCGTAATTCGAGAAGCCGACCACGTACAGCGAGTCGCGCGGGTACTGCGACCGGATCAGCGAGTCGAGCGCGATCGCCACCTTCTTCGCCGCGAGGAAGCATCCGCGCAGGAACATCGAGCGCGACATGTCGATCATCAGCACCGTCGAGGCCTGCGTCATGTGCTCCGTGCGGTGGACCACGAAATCCTGCGGCGCCATCTTCACGGGCACCTTCGGCCCTTCCCTGACGATCGAGTTGAACAGCGTCTCTTTCATGTCGAGCAGGAACGGATCGCCGTATTCGTAGGTCTTGAGATCGTCGGACGCGTCGGTGCCGATCCCGCCCCGCCACAGCTGGTGCTGACCCATGCGGGTCTTTTTCAGCTGGTCGAAGATGTCGCGCAGCGCCGACTGGCCGATGCGCCGCATGCCGCGCGGGGTCAGCTCGAGGCGCCGGCCCTTGCGCTCGACGTAGCCGGCCTTCTCGAGCACGTCCGTGACCTGCCGCAGCTGGTCGAGAGCCTGCCGCGCCTCCGGGCCCAGCAGCTGCTGGGCCAGCGAGCGATCGACGTCGTCCGGCCGGAAGCTTCCACGCTCGAGCTGCGACTCGAGGCGATCCATCTGCTGCAACCGCTCCATCAGCGACATCGCCTCGCCCATGCTCAGCGGGTCTTCGCCGAAGAACGGGTACCGCTCCGTCAGCTCGGACGGCGGCATCATCGCCTGCATGAAGCCCGACAGCCGGGCGAGCTCCAGGCGGAGCGAGTCGTCCTGGAGCAGCGCGTCCATCATCTGGCGCAGCTCCTCGCGAGCCTCCGGGCTCAGGCTCTGCAGCAGTGACTGCATCTGAGCCATCTGTCGCTGCAGGTGCTCCAGCAGCTCGTCGAGGCTGTTGATGCCCGGCGGGAACATGTCGCCGAAGCGCTGCATGAAGCCGTTGAAGTCAGGCGTCCGGCCCTCCATGCGCTGCTCGAGCATCTTGTTGAGCTCGCGCACCATCTCGCGCACACGCGAGAGGTCCTGACCCTGCATCTGCTCCAGCGAGCCTTTGATGCCCTGGAACATCTGGTCGAGCATCTGCTTCTGCAGCTGCTGCATCAGCTCCTCGAACTTCTGGCGCGCCGCGTCGTCGACGAACTCGTAGTTGCGCAGGCCCTTGACCCGGCCACCCAGGTCGTCAGGCAGGCGGTCGAGCTGGTCGTTGCGCTGGCGCGCGATCCGGTCGAGCAGCTTGCGCGCTTCCGGCGTCGCCTCCTCGAGCTTGCGCTCGATGCCGGCGTGCTCGGTGTCGATGACGTCCTGCACCTTCTGGCGCAGCTCTTCGACCGTCGAGTCGAGGTTGTAGCGGCCTAGCTCCTGCTCACGCGCGTCGCGCAGCTGCTTGAGGAGCTGCTCCAGGCCTGGCATGTTGTTCGAACCCCAGCGCAGAAAGCGCTGCAGCGCGGCGTTGAGGTCGCCGTAGTTCATGAGGTCGTCGGAGAGCGAGTCCAGCACGTCGCCGGCGTCGAGCTCGTCGAGCTTCTGCGTCCCGTCCCAGCGTGAGTAGCGAAACGTCACCCGACCACGCTAGCAGGCCGCCAACCTCCCAAAGCGCGTTCGATCTCGCGGGCCGCTTTGAGGGCGATGCCGTCGCGAAAGTTGCCCGCCACCACCTGCACGCCGATCGGCATGTTCTCGGGCGAGATGCCCGCGCGCACGACCACGCAGGGGCTGCCGGTGAGCGTGTACGGCACCGTGTAGCTGAGTGGGTGGTCGGCGTCGGGCTTGAGGCGGATCAGCGGCGCGATGTCTGGCGCCACCGGGCTGACCACCAGGTCGAAGCGCGACATGAACTTGAGGAAGGCGGTGCGGACGCCGTCCCAGCGCTCGTACATGCGCTCGTACCGGAGGTGCTTGCGGCCCCACAAGGCGAGCGTGACCTGGTACGCGTCGGCCAGCGATGGCGGGCGCTCCTCGGTGACGCTGCAGCCTGCCTGGGCGAGCGCCCTGGCCGCCGCCTTGACGGTGGCCGCGACCGCCGGCGTTGCCTTCGCCATGCCGTCGTCCGCGTACCAGGCGACGCGCATGCCGCCGAGCTTGGGCGACCGCCACGCGCGGACCGGCACGACGCCGGAGTCGATACCGTCAGGTCCGGCCAGCACCCGCAGGGCGATCCGCAGGTCCGAGACGTAGCGGGCCATCGGCCCCACCTGGCTGCGCGGGTCCGTCACGCCGCCGACCAGTCCGTAGCCGCCCGTCACCGGAATCAATCCGGCGGTCGGCTTGAGGGAGGCGATGCCGCAGTAGTGCGCGGGGAGCCGGAGGCTCCCGCCCGAGTCGCTGCCCAGGCCGAGCGGCGATCCACCCGCGGCGATAATCGCCGCCTCGCCGCTGCTCGTGACCCCAGGCGAGCGGTTGATGTCGTACGGGTTCCGCGTGCCGCCGCGAGCAGGGGTCCACCCATCCTCGTCCGAGCCGCCTGGCGGACAGTTCGTCTTGGCGATAAGGATCGCCCCGGCGCGGCGCATGCGCGCGACGACGGTGGCGTCGTGGTCGGGGATGCGGCTGCGCGGCATGCGCAGACCTGCGGTCGTCGGCAGGCCCGCGGTGTTGAAGATGTCTTTGGCGGTGAAAGGCACGCCGTGCAGCGGTCCGAGCACACTCTTCGGCTTGTTGCGGCGGTCGGCGGCACGCGCTTCTTTGACCGCGCTCTCGGCGGTGGCGAAGACGACAGCGTTCAGGCGCGGGTTGACCGTGTGGATGTGGTCCAGGTGCGCCCGCACGACCTCGAGCGAGGAAAGCTCGCGGGCCGCGATCTTGCGCGCCAGCCAGCCGGCCGGGGCGCCGATGACGTCTCTCACGGCCGGGAGCTTAGACGCTTCCCGACGAGATTGAACGCGCTAGACGGTATCTCCGGGTTTGATGTCGAGGACGCGGACTTTGTTGCCCACCAGCTCCTGGAGCTGGCTGGGGTTGCCGGCCAGGATCGGGAACGTCGCGAAGTGCATCGGCACCACTGTCTTGACACCAAGCAGCGAGACCGCCTTGGCCGCCCGCTCCGGACCCATCGTGTAAAACCCGCCGATGGGCAGGAAGGCCACGTCGAACTTGCCGAGCTCCGCGATCAAGGCCATGTCTCCGAAAACGTCGGTGTCACCGGCGAAGTAGACGGTGAAGCCGTTCTCGAACTCGATCACGAGCCCGCAGGCCTGCCCGCCGTAGATCACGGCACCGTCGTCGCTGATGCCGCACGAGTGCTCTGCGTGGACGAGGGTGACCGCGATCCCCTCCGCCTCGATGGTCCCGCCCTGGTTGCCGCCGATGATCTTGTCGGCATCCAGGCCTTTGGAGCCGAGCCAGAGGCTGATCTCGTGGTTGGTCACGATCGTGGGCTTGGTCCGTCGAGCGATCTCGACCGCGTCGTGGATGTGGTCGAAATGACCGTGCGTGATGAGCATGAGGTCGCACTTGTCGACGGACTTCAACGTCTCGGGCGCGGCGGGGTTGTTCATCACCCACGGGTCGATGAGGATCTCTTTGCCCTTCGCGCTCCGTGCCCTCCAGGTCCCGTGACCGATCCAGGTGAAGCTGACATCGGCGTTCAGCGCCATTCCTACCCCCTTGGTGCCTGGCGGAAAAGCCGATTTTCCCACACGGCCAAAACGAAGATTCCGATTCCGGCGACGGTCCACAGGTTCGGGAAGAAGAGGTCGCACGGCTGGCGCAGGAAGCCCAGCAGGCATAGGGCCAGCAGGCCGATCGTCACCCAGCGCCGCCGTTCGACGGCCCGCACCAGCAGCACGAGCGTGACCGGCAGCAGCGGCAGCCACTGGTAAGGCCACACCTCGTTGGGGATCAGCGCGCCAAGGGCGAAGCCGAGAGCCATGCCGTAGGCCGGGTTCCACCCACTCCGCCACGCCGCCCATGCCGCGCCGCCTGCAAATGCGAGCGCGCTCACATAAGAAAGGACGAGGGCCACGGCGGGTAGGTGAACCGGCGAGGTGACGATCTGGTAGCCGGTGCTCGAAGGCACTGCGAACGGCTCGCCGCCGATGGTGCGCATGAAAAGCGTGCGCACCGAGTCGTACGCGCAGTCGGGGTTGTAGGAGCCCAGCGATGGCAGCAGGACGTGCTGGTAGTAGAAGAGGGTCCCGCCCACCCCGAGCGGCGCGAAGGTCACGGCCGTGACGGCGATCACGGTCGCGAACAGGACGGCCGCGTAGAGGATGCGGTGCGCCGGTCGCGGTCCGATGATCATGGCCGCGGGGTAGTACTTCAGCGAAGCCGCGAGCCCGCCGAAGAAGCCGGCGATGGCGGGCCGGCTGCGCTCGAGCCACACCGAGGTCATGGCCAGCGCGAGCAGGATTCCGCCGCGCTGGCCGGCGAGAACGTCCGCGAACAGCGGCGGGAAGTACGCCGCGGCAAGCCAGTAGACCGAGCGGGCCACGCGGTCCCGCGTCGACAAGACGCGAAACAGCAGCCACAGGCCTATCAGCAGGGCCGCGGCATCGATCGCGGTCCAGACCTGAACGCCGAGCTGCTTCGGCAGCAGCGCGACCGGGATCGCCAGCGCCGCCACCGGCGGAGGGCTCACGAACGCGTCGAGGCCGCCCGGTGGCGCGATGATGTGGAGCCGCGACAGGTAAGCCGCGGCCTGGTCGTAGACGTGGGCGGGGTTGGTCAGGTACGCGTGGGCGCCCTCCCACATGCCCTCTGCGTCCAGCCGCCGTGGCGTGACGACGACGAAGAGCAGGCGCTGGAGGGCAAAGATGCCCGCGATCGTCCAGTAGAGGGCGGGCCGGCAAAGGATGTCGGCGGCCGCGCGCCGCAGGCGCTGGATCAATCGGTCGGAGGACGCACGCTTCCGCGAAAGCCGTTGCGGGAGAGCCAGCTCGTGTCCTTCAAGAACTCGATGAACGCCTGCACCGAAGTCGGAAGCTTCCGACGGCGCAGGTGCACGATGTGCCAGTCCCTGCGGATCGGAAAGCCGCGCACGTCGAGCTCGACCAGGCGTTTCGTGGAGAACTCGAGGGCGCATGCGTAGCGGGAGATGACCGCGAGGCCGAGGCCCGACTCGACCGCGTGCTTGATGGCGCCATTGGACCCGAGCTCCATGGCCACAGTTAGCTTGGCGCCGGCCTTGCGCGCCGCCTTCTCGAGCGACAAGCGGCTGCCAGACGCAGCCTCGCGCATGACGAAGGGCTCGCCGGCGAGGTCCTTGAGAGTGAGCCCGCGCTTGCCTGCGAGCCGGTGGCCCGCGGGCGCGATGACCACCAGCTCGTCGCTGAGGAAAGGCACGATCGCCAGCTCGGCGTCTTTCAGCGCCGGACCGACCACGGCGAGGTCGAGCTCGTTGCGCAGCACCTGCTCCTGCACGCGCGCGCGCGTGCCGATCTCGAGCGAGATGACCAGACCCGGATGGAGCTTCTTGAACGCGCCCAGCGCCGCGGGCAGCAGGTAGATTCCCACCGTCGTGCTGGCGCCGACGCGCAGCGTGCCGCGCTTGATGCCGCGCATCTCCTCGATGGCGAGCGTCGCCTCGTCGAGCACGTCGAGCATGCGCCGCGCGTAGCCGTAGAGGATGGTTCCGGCCTCAGTCAGCTGGACGCGCTTGCCGAGACGGTCGATGAGCGGCAGGCCCAGCGTCTCCTCGAGCTCTTTGACCTGGTAGGAGACGGACGGCTGGCTCAGCTCGAGGCGCCGCGCGGCAAGGCTGAAGCTGGTCAGGTCGGCCACGGTTTTGAACGTGCGCAGCTGGCGCAGCGTGACCGCGCGGTCGAGGTCGAGCTGGGGGGTCGGCCGCGGCACGGCGCCTACGATATGCAAATGGCGGCGCGGAAACCGAGATCACTTTCACCGGTTCGGCGCACCACGCCAAGTCTCGAGGGAGTCGAAGCACCCGAGAGGCTGGCGACCACCGCCTCCGAGCAGAAGATCAACCAGTACCGCAAGCGACGCTACCAGGCGCTGCACTCCTCGACCGACGCCGCCAACAAGCGGCGGGCGGCGGGCAAGGCAACCGCGCGCGACCGGATCGAGATGCTGCTCGACGAGGGCTCGTTCGTCGAGCTCGACGTCTTCGCCACCCACCGTGCGCACGGCTTCGGAATGGAGGAGCGTCAGGTCGCCGGCGATGGCGTGGTCGCCGGATTCGGCGAGGTCGACCGTCGCCCGGTCGCCGTGTACGCGTATGACGCGACCGTCTTCGGTGGCTCGCTCGGCGAGGTGACCGCCGAAAAGATCGTCAAGGTTCAGGAGCTGGCGCTCCGCAACCGCGTGCCGATCATCGGCATCAACGACTCGGGCGGCGCGCGCATCCAGGAGGGCGTCGTCGCGCTCGCCGGCTACGCGGACATCTTCTACCGAAACGTGCGCTCGTCCGGTGTGATCCCGCAGGTGAGCATCATCGCCGGGCCGTGCACCGGCGGTGCGGTCTACTCCCCGGCCATCACCGACTTCATCTTCATCGTCGCCGGCCAGGGCTACATGTTCATCACCGGCCCCGAGGTCATCAAGGTCGTGACCGGCGAGGCGGTCTCGTTCGACGAGCTCGGCGGCGGCCAGGTCCACAACGCGACGTCGGGCGTCGCCCACTTCCTGCCTAAGACGGAGGAGGAGTGCGCCGCCGGCGTCCGCCGGCTGCTCTCCTACCTGCCCTCGTCGAACAACGAGCGGCCGCCGTTCGTGCCGACGACCGACGACCTCGAGCGCGCCGACCAGGAGCTGCAGACGATCGTCCCCGAGTCTCCGAACAAGCCCTACGACATGCGCGAGGTCGTCTCGCGAGTGCTCGACGGCCGCGAGTTCTTCGAGGTGCAGCCGTTCTTCGCGCCGAACATCGTCGTGGGACTCGGTCGCCTCGGCGGCCACGTCGTGGGCATCGTCGGCAACCAGCCCAAGGTGCTGGCCGGCGCGATCGACATCAACGCATCGGTGAAGGCCGCACGCTTCATCCGGTTCTGCGACGCGTTCGGCATCCCGATCATCTCGTTCGTCGACGTGCCGGGCTACCTACCCGGGCGCGACCAGGAGCACGGTGGGATCATCCGCCACGGCGCCAAGCTCCTCTACGCGTACGCGGAGGCCACGGTGCCGAAGCTGACTGTGATCACGCGAAAGGATTACGGGGGCGCCTACTGCGTGATGTCGCCCAAGCAGATGGGCGCCGACCTGAACCTTGCGTGGCCGACGGCCGAGATCGCGGTCATGGGCCCGGACGCGGCCGTCAACATCATCTACAAGCGTGACCTGGCGTCGGCGCCGGACCCGGCGGCGCGGCGCAAGGAGCTGGTCGCCGAGTACACCACGCGGTTTGCGAACCCGTACGTGGCGGCCGAGCGGGGCTACGTCGACGACGTCATCGAGCCGAGCCAGACCCGGCGTGAGCTGGTGCGGGGGCTGCAGCTCTGCCTGCGCAAGACCGTCGAGCGGCCGCCGCGCAAGCACGGGAACATCCCGCTCTAGAACCGACCTACCGCAGCAGCGCGGCGTCGAGCATCGTCCCGCGACACGACTTCGATCCGCATCGGCACGGGTACGCGTCAGGGCCGTCGTCGGGGTCGCCTGGGCGCAGGTTGTAGTCGTAGGTCAACTCCTCGCCAGGCTCAATTTGTCGCAGCGCATGCACGAATACCTTGTCCCCATCGAGGGTGGTCTCGCAGTTTGGGTCGCAAGAGTGATTCATGAACCGGATGCTGTTTCCCCTGACTCCGGCATCGATCATCAGGCCGTCATCGATGGCGAACAGGAGCGTGTACGTGGGATCGGGATTCGTGGCGCTTGACGTTTCGCCCTCCAGCGCCGCGTCAATCACCCGGCCGCGATATTCACCGACCAGGTCGCCCGCCATGTATGGCGCGCGTGCGAACAGACCTCGGCCATGGACCCGCGACCGCCGAACGATATACGAGCTCAAGCGGCCCTGACTACTTCCGTCGCCGGCACAGGAACAGGTCTCGAATGTGCTTATGGCTGACCACCGACGCTGTGAACCCGGACTTCCGGAGGAGCCGGAGCCACACCGCGCGCGCAAAGAGGCCGTGGGTCTGGCGTTCATGCACGACCCGGACGACGCCTTGCTCGTCGCGGAGCAGGATTCCGAAGTCAACCAGGATGGCCGTATCGCGCGGGTCGGGGTCTGTCGTCCACTGCACGTATCGGACGCCGCGGTTCTCTTTGTCGTTGCCGCCGTGGTCGGTGCTGGGGACAAACGTCTCGCGCAGCTCGTCCGGTACGAACAGAGCAACCCCTCCGGGCCTGCAGTGAACGAATGCCGTCTCCATGACCGCCTGCAGGTCCGATTCGGTGGTCATGTGGCAGACCGAATCGTGGACAAAGACCGCATCGAAGGTCCTGCCCAACCGCACAGTGCGCATGTCGCCTTGAACGTGCTCGCACTCGGGATTCATCGAGCGATTGACCGCGAGCATCTGCGGTGACATGTCGACGAGTGTCATCTTGAAGTTGGCTTTGAGATGGGAGGCGACGATTCCGCTGCCAGAACCCAGATCGAGCACGGTACGTGGCGGAGGATTGGTCGATTCGCGCAACACGCGACGAAAGAACTTCGCTTCGTCCCGATACTCGGCCGGGCTCGACATGATCGGCCACCAGTCGGCCAACTCGTCGTATAGCTTCATGAACAGTTGATCGATACGGTACCGCCGGGCTGGGAGAGATTGCTCTAGAGCCGGGGCTCTAGATCGGGCCGTCCGCACTCCTGCGCAACGATTCCGCCTTCGCGCAGTACTCGTCCACCGTCACCAGGAACTCAGCATGCGACCAGGTCAGCGGCGAGACCGACAACGGCGCGCCGGTGTGCGGGTCGAGCTGCTCTGACAGCAACCCGCCCGGCAGCTGATGCGCCACCGCCCAATCGATCATCCGCTTCGCCGGCACCAGGTCCGGCAGTGTCTTCGCGGTCGCGATGTACCACTGGGCGAGCCACAGCGTGCACATGAACCACGGGTTGCCCGGCACCAGCCGCGTGTCCGGCTCGACCTTGAAGTAGTAGTCGTCGGTGTAACGCGCGATGCCGCCGCCGCTGCCCTTGTTCGCCAGCTGGTCGGCGATCGCGCGCATCGTGTCCGCGATCCGCGAATCGTCAGGCGGGTACATGCCGAACCGCCACAGGCCGTATATGGCGCTGTCGAGCACGGTGTCCACCGTCACCGACTCGTCGTCCTCGACGGTGATCCGGCGGGGGAACCGGCCGAGCTCGGTGCTGTACAGGTGGGTGTCCGCGGCCTCGCGCATGCGGTCGGTCGCATCCCGGTATCGCGAGTAGGCCTTCTGGTCGGCGAACAGGTCGGCGAAGCTTCGCGCCGCATCGAGGCCGCCCCAGACGGCGCCGACCGTGAACGCGTGCACGCCCCAACGCTCCTCCCACAGGTCCCACGACGGCATCGGCAGCCCGTTGCGCTGGTCCACGTAGCTGACCATCCAGTCCGCCGCCGGGACGATCAGGGTCGAGTAGAGGTCGACGACAAAATCGAGGTTGCGGTGGATCCGGTAGTGCTGGCCCAGCGACCACAGGACCAGGCCCGTCTCGTCCTCCTGGATCGGCAGTGTGCGCGCGCCATGCGAATCGACCCACGGCAGCCAGGAGCTCCCCGGCAGGCCGTAAGGCGTGTACTTGTGGAGGAAGAACCCCTCCTCGACCAGCGACTGCTGGCTGAAGGTGAAGAACTCGCGAGTCACGTCTTCGTGGCCGGCGCGGTCTAGGGCATTGGCGACGATCGCGCCGTCACGCGGCCAGTGGTACGCGTACGTGTCGCGTGCGAACTTGGTGATGTCGAAGTCGGTCGACGCGAGCACCGCGCCGTGGTTGTCCACGTGCGTACGCGCGGTGAGCACGCTGCGGCGGTAGAGCTTCGCGGCGTCTGCGTCCAGCTCCTCCTCGATGCGGAGGTGGTCCTTCTCAGCCCAGACCTTCCAGTACGTCAGCGTCCTGCCTCGATAGGTCTCCGCGCCCCGGTCGACGATCAGGTCCTGGCCGTAGACCGTGACTTCGCTGAATCGCGTCCCCATGCACAGCCAGTGGGTCAGGCCGCGCGGCTCGTCCGGCCGGGCCCCGCCGAGGTCGAAGCAGATCGTGCAGTCGACCGCGCCCTGTTCGATCGGATTCCGGCCCAGCACGCCGTCCTCGGCATCCATCCACGTCCCGGCGAGGCCATTGCCCTTCTTGCCGTTCGCCCAGCTGCTGATCCCGTACTCCGGGCCGCTCTGCCCGCCAAGCAAGAAGTAGCGGTTGGCCTTGTATGCAATCACGCCGCGGTGGCGCGGGTCGAACAGCACCGTGTTGCCGATGTCGGATCCCTCGATGTACCAGTCGTAGTGAAAGAAGACGCGGCAGGTGTTGAACCCGGCGGAACACGCGACCGTCACGTTGCGGATGAACCAGTTCCGCGCCAGGTCGATGAAGTCCTCGAAGGTGACCGTGAGGCCGAGGTCCGGGTGCCTCATGGTGACCTGGCTGACCAGCGAGTCCTCGTGGTAGGCGAAGTCGCGCTGCCATGCGGGGTCCTCGAGCCATGCGAACTTGCCGTCGACGAAGAACCCGGTGCGGCACTCGTTGCCCATGGTCTGGTTGGCGTCGCCTACCCGCGGGAAGTAGATGTCGCGCAACGTGTAGGTCGCGTCGAAGCCGACCAGGGTGTTGCCGTTTCCTAGGACGAGGCTTCGTGGCACGTCAGTAGCGCGCAATCCTACAATTCGGCCCGAGCTGGACCGACCACCTATCCGCATCATCACGTCCCGCAAACGTCGACGCACAGTGGCTGCCCGGCTGCGGTCCGGCGTGCTCGAGCTCCTGGTACCGGCGACGATGCCGCACTCGGAGCGCGAGCACTGGGCCGAGGTCATGACCCGCCGCCTGCAGCGCCGCGCCGAGCGCACGCGGCCCTCTGACGAGCGGCTCGCCGAGCGCGCACGGAGGCTCAATGACCGTCATTTCGATGGCCGGCTGCGTTGGACGTCGATCGGGTTCGCCGACATGGAGCGCTTGTGGGGCAGCTGCACGTTCACGGACGGCGCCATCCGGATCGCCCGCCGCGCCGCCGAGCTGCCGGACTGGGTGCTCGACTACCTGCTCGTGCACGAGCTGGCCCACCTCGTACACAGCGACCATGGCGCGGAGTTCCACGCCCTGGAGAACCGGTACCCGCTGACCGAGCGCGCGAAAGGCTACCTGCTCGCGCTCGACTCTTCCCCGCTTGCGGGAAAGTACCCGGCGAAGCCGGGGGATGGGGCCCCCAGGAACCCGGATAGTCCGGACTATCACGACATTTCCGCGGGCTAGATACCCGGTTAGTCCGGACTATCACGACATTTCCGCGGGCTAGATTTCCCCGGGCGAGACACCCGGTTAGTCCGGACCATCACGACATTTCCGCGGGCTAGATACCCGGTTAGTCCGGACTATCGGGGAAATCCTTACGGGGTCAGGACGATCTTCGTCGCCTCGCGGGCGTCGAACATCCGGTAGGCCTCTTCGGCCTGGTCCAGCTTCATCCGGTGGCTGATGATCATCTCCGGGTGCAGCCGGCCCGCGGCGATGAGGTCCAGCAGCGGCCGCATGTAGGCCTGGACGTTGCACCAGCCCGCGCGGAACGTGAGCGACTTCAGCCACATCCGCATGTACGGAAAGTCGCCCTGCACCGCGCTCGGGACGCCGACCATCGAGATCGTGCCCCCGCCCCGGACGGCGTGAATCGCGGTGTCGACCGCGGAGAGCAAGCCCACGCACTCGATGCTCGAGTCGGCGCCAATGCCTCCGGTCGCAGCCTCGATCGCGCCCACGGGGTGGACCTCCCTGGCGTTGATCGGAATCCCACCGAGCTCCTGCGCGATCTCGAGGCGGGAGTCGACCATGTCGATCACGAATGTGCGCGACGGACCGAAGAGCTGCGCGCACATCGTCGCCATCAGCCCGACAGGCCCGGCGCCGACCACGGCGACCACGTCGCCTGGCTTGATCTCGGCGCGTTCGGCGCCGAAGAAACCGGTCGAGAGGATGTCGCCGACGAAGATCGCCTGCTCATCGGGCATCCCGTCGGGAATGGCCTCCATCGTGTGGTCGGCGTTGGGCACGACCACGTACTCCGCCTGGCCGCCGCCGAGGCCGCCGAAATACTCGCCGTGACCGAACGTGCCCTTGTCGACGCACTGGCTGAACCAGCCCTTGCGGCAGAGCGCGCAGTGCCCGCACGAGGTGAAGAAGCTCGATACGACGCGGTCGCCTGGCTTGAAGCGCTTCACCTCGCCGCCGACCTCCTCGACGACGCCGACGAACTCGTGGCCCAGGACCGCGCCCTGGTTCATCGGCGTGTGGCCGTGGAGGATGTGGAGGTCGGAGCCGCAGACGGCGCCCATGGTCACCCTGACAAGAGCGTCGCCCGAGCCGCCGAGCGAAGGCTTCGGCACGTCCATGACCTTGACGTCGCCCTCGCCCTGATAGGTCAGCGCTCTCATCGCGGTTGCCCGATTCTACGTCTCACCTTTTGCTCCAAACTGGTCATCCATGTATGGATTCCTGAAGGCGCTGCATGTGTTGAGCATGTTTGGGGCCGTGACGCTGCTGATGGCGGACGCGATCTTCCTGTGGCTGGCCGTCTGGCGACGCGACGTCCACGCGCTGGCGGGCCTGCAGCGTCTCGCGCCGAACATCGGCTTGACGCCGATCGGCGGCATCTTCTTCATCGTCGGCATCGTCCTGGGACTGATCCTGGTCGCCACCGGCGGCCTGAACTTCCTCGCCGGGTGGCTGATCGTGGCCTATGTCGCGATCATCGGTCTGATCGTGAACAACGTACTGCCCAACGTCCAGAGACTGCGACCACTCGTGGTCGAGGCGGCTGCGGCGGACGCCGGAAAGGTCCCGGCAGACGACGTGGTGCGATCCATGGACAGGATGCGAACTGGTCTGTCGGTGGCCGTGCTCATCAACACGGTGCTCTTCGTTGGGATCATCGTGGACATGGTCCTCAAACCGTTCTAAGACAGAACGACCAGCTCGCGTCCAGGAGCGAACTCCAACCCGCGAGCGCCGGCAGTCGCTGGACTTCGGCGGCGCTACTTCTGCCAGGCCTCCAGCATCTTCTCGAGCTGCTGCGCGTTCTTGACCGAGTAGTTGGAGTAGTTGTTGTTCATCAGGGCGTGGACACGCCCCGCCGACCGCTCCATCTCCTTGATCCGAGGCACCCACTCGCTCAACTCTTCATCCGTGTAGTCCCAACGAAAACGGACGTTGGGCGGCACACCCCGCAGGTCCCAGGTGTCGTGGTTGCGGCCGTGGAATCGCACCACGGCGAGCTTCGAGGACGTGACTTCGTGGACCGGCGGCATGCTCGTCGCGTGCCCGGGCGGCACGTCCACCGCGACGTAGGGGATGTCGCGGCTGCGCAGGAACGTCAGCGTGCCGTCGCGGTGGCGCGCATCCAGCCATTCCGGCTTGCGGAGCTCGACAGCGACCTGGAAGCCGTACATCCGCTCCTGGACCTGCTCGACGTACGCCAGCGACCGCGACGAGGGCAGGAACCACGGCGGGAACTGGAAGAAGACCGCGCCCAGCTTGCCCGCGGCCCGAAGCGGCTCGAGGGCGGCGCGGAACCGGTCCCACGTCTCGTCGAGCAGCTCGTCCGGCATCTGCTCGACGTAGACCGTCTTCTTCTCGCGGAGGTTGGCGGGCAGGTCGTCCCGGATGTCCGGCGGCAGGGAGATCGGCCGCGTCGGGTGATTGGTGAACAGCGAGAACGACTTGACGTCGAAGACGAAGCCGGGTGGCGTCTGCGCGGCCCACAGCTCGGCGCTCTCAGGCTTCGGGACCCCGTAGTAGCTGGAGTCCACCTCCACCAACGGGAACTGCTCGGCGTAGAAGCGCAGGCGATCGCCTGAAGTCTTCACCGAAAGCGGGTAGAACAGCTTGGAGTCGATCAGGGACTTGTCGACCCACCCGGCGATGCCGCAAAGCACGCTCACGAGCTTTATGATCGCGGCGCCCTTGGGCCGTTACATCCGCTACTGGTACACCTACCGGGTCGCCGTCGCGGTCTTGATCGCGCTCGTCCTCTCCGGCTCGATGTTCTGGCTCTACACCCAGCAGCTGACCTGCGACGCCCACGCCGAAGGCTGCGTGGTCAACATCTCGGTCCACCCCGAGGACCGCTTCGCCGCCCAGTACGACCCCGGCAAGCCATACGACGGCGTCGTCATCGTCGGCATCGACAACAAGAGCATGCTCAAGCCGGAGCTCGGCTCCTACCCGATCGACCGCAAGAACTACGCCACGGCGCTGAAGAACCTGGAGGCCGCCGGCGCGACGGTCGTCGCCTTCGACATCAGCTTTCCCGACCGAAGCACCTCGGATGGCGACAAGCAGTTTCACGACGCGCTCGTCGGAAGCCACATCCCGGTCGTCCTCGCCTACGGCGCCGGCAAGCTCGACCCTGGCACCGGCAAGTGGGTCCAGGACGGCGTGGACCAGATCCCGATCAAAGACTTCCGCTGCGTCGACACCAGCGGCGACCGGCGCAGCGCCTGCAGCCAGCCCCTCCCCAACGTGATCCTGGCGTCGCCCGACCTGGTGCTGGACCAGGACGGCGTGGTGCGGCACCTTCCGCTCCAGGTGCAGACCGTGTGCGCGCAGGCGTCGACCTGCAGCACCCCACTGATCGACACGTTCGGTTTTGCGGCTTACCGCGCCGGCCAGCTCGGTCTCGACTTCAAGACCGGCCCCGACCTTCAGATCGCCAACGGCCAGGCCAGCTTCGGGGCTGCCTGGAGCACCCCGGTCTCGTCGTCCGGCTCGATCCTGATCAACTTCTCCGGGCCTCCTGGCAACTTCCAGGAATTCCACCACTACGTCAGCTTCGGCGACGTCGTCGACGGCTCGTTCTCCGCCGACGCGGTCAAGGACAAGATCGTCCTGGTTGGCGCTTATGCCCTGACCGGCGTCAACGACGAGCAGCTGGTGGCCACCAGCTTTGGCAGCAACCAGACGCTGCCGATGGCCGGCGTCGAGATCCACGCCAACGTCGTCCAGATGCTGCTCAATGCGGTCTCGACCCCCATCGCGCCGTCTCGCTTCCTGACCGCGGAGCCGCCATGGGTGCTGCTCGTGATGCTGCTCTTGCTCTGCCTGGCGACCGCGGTGGGGGTGGCGCGGGTCACCGTCCTGTGGGGCCTCGCCGGCACCGTGGTCGCGCTGGTTCTGTTCACGTTCGGCATGTCGGCGCTGGCCGCGTTCCAGAACTGGGTGCCTGACCTGTTCCATGCCTGGCTTGCCATCGGCCTCACATATTCGGGCGTGACCGCCTATCGCTTCCTGTACGAGGACCGCGAGAAGCGCAAGGTGACCAACCTCTTCGGCCACTACCTGAAGCCGGAGATCGTGGCCCAGCTCGCCAAGACGCGAGGTGGCGTCGACGATATCCTCCGCGGCGGCGAGCGGCGCGACATCACGCTGTTCTTCGTCGACATCCGCGGCTTCACCTCGATGTCGGAATCGATGGCCGCGAGCGACGTGACCGAGGTCGTGCAGATGTACCTCGACCACCTGAGCGGCCTCATCTTCACGTGGGACGGCACCGTCGACAAGTACGTCGGCGACGAGATCATGGCGTTCTGGAACGCGCCACGAGACCAGCCCGACCACGCCCTGCTGGCCATCCGCTGCGCTTACGACTGCATCAACCGGGCCCACGAGCTGCAGGAGCAGCTGCTGGCCAAGGGCCTGCCGCCGATCCGCTACGGAATCGGCATCAACACCGGCCCGGCCGTGGTCGGCAACATGGGCTCGCGGAGCCGCCTCCAGTACACAGCGCTCGGCGACACGGTCAACACGGCAGCGCGGTTCTGCGCGCACGCACCGGCTTTCCAGGTGCTGATCGGCCAGGCCACATACGACGCGTGCCGAGACTACATCGCGGTCGACCTCGTCCCCGGCGTCCAGCTCAAGGGCAAGTCGGCGGAGACGTTCCGGATCTACGACGTCACCGCCATCCGGCAGGCGCCCGACGCGCCGTGGGTCCAGTTCCCAACCCAGATGGCGACGCAGTCGCACCACACGTACACGGCCCAGTACACGCAGCAGTCGGTGATCGCGGCGGGCCAGACGGGGTCGAGCGACATCCTGGTGGGGACGGAGGCAGAGGAGGCGCTGGCGCGCCAGGGGCAGTCGCCGAACTGAACCCCTAGCGGATCAGGCTGGAGACCAGGACTCCCGCGGCGACGGTCAGCATCGCCAGCATCCCGAGCACGCTGAGGCAGCTCATCGACTTCTTGGCGACCGTCTTCACCGGCGGCGTCGGGTTGTAGACGACATGCGGCTGCGGGATGGCCGCTTGCGGCTGCGCGATGGCGACGCCGATGGGCGTCGAGGGGATGGGATACGCCGGCGTGGCCCGCGGCACCATCTTCGAGAGATCCGCACCCGGCTCGAGGCTGCGCGGCCAGCCCGGGCACATCACGTCCGCCACCCGCGACATCGCGTCGTCGAACTCGATGCCTGACTGGTAGCGGTCCTCGGGTCGCTTGGAGATCGACTTCAGGATCACAGCCTCGAGGTCTGGATTGAGGCCGGGCTTGAACACCGACGGCGGCTTTGGTGGCGCCTGCACGTGCTTGGCCATGAGCGTGAAGGGGCCGTCGGCGTCGGTCGCGGTGAACGGCGGCTGGCCGACCACGAGCTCGTAGAACATGATCCCGGCCGAGTACAGGTCGCTGCGGCCGTCGACCTTGCTCGAGGCGACCTGCTCCGGCGACATGTACTGGGGGGTGCCCACGGTCGTCCCAGTCTTCGTCGCCGTGCCGCCCACGCCGGTGTCGTCGAGGAGTCGCGCGATGCCAAAGTCGGCGACCTTGACCCCGCCCTCGTCGGAGATGAGCACGTTCTCCGGCTTCATGTCGCGGTGAACGATGGAGTGCCGGTGCGCGTAGTCGAGGGCTTGAAGCACGCCGTGCATCACCGCGAAAACCTGCGGTGGGGGGATTGCCGCCTCGTTCAGCCAGTCACGCAGCGAGCGCCCGCGGACGAACTCCAGGACCAGGTAGTTGACGTTGCCCTGGAGCTCCATGTCGTGGACCTGGACGAGGTTCGGGTGGCTCGTCCGGGCCATGACCTGGGCCTCCTGGAGGAATCGCCTGAGGGCAACGGGGTCGGCCGACTGGATCAGCTCCTTGATCGCCACCTCGCGGCCAAGGCCGGGCTGCTCCGCCAGGTAGACGGCGCCCATGCCGCCCCGACCCAGCTCGCCCTTGACGCGGTATTTGCCGATGTACCTCTCGCCGGCCACCTGGGGCGGGGTGGTGATCGAGGCCACCGAGGGCGGCGGCGTGGTCGGCGGTGGGACGGGGATGAGCCGCATGGTCGCCGCGTAGTCGCCGCCGAATGTCTCGGGGGCGCTCGGCGGCCCGGCGGGGCGGTCCTCAGGCTCTTCGCGTGGGCCGTGCGAAGGAGCCCAGTGGGGAACCTGTGGCGGGGGCGGTTTCTGCGGCGGCTGACCCGAGTCGGACATGTCTGGCGAGACTAGCAGAGCACATTGGAACTCAGTACGCGGCTGACGAACTCTGTTGGCCTATGGCGTTTTGAGGGCATTCGGCCGATAATCTGCCCGCACCAATCAGCCAACAGGGAGGAAATTGATCGATGTCTCAGATGCCACCACCGCCACCCAGCCAACCGGCACCCATGGGTGGCACGCCGTCGACGAGCGGCGTAGGCAGCAACAAGAAGACTTACACGATCCTTGCCTACCTCGTGGGCTGGATTACCGGCCTGATTTTCCTGTTCGTCGGCAAGGACGACCCCGACGTCAAGTGGAACGCGGCGAACTCGCTCGTCTTCTTCGGCGGCCTGTCGATCATCAGCTTCGTCATCGGCTTGATCCCGGTCATCGGCCTCCTGTCCTTCGCCATCTTCATCTTCGGCTTCGTCTACTGGGTGATCTTCCTCGTCAAGGCCCTGCAAGGTAACGGTGAGAGGATCTCGGCGCCCGGACTGGGCGGCTTCCTGAACCAGTACGTCGACCAGGTCGCGAACAGCGTCAAGTAACCGACTTTTCCCAAGAGGCCCTGCCTGCCGGCGGGGCCTCTTTCTTTTTGTCTAGGCCTCGGCTTCCAGCAGGCCGAGAGCCCGCTCAATGCCCGCCGTGAGGTGGTCGCGCTCCTCGCGCAGGTTGGTGGCGTCGGCGCGGGCCGAGGCGAGCTGGTAGCGAAGCCGCTCGACCTCGTCCTTCAGCTCCTGGACCTCACGCGCGGCGCGCGGGTCTGAGCCGCCCCCGCTTGCCTGCGCGTCCGCGAGCTCGATCTTCAATCTTTCGACGGCGACTTTCAGCTCGCGGCGTTCGGTGAGAAGCTGCTGGACGAGCGAGTCAGACGGCCTGGTCGGCTCTTTCGACATAGCGGCAAAGTCCGGGCTGAAACTCGCGCAGGCGAAGGTGCTCCATCTCGCCGCGCAGGAATCGCGCTTTGATCTCCAGGCCGCGAATCCCTCTGGCGGTCTCGTAGGGAAAGCGGTACAGCTTGCCGTGGTCGACCAGCAGGCAGACCGCCAGCTTCTCGCCATCCTTCTCGAGCACGTGCTTGTAGCAGGGCACGGTACGGCGGGCGATCTCGATCTTGGTGAAGCCGCCGACCCGGCCTTTGAGGACGTCGATGGGGCCGCGCATTCCTCGATGAATGCTAATTGAGCAGGGTCAGCTGCTCCGGCTCGGGGGGAGGTTTCAGGATCACGCGCCGACGATCCGCGACCCTGTGCTCCGAGCGCAGCCGAGCCACCTCGTCCATCGTCTTCTCGCCGAAGGACTGCGGGAGGTAGGCGCGGTCGCGGTAGGCCTGCTCGTAGCGAGGCAGCAGCTCCGGCCAATGGCGCTCGAGCACGGAGAGGAAATGCTCGCGGGTCCCGTCCTTGAGATGGAGCATCCCCGCCCACAGTCCGGTCGCCCCCGCGGCGCGCGCAGCCTTCACGACCGCCTCCAGCAGATCGGGCCGGTCGGAAAGCCCCGGCAGGATGGGCGCCATGCCGACGCCGACGTCGATGCCCGCGGTGACGAGCTTCTCGATCGCCCGCAGGCGCTGGCGCGGATGCGCGGTGCCGGGCTCTGTCCTGCGCCAGATGTCCTCGTCGAGCGTCGGGATGCTGAAAGTGATGTGCACGTCGGCGCGGCGCGCCAGCTCGCTCAGGACGTCGATGTCGCGGACGACCATCGGTCCGCGGGTGATCATCGACGTCGGGTTCGAGAAGTCGAGCAAAGCCTGCAGGCACTGGCGCGTCAGCTTGTAGCGCCCCTCGGCGGGCTGGTAAGGGTCGGTGGCCGCGCCGATGACCACGGTCTCCTTCCGCCACGAGCGGCGCGAGAGCTCGCCGCGGAGCACCGCGGCGACGTTGACCTTGATGCGGACGGTCCGTCCGTACCGATCGTCTGAGGGCCGGTCGGCGCGCCGCTCGAAGGCGCGCACGTAGCAGAAGGCGCAGCGGTGCTCGCAGCCCGTGTACGGGTTGAGCGACCAGGCAAAGCCCATGTTCTTGACGGGGTTGAGCGCCGACTTGCACTCGACCTCCAGGTAATCGACGTCGACCAGCCGTGGCTCGACTGCAGCCATGACCCAAGGATAGAACAAAAGTTCGTGCCGCAAAACCCCCGATAGTCCGGACTAACAGCCCTTTCCGGCAGCCCAAATGCTCGGATAGTCCGGACTATCCGGCTTCGAGGGGGCGCGCCTAGGTGCGAACCACCTTGATGTCCGAGTTCGGCGCCTCGCCGATCGGCTTCCCTTTGCGCAGGCGACGCCCAGGCCGCAGCAGCGACGAGGGGCAGAAGCCGTTCAGAGCGCATTCCTCGCAGCGCGGGCGCCGCGCGTCGCAGACCCGCCGTCCGTGCAGGATGAGGCGCAGAGAGAGCGCCGTCCACTCCTCCTTCGGAACCATCGAGGTGACCTGGTACTCGATCTTCACCGGGTCGCGCGTGGCGACCAGGCCAAGACGGTTGGTGAGCCGCGTGACGTGCGTGTCCACGGCGAAGCCAGGCTCGTCGAAGCCGGCGCCCAGGATCACGTTCGCGGTCTTCCGGCCGATGCCGGGGATCTTGATCATGTCCTCCATGGTGGTGGGCACCTCACCGCCGAACAGCTCGACGAGGGCGCGGCTCGCGGCGATGATGCGCATCGTCTTCAGCCGGAAGAACCCGGTCGGCTTGATGAGCTTCTCGACCTCCGCGGGATCCGCGGCCGCGAGGTCATGCGGGGTCGGATGGCGTCGAAACAGCTCCGGGGTGACCAGGTTGACGGAGCGGTCCGTCGTCTGTGCGGACAGGATGGTCGCGATCAGGAGCTGAAAGGGGCTCTCGTGCGTGAGCTCGGTCGCAGCGGAGTAAAGGTCGCGCAGCCTTTCCACTGTCAAGAGCGCCCGTTTGCGCGCGCCACGCGGCGGCTTCGGCACGTTCCAGTTGCGCGGCTTAGGAGCCAAGCAGCCTGCGCGTCACCTTCGAAATCTCGTTCCCGTCGGCGCGGCCGGCCAGGCGAGCCGTCGCCGCCTTCATCACCAGCCCGAATCCCCTGGGGCCTTCGGGCTTGACCTCCTTGATGACCTTGCGGACCTCGGCTTCGATCTCCGACTCGCTCAACGACGCTGGCAGGAAGCCGCGCAGCACCTGCATCTCGGCCTCTTCACGACGCGCGGAGTCCTCACGTCCCGCCTTGCGATAGACGTCGATCGCCTCCTCGCGGCGCTTGACCTCCTTGCGCGCCACGCGCACCACGAGGTCGTCGTCGATGCGGCCCGCCGCGTTCGCCTCTTTGCTGGCCTTCACGAGCTCGCTTTTCAGCAGCGAGAGCGTGCCCAGCGCAACGTTGTCGCGTTTGACGCGAGCATCGACCATATCCGTCTGAATCCGGTCGTAAAGGGCCACTGTTTGCGATTGTCTCAGACCGACCATTCCCGGATAATCGGCGCCTATGGCTTACCTGATCGCGGGACCGCTGGTCGCCCTGGTGGGTATCGTGGCGGTCTTTTTCGTCCTGCGCAGGAAGTCCGTCGAGAAGCGGTCGATGTACTCGGCGCGGCGCACCCAGATCGAGCACAAGGTCCGCGCCGCGCGCCAGCGGACGCTTGCCGGCCGCGGCCGGACCGAGCGCCCCTCGGCGCAGCCCATGGAGGCGACGTCGCCTTTCGCCTCGACGCAGGTCCAGCCCACGGTGACCTACGAGACGCCCGCTTACCAGGCGCCGCCGGTAGCGCCGCCCCCTCCGGCGCCCAACCAGTGGGGGCAGCCAGATCCCTCAGCCCCTGCGCCGTGGGACACGACCAGCGCCCCGCCGCAGGTCGACTACCCGGCCGCGCCGACCGAGCCAGCGTGGACGCCGCCGGCGTACGAGCCGTCCGCGCCGCAGCCCTTCCAACCGGCCCCGGAGCCGACCCCGATGGCGCCCAGCGAGCCGGCCTGGACCCCAGCCCCGGGCCCGGCGGCCGAACCCGTCGCTCCGCTTGGACCGGCGGCTTCCACGGCCTCCTCGACCGCTGCGGGCGGATGGTCGGTGGTGAGCCCCGAGAAGGAAGCGGCCGTCGAAGAGCAGCCTGCAAAGCGGAAGCAAAAGGGCGGCGACGCCGGTGCCTGGGAGCTCGCCTCCGGCGACGCCCCCGGCATGGAGGCCGAAGAGCCTGAAGCCAAACGCCCAAGCGGCAGCCTGATGGCGATCGCCCAGTACGCGATCCTGGTCGTCGGGCTCGTCATGGTCCTGATCGGCGTCCTTGTCATGGTTGCCAACTCAAAGGTCACCTAGGACCGCATTCGCCAGCGTCCGCCCACCGTCGCGCATGACGGTGTCGCACAGGACCACGCGATAGTCCAGCGCTTCGATCTCTCTTTTCAGGTCGCGATCGCGCTCGTCGAGCACGAACGTGGCCGCAACCGCGCGGTAATGCAGCGCGATACCTACGGGGTTCGGATTCAAGCCAAGCGCGCGCATCATCTCGACGGTCGGCCCCTTCAACGCCATGCCGCCGACGATCGGCGTCACGGCAACCGTCTTCGAGCGGGGGATCGCGTCTCGTGTCAGCTCGAGGATCGGGTCGATCGAGATCAGCGGGTTGGACGGCCCGATGATCACGAGGTCGGCGGCGCCGAGCGCATCCACGACCTCGCGAGTCGCATGGGCCGGCTCGGGCGTGGCGAACTTTATGCCGCGCAAGGCGGGCTGCAGGCGCTCGCGCACGAAATACTCCTGAAAGGAAAACTCACCCGCCTCGGTCTTGAACCGGGTGCGCACGACGTCGTCACTCATCGGGATGACAGACGCCGTCACGCCGAAGCGGCGGCAGAGATCCAACGAAGCCTGGGTCAGGGTGCGGCCTCGGCGCAGCATCTCCGTGCGCACCAGGTGCGTGGCGAAGTCGTGGTCGCCTAGCCGAAACCAGGTGTCCTCGCCCGCCTGCGCCAGAGCGTCGAGCACATGAAACGTATCGCCCTTGACGCCGAACCCCGCCTGGTCGTTGAACATGCCCGCGAACCGGTAGATCACCGCGTCGACGTCGGGGCAAACGCGCAGGCCCCAGAAGTCGTCGTCGTCAGCCGTGTTGGCGATCACGGTCAGCTCGTGCTCCGGAGCGACGGCCTGGATCCCCGCCGCGAGCACCGCGCCGCCCGTACCGCCGGCGAGGACGACGAGCTTCAGCGGAACAGGTCCTCGGCCTCGGGCCGGATGAGGTCGCGGCCGGTGCCGCTCCCTTCGAGCTTGAGCCCGCGCGCGATCACCACCGGTGTCCGCTCGGTCTTGCCCATGACCAGGCCCGCGCCAGACGCGATGTCGTCGGCGACGGCGAGCACCGTCGCATGAAGCTCCTGGCCGGTGTCGTCAGGCGTGCCGCGCAGGTCGACGAGCGCGGGTAGGCCCACGACGCCCAGCGCCACGTTGACGATGCCCAGGCGCCACGGCCGGCCGAAGGTGTCCGAGATCACCACGCCGACCTCGATTCCGGTCAGCTCGCGCAGGCGGCTGCGCAGGCGCTGCGCGCTGGCATCGGGATCGAGCGGCAGCAACGTCAGCACGCCCTCGCCGACGTTCGAATGGTCGACCCCGGCGTTCGCGCACACGTACCCATGGGCCGTCTCGGTGATCAGGACACGCTCCGAGCGCAGCACGCGCACGCTCTCGTCGAGCACCACCTGGACCATGCGTGGGTCGGGCCTGGCGATGAGGTTGGGCGCGATCCGCTGCGCCTCCTCGCCCGCGGTCACGTCCGCGAGGCGGACCACTCGGCCTTCTGACTTGGAGACAACCTTCTGCGCCACCACGACGATGTCTCCGGCTCGGAGCTCGGCATGGGCCGTGATCAGCGCGCCGAGGTCGTCACCGCTCTGCACCTCGGGCAGGCCCTCGACGCCGATGAGTTCGACGTGCTTCACACGGCGCGGCTGAGGCGCTCGAGGTCGGACGGTTCGTCGAGGTCTAGCGCGATCGCTTGCGAGTTGTGGACCACGAACTCGACGCCGCGAGACTCCGCGTCCGCGCGGAACTTCGTCAGCGAGTCCTCGCCGAAGTGCAGGCCGGCCACGTCGGGAGGGTTCATGTAGAGGGCGTTCGTGCCACCGCGGCCGATGGCCGGTACCGCCACGACGGCAGGCGGCGCCAGGCGGGAGCCGGCGCGAATGACGTCGGCGACGGCCTGACTGGTCACGAGCGGAAGGTCGCTCGACAGCAGCAAGACCGCGCCTGCGCCCTTCTCCAACGCGCGGTTGATGCCGCGCCTCGCGGCGATGTTCTGTCCTTCTTCACGCGGTTCCAGCAGAACGTCGGCGCCCCACGACTGCGCGAGCTCGGCGACCTCGTCCGAGCCGGCGACCACAAGGACACGGTCACCGGCGGCGGCCGCCACGACCGCGAGCCGGGCGTTCTTGCGGGAAAGCGCGCGGCGCGACCTGGCGCCCATCGCGGGCCGCAGCCGCTCCTTGGCGGAGTCGAAGTCCTTGACCAGCACCACGACCCAGGTCTTCATCTTCATGCCCAGCGCTCCCGTATCCGGGGCAGGATCTGGGCCCCATAAAGCTCCAGGAACCGAGCCTGGCCGTTACCCGGCGCGTGGAAGACGAGGTGGTTGAAGCCGAGGTCGAGGTAAGGCCGCAGCTGCTCGAGGTGTTCGTCGGCGTCACTGCAAACCAGCCAGCGGCTATGGGCGACGTCTTCGACTGTCGTGGCGAGTCGCTCCATCTCCCTGGGATCGTCGATCCCGGCCTTCTGCTCCGCCGGCAGCGCCAGCGCGGCCCAGATCTTCGTGTCCTCCTGCGCGCGCCGGCGGTCGGTGTCGAACGACACCTTGACCTCGATCATCTTGTCGAGCGACGCGGCGTCGCGTCCGGATTCCCTGGCTCCATCGCTGAACGACGGGAGCAACTTGTCCGTGTACAGCTCCATTCCTTTTCCGGACGTGCAGATCAGACCGTCGGCGGCGCGGCCGGCGTACTTGGCGACCTGCGGCCCGCCGGCGCTGACGTAGATCGGGATCGGCTCGTCCGGCCGGTCGTAGATGGTCGCGTTGCGCGTGCGGTAGTACTCGCCCTCGAAGGTCACCAACTGCTCCGACCACAGCTGGCGGATCAGGCGCACCGCCTCGCGCAGGCGGGCGAAACGCTCCTTGTTGTCAGGCCACTCGATGCCGAGCGCGCCCTCGTTCAGGTGCTCGCCGGTGCCGACGCCGAGGATCATCCGGCCAGGGTGCAGCACGCCCAGGGTGCCGAACGCCTGGGCGACGATCGCCGGGTGGTAGCGGAACGTCGGCGTGTTCACAGAGGTGCCTAGTGCGATCCGCGTCGTCCGCTCGCCGACGGCCCCCAGCCAGGAGAAGGCGAACGGGGCGTGTCCGTCGGAGTGGCGCCACGGCTGAAAGTGGTCGCTGACGAAGACCGAGTCGAAGCCGTTGGCCTCGGCGGCGACCGCAAAGTCGAGGAGCTCGCGCGGGCCGAACTGCTCGGCGGACGCCTTGTAGCCGAGCCGCAGGGCCGGCCTCGTCATGACCTGCGCGAGTAGCGCTTCCAGCTGAACGCGAGGCCGCTGATGGCGGCCGCAACGACGACGACGAGAAGGGCGATGAGGCTCTTGCCGTCAAAGCTCGCGATCCCCGCGGCGGTCATCAGCACCAGCGTGCCGAGCGCGATCAGCATCATGAGGACGAGCACGATCGCTCGGTGCAGCTTCAAGACTGGGTTAGCTTACCGGCCGTGGGTAAAGCGGAGGTTTTGCGGCTGGCCTCGGTGACCTCGACGCAGGACGTGGCGCGCGGGCTGCCGATCGGGTCGATCGTGGTTGCCGATCACCAGACGGTCGGCCGCGGGCGGATGCAGCGCCGCTGGGAGGCACCGCCGGGCACCGCGCTGCTCGTGTCGTTCGTGCTCGAGCGCAATCCCCTGCTGAGCCTGGCCGCCGGTGTGGCAGCGGCCGAGGCGTGCGGCCCCGATGTCCGCCTCAAGTGGCCGAACGACCTTCTGCTCGACGGCGCCAAGCTGGGCGGCATCCTCGTCGAGGCGACGCCGGACAAGGCCGTGTGCGGGATCGGCATCAACCTCACCTCGGCACCACCCGGCGCGGCGATGCTCGGCCAGCCTCGCGATGAGCTCCTAGAACGGCTGACCGCCGCCATCGGCAGCTGGACCACAGCGCCGGCGGATCAGGTGCTGGCTCGCTGGCGACAGCTCTCGGCGACACTCGGCCGGCGGGTGCGCATCGACTCCACAGAAGGCGTGGCCGAAGACATCGGGCCGCGTGGCGAATTGATCGTCGACGGTAGGCCGTTCGTCGCCGGCAGCGTCACGCACCTATGAGCGAGACGATCTCGGGCAACACCTCGCCGGAGCGGCCATGGATCACCACCTCCGCCAGCCTGTCGAACGGCGTCGGCTCCGCGTTGACGACGATCATGCGCGCGCCCGAACGCACCGCCGCCAGGGGCAGGTCCGCCGCCGGGTAGACGACCAGCGAAGTCCCGACGACGAGGATCACGTCGGCCTGCTCGGCGAGCGCAAAGGCCTCTTGAGTGGCCGCGACAGGCATTGGCTCGCCGAACAGGACGACCGTCGGCTTCAAGAGCCTGCCGCCGCAGCCGCGACACAGTGGGGGCATCTCGACGTGGAGCCTGGCCTGGACCTCAGAGCGCGGTTCGCGCCGCCCGCAATGCAGGCACTCGACGGTCCGGCCTGAGCCGTGCAGCTCGATGACGCGCTTGCTCCCCGCGGCCTGGTGCAGCCCGTCGGTGTTCTGCGTGATGACGGCGACGAGCCGGCCCGCGCCCTCCATCGCCGCCAGTGCCGCGTGGCCGGGGTTGGGCCTGGCGGCGAGCGCGATGTTGCCGCGGTCTCTGGCCGCCGTCCAGTAGGTGGCCGGATCCTCGAGGAAGGCGTCGATCGACGAAACCTTGACGGGGTCGAACTTCCTCCACAGCCCGTCCTGGCCGCGAAACGTGGGGATGCCGCTCTCAGCCGAG
>Ga0207684_10000181_pt1 | contig 101122 bp, 113 predicted proteins | sample KBSK5501metaG_FD_184342 | JGI IMG/M metagenome (GOLD analysis project Ga0207684, IMG submission 184342) | Corn, switchgrass and miscanthus rhizosphere microbial communities from Kellogg Biological Station, Michigan, USA - KBS K5-50-1 metaG... | ecosystem: Host-associated > Plants > Roots >...
CTGTTGGCCGACATGGGCAAGTTCAACGAGGAACTGGTGAAGGCAGGCGTCATGTTGGCGGGCGAGGGCCTTCACCCGAGCAACAAGGGCAAGCGCGTGCATTTCAGCGGCGGAAAGAAATCCATCGGCTGTCCCGAAGCCATCCAGCTCCCAATGGTCGCGCCCACCAAGCCCAAAAGCAATGCGGTGAGGCTTCCAAGCGCGCTATTCCTCGCGATTCCATGTCCATGGTTACCTCTCCTCCTGGTTTCACGTTTACGGCAATCTTTTGAGTGTAAACACTTCTATGCGCAGAACCACTGGATAAATGCAGGCTATTGCGAAGGAAAATGTCCAGCTTGATAGTTCGCGGGGAATCTTAAAGACAGGCGGGGGCTCAGGAAAAAGGACCTTGCTCTAGCTTTTACTGGATCAAGAATTTCTAGTTCCCATTAAAAGCAGCACAATGCCTCCGATGAGCGCCGCTCCGCCGACAAGCGGCGGAAGCGGAATGGTCTTCTCTTTCTCGACCGTGGCTTTGAGTGGACCGATATCCAGAACCTTTTCTTGGGTGGTATAGGTGATCCCTTGGTATGCAAATGCCACCACGCCCAGAATGATGAGCGCGATGCCGAGCAGCCTGGTATTCATAATTATCCTCCTTTGTATTGGGCAAGAATGATAGAGAGAGACCTTTCTGCCAACCCATCCTTAGGTGGTCGCTCCTTCCTCCTTAGGGGTTATGACATTTCCAGTCCTTAGGTAGACAATCTAAATGGAAATGTACGGGAGGGGATAATGAAAACTTCAACCGGCGTCGTGCTATTGCTGTGCGGTGCTGTTCTTGCGGGCTGCGAATCCTATTCGGATTATCCCCCCAAGCTGGAATCCGCAGGGACGCCGGCATACGGACGCGTTCCGTCTCCAGGGGAAATCGAAATCTGCAATACGTACGCGCAGGACCAGACTAAAAATGGACCTTCCGAGGCGTTGAAGGATGTGTCAGTCGGTGTCGGGAGCGCTCCGATCGGTGCTGCTGGAGATGCCATAGGGCCGGGTACGCGCTTTGGAATCGATGGGACTCAACGTGATACGCCGGGTTATGAAGAGGCCTATCGATCATGTATGGCTAAGCGCGGGTTCTGATCCAGTCGCATTGCAATAGGCCGCTTTGACAATGATCGGGACTTAATCCGTGAGAAAGACTTTGTTGGTCTGGATCTCAATGTGCGCGCTCACCGGGGCGGTGCCTCTGGCTGGAGCAGCCGAGCCTCAAGCCTCACCCATGACGGCGCTCACCAAGGTCCAGGAACAATTAACACTCGCGTTGAAGCATGCGGAACTCTCACTGACCACCCCTCAAGCAGGTAAGGGATGGACGCGGGTTCACATGCAGCACGTGCTCAACATTCTCGAAGGAAAGGGCGGGGCCGACTATCAAGCGAAAGTGGAGAATCCAGGTGATGGGTATGGAGCCGTGAACTATCTCAAGGATGCGAATGCGTTAGTTGGAGCGGACAGCAAGGCGGCTCAAGGTATCGAGTTCACCTTCGCATATCTGAATGAGGCCGTGGAGCATGCGAACGATGCTCTGCGGGCCGATACGATGAAAAAGATCCAGCGCAATGCTGGCTTAGTTGTAGGCATGCTCACGGCAGCTCTGGGGCGACCTGAATCGGAGACGCCCATCGTGGGGGCGTTGGCCTTCACGCTAAAGGCGCTTCGGTCTCAATAATACGACGCCCTACCTTTCGTTCAAGTCATTCCTCGTTTTGGGACTACCCAAACCGTCACTCCCCTGTATTAATTAACTTAGTATTGAACCTATAGAGGAGGCAGCTATGAAAATTTCAGCACTTGGAGTATTGCTGCTGGCTGGCAGCACCATCCTGGCAGCCTGCGATGGCAACCGCAATTATCCGCCGCCCTCGAGCGCTACGCCTGTCGCCTCGGCCTCGGGAAAGGTGCCCACGCAGGCGGATATAGATGCGTGCAATGACTACGCCCACGATCAAACTAAAACTGGAACGGGCGAAGTTGTGAAGGATGCCGCAATCGGCGGACTTGGCGGAGCAGCGATTGGCGCCGGTGGCGGTGCCATTGCCGGTGGCGGATCCGGCGCGGGAAAAGGCGCAGCAATCGGCGGGCTGGTCGGTGTGGCAGCCGGCACACTCTATGGATTGAATGAAAATAAACGCGGGACGGCGGGTTACGAGTCTGCGTACAGTACCTGTATGTCCCAGCGCGGCTACTGATTCTGTCGGTCACAAAGGGCAGTCCCCGACGCCCCAAAAAGAAAGGGCAAGAGCGTGTATGCTCTTGCCCTTCTTCCAGGGTCACGGTTGGCTGATGGTTATTCGACGGCTATCTGCCGCGGCTTCGTCTCTTCCCGCTTCGGGATTTGGATTGTCAACAGACCTTCCTTATAGGAAGCCGAGACCTTGCCGGGATCGACAGTACCGGGAAGCCTGAAGGCACGGGAAAAACTTCCCCTCTCGATTTCTCGAGTGAAATAGGTACGGTTCGGTGGGGCCTCCTCTTTTGGCTCACCCTTCACGGTCAACACCCCATCTTCAAATACGATGCTGATGTCCTTCCGGTCGAGACCCGGCAGGGCAACCTGCATCCAGTAACCTTGTTCATCCTCGTACGTATTGCACGCCGGATCCCAGACGGCGGGTTGGTCGACATGAAGGGCATCACGCAGAAACTTATCGACATCAAATGGTGCATAGCTAAGGTTAAAAGTCATGGAACCCCTTTCTTGAGCCTTTCCGGCTCAATCGTTTGTGTAATGTACAGATAAGACCGAAATGTGGCCAGTCAAGGGGCTGCGCCAAGAATTAAGCATTGACTGCTACGATGGTAGCGCGTACCGTGAAGCCATGACGTTTTGAGCTCCGTGGCTTTGTTTTCTCCTGCCGCGGTCGAGTCCCAACCTCGCTGCTCCTACGCCAGAGAGACCGACCCCGTTACGTAGCAGCCCAGAGCTTGCTACAGAAGAAGGAGTAGCGCCGATGTATGCCTTATCGTTAATGCCTGACGATGTGAGTAAGTTCGGATCGAGAAGCCGTCTAGTTATTATCGCAGCTCAGAGAGCCCAGCAATTAATGAAGGGTATCCCATCCACTATTGTCACCAAGCACACGAAGCCTACCACCATCGCGCTGGAGGAAGTGCTGAACGACAAGGTCAAATTCGTGATAGGGAAGCAGGCTCGGGAGGCGCTCAAGGACGCAAAAAAGCAGCGGGCACTGGATCTCGCGCGCTTGACTCTGGACCGGGTGGGGCCAGCGGACGCAATTGAGATCAAGAAAGATTTGAGTGTCGTCGTGGATGATTCGCCGAAGCCGGAGCCGGCGCCATCTGCCGAAGGGGAGTGGTAAAGAGAGTCTTTCGACGCGGCTCAGTCTCCCCCTTTGAGGCTGTCCTCATCGTATCCCGCCTCGTCATCCTCATCCTGTCCCAGACCCGCGCGAAAGGATCGCCTTAGTTCGCGAATCTGTTCGGCCTGCATCGTGTCGTGGCCTTCCTCGAGCCGGCTCAAGTACCGGTCGCACAGGTCCGCTCCTCGCTGGAAGTGAGCGGGGATGGTGTCTTCGGTGACCTGCTGCCATGTGATGTAGATAAGAAACTCCTGTAACGCCGTGGCGTCGGGGTGCCGCTGCCCGATTTCCTGAAGGGCAAAATAGGCGGCTTTTGCTTCACTGCCGGCGCTTGCCGAAAAGATCGCTTCCGCCGCGATCGCCTTCTCCAGATCCAGCCCGAACTCCCCCGATGCCTGCGCGCGTTTGAAGGAGACCTGGGCTGCGATGGCGGGATCAAATTGCACCAGACGTGTGCTCCAGACAATCGAAAGGATACCTACGGGGCCTGGCGAGGTCAATCCGGTATATTTTTCGGGTCTTATGCTCTTATGAAGACAGCGGCCACATTGCAATAAAAAACGCCCAGTTAATTTCACAGGACAAATCTAAAGACCTAGAGTCACATTTGTCGCTTGTCCCGCTTTCATTGCCGTATTTAAGTTGAAGCTAACTAATATAACCTCCAATCAAGGAGACGGAACCATGAAACATCAAGGCTTAGCCATAGCAGCGGCAGCGATGCTTAGTCTATGTCTTGGCATTGCCAATGCCGGTTCTGAGCAGACAGGCATGGATCAGATATCCGCTTGTGACTCAACTCAGAATGTGTGCCTGAATAGTGAAATGAGGGATCAAGACCAACTTTCACAGTCTGATGCTGAAGTGGGACTTCGCGTGGGACTGCCGGACGAATCAATGACCGAGAGTTCCGACCAGAATCAGGCTGAAGACCAGGATAACGATGCGGATGAGCAGGCATTGGATGAAAGCCAGAGCCGGCCGGTGATTATCATCGTGCAATAACCACACGCGGGGGGCTGATCGTTAAGGTCAGCCCCCGCACGAAGTTGTGCGTTCCACGGGCTTGAACGCCTTCCATAGTAAAATTATCGGCGATCTGCTATCCCACCGAAGATAGTTGATCTCTGTAGGGTTTGTATTGCTGCGCTAGCTGATCGTACAGAAAATCGGCAAGGGGCTGGAGATTCATGGCATCCGCTTCATTATAGGCCAACAATAATTCCAGCGCGGCCGCATCATGTCCGTAGCGCCACCGATTCCATAAGCGGACGGCGTCCCACCCATCAAGGCCCTGCAAGGGATCTGATCGTTCGATCCCGGCGATCGGCTCGATGCGTTTCAGCCCGCCGCGCAATCCTAATCGCCTGGCCAGAAAACAGAGATCGATATGTGGCTGATCCAATACCAGACGAGGGTAGGAGGCTTTGAGATAAGGCAGATCAAAGGCCGATCCGAAAAAAGTGATGAGCAGATCATAGCGGGATAGTTCCTCGCGCAAGCGATCCTGCGTCAAGGAATCGCCTCGCACCAGGCTGGTCATGCGACCCTCCGCGTAAAGACCGACCACCGTCACGTCTCCGAATGATCCGCCGGCAGTCTCGATATCCAGATAGACGGCCCGAGACCGCAGCCAGTGATACAGCCTCCATTGATCTCGCGGCTTCAAGCATTCGGCAAAATACCGGGCGTCATCGTGTCCATGATGATGAAGCGCGCGGGACACGTCCAGGTCATATAGGCTCTTGCGGCTCCGACCAATGCCGGGCAGGGATAGTTCTCCCAGAAAAGCCTGCCAGCTGGAGACACCGTGCTCCCAGAGTTTTCGCTCCGTAGCTTCTCCAATGCCGTTCAGCAAGATGAACGTCGATTCGATCATGTGCGGCCGCTACTCCGGACAACAACCGTTGATGATAGCGCAATCAAGAAGGAAAAAGCAGCCGCAGGCGGTGGACGTTGCCGGAAAAAAGCATATAATGCTGCCGCTTACTGTCCGCACGTAACAAGCATGGAGGCGATGTATGAAAGCACCTGATATATTCGGGATCGTGATCCGTGTTTTCGGCCTCGCTATGACTGTATACTCTCTGTGGTCACTCGTCTCCAGCATCGCGTTCGCCTTGGCTGGCGTGGATGTGGTATCAACCTGGTTTTTTGTCAGCGCGATAGGAGGTGTCGTTTTGGGAATCTATTTCTTAAGAGGTGCTCCTCAGGTCCTGCGCTTTAGTTATCCAGCCGACAGGCCATGAACATGGGTTAGTCCAGCCTTCTCCTCACTAGCTTTCACTTTTCGTGCTTCTTATCAAAGATAATCAGGAGGAAGAAATGCCGACTAAGGCGAGAGAACGACTAGGAGGGGAGGCGCAAAATAATTAAAAAATCCCTTTGCGGACAGAGATTAACTTTTAGGTGCCGTCAATTGGACCGTACGAGACCCGGACGTTGGAATTTCCGATTGTTGCCTCTCGTTGGCCCCAGATATAGAGAAAAGCCGTCGGAAACGGCGTTTCAGGAAGCAGAACCTCTACGATCCATTTGGACGACGATAATTTAAGATAGGCTCCGTCGCGTTGTATTTGAATCGGACACCCGGTCTTTAAACGGACTTTCGGTTCTATTTCCTCTTTAGCCCACACCACTTCGCCGACAACAAGGCACTTGATTGGGGGCATGGTCCCGGCTTCGCTCCGTCCGCCTGGGAGAATGCGGTCTCCCACCGGGATGGGAAGAATGTTGGTAAGTCCGAGAACTACCAGCACTGCAATGACGAGGTTCATGGGTTGTCCCCCATAGGCTCCTTATATTGCCCTAGGAACTGTTGCACAATTACCCGGAAGTAAGAAAAAACCACGAGAGTAAAGAGCGGAAAAAAAGTGAAAAAGAGGACGATTCGTTTGACCCATACTAAAGGGTTAAGCATTATTATGCACCCTTCGTATCAATTGTCAAAGTTTTTGTATTGGATACCCAATAATCGGAGTCAGCAGTGTCGCGGTTTGACCGCAATAGCTTGCTTTGTTACCATCGTCGCCGTCCAGGGGAAAAGGCGCCGTCCCGGCGGCGCCAGGGCGGGTGGGTGCAAAGGGGGAAAGAGGGCTGGATGAGTTACGTTGAAAGCACTTTGGTTCCAGGCGAACGAATTCTTTACCGAGCACACCTCCATTGGATCACCTTTCTGCCGGCTGCCATCGTATTCGTTCTGTTCACGATCCTGGCGATTGCATTTGAAGCCAGCCAGGATGACCCGGCTCTAGCCTTCGTCCTCTTCCTGATCGGAACGCTTCCCTTAGCCGGCGTATATATTCGATATCGCTGCTCGGAATTTGCGGTAACGGATAAACGAGTTCTCATTAAAACTGGCCTGATCAAGCGGCATACGCTCGAGACGCTGCTGAACAAGGTGGAAAACATCAGCGTAGAACAAGGTTTGTGGGGGCGCGTGCTTGATTATGGAACGATTCAGGTCACGGGAACAGGCTCGACAAAGGAAACCTTTGCGATGATCTCCAAGCCTTTAGAGTTTAGAAAGCAGGTGCAGGGCGCGACACTGAAATATGAGGCCAGCAAGAGCACGGTGATCGTCAACCCCGCCACGCCTTCTCCTGAACGAGAAGAAAGGGAGTGTCCCTTCTGCGCAGAGCGCATTCTTGCGAAGGCGAAAATCTGCCGGTTCTGCGGTCGGGACATTACGGGTGTCTCCGCCAAGTAGTACTTGCGATTAAGCGGTCTGGCCTCCAAACCTGATACTACTCAGCTTCAGGGGGTTTGACGAAACGTCATGAATAATCCGGGCTGAGTCCTTGACATCTTCGGCTACGAAGTGATTCTTTCGGTCGCCAGAGGCAAAAATGACATCTGACCGAGACGCCCTGGAATTTGTGACGATCGAAGGCCTCCTTGCCTATGGCGAAGCCTTGGCTTGCCTCAACCGAGCCGAGGGTGCGTCGGCTCCGCCGGCCCCCGTTCCGTCAACCGATCACGTGCCGAGGGTGCACGCGGCGATGCCGTGCATACAGACTTTTCTTCAACGGACGCAGTCAGGGTTTCCGGACGTGCAGGCCTACGAGGCTGCCCGGCGAACCCTCATCGAGGACGGCTGTCAGGGCAATGAGCTGGTGTTTTATGCTGCCTGGAACAAACTGCTCGCAGAAGGCGAGTTGTCGCCGCTGTACCGGGCGCCGATCGGGGCGGTGCAGAAACCGAGCTATCGGCGCCCGGTAGCGGTGGTACCACGGACCCAGCTCACTCCCCAGCTGGTGGAGGGACGGCTTACTCTGGATTTAGGGGACGATGGTTTTCTCTTGCTGCCGCGCGATCTCACCGGGCGCACGATCTTGTTTGCGATGCGGCACGGAATTTCGCGCGTGGACAGCAAGACGCATCGGGTTGGGCGGCGCTTGCCAAATCTGTTGGACCCCGACCAGGGAGTGGCCAGAGCGGACGCGGTCGGCGCGGCCTTCGCGCGGATGGCCGGCCTCGTGAGGCAGCAACTCGAATTCCAGCGACTCACCAATTACCTTGATCCGCACACCTTCTTGCATTTCGCCAGCCGGAGCCCGAATACGACCCAACTCTTCGAGCGAGTCGTGGCCGCATTGCTGCCAGGTGAACAATCGACCGGCCGCCCAGAGATCCATGACGCCTTGGAGGCGCAGGATTTTGGTTGGGCCACTGGTGTGGAAAAGGATCAAGAGGCCAAGGACGCCGCCAAAATTTTCGGTGTGGAGGTCAAGACCGTCAAGCGCTTGATCAAACATCCACTCTACAGCTATCCCGGCGGCCACTGTTTCTTCGAGTCCTATATCCAGGTCATCGACGGGCTTCATCAGCTTGCAGCCGCGCACATGGGCAACGTGGCCGCTCTGTACACTCACAGCACGACTCTACGGGCCCTGATGATCTATCTCGATCCGCGGCCATTTCGCGAAGCATTCAGCGAGTTCGGAGAATATAAGGAAGGCCAGGACAATGTCGTGCTGCTGACATTCGAGAATGGGCAGTTCTCAGGATATTCAACCGCGGTGGGAATCTCGGAGCGGGAGCGGGCCGCGCGCGATGCCTGGACGAGTGTCGAGCGGGAACGCCGTGACCGTGTCACGCTGAGGCCCAATCAGATTAGACGCCTCGTCGCGCTCGTCTCCGGCGGCGATTTCGCCGGTGCTGGCGCGGCACTAAAGGAATTGCGGGTGACAGGCAACCGGTTTGGCTTGGAGGTCTACTTCGTCCGGCATGGATTTTTGGGCCTCGCGAACAACTGGATCGCAATGGTGACCGAACAGGACACCCGCGCAATGAGCAGCGTGGCCAGCAGCCCCATTGGGAGCAGCCGATTCGAGGATTTCAAGGACGAACATGTCCAGCACGCCGCGATGCAAAACCTCTTACCCTACTTGAAGGATGGGGCCTTGGTCGTAATCGGCGGAGACGGCAGTTTGCGGGGGGCGCGCGCCATCTCCGAAGCGTTCGGCGTTCAGGTGGTCGGAATTCCCGGGACGATTGACAACAACATCGAGGGAACTGTCTCGCTCGGCTTCCACTCCGCGGTCGCCCTGGCGAACCAGTCGATCGAGTCACTGAAGGCCACTAGCGCGGCCATGGGCAGCATCTTTTTCGTTGAAGTCATGGGAGCTGGCTCAGGGCACCTCGCGCTGGCTTGCGCGTATCAAGCCAGAGCCGAGGGCGTGCTGGTCAACGAGCATCCAGACCCGGATGCATATATCGACGAGGTTATTCTGGGGACTCTCAAACAGTCCCTGGGCGTGCCGAACAAGAGCCACTTATTTGTGGTGGCAGAGCGGACCCCGCATCGCCATCATCGCGGCGGCGGTATCCATGGATTGGTCGAGTATGTGGCGAGTGCAATCGGGCAGTGGCCGCAGCTTCAAGCGCGGTCTGGTTACCACAGAATGACGCTCGCGACCAAAGCCACTATTCTGGGCCATACCCTGCGTGGGGCTCTGCCGACGCCGGAGGACAAGGCCATCGCGCAGCACCTGGGCTATGAAACAGTGCGTCGTCTGGTCGGTCAACCCGAATCCGTCGTCGGTTGCATGTTGGCCTACCGCGAGGCGACAGTGATCGAAGCCATTCCTCTTCATGCAGTTGCGCCCAAGAGGTTTGATTGGGAACTCTTCGCTAGGATGCATGGAAACGACCTTCCCTGGGAAGGGCGCTGAGAAAACAGCCAGCGAGTGAGGCAATGGCGGACATAGGCGAGACAGGCAGCGCCCCTGTCAATACCAATGTGCCTCAACGCATGGATCGACTTCCCTGGTCGCGCTGGCACTGGATGATCGTGGCGGCGCTGGGGGTGACCTGGATCCTCGACGGCCTCGAAGTCACCATCGTGGGTGCGCTCGGCGCCGTGCTGACCCATCCTTCTACGCTGCATCTGACAGAGGCGGAGGTCGGACTGACAGCGTCCGCCTATCTGGCCGGTTCTGTCGGCGGGGCATTTTTGTTCTCGTACCTCATCGACCGGCAGGGGCGTAAGAAATGGTTCATGCTCACGCTACTCCTGTACCTTGTCGCCACGGTCCTGACGGCCTTCTCCTGGAACCTGTGGAGTTTTATGGTGTTCCGGTTTTTCACCGGAGCCGGCATTGGTGGAGAGTACTCGGCGATCAACTCGGCCATTGATGAGTTGATCCCGGCGCGGGCGCGGGGACACACCGACCTCGCCATCAACGGGAGTTGGTGGCTCGGGACCGCGGCGGGGGCGCTCCTGACGATTCCCCTGTTGAATCCGGAGGTGATCGCCGAGAGCCTCGGCTGGCGGTTCTGTTTTGCGTTCGGCGGCATTCTCGGCCTCGGTATTCTGCTCATCCGCCGCTACGTTCCGGAAAGCCCGCGCTGGCTGATGACCCACGGCCGGGTGCGTGAGGCGGAAGAGGTCGTCCGGTCAATCGAGGAGACGGTGAAGCGAGATGAAGGCCTTGAGACGTTGCCTGAGCCGGAGGGCTGGATCACCCTGTATGCCCAAATCCCTCTGACGTTCGGCATTGTGGCCCGACAAGTGTTTGGAACCTATCCGACCCGCACGGTGCTCGGGCTCACCTTGATGATAGCCCAGTCGTTCCTGTACAACGCGATCTTCTTCACGTATGCCCTCGTGCTCACGAAGTTCTATGACGTGCCGGACGGGCGCGTCGGACTGTACATCCTGCCCTTCGCGATCGGCAATTTCTTCGGGCCGCTCCTGCTGGGGCGGTTCTTCGATACGATTGGACGCAAACCGATGATCACGCTGACCTACGCCCTCTCGGGCGTATTACTGGCCGGCACGGGCTACTTGTTTTTGCGGGGGCACTTGACCTCGGTGACTCAGACCATCGCATGGTCGGTCATCTTCTTCTTCGCTTCCGCGGGCGCAAGCGCGGCGTACCTCACCGTAAGCGAGGTCTTCCCCATGGAAATCCGGGCCATGGCCATCGCGTTCTTTTTTGTGGTCGCTCAGGGTGCGGGCATCCTCGCGCCGTGGCTCTTTGCGCAATTGATTCAGAGCTCGGCCGCAAGCGTGTTCCTGGGGGATCTCGTCGGCGCGGGGCTCATGCTCATCGCCGCTGCCGTCGAAATGGTCTACGGGGTGAAGGCGGAGCGACAGTCGCTGGAGCATATCGCGACGCCGCTGTCCGCGCAGGTCGGCATCTCCTGGAAACCGTAAAGCAGCCAAAGGCGTCAGGCATTTTTTCAATTTCAGACGGCAGGCGGCTGGTGATATTGGGTTGGGGACGTCTGTATCAGCTCTGCGAAGGAACTCTCTAGATCGGCAGCGAGCAGAGTCGATAGGCCAGCTCAAATGCCCGCGTGGTGCCCCGCGCGTACTCATCCGCCAGCCTTCCCAAGAGCTTCTGCCGGGCTGTCTCCGTCATTGCGGGTGGCTCAATCGCAAAATAGGGATAGCCAAGATTCACGTCGACTCCGAATTCCAGGGCCTTCTCGAAGGTGGTAGTGAGGAGCAGGGTCAGGGTAGAAGCAGGGAGATCCAGCGCCGTGGAGGCCAGCGCCATCACGTCATCGAAATCCTGGCGAATCACCGGAGAATCGGGTGTGAACAGATTCCGCGCGAAAGCGTTGGTCAGATGCACGATCGCTGCGCGCCGGGCCGTGGGAGTCCAGTCAGCGGTCGCCCAGTCCGGAGGGGCGAGTACCAGATCTTCTGGCAGCTGATGAAGGCTGGCGACGAGAACGGTGAGCGCGTGAGGCCCCATCCCCGTGACTCGGCGATGCGCTTCCTCATAACGATGCCCCTCGCTGCGTGCCATGACTCCAATGCCCTCGTAGACCGCGGGCATGTGCACAGCCAACGCGACTTCGCCGAGACTTTCCAGCAAGGCGGTCGTAAAGAGGACTTCGGAGTCAGGAAGGGCGCATGCATCGCAGAGTGCGATGGCCTGATGTGCCGCCACGAATGCTCTGGCAAGCAGGCGTCCGAGTCTCGGAGCGGTCCCCGCGTGCGCGTGGGCGAGTTCGACAAATTCCGCGGCGATGGCAATATCGCGGATGATGTCGTAGCCGATCTGAAGAGTCGCCCGCTTGATAGTGGTGATTTTCTCTGGGCTCCGGGAATAGTAGGGGCTATTGGCGATCGCCAGGAGGCGGGTTACAAACGTCTGGTCGCGACGGATCGTGTGGACGATGGCATCGACTTCGGTCGTTGGCGAAGAAAGTTGTGTGATGAGTTTGACCGAGGTCTCTCGGATCACCGGCACATGGCCCGCGAGCTTAGCCCTGAGTTCTGAGGAGAAGCTGTTGGGATCAGGCATGGAACTGGGCGGTCGGAAACATCATAGCTTTGTCTTATCGGAAATTCAGGGCGCTTAGTTGAGGAAAAGAAGGCTCAGCCTGCCGCAAGGCTCTCGAGTTGGCGGATGAGTTTTTGGAGCTTCTCGGACGCGTGCGTGCGCTGCCGTGGTGTGACCGTTCGGTCGATCGCCAGAGCCGTTATCTTGACGTTCTGGCGGAGGTTCTGTCGGGAGAGCACATAGCTGGTCTTTTCTGGAGTCGCCAACCATTCCTGAAGTCTGTGTTCGATCAACGCGGGGTTGGGCTTGGATTGGAGGAACTGTATGAATTGCTGCTGTCGTTGCGTGCGATACGCAAGCCACTCCTCCGTAGTGTCGGGCATATCTTTCAGCAACCGCGTCACCAAACGTTCCTGCTCCGGCGTAAGAGGGCCGAGCCAGTCTCGGAGCCAGGTCAGGACGGTTTTCGCTCGCTTAACAGATCGCTCCTCGGCTGGAATGGCGGCCTGTGCCTGCCAGTCTCGATTATCTCGTTCCAGGACACGATCAAGGTGTCGTATTTGCGTCGTATCAACGAGGGGGAGAAGAACCGCTCCGGCTGGAGCGATCCGGCCAGTGAGCTCAGAGCGAAGTTTTGCGAAGGTGTCGAAGGTCCAGTCGATTTCCTCCGGGCTGACGCCATCACTCCAGCGGTCTTGAACCTGCTTTAAAAACTCCACGTAGCGCGGCAGCTCCGTTTGGCGATGCCACAAATGAAAGTCCGCCAGCCAGGCCTTGACCAATCTTTCCTGCTCGGCGGAGAGCTTAAAATAGCGGTCGATCTTCCATAAGAGAAGACCTTCGGCGTGGTTGTAGGTAAGATTCAGGGCGCTGCAGGACGAAAGGAAAAAGCCCAACACTGTGCAGAGCAGGGCGTGGCGAAACCATCGTCGTCGCTGGTGCGGTACCGGCGCTAGCATCGGCAAAAAAATCATACCACACTGTCGCATTTCTACGCCGGCTCAAGGTGGGAAAATAGAGTAGTTCCTGTACCAACGCGCTCTGCAGGATGAGAAAACCTGCTCGACCTGCAGTCACCTTCTGCTCTGTCGCCTACCAGCCAGAAGAGGAGCAATTACCCGGGGTTGTTGCCAGAATTCAATCGAGCCCGCCACCATTTTGACACAGCTTTTCTACGTAACACTACGAGTGGTAGGAGTGGCGTACAAGATGATCCTCAACATCTAGAGGCTCTTCTGGAAAATGTTTTGGCATTGACCTTGCTTTTCTTATAGATAAAAGTTCGGACCGTCTAAAGCGGGGGGTTCACACGGAGTTGTAAGAGGACGGAGGAGGGTCGAGCCATGAAGTGTCCGAAATGTCGAGGGTTGATGGTTGATGAGCGGTTTGTGGATCATTTTATGATCCGGTTCGAGCGGCGCTGTCTCTGCTGCGGAAATATCCAAAATCTTTCCATGCTGCATATCCGAGCCACCGACCTTAGGCCTACGGCCACGGCGCGGTGGAGCCGCTGACCCGAAAGGGCGGCGACCAATCGCAATGTGGACGGGGCGCAGCAGTTACAAAGCCAAACCGAATGCGCACGACGCTGATTTAAGCCTTCTCGGGAAGAACGCCCGATTCAAAGGCGACATCATGTTTGAAGGGACCGCCCGCATCGACGGGCGTTTGCACGGTGACATCTCCACGGAAGGGATCCTGGTCATCGGGGAAGAAGCCCTGGTGGAAGGAAATATCGTAGCCGGGACAGTCATCTGTGTGGGAGGGATTACGGGGGACATTGTTGCATCCGAAAGGGTGGAGCTAATCGCCCCGGCGGTTTTCAAAGGCCGGGTCAAAACCCCGCGCCTCTCGCTCCAGGAAGGCGTATCGTTTCTTGGGGCGTCGGAAGTGCAAAGTCCAGGCGTCACGGCGCCTGGCGAAACCTCCCAAGTTGAAGTCACGGCCTCGGGAACTTCGGCGGCGCTGAGTGCCGAACGTCAGTTTCGAGGGAAAAGGCTCATACCCACCGCAGAGTCAGGGGCAGCGTAGAGACCCAGCAGACGCTCCTGAAAAGTTTATCGCGTCTTCCCAACTTCTCTCCAATCGATCAGCTAAGCTGTGCTGGTTGTCAGCGAGCGTGCAGACCTACTTTAATCCCGTCAGGCTTATCCTAATTTCGTCGGTGGTGCTGCGGGATAAGGTCCTGAAAGTCCCAAATGCTTTGGGCACAAGGTATGTGTAAATTGGACCGCCAAATGGCTCTGGAGATAACTTTCGATGGGTTCCCATGAGTCATCGGGATTCCGGACGTTCTTGCACTGAGCGCAGATTGGGAGGAGCTCTTCGAGTCTCTTTAACGATTCTTTGGTGGCCTGGAGCTCATGCTGAAGTTCTTCGAGCGCCTCCAAATCGACAACTACAAGATCCGGTGCTGCCGCAACCACCGTCGCCAAAGCTTCCGAACTCGAGTTGACATGGAGCTGATGTCCATCGCGTTCTAGCAGTGAGCGCACCAGATGCCCAGGGTCCTTCGACAGGACCGCGAGCCGAGCGCTCCAGCCCCGGCGCTCCAGCAGATCCATGATTAAGCCGCGTAAATGCGCTTCAGGACCGACCACCAGAAGTTTTGAAGGTTTGAAGTTGGGCGGCATAAAAAAGGTGTGGCGTAGCGAATCCCGTGATGTGGGCAGTAAGCTACTACACCTAGAGTTTTTTAGTAAGAGGGGAAAGCACTAAAAAGAGGGAAGAGGCCTAAAAAGATGGGACGAAACTCGGAAGAATATCAAGCTACGCACTGGACCGGCTGATTAACCGCGCCTTAGTTTCTCCACGAGCGTAGTTCGATTCAAGCCGAGCAACTCGGCGGCTCGGCTCTTGACCCCATGACTCAGGGATAGTGCCTGCGTGATCAGATTACGTTCGAGCGCATCGATGAGGCAAGGAAGATCAACACCTTGCGGTGGGAAGTCGATAGCCACGGCGGGTCCTCCGGACTTCTTGGATTGTCGCATGGCCATGGGCAAATCCTTGGCATTGATCTCTCCTGATTCTTTAAGCGCGACTACCCGTTCAATAAAGTTCTCCAGTTCCCGAACATTGCCGGGCCAATGATAAGCTTGTAGCAAACCGAGAGCTTCCGTAGTCACCCCGCTGATCATCCCTTTGGTCATCCGATTAAGGCGATCCAGAAAGTGTCGAACCAAAAGTGGGATGTCCTCGGGGCGCGACCGCAGCGGCGGGATCGTGATAGGGATGACGTTCAGGCGGTAGTAAAGATCTTCCCGGAACCGCCCATCTTCGACCGCTTGCTCCAGATCCAGATTGGTTGCCGAAATCACGCGGACATCCACCGTTCTCGTCTTGGAACTGCCGAGGCGTTCAAAGACACGTTCTTGCAATACCCGCAGAAGCTTTACTTGAAGGTTCAGGCTCAGATCACCCACTTCATCGAGAAAAATCGTGCCTTTGTTTGCCAATTCAAAACGACCGATACGAGAGGCGATCGCTCCCGTGAATGCCCCCTTCTCGTGACCAAAAAATTCGCTTTCTAGCAGGCTTTCCGTGATCGCCCCGCAACTGACGGGGACAAAAGGTCCTGATCTGCCGCGATTCTGATGATGCAGCGCCAGGGCAACTAATTCTTTTCCGGTGCCGCTTTCACCGGAAATGAGCACCGTGCTGTCGGTTTCTGCAATTTTTCCGATCAGACAGTGCAGTTCCATGATGGCGGGGCTAATACCAATCAGAATCTCAGGATGACGGTATTCGATCGCTTTACGCAGCGACGCGTTTTCAGTGATCAATCGGCGGCATTCGAAGGCGTTGCGCACGGTGACGTTGAGACGCTCCGGGTCAAAGGGTTTCGTGATGAAGTCGACGGCGCCTAATTTCATTGCTTGAACTACCATGTCGAACGTGGCATAGCCACTCATCACAATGATTTGCGTGTCAGCAGAGATGCGTCGTATCGGAGCGATTAAGTCCAGGCCGTTGCCGCTTGGCATGCGGACATCGAGCAGAATGGCGCCATACTCGTTGAGTTCGACGCGTTCTATGGCTTGTTGGACATCCCCGACGGCTTCGACTTCATAACCGAGGTGTTGCAAGCGATACTGTAAGGTTTGCCGGATGGCCTCCTCGTCATCAACTACTAAAATGGACTGGATGGGTGATTCGCTCATCTGGTCTTTTCGGTGGGCTAAATTGTAATTGGCAATAATGAAGAAGATTGACGCAAGTGTCAATTCCTACTAGTAAGCGCGCAGGTGCAGACCGTGACAGGGTCGGGTTGGGTGCTGTCCGCTCTTGTCTCTTCTTCCGCCATAGCGTATCTTTCTGGCAATTGGGGATAGATACCCTATGAAGGCGATGAAGACCCGATTGTTCAGAGGCGCAGTGCTTATAGAAGACAACATCGCTATGGGTCTTTGCTAGTAGCCTTGCGATTCGCCTGGCGCCTCCTCAAAGGAACAATTTTAAAATTCCTCGGGGATAATGGATCCTTCCTCGCCGCCGGACTGGCATTTAATCTTCTTCTCTATTGTGTCCCGTTTGTGCTGCTGCTGGTCTCGGCGCTAGCCTTCACCCTGGGCAGCTCCGAGCGAGCGTTGGCTGTCGCGCAACATAGCGTGAAGCAATTTTTGCCGCAGACAAGCGAGGCATTCGTTAATACGCTCTCGGTTATTATCGCTCACCGCAATGTGTTGGGCCTCGTCGCGGTTCCATTGTTCTTCCTGCTGAGCTCCTGGTTGTTCGGCGCGATTCGCCTGACGCTCAACATTATTTTCGAAGCCCCAAGGAACCGGTCCTATTTTAAGGCCAAAGCCACTGACCTTGGAATGATCCTCCTTGTTGCCTTCCTGGTAATGCTGAGTGTTGGGATCGGGTTGTTGCTGACCATCTTGCAGGCGCTGGGTGAGAGTGTCCCCGTGATCGGAGATCTTCTTAAAACAGGCTGGCTGGTCGCCACGCAAGTGGTCGTGTTCCTATTTACCGCGGCTCTCTTCTACACGTTGTACCGCTTTTCTCCCGCAGAAACCATCGGCCGCAAGGCGCTGGGCGTTTCAGCCCTTACCGGGGCCGCGCTCTTCTCGCTGTCAAAGTCGGCATTCACCTGGTACGTCACGCTTGCCAGGGCGAACACGCTGATCTACGGCGCGCTCGCGGGGCTGATTTTCTTTTACCTGTGGCTCTATTACACGTCCTTGGTCTTCATTATCGGTGCCGAGGTCGGGTGGGCCTTTGATCGCGCCCGGGGTACCCGTCGCAGGAACATAAGGAGCTAGCCCCAGCGAAAAGGCGAGCCATCAAAACTTGCCTTACCCCCCAAAAGTGTTATACTAGTGAACGTTAGTAAAGCCGCCAGTTTGCTTAGGGGGAGTTACCGTGCAACCTCTCCAAGCCGTCCGCTTTGCAGCGCTTTCTGGAGCGATCCTCGCCAGCCTCGCGGCCGGCGTTCACCAGGCTTCGGCGTATCAGTACAACGATTATCGTCCCGGCTTCCGCGAATCTCAGACGTTCTTTGACTCCGATGCCATGGCCCTCTTCAACCGCGGGGTGATGTACGACAAGGGCCAAGGGGTCCCGCAGGACCGAGCGGAAGCGGGCCGATGGTATCGGTTGGCCGCCGACCAAGGGCTTTCTGCCGCACAGTACAATCTGGGCCAGATGTATTCACGCGGGGAGGGCGTGCCGCAGGACCGCGCCGAAGCCTTCCGCTGGTACCGGCTGTCCGCAGAACAGGGGCTGGCGGAGGCTCAGTATAACCTCGGCATGCTGTACTACGAGGGAAATGGCGTGTCACTGGATTTTGCGGAAGCGCGCAAATGGTTTCAGCTCGCCGCCGTCCAGGGTGACCCCGAAGCCCAGAACAATCTAGCGGCCATTTATTGCCTTGGACAGGGAGTTCCGCGCGATAACCAAGAGGCGATGTATTGGTATCGGCGGGCAGCCGAGCAGGGAGACGCCGTGGCGCAGTACAACCTGGCGAACATGTATGCGCAAGGACAAGGGGTGCCCAAGGATACGATCCAAGCGCATTACTGGTACAGCTTGGCCGCCGCACAGGGTGATCAAGATGCGCTGGCGATGCAGGATCGTCTGGAAGGAAAGATGACGAGGGCGCAGTTGGACGAGTCTCAGAAGCTGGTGCGCGAATCGAGACCCTTAAGATAGCCTTGATCTTGTTGATACCTGGATCGTGCAAGATACACGAAGATGGCTCTGCTAGAGCTATCCAAAGGCCGCGATCATGCCGTAGACATTCCCCGGGCGAGCGCCCGGGGAATGAAGGATCTCCTCAGCCTTTTTGGGGCCCCCTGTTATAGGCTTTCTCGGCCTGCCGAGCCATATTATTGCCGGTCTCTTTGAATTTGCTTTGCGCGCCTTCCAGGTATTCTTTTCCGCGATCGATCCCGGCCTGAAGATATTCCTTTCCACTTTCGATGGCCGTATCCATCTGATCCTTGGCTTTGTCTGCGTAGTCAGTAATCCACTGACGCGTCTCAGCCCCTGAACGCGGCGCCAGCAGCATCGCGACACCTGCTCCGATCAGTGCTCCGGCAAGAAATGCAAAAATTGCAGTGGAACTGTCGTTCGAGCTTTCGTAGTCCAACATACACTCCTCCTTTTTAGAGTCTTACCACCGGTTGTTTAAGGTTTCGCTGGGACGGCTCGAAGATCTCGCCCACGGTGCGGTCCAGGTACTCATTGCTCCGTTGCAGGAGGTCCTCGACGTACATTTTGCCGGTACGCATGGCCGTCTCCAAGATGTCATTCATGGCGTGAGCGGCGTAGTCCTGTAATGACTTTCTAATATCTGGCCCTGCTCGGGGCGCAAACAGCAATCCGGCGATTACTCCGACCGTGACGCCGGCAACAAAAGCGCCTACCACGGAGATTTCTTCGTCCTGCCTCGCGTAAGTGTCCCTCATGAAGTACCTCCTCGTCTGGATGACTTTGTAACAAGCATGAGAACACGGACAATGGACAAATTGTTCGGAGTGAACCTCGAAATGTCGGTGAGCGGTTTGAGGTACGTCAAAGGCCTACGCCATACCTAGTACTCCCCTACGACAACACCCCAAACGGGGCACCCGATCATTACCGCCCATCCAGGTTTCCCATCGAGGAAGGATACAGTACAATACGAAACGGCGAGGAAGACAGGTGGACTCTTACCAACGTCCGGCCAAGATTTTCTTGCTTTCCCCTGCGCTGTTGACCGGCGCGCGCGCCAAACAGCTGCTGTCTCCGCGCGCCCAATTTCCGGCGGCGCAGTCCTTTCGTTCTAATCAGGGAGTGCCAATCGCCGACGCCTTTTCGTTCCTGAGCTGCTTATATTTTCGAGGCAAGATGGCCTACGCGAAACACTTCGCGACCCCGCCGCTCGGTTGGACAGGGACCGGCATTTACGTTATCACACCGGGTTTTGGCCTCGTCCCGCCGGAGTGGATTCTTAACGCTGCGCGCATGCAGCAGCTCCAGCAGACACCGGTGGATCCAAAGAACCGCGCGTACCGGGTACCGCTCGAACAACATGCGGAAGCGCTGTCAGAACAGATCGGACGGCTTGGCAGCGACACCCGTGTGGTCCTCTTGGGCAGCATCGCGACGGGCAAATATGTCGATTTGCTCTGGCCGATCTTTCAGGAGCGATTGCTGTATCCATGTTCGTTCGCGGGCGTTGGCGATATGAGCCGCGGCGCCTTGATGTTACGGGCGGCACGCAGCGGAGAGGAGTTGGACTATGACTCGGTGGAATCCATGCTCTTCAGGACGACGGCGCGCCGGAGACGATGAACCAGCACCCCCTTGCCACCCAAGGCGGCCGTTGGGGCCGGCAGCGGCCTCTGGGAATGAGAAGGAGTTACTATCGATGAAAAGAATCATGAGATTTCTCTTCGGGCCTGCGCTGGTCATAGCTGCCTGGATTCCTCTAGGCTGGACAGCGGAGCAGGTCGTGCTGGTACCGGATGCTGACGGTGTGCAGCGCGCGACAGTGACATTGGACAGTTACAGCTATAAGCCCGATCATCTTGTGGTACGAACGGGAGTCCCGGTCGAGCTCACCCTAGTCAGTCAGACCACCTTTACCCCGCACAACTTTGTGTTGAAAGAGCCCGATGCGGGCATGGTGATCAACGAAGACATCGGCGCGGGTGCTACGGTCAAAGTGCGGTTCACACCCACCAAGGCCGGCGTCTTTGCTTTCTACTGTGACAAGAAGCTCTTGTTCTTCAAGAGCCACCGCGAAAAGGGTATGGAGGGGGTCTTGAAGGTCCAGTAAACATGGGGATGTTTCTACTGCTGCTTGGACTTCTCATGCCCGCGGCGGCGGCCTCGCCCGGCGCTCTTCTCAATATAGCCGTGGATTCTGCGGGCGCGGCCCATGTCCGCGCCGTCCTTGAGCTATCCGCCAGGCCAGCAGTTGTGCACGCCGTCCTCACGGACTATGGGCACTGGCCGTTGCTGTTTCCGCGCGGCCTCCGCATCGTGGCGATCAGTCAGGAAAAAAATGGCGTCGAGACTGATGTGTACGTGCCCCGGCGTTTCCTCCCCGGCGAGTTTCATTTGGTCACCCTCACTCGAGAAACGGTTCCCGGCATACTGGAGACCAGTTTGATAGGTGGTGATTTCCTGAGATACCGGCGCACCTGGATCCTTACGCCCGGACTCACCAACGACGAGACCCGCGCTGAACTCGAGATGGACATACAGCTAAAGCAATGGATTCCAGGATGGCTCTTCACTCTCGTACTGAAGCACGAGCTCCTGGAGCATTTTGGCAGGCTACAAGCCGAGGTCGCCAGACACCTGGCAGAAACACCTTAGCGGGAACCCAGCGTAATAGACAGCGGCAATGGTTCCCAGTGTCCTCCGCCATCATGGCTTCGGTACAAACCAGTACCGTTGGTTCCGACGTAAATCGTCGAGGGGTCGGCGGGACTGATCGCCAGGGATCGGATATTTAAGCTCTGCAGGCCTTCATTACTGGGTTTCCAAGTCGTACCCTGGTCGGTGCTTTTGTACACTCCCTGCCGGCCTGCTACATAGAGCGCGCCCGCCGGATCCACCGCGATCACGTTGATCATTTGATCGGGAAGGTTCTCCCCGATCCGCTTCCATGAGCCTGCCGCGTCGGTACTCTTATACAGACCTTTCAAAGTCGCCGCGTAGATAGTCTCTGCCGGCTTGACGGGATCGACGACGAGCGAGTTCACCATGAGGGCACGCGAAGAGGTCAGTAGATCGGGAGAAATCAATCCGTTGTTGGCTTTCTCCCAGTGCCGGGCGCTGTTCACGGACTTGTACACGCCCCCGCTGGTGCCGGCGTACATCATATTGGGTCGACCCGGCTCGATGGCGAGCGTCACCACCATTATTATTTCCTTCATGCCGTCCATGCGTTTCTTCCAGGTGTCCCCTCCGTCCAGGGATTCAAAAACCCCCATCGTGGTGGCCGCAAATAGGTGGTTGGCATTGGTCGGATCGAACACCAATTGATTCACGACCGAAGTGATCGTTACATCATCCAGGCCGGTCTTTTGCTCCACCCAACGCCCGCCCCCGTCGTAGCTCTTGTAGACCGCATCCCCCTTCGTGCCGGCGTAGACCGTCGCCGGGTAGCTGGGATCGATCGCGATTGCGATCACGCGCGAATGGCTCATGCCACCGGACATCTTTTCCCAGGTCTGACCTTCATCCCGGGTCTTATAGATATATTCGTTTGTGGCGATGTAAAGAATGTTCGGCTTGCTGGGATGCGGGGTGATGACGATGATCGCGTCATCGCGGGAGCCGCAGGCGGCCAGGACAAAGGCGGTGATAGCCGCCATCACTGTTATCAGCCAAGCCCCTCTGAAGTACGCCATGGGTATAGAATTCTAGCACGAGAAGACGACTGCTCAGGCGGAGACTGCCGGAGGAGTTGCTCGGGCGAAGGAGTTGCGCCGCTCTTGGCCTCATGAGTATCATGGAGAGGACTTCCGTTGGACTCTGCTGGAAATAGGTGTATGCAGCGATTACTGACGATTCTCGGCATCTGGATGCTCGCCGCTATCCTGACGCCCGCTGAACTGAAGGCGGGCGAGAGCATTCTCGCGAGAGTGGGCGACCAGGGGGTGACTGCGCGTGAAATCGAGCAGAGCCTGGCAATACCGTTATACGACCTCGAAATGGAGAAGTATCGGTTAATGCGGCGACGTCTGGATCAGAAAATTGCTGAAGAGTTGCTGACGCGAGCCGCGAACGACGCCGGAAAATCCGTGTCCGCCTATGTGACGGAGCAAGTCCAAGCGCAACTGGCCTCCGTGTCCGACAACGATGTGGAGGCTCGCTACCGGGCGGAGACAGACTCGGGAGCTCTGAGCGCATCGGAAAACGGCAATGGCCAGCTAGCCAAGCAACGGATCAGGAATCTGTTGCTGCGGGAACGCGCGAGTCAGGGAGTGCAAATGCTGATCCAGCGGTTGAAAGCCGAGGCCAAAGTCTCTATAGAGCTTCGCCCGCCTGACCCGCCGGTGGTGCAACTCTCCGACGGTAACGATCCCTCGGTCGGTCCGGCAAACGCGCCGGTCACGATCGTGGAGTATGGGGACTTCGAGTGTCCAATCTGCAAGGAAAGCGTGGCTGTTCTGAAACAATTGCGAACGCTGTACCCTAAGCAGGTCCGGTTGGTGTATCGCGACTTTCCACTGCCCGCGCATCCTCACGCTCGGCCCGCCGCAGAGGCGGCGCAGTGTGCGCACGAGCAAGGGCAGTTTTGGGCCTACCATGATGCCCTCTTCGCGCAGGCGCCGGAGGTGCCCGACTATCTGGAATTGGCGCAACGGCTTCATCTCAACAGCCAGGCATTCGACGACTGCCTAGTGAGTGCCCAGGCGAAAGCGGCGGTGTCGAAAGATCTTGAGGAAGCTCAGCGGTTGGGCCTCAGCGGCACGCCGGCATTTTTCGTTAATGGCCGGTACATGGGCGGGTTTCAGACCCTTGAGGCGTTGCGTGAGGCTGTTGATCGGGCGCTCGATTCAGGACCGCCGGTGAGGGCGCAGCCATCAACGCGGATTCCCGGGCAATGAAACTCCTTTTGCTGAAGATCTCTCGCGGGTTGGTTGTCGTCGGTGTTGCCTTGACCCTGGTGAGCCCGGTCCTTGCGGGCGATCCGGCAAAAGCTCCTTCCATTGTCCCGCTGGTCAACCCGGTGAGTGAGAAAGGCGCGTCAGGCCTGTTTAACAAAATTGTGATGGCGCGGGGCGCCGAAATCGATCCGGCACGGACCGGCTATCATATGATCCGCGCAATCGAGCCGGCCAGCGTTTTTCCTCCCAGTACTCCTGAAATCTATGTCGTTATGGAGCTCAAACAGTCTGCATTCGATATGTTCGAGTTGATCGCGCGCTTTATCCTGGAAGACCCTGAAGGAAAGCCTGTCGGGAGGCTCCTGCATACGGACCGTGCTCATTTCGAATTTTCGGATACCGGGGGTTATATGACCATGAAGCGGCCCCCGGGCGGATTTTCGATTGGCGATTATCGGGTAGAGATTCATTATGGGGAGCAGGTGAACGAGATCAGCCTTCTGACCCTGATCCGGTTTCAAGTCCTTCCCGGCCCCGCGGCCACGCCGCCGAGTCAGCCCTAGCCTCATGGTATCTTCCCCTTCTTCTGGCCAAGACGTCTCGGTTCGGGCGGCGCGGCTCTCGGATCTCGCTGAGTTGGTCCGTTTCAGCGCGGCCATGGCCCAGGAGACGGAACGTCGAACCCTGGACCTGGACCGACTCCGCCAGGGAATCTCGGGGGTGCTGACATCTAAAGAGAGAGGATATTATTTGGTGGCCGAGGCAATGTCCCGGGTGGTGGGGCAGTTATTGATCACGTATGAATGGAGCGATTGGCGAAATGGGGTCTTCTGGTGGATTCAGAGCGTGTACGTGGAACCGGCGATGCGGGAAGGAGGAGTGTATCGAACCATGCACGACTACGTGTTGCAGGAAGCAAAACGGCGACCGGATGTCTGCGGGATTCGCCTCTATGTCGAGAAGGACAATATGGTAGCTCAAGCCGTTTACCGCCGGCTGGGAATGCGCGTGACCGGCTATCATGTCTACGAACAGGATTTTGTCCTGCAGGGGCAGGACGAGACTGCACTGGGCTAACCTTGACTTTAGTCGGGGGATACGTTAGAAAATCAACAACATACTCCTGTCTTTTCTGCGAGAGTGGCGGAACTGGCAGACGCGCGAGACTTAGGATCTCGTGGGCAACCGTGGGGGTTCAAATCCCCCCTCTCGCACCATTACATAATAACTCCAAAAACAAGCCATGAAGCTCGAAGTCACTGAATTGGGTCCGGTTCAACGAGCCGTCAAGATCGAAGTCCCAGCAGAGGACGTGACCAAACGATTCGAGGTGGCGTATGCCGATCTGAATCGCCGGGTGCACATTCCCGGCTTCCGTCCGGGCAAAGCCCCGCAGGGGCTTCTTGAACAACGCTACGCCAAAGCGATCGAGGAGGATGTACTTCGGCAACTCCTTCCCGATTACTATCGGCGGGCAATGAAGGAGACAGGCTTTGACCCGGTGACCGTCGATATTCCTCCGTTGGAGCGAATCAAGATCAGAAAAGGCACGCCGCTGGTGTTTACTGCCACCGTCGAGATCAAGCCCATCTTCGAGCTGCGGGAGTACAAGGGGCTTACCTTAAAGCAGGACAAGCGGGCGATTGACAATGATGAGCTGGCGAAGGCCATGCAGGTCCTGCGACAGCAACACGCTCAGCTTGAGGTGGTGAAGGAGGAGCGGGGAATTGCAGAAGGGGATTACGTGCAGGCGCGGATTGAAGTATTTGAAGGCGCGGTGCCTTCGGAGGGGATGAAGCCCGAGAACCAGTTACTTCGGATTGGCGACAAAGCGCCCATCGCGGGCCTCGTACTGGACGACGCGCTGCTCGGAAAAACGAAAGGTCAGGTTGTGGAAGTGAAGCAGCCTGACGGCGGGGGCACGGCCGACAAGACCATCACGCTTCGCGCGACAGTGCAGGAACTGAAGGCCAAGGTACTGCCGGAACTCGATGATGAATTCGCTAAAGACCTGGGCGACTATAAGACGTTGGGTGAGCTGCAGGACAAGGTCAAAACCCAATTAGAGCAGGGCCTCCAACGCGACATCGAAGAGAAGTACAAAGATGAGATCATGAAGCGGCTCGTCGACCTGCATCATCATTTCGAGCTGCCGGAGTCGCTGGTGCAGCGCGAACTGGATGCGATGATACAGAACGCCCATCAGCGGCGGCGGATGACCTGGGCCGAAGCGCACGGGGAACCCGAGCGGATGCCGCCCGAGGAGGTCCGCAAGTTACGCGAGGAGTTTTTGCCGACGGCCAAAGAGCGGGTCCGGCTGGGGCTGGTGCTGGAGGCGATTGCACAAAAAGAAGGAATCGCCGTCGCCGAAACAGACATCGAACAGGAATGTCGCCTCATGGCGCGGGCGATGAAAGTCGAACCGGCGGAAATCAAAAAGCTGCTGTTGTCCGGTGGCCAGGACGCCGTTGAAGATCTGCGGTCACGAATTCTTGCGGATAAAGCATTGCAATTCGTTTACCAAAAAGCCATTATCCAGGTGTAGTAATCATTAGAATCATCTTCCCAATTGTGAGAAAATGAAATGAGAGAATCCGGCCAAATGCTCATACCGATGGTGATCGAACAGACGAACCGCGGCGAACGTGCCTACGATATCTATTCGCGTCTGTTAAAAGACCGAATTATTTTTGTTGGCACGGCGATCGATGATACTGTCTCCAATGTGATCATCGCGCAATTGTTGTTCCTCGAAGCCGAAGATCCCGAGAAGGACATCAACATCTACATCAATTCTCCCGGCGGTCTGGTCACGGCGGGTCTGGCGATCTACGATACCATGCAATACGTGAAGCCGGCGATCGCAACGATCTGTGTCGGTCAGGCGGCGAGCATGGGTTCACTGCTGCTGACCGCGGGGGCGAGAGGCAAGCGGTACGCGCTCCCGAATGCGCGAATCATGATCCACCAGCCAAGCGGCGGCTTCCAAGGGCAGGCCACCGATATCGGAATTCAGGCCGAGGAGATCATTAAAATTCGCAAGCGTCTGGACGAGATTATGGCCAAGCATACCGGCCAGACGCTCGAACGGGTACATCGCGATTCCGAGCGCGATTATTTCCTGTCGGCGGAGGAGGCCCGAATATACGGGCTCATCGACGAAGTCATTGTCCGCGTCCCGAAGGAGCTGCGGCCCGTCAAAGATCTCAAGGACATGAAGATTACGACCGATAAAGATAAAGACAAAGACGGGAAATAGGAGAGCGCAAAGAGCCGAATGCCCAAGCAAGAGAAAACCGAAGCTCAGCTGCGGTGCTCGTTCTGCGGGAAGGGCCGTGAAGAAGTCCGCAAGCTGATCGCCGGACCGACAGTATACATCTGCGATGAATGCGTGGACCTCTGCAACGATATCATCGCCGAGGACCTCGAGGGACGGCAGGAAACGATCTCATCGAAGCTGCCGAAGCCCAAAGAGATCATGCGCACGCTGGACCAATACGTCATCGGGCAGGAGCGGGCCAAGAAGGTCCTCTCAGTCGCTGTCCACAATCACTACAAGCGAATCAGCGCCAACTCCATGGACGACGTGGAGCTGCAGAAGGGCAACATCCTTCTTATCGGGCCGACCGGGACGGGCAAGACGTTACTGGCGCAAACCCTGGCCCGCATTCTGGATGTGCCCTTCACCATTGCCGACGCGACGACATTGACGGAGGCAGGCTATGTAGGCGAGGACGTAGAGAACATCATTCTGAAGCTCCTCCAGGCGGCCGATTACGATGTCGAGCGGACCGAACGCGGGATCGTCTACATCGATGAGATCGATAAAATAAGCCGCAAAAGCGACAGTCCGTCGATCACCCGCGATGTCTCCGGCGAAGGTGTCCAACAAGCGCTATTGAAGCTCATCGAGGGCACCGTCGCGAACGTCCCACCGCAAGGGGGCCGCAAACATCCGCATCAGGAATTTATTCGGGTGGATACCAGCAATATCCTGTTCGTCTGCGGCGGCGCTTTTGTTGGTCTGGACATGATTGTAGGGCAGCGCCTCAATCAGAAATCGATCGGTTTTGGCGCCGAGGTCAAAGGCAAAAGCGACCGGCGCATGGGCTATCTTTTGTCGCAAGTGCAACCGGAAGATCTTCTCAAGTACGGTCTCATCCCGGAATTCGTCGGCCGCCTTCCAGTCCTGGCGACCCTCGACGAACTGGACGAGAAGGCGCTTATTCGGATCCTGACAGAACCCAGGAATGCGCTGCTCAAACAATATGAGAAGCTGCTGGCCTTCGACAAGGTGAAGCTGCGGTTCACCGACAATGCCATCGTAGCGGTGGCGCGCAGGGCCTACAAACAGAAGACCGGTGCGCGCGGTCTGCGCTCGATTCTCGAGGAAGTGATGTTGGACGTGATGTACGAGATCCCGTCGCAACGCGAAATACGCGAGTGCGTCATTACCGAGGACGTCACAGAGGGCAAATGCCCCCCGCTGCTTATCAAGGATCCGGAAAAGGGCGCGAAGTCCGCTTAGGAAATAGAATTCAGCAGGCCCATTTCACCCGCCCGCCAAACCGAGCTTGCTCGACCCGAAGCGCTCATGATGTGCGCGACGGGATAAGCCCACTAGTATTTCTTAACGGATTCCATAGCACTCCGTCATTTCATCCATATCACACCCGTCCGCCATTTCACCCACCCTCCCTGGCCGCCATCTCACCCGCCCGCCCCGAGCCTGCCGAGACAGGCTCTTTTCCCGGGGGACGGCGCCTTCACCCCTGGGACGGGCGCTTTTCCCGAGGTCGCAATCCAGCCCTCCCAATCATCTCCCAGGATTCCTCCGGTTCAGTGCTTGCCAAGGGCCTCGTGCTCCTTGTCGCCGTGCCAGCCGTAGCAATCGGCCTCTACTGGTATCTCACCTTCCCCAATGTCGCCGGCCTCGCGAAGATCAATCCGCGATCTACCGCCTTTATCGAGGCCCGGTCCCGGGAAACGGCGCGTCAATTGGAACGCGGCTCGGCCTCGACCTCGCCGCTAAGGAGCGCGCCGGGGGCGGGCGGGTGGAATGAAGCGGCGCGTCTATTGGAACGCGGCTTACATGATCCGCTGCAATTGAAGGCAACGGGTACCCCGATCTCGCCTCCGAAGATGGCGCCTGCGGTGGACGCGAAAGGTCGCCAGGTCAAGCAGGTCTGGATCTGGGTGCCGCTCTCGCGGATCTCGCGGGAGCTGCAACGGGCCGTCATCGTGGCGGAGGACGCCACTTTTTATCACCATCACGGTTTTGACTGGGAAGGCATGCGCGGTGCAGCGACGCGGAACTGGGATCGCGGAGAGTTGCGTCGCGGCGGAAGCACCATCACTCAGCAACTCGCGAAGAATCTTTATCTCACGCCGGAAAAGAACCTCTTGCGGAAGATCCACGAGGCGGCGATTACGCGCGCCCTTGAGGAACGTCTGACCAAGAAGCGGATCCTGGAGCTGTACTTGAATGTGGTGGAGTGGGGAAAGGGCGTCTATGGTGCAGAGGCTGCCGCGCAGCATCATTTCGGTAAGTCCGCGCAGGACTTGGGGCCCGAAGAGGCGGCCTTGCTCGCCGCGATTCTCCCCTCACCTCGCCGATACGATCCCCTGCGAGTACCGCCCTACCTCGTCAGACGACAGCAGCAGATTCTAAGCCGAATGCAGAAGTAGAGACCTATAAAACAAATCGGATCCCATTTCGCTTTTGACAGAGAGCCCGCATTAGCGTAAAAGTCTGTACCCCTTGGGGAAGGAGGCTCGACCAGCAATATGAAGCGAATTGTGATCTTGGGGGCAGGGCCTTGCGGCTTGGCAGCCGCATGGGAGTTGATAGATCGTGACATAGAAGTCGTCATCATCGAAAAGGAGGCCCAAGTCGGGGGATTAGGACGGACCTTTGAATATAACGGCTTTCGTTTTGATGTCGGCGGCCATCGTTTTATCACCGCCAGCAATGCTTTGCTCCAACGTGTATGCAATTTGATGGGCGATGAGCTGATCACTTCCACGCGACGCAGCGTGATTCTCCTTCGCGGCCAGGAGTTTCAATATCCACTTTCTGCCGCTGATTTGCTAAAGAAGCTTCCTGTGTGGGTCTGCGTAAGAATCATCTTGGATTACTTGACCCAGATTGCCAGGATGAAGCTGAACCCGAAACCAGACATCTCCTTTGAGGACTGGGTGGTCCATCGTTTCGGCAGCACCGCATACTCTTTGTTCTTCGGGCCTTACACCCAGAAACTGTGGGGCATCTCGCCCACCATGATATCCGCCGACTGGGCCCCACAAAGAATCTCTCTGCTAAACCTATGGGACGTCGCCTTGCGGATGCTGGGACTAAAACCGGGGACGCCACGGACGTATGCTTTGAATTATCTTTATCCGAAAAACGGCTTTGGTCAGATCTTTGAAGTCATGGCTGAAGAGCTGAAAAAAGCAGGGACAACAATTCATCTCCATGCCGAGCTAAGCCAGATTCATCGGGAAAAAAACCGTGTGGTCGCAGTCGAATTCCTCGCTCATGGCCGCAAGACAACACTAGAATGCGACGCGGTCATTTCCTCCATTCCTCTACCTGATTTGCTGAAGCGCTTCAATCCCGAGATGCCGTTGGATGTGCTTGCAAGCACCGATGCGCTCAGGTTCCGTGCGCTGCGTTGCCTCAATATATTGTTAAATCGTCCCGACGTCAGTCCCAATACCTGGATGTATGTGGCCGAGCCCAAATATCTCATGAACCGCATTCAGGAGCCAAAGCGCAGAAGCCCTTTTAATGCTCCTGAAGGCAAAACGTCACTGATGCTGGAGATGACCTGCAATTATGGCGATCGGATCTGGGAGGCGCCGGACCACGAGATTTACGACAGGATGCATCGCGATCTGGAACAGTTAGGCTTCGATATCGACGATGAGGTGATCGACTACTTTTCGACCCGAGCTCAACATGCCTATCCTGTTTATACGCTCGATTATCGGGATCACCGCGGACGGCTTATCGATGCCCTCCGACCCATGGAGAATCTGATCACCAGTGGCCGCCAGGGCAATTTCCGGTACGTCTTTTCCGACACCGCCATGGAGATGGGCATTCACGCCGCCCGGTGCCTGCTGGGCAAGGCCTCGAAAGATACCCTCTATGACATGAAATCGGAGAAAGATCTGATCGAGACCAAATCGATTATTTAGCTACTTGCCATGAAGGGGCACTGTTGCTCAGCGCGCGGATAACGGCAGCCTTCACGCCTCGTCCGAAGATATTTTCTTTTTGCCTCCTAACCATCCTGTGCTTTATCGCCTACGCCAATGCGTTGCCCAACAGCTTTCACTTCGATGATATTCATGGCATTGTCGCCAATCCTACGGTTCACAACTTAAAATATCTACCTGCGTATTTCAGCGATCCGTCGACCTTTAGCATGTCCACGAAACAGGACTGGAGACCAGTCCTCCAGATCAGTTATCTGCTGAATTATCTTCTCTGTGGGTTGAATCCGACCCTCTTTCGTCTCTTCAACTTGGTGGTACACATCAACACCGCCTTCCTCATTTACCTCATCGTGGCCGAAATGGCTGAACGATTTCCGCCAACGCTTGTTGATGAGTCACGGTGGTCAAGGGTCGCGACTCCTCTCGTTCCTGCCCTGCTATTCGCGGTTCACACGGCGAACTCGGAGGCTGTTAACTATATCTGGGCGCGCAGTTCGATGTTGGTCGCCTTTTGGTATCTCTTGGCGTTTTACTGTTTCCTGCGAGGACCATTTAGCGGGCGAACGAATGGCGGTAACCTGTGGCACGGGGGCGGGCTTGCATGTTTTGCCTTGGGGCTCGCCACGAAGGCCACCGCGATCACCTTGCCTGCCACGTTATTTCTTTACGAGCTGTTGTTTCTTAATCCGGCGCGGCAGAATCCGGTCCGATTATTTCGCGCCGAACCGTGGCGGCTCAAAAAATATCTCCCCCTCACCGCTCTTCTTCTTGCCTACCTAGCGCTGCGGGTCGTCCTCATTCCATCAACATTCACGAGGGTCATCTTCCCCGGAGGGGATTCCCTCTACCAGACCCCTAGCACTTATTTCTTTACCGAAGTTCGAAGCTGGGTGTACTACCTGAGACTGTTTTTGTGGCCCCATCCCTTGATCGTGGATTTCCACGGATTCGGCTGGTCACAGTCGCTCTGGGACACCAAGGTGTTGCTGGCGCTTGGCGTGGTCATACTGATTCTTGGCGTGGCCTGGCGCGTACGCAAATCGGAACCGCTCATCACTTTTTTTACCTTCTGGTTTTTCATCGCGCTGCTGCCGGAGGCCAGCATTGTTCCACTGACGGAGCCAATCTTTGTCTACCGCGCCTACCTGGCATACGCGGGTCTTTCCGTCGTGGTCACGCTGGCCAGTCTCAAGGCATGGGCGTGGGTATGGGACAAACTGAAGGATCGAGCAAGAACAGGCCCAGCGCGCTTCTGGGCAAGCTACAGTCTTGTGTTAAGTCTGATTCTGGGGATCCTCACAGTGGCGACGATTAGCCGCAACCAGGATTGGCGCACCGAGACGACTCTATGGAGCGATGTACTGAGAAAAGACCCGGCCAACCCGCGGGCCCATATGTATCTGGGCTTAGAATTTTTGGAGCTAGAGGACTATAAGAAGGCCGGGCGTATGTTCGAAAAGGCGGTTGAGCTGGCTCCTAAAGATGCCTATGCCTATATGCTCCGTGGTTATTTCAATGACCGGGTGGATCGCAATGACCAGGCCTTAGCCGATTTGAACCAGGCAATCAAACTGGACCCGCGCTCGCATTACAATTACTTTCATCGCGGCGAGCTGTATAGGAAAATCGGCGAAGACGACAAGGCGCTGAGCGATTACGAGTCTGCCCTCAAGTTAAAACCGGTCTTCACAGACGCGTACGTTGGGATCGCCCGGATCTATTGGCAAAGGAAAGACACCGTGAACGTCGCGGCGGCTTGCAGGATGATTATTCAGATCGATCCCGACGATGCGCGCGGCCACCGCTGTCTCCAGCGCACTGACGCGCAGCAGGGTCGGTAAGACCTCGCTTATGAAGACGGTCCGGCTGCTCCGCCGGAACCCCCCGGCCCCGGTACCCTGCGGCCCCCCTGACTGCCAAACAGATCCTGGCCGACGCGAAACGCATCTCCCGGCCGCGACTTCTGCACGACGTCGCGACATTTGGCAATCGCCTCGGCAGCTCGACCGGCCTCATCTGCGGCCGCATTGGCGATGTCGGCGGCCGCCTCGAGACGCACCTGGGCGAGCTTGGCTTCGGCATCGCTGACAACGGCAACGCGGGCATCGGCCTCCTTCTTGGCGTCGGCCGCCCCCTGCTTGATGGCGTCTGGATCCGTAGCCTCGACGGCGCGATAGCGGGCGTCGGCCGCCTCTAACGCGGCCTTATCGTCCTTGGCAACCGAGGCCCAATAGTCGGCGTTCGCTTTAGCCATGGGATAGGCTTCCCGCGCGCGGGTATACTCCTCGGTGGCGGTCTTGAGGTCGTAGTCCGCGATCGACGCCGCAAGCTCAGCGCGGTGTTGGGCGTCAGCCGCTCGTTTTGCAGCGGCTTGGGCATCCGCCAAATCAGCGGCGGCGGCGCGCACTCTGGGATCCGCGTCGACGTCGGAAGAGCCGGCGCCGGGCATGCCTAGTGCCTCGATCGCAGCGCGGCCGGCTCTGTCTGCAGCGGCGCGCGCATTTTTCGCGGCATCAGTGCCCCGAGCATTTTTCTCCGCGCAATCCGCAGCAGCTTTTGCGTCTTCCGCTGAGCTCTGCGCAGACGTTCTCATCAATGCCGTGCAGCCCAAGACCCATAGCAGCGCCATGAGCAGCAACACAGCCGCTAGCTCGAACAGTGACAATCGCTTCGTCATGTCGCTTATGAGGCTGGTCCCATGACGGCTCCGTGTGTCCCTCCGCCACCACCCGACGGGACCTTGCCCGCCCTCTGGGTTCCAAAAAGATCACGACCTGGAGCGGGCTGCACGGTTCGTAACTTCGCCACCTCGGCTCGGCACTGTGGAATCTTCGCCGCCGCTTGAACGGCATCATCTGCGGCCTTGCCCCCTTCGGAAGCTGCAGCGTCCAAAGGGTCATTCTTCGGGTGCTTCTGGCGAATGGAGTTGATGTCTGCCATGGCTTGTTCAGCGCGGCGTTTCCTCTCGTCGGCTTGAGCTTTTTGCTCAAGGAGTGTGCCCAATTCAAGGGAATTCTTCAGATCCTGTAGTTGCGTCAATTTAGCTTCGTCTGCTTTCAAGTCATTCATTGCCTCTGTCTTTTGATAGGGGGAGAGTTTAGGGTTATGAAGATCATCCTTGTCGTCCTCGATGTCCTCTTCCACGTCTGCAATCTGCCTTCGTACCTGGTCCAATGTCAGGCCGTTGGGATTTGTTGCCCGTAACGCTCTCTGTACTTGTGCGTCGATCTTCGCCGCCTCCTTGGTCGCTTCCGCTGAGCATCTGTCGCTGCTTGACTACCGGGAGCATTTTTCTTCGCGCAGTCGGCAGCCTTCTGAGCCTCATCCGCCGCATTATGCGCGGACTCATTCACCAATTCTTTAAAGCACCCTGCGAGGTACAAGAACGCCACGACGAGTCCACCGCCCAGCGCGATGATTTTCAACCAACTTGGCATGGGATAACCCCTGTGGAGTTATTGTAGGCTAAGTGGCAGGACCCATGACGCCTCCAGATGGCCGTACCCCGCCTCCACGCTGCGAAGTGAGCCGCGTCATTTTGATCCGATGATCCGTGCGGCCATCGTTGTCTATGCGAGCGTGAGAAACTTCATGGATAATGAGACGGCCCTATCACTCGCTCAGGTAAAGAGTGAAATCTTTCGTCAGATCATACATCTTGTGCTTCACAGCCGCCAGACAGGTTTGTCTGTCCTGGCCTTGCAACTCTTCGCAAACCGCGAGGGCTCTTGTTTCGTAGTGTTGTCCCATCCGCTCCATGGCGCCTTCGAGGCACATGAACCGTTCGTCGTCGGTTCCATGACCGCACACGCTTTTAATATTGATCTGGCCGGAGGCAATCAACCACATGTGTGCGTTTCCAAGTCCGTGAAAGCAGCCCAGCCGGAACTTCCCCATGAGCCGTGAACATTCCTGCACGAGTTCCTCGGTTCTTCCGTGCGCCTCATAGTGCCGCTTGGTGACGTAGTACATTTTGTTCCGTGCGCATGCTGCAGGATAGTCATAGGTATCACAGGGATACTGAAGGCTTTTGCTTTTCGCATCTTCTTGGTCGTATTCGGTCACATATTCCATATACGCGCCGGTCACGCAGTAATATCGCATGGCCGGCTCTGGAAATCCTGTGCAGGCAGTCAGGGCTTCAGGAATTCGGTAGTGTGCTTGGATCATCAGCGCATGGCCGATTCCATGCGCGCAGTTCCCGGGCCTGGATAGCGACAAGATGGCTGCATTCCTGTAACAGGCCTCGTTCATTTCCGGCGTGATCGCCACGCGATGGGTTGCTCCATCCGCCCGTGCGTCGTCCGCTGTGACGCCGAATGCTTCCATCAGCGCGCCATGCATGCATCCCGTGGCGCACCGGTCTGCACAGATCCGCACGCTGGCTCCGATGTCGCGGAACCGGGCAAAAATAGCCCGCCCCGCATCGTGCGCCTCTTCATGGCACCTCGGCCATACTTGTTCTATCCCATCAAGGATCCCATCCGCGCCGATGACATCGAAATACTCCTCGTAGAGAGGCCGCTTTTCTTTGCCCGCGTGCCTGAGTTTTTCGATGAACTCGCGCCGTTCTTCAATGACATTCGTTGACCCAGCAGCCAGCTTCTTCGATTCTTGAAGTGCCTCCTTGTTCATGTCCGATTCATTGTCGAGCAGGACGGCAGGAACGCCCTGGCAGGCAGTAGCACATAGAATGACGAGAGGAAGTAAGGTTTTGAGTTGCATGAACGCGGTTACCCTTCGGGCCCTCCGCCGTGACCGGCAGGCGCGGATGGACCGGACGGACCTGCGGGTCCTTTCCCGCCGCCGCCAGGACCTTTCTGAGTACCAAAGAGATCGCGACCCGCAAACGCATCGGGTCCGGACCTCTGGGCCAACGGATTGCATCTGGGAATAGTTGCCGCGGCTTGTGCCGCCTCATCTGCAGCCTTAAAGGCGGCCTTATTGGCGGCAGCGAGGCGTGCCTCGTCATATGCAGCAGCGGCGTCTGACGCGTTGGCAGCCGCCGTAGCAGTGGCCTTAACAGCTTTACTGACGGTACGCTGATTCTCATCGTTTGGATCGGCATTGAAGCGCGCCCGGGCTTCATCGGCGGCCTTTTGGGCGGCCTGAGCGGCCGCATCTGCAGCAAAAAGCTGTGCGGTGGCATCGGGATCTGCCGAGCGCCGCGCCTCCATAGCGGTACGGTTCGCGGCATCGGCGGCATTGGCAGCGGCCTGGTGAGCCGCGTCGGCAGCGCGATGGGCCTCCGCGTCGGCACTCTCGGCTTGGCTGTGTTTTATTTCAGCATCCATCTTGGCCTTCCGGGCAGCCTCGGCGGCAGCCGCACGTTTCGCTTGAGTGAGCTTTGCAGCGTTGTAGCGTTCCTCCGCGGCTTTGGCGGTGCTGGTCTTACGGGCATTGAACGCGTCAAGCTCTGCTCTCTTGAGGTCCGCATCGGCGTTGTCCAACTCGTTATTTGCGAAGTCTGCGGCGGCATTGAGGGCCGGAATGGCGGCGGCGGCGGTCTTCTCGGCGGCATCCGCAGCCTTTGCGGCCGCATCAGCTTTGTCGGCGGCATCAGCGGCCTTACGCGCGGCGCCATAATCGACGAGGCGGGGGCTGGCGTCGCGCTGAGCATCAGTGGCCGTGGTATGCGCCACCTCAGCCGCGCGACGGATGTCATCATCGGATGGAGGGTTTTGACCTTTTACGGAGCCGGCAAGCAAATTGGCCCGGTCATGATCGGAGGCGGCTTTCGTCGCAGCATCCCTCGCGTCCGCGGCAGTCTTGGCGGCCTCACGTGCCTTCTGCGCGGCTTGACTGCCCGGCTCGAACTGCTCCGCGCAAGCGGCCGCCGCCTTTGCGTCATCGACGGCCTTATCGACCGCGGGATTTCCTTTTTGCTCCTTGACAAACCATAAACCACAACCCCAGAGCGGCACTATCAGAATGAGCAGTCCGGCGCTCAGCACGATCCGTGTGAAGAATCTGTTCATCTGTGCACTCGCGTTTCGCTGCTATCCTTCCGGTCCCCCGCCGTGACCGGCGGGCGCGGATGGGCCGCCTGGACTGCCAGGCGCGCCGGGCCGAGGTATTCTGTTCCCATAGATGTCGATGCCGGCTGGGCGAATCTTCCCACCGAACGCCTCCTTCCGCAAATCTTGCATCTTCGCCCGGCATGCTGGAATCTTCGCGGCATAGTGAGCCGCCTCGTCGGCAGCTTTATCCGCCGCCCTAGCATTGGCCTCAACAAACGCCTCGGCGACCTTACTGGCGTTTTGAGCTTGGGTCTGCGCTTCGGCAGCCTGTTTCTTCTTCGTCTCCAGCTCTTTCTGGTTGTCTTCCACAACACTTTTCTTAGCCTCTGCGTTATTTATGTACGCTTGAGCCTCGTCAGCCACGCGATTACGGTCATCTGGACCATGGGCGTCAGGGGTGGCTGCTGCGTATTGGAGATCGGCGGTGATGAACAGCGCATTTGCATTGGCATAGCGAGCCTTAGCCGCATCGTACGCAATTTTGTTGTCCTCGGTCGATCCCGCCTTAGCCGCTTCTTGCCTTGCTTTATCAGCTTCATCAAGCTCAGCCTTGGCGGCTTGGTAACTCGCGCGCCCGTCCACCGCTTTTTGGGCGGACCCAATGTTCTTCGAAGCCTCAGTTGCTTCATTCTGTGCTTGTGTCAGCGCGGCCTCCGCGGCTGCAACCGCATCATTAGCTTCTTTCACTTTTGCGTTAGCCTCATCCACCTTTTTTTGAGGATCGTTATCGGCCGCCGCTTGAGCGAACTTTTCCGCATCTTTTGCTTTTGCGGTAGCAAACATTACTTCGGGAGTGTCCGGCGGGGCATTCTCCTTGGCGCAGCGCGCCGCCTCCTCGGCGTCCTTCGCCGCGTTTGTCGCAGCGTCTTGAAGCCAGGATGTACACCCGTACATTGCAACAGCGGCTAAGGTGAGAGTGGCGATCGCAATTGTGACATATAATTTGTTCATCTACATACCTCTGCTTTCCTCACTAGCCTTCTGGTCCACCTGGATGTCCGCCCGGCATGGGCATGGGCGATCCCGCAGGCCCACTTGGTCCGGCTTTCTTCCCGCCACCATACAGGTCGATGTTCGCGGAGGGATTTGATGGTCCTGTGTTATGCGAGAACGCGCATTTCGTACCCGCCACCGCGGCGCGCGCCTCATCGGCCGCTTGGCTTGCAACAGTCACCTGCGAGTCGATGACACTTTGTGCATCGGCAGCAGCTTGCTGGGCCGCGCGCAATTTTCCCTCCGCCTCATTGGCGGCCGCGCGCGCTCGGTCAGCGGCGCCAGCGGCCGCAGCCGATGCTGTAACGGCGGCGGTCACACGAATACGTGCCGCCGTCACGTCATCCGCGGCGCGGGCAGCGGCGATAGCGGTGGGGGTCTCGGCCGCTATTTTCGCAGCCCGGGCTGCTTCGGCATCTGCGCTAGCGACTGCGAGGGGTGCCAGGATTGGATCCAGTGGGTTCATGGGAACGAAGTCATCCTGCGGGCCAAGGAAACTGCCTGCATTTGCGCCGGCTTTCCTTGCTTCGTCGGCTCGGTCTCGAGCGATCTTTGCTTCCTGCGTATTCGCCGCCGCGATGGCGAGATCTGATGCTCGCTTTTCGGCGGCGCTGAGAGCGGACGTGGCATCTGCTACCTCTTTCTGGGCTTGCCGAGCGCGAGCCTCGGCGGCATCGGCATCTGCCTTAGCAGCCACGGACGCGGCGTCCGCGGGGTCGACACCAGAGATTTTCTCGGATGCCTCTTCGGCTTTCTTCACAGCGGCAGCGGCCTTGGCTTCGGCCGCTTTCGCCTTTTTGGCAGCGTCACTGCCAGGCTCATTTTTCTGCAAGCAGTCCGCCGCAGCTTTCGCGTCATCTGCTGAGCTTCGTACTGATTCCATCGCAGTCATGCAACCAAAGCAGCTCAGCACAGCCATAAGCACCATGGCCGCCCGCGCAATGTTGATTAGCACGTTGTTCCTATCATGGCGCTTACGGCCAAACATCCGTGTGCTTCGTCAGCCTTCGGGACCTCCGGGATGTCCGCCTGGCATGGGCGGCAGGCCCTCCGCCGCCCGCAGCCCGCAGGTTTCTTGTAGCCGAAGACATCAAGATTCGCAAATGGGTGTGTGTGGCTTCGTTACCCTTCCGGACCTCCAGGGTATCCGCCTGGCATGGGCGACCCGGCGGGTCCACCGCTCCCAGCAGGCCTCCTGCCGCCGAAAACGTCGATGTTCGCAGATGGATCACGCCGCTGCTTTGCTAAGTCCCCGCACCTGAGTGGCGCCGCGTCCGCTGCGGCTTTAACGGCCTCATCCTCGGCTTTATTGCCGGCAGCGGCCGCGGCATCGACGCGCGCCTGCGCGTACTTGACGGTGTTATTCAAAGCGTCTTCTAAAGCCTTGTCAGGGGCTCTCTGAGCGGCCCAATAGGCCTTGGATTCTGGGGAGTCATATTTATACTTGCTAAAAGGTGGGTTGGCGTCGGCGGCGGTGGCAGCCTTTTCGGCGGCGTCGTAGGCCGCGTTCTCCGCGGGAATCATGAGGTTATAAGCGTCGGAGGCGTCCTTGGAGCGCTTGTCTGCGGCTGTCGCCGCCGCCTGCGCAGCGTCGGCGCGCGCGCGCGCCGTCTGATAGCGTGCATTGGCCGCCGCCTCGCGAGGGGTGCCACGCGCTTCCGTGACATCGCGGCGGGCGGTATCGGCATCGGCGTTTTCGCGGTTCGCATCTTGAGCGGCCTTTTGGCTGACTGCGTAGAGATCGTTGGCGGTTTTCAAGCCAGACTCCCTTTTGGCTTTAGCGGCCTCATACGCGCGGCGCGTATCATCCGGCGCGCCTTGGCCCTGGTATAGTCCGCTGCGGACCGAGGCTCTCCAGTGCGGCCTGCCTCGGCGGCCGTGGCACTCACCAGATCGTTGGCACGCTTTTTAGCATTCTCCATTTCCTTTTTTTTGTAATCGTCCGGAAAGAAAGCGTCGTCGTACTGTTTTTCGGCGTCCTTCCAATCCTCGAGGGCATTTCTGGCAGCGTCAGCGTCAGAGCTTGCCCGATCGGCGGCGTCACGCGCACCTGCGGCCTTGTCGGCGGCCGCGCGAGCATTTTGAGCGGCCGGGCTGCCGGGGGCATTTTTCTCAGCGCAGTCCGCAGCAGCCTTCGCATCCACTGCTGAGACCTGTGCGGACTCTTGAACCCAGGAGGCACAAGCTAAGAGCTGCACCAGCGCCATGAGCAACACGGCAACAAGGCCAAACGTCTGTAGCCGTCTTGTCATGACAGAGGATATGCGCATTAGCTCAAGCTCCTTTGGGCTTCTCGCGCCTAGTGGCAACGGCAAGACACCGTGAACGTTGTCACGGCTGCAGAACAATATCCATGGTGGGTGGCTGGTTAGGGCCCTTCCGGGCCCCCGCCGCCTCCTCCTCCTCCTCCGCCGGCTGGGTGTCCGCCTCCGCCTCCACCCGGCCCCGGTACCCTGCGGCCCCCCTGACTGCCAAACAGGTCCTGGCCCAATCGAACTGGCTGCGTCTTCTGCACCACATCGCGACATTTGGCAATCGACTCGGCAGCTCGACCGGCCTCATCTGCGGCCGCATTGGCAACGTCAGCAGCGGTCTCTTCGCGCGCCTGGGCGAGCTTGGCTTTGGCATCGGCGACATCGGCAGCGCGGGCGTCTGCCTCCTTCTTGGCGTCGGCCGCGCGTCTCTTGATGTCTCCGGGATCGTCAGAGGACTCCTGATAGGCCTTCACGGCCGCCTTCGCCGCGGCCTCGTCCCTCTCGAGCTGCAAGTTCGCAAGGGCGGCGGGCGTTCGAGAATTTGCGAGCGCTTCACCCGTGCGCCGGACCTCCTCGGCGACGGCCCTGAGCTCTGTGTTGGAGTGGAACTGAGAGTCAGCAACCTTCCGATAGGCCTTCACGGCCGCAATCTGCTCGGCCTCGGCCCTCTCGAGCTGCAAGTTCGCGAGGGTGGCGTTCGTTCGAGAATTTGCGAGCGCTTCACCCGTGCGCATGACTTCCTTCATGTCATAGTCCGCGATCGACGCCGCAGTCTCGGCGCGGTGTTGGGCGTCAGCCGCTCGTTTTGCAGCGGCTTCGGCGTCCGCCAAATCAGCGGCGGCGGCGCGCACTCTGGGATCCGCGTCGACGTCGGAAGAGCCGGCGCCGGGCAGGTTTAGCGCGACGGTCGCAGCACGGCCGGCTCTGTCTGCAGCGGCGCGCGCATTTTTCGCGGCATCAGTGCCCCGAGCATTTTTCTCCGCGCAATCCGCAGCAGCATTCGCGTCCTCGGCCGAGCTTTCTGCCGAGCCCTTAAGCAATGCCGAACACCCTGTAAGCTTCACGAGCGCCAGGAGGAGCACGGCGGCCAGCGCTATCGTCGTTAGCGATCTTGCCATGTGTGTCTACCCTAGGTAGGTGGTCCGGGAGGTGAATCTGTTGTCGTCCCAGGGTCCCGGCCGCCACCGCTTTTGATGGCGCCGCCCTGACTGCCAAAGAGATCGCGGCCTCTAAGAAGGCGGGGCTAACTCGACGGCCCTGATGGTCTGGGTTTGGGTCCTTGGGTCCCGAAGATATCTTGGTGATATGTGCCGTCAAGAAGAGGCTTGTACCACACTGGAGCGCATCCAGCGACTGTGGCCGCAGCCTGGAATGCGGTATCAGCATCAGCCATCGCCGCATTGAGATTGCCCGCAGTTTCATCTTGCTGGGCTTTGGTGGCGGCGGCCCGGGCAGAACTGGCGGCCGCGCTCCCGGGAGCGCGGAATTCCACGCAGTGTGCGGCATATTCCGCGTCGACGGCAGGTCGACCAGTATCGAGAATTGTGATGCTAAAGCCTGAGGCCGGCACCATGGCCATGATGCAGGCACCCACGAGGAGCAACTTCTTCGTCATGAAAGCTGATTTCACCATGAGGTTAGTTTATCAATCCATCATCGAAAATCATAGGTGAGGCCTACAGTGACAATATGTCGTTCCGCGCTGAACTGCGTTTGTGAGCCGATGTATCGAGCAAATTTATACCCCACGTCTGCCGAGAGATGACGGGTTAAGGGGAACAGCAACGTGGCCCCATAATTCTGGTTGTCCTGAGTGCGCACAGGCTGAGGCGTAAACCTAGTGTAATCTTGGCTGCTATAGCCGGCTTCCAGAACGAGCTTCACAGGCCTGATCACCGGAGTGATGAATCTCACCGAAACAGCATGGGAATCGAAGGTAAAGTTCTGACCGTCCGCGTTATTATGGCTGAACTGATAATTCAGGCCAATAGAAGGCTTGTTATAGCCGAACGAATAGGTTGCATTCGCACCCACGGCATGATTGACGGCGTCCCGTGAGGTGAGCGGTGCGTTAGCCCCTTCGTTTAAAAAATCCTCAAAGGCAAGGTGATAATAGAGGCCAGTAGAAAGGCGAGGCGTGGGCAAGACCGTTACATCCCAACTGAGTGTGTGGCTGTTCTCAAATTCGTTCCCGCCCAGCAAATCGTGACGGAAATCGTAGGCCATTCCGACTTGCCCCGGCAGGGTTCCCATCTGAAAGAAATATGTGCCAAAGAGCCTGGGGGCGAAGGAAGTTAGATCGAAGCTGCTCAAATTATTATTATTCCACGTTTGCACGAAGCTTCCCCCTGTGCCTAGCTCCCATTGCTTCTCTTGAACGAACTTGTAGGAACCTTCCGCCCCGGCCCCCAAGGTCCAAGTCGCTCTACGCCCCTGAAAATCAGTGGATTTCGGTACCAGGGGCACATTCGAATCATACCCCGTAAAGAAACGCAAGGATAAGTCCCACGGCCGTGGAGGCTCCTCGGCGAAAGTTGCAGTCCCCCAGACCAAAACAGCGAGGATCAGAGCAATCAACCCTATGGTTGGTTTCTTAATAATCATGAGCATAGGTCGGCTGTATACTCTTCTCTTTTGGGGGCGTCAAGCAAAAAACTTAGGAAGGTAGCGTCCACCGTCAAGGCTCATTGCAGTTTCTCGAGGCGCACACCAATCAGCCGGATCAATTTGTGCGCGGGGTTCTCGCGACTGTCTAGAAAGGGCATGAGAAGTTTGAGCGCCTCAAATTCGAGTATAGGTCCCGACGCTGCTGCGTCGCTTAATGTATGAGAACGGCAGCGAGTCTTAAAATCCGCGAAGCGCACAGTTACGGTCACCGTCCGAAAGGTTTTTAAACCCTCCGCCGCCAAGCGCGTGAGCAGACTGGCGCACATGAGTTTCAGGCATTCGCAGATGAAGCCGGGCTCTAAGGAATCCAGGGCGAATGTCTCCTGCTCGCTGATGGATTTTGTCTGAAAGGCCGCCTCAACCGGCGCCTCGTCGCGCCCCCGCGCTCTGTCGTACACCTCGAGGCCGCGCTTTCCGAGCCGCTCCTGCAATTCATGCCGCGACAACTGCTTTAGCTCGCGGATAAGGCGGATGCCTTCTTGGGCAAACGCGAGTTCGGATTTCGGGCCGATGCCGGGAATCTTGCGGATCGCGAGCGGCGCGAGAAAGGCTTCAGCCTCCTCTTCCCGCACTATTGTGAGTCCATCGGGCTTGTGCCGGTCGGAGGCGATCTTCGCGATAAGCTTGTTGGGACCGAGTCCCACCGAGGCGGTGAGCTGCTCCTCCGAGAAGATGGCCGTCTTGATTTCGCGGCTGACTTCTTCGGCCGTTTCGAATGATCCCGTGAAGCTCAAATCTAGAAATGCTTCATCGATGCCGGCGTCTTCAACACGGGGGACGTAGCGGTGCAGGATAGCCTTGATGCGCGCCGACACTGCGCGGTAGCGCGGCAAATCGGTACGGATGAAGAGAACCGGCGGGTTCCCGCGGTGCCTGGCGATTTCCGATAATCGCCAGGCCTTGGAAATCGGCATGGCGGAATGGAGGCCGTATTCTCGTGCTCGATAGTTGGCGGTGGTGACGACTCCGCGACCTTTGCCGTCGTCCGGATCCGCGCCGACGGCCAGCGGGAGTCCGCGAAAACGCGGGGTGTCACGCTCCTCCACCGACGCATAAAAGGCATCCATGTCTAGGTGAGCGATGATGCGCATGGGTGATTGTAAGCTATTGCGAGTCGTGTCGCAGACCAGAGATGGCTACGGGCCGGGGGAACCCCGTGCTCCCGCAGCGCGCACCTTTCGATCATCGAAGAGCGCCAATGGCGCCTTTGGAATCGTGGTAGAAGTGCTCGCTGGACGGCCGCAGTTGGGGCTCACCCCGGCCCTTGCCCAGAATCGGCGGGCCACCCGCTGGCCAAGTATACTCATGCGCTATGGGAAGGCGGAAAAAGTTGCCTGTCCCCTTTTTGTGACCCCTAGAACCGCCAGGCACAAGGATTACAACAGGTGTCTGAGAATTTCCCGCCAGGTTTCGACTCGTTGGACGTTCGGATGCGCGAGGGGCTGAGCATTCCACGGCCGGGTCATCAGAAAAACTGTCGCGCCGGTTGCCGCGATCCGGTGGGCATGCTCATGGCGGTCTTCCACGAACGCCTGATATGAGATGCCCAGGGCATGCTTTTCGTCATTAAAATGGAGTTGATCGTACGGAAGTCCTTTGCGCCGGAGCCAGTATTCCGTTCCTTCCTTCGATGCCGGATTGCGGCTGGTGACCAAGACAATCTCGAAGCGCGGCGCCAGTAGTGTCAACGCGGCTTTTGCACCGGGGATCACTTTCAGCGTGCGACAATGCTCCGTGTTAAATGACTGAAATAGTTCAGTCATTTGTATGTCGGTGATGCCATAGGCCGAGTAATCGTATTGAGTGATGTCCTGCTCGTCCAGATCGATGCGGAACTGTCGTCGGATCATCGCCCGCAAACACGCATCGGACTGAGCCAGCACATTGTCAATGTCCACCCCTAGGATCGGCTTGGGAAAGGGACGCGTCTTGGCGCGTCCGGGGCGGGCGGGTGGAATGGGCCTGTTCATGATGCTTCTTGTCCGGAGTCTTGGAGCGCGGATTCAGCGAGCCGCCGGACGTGCTCATCAGGATCCTTCAGCGCAGCCTTAAGTGCAACCCGCGCGGCGGCGTCCCCGATCTTGCCCAGATGAAAGGCGGCTTCGATTCTGACGTCCGGATTCGGGTCCTTTTTCAATATCAGACTGAGCGGAGTCGCTGCTTCACGATCGGCAATCTCCGCGAGGGCGGCGACCGCCCAGCGGCGGACGATGGGATCCGGGTCCTGAAGTAATCTGCTGACAACTGCAGAGCTCGCGTGGATCGCCATGCCTCCTAGAGCGCCCGCCGCCAGCCGCTTGGTATCATTGCCGGTGCCTGATGCGAAGAGCCGTTCCTGCAAATCCGAAAGACCGGTATTGGCATCGCCTGTCTGGGCCAGTGCCAAGGCCGCAGCCTCGCGGACATCCGGGGTGGGGTCGAACAGCAAGGAGATCAACGAAAGGCGAGTGGCTTCGCTATCATCACCGATCATGCCCAGCGACCACGCCGCCTCACGCCGCACGCGATGGTCCGAATCCTTTACCGCCTTGATTAACGCCGGCACCGCCGCTTTGCGGCCGATCTTCCCCAGCGATTGTGCGGCCGTTTGGCGTTGTTCCGGCTGGGGATCCTCCAAGATCTTGAGCAGTAACGGGATAACCTTTTCCGGGACAGGTTCCGTGTAGTTCGTGGAACTCATACAGGCGGTCAGGCTCAAGGCCGCCAGCAAAAGAATACCCGCGCCGAGGAGCGGAAATTTCAGGGCACGCACTAACTGGACTTTGGAGGAGGCTCGTCGAGTTTCGGACCGTGCTTGACCTGATCGATGCTGGATTGGATTTCCTTCTGGGCGGCTTCCATCTCCGCTTTAATCGTTTGCATCTCAGGATCGACGGCACGGCGTACGTCGTTGGCGGCTTCGCGAAATGTCCGCATCGCATCACCGAGCCCGGCGCCGATCGACTGGAAGTCTTGGGCGGAGGGCCCTTTGGCGGCTGCAGGGTTAGTCTGGGAACTTGAGGCATTCGGCACGAGAGCCGGATCCGAAATCCCGGCTGCTTCGGCAGCCTGCGCATCCTTTGTCTTCATCGCGGTTTGCTGTTTCATGACCCGGTTAACGGCGTCCTTGTTAACCACCGCTTTGAAAGCCGGTGCCTGCGTGGCTGCACCGGGAGCTGCCGTTGGGCTGCCAGTGGTAGGGGGTGGCGGTGCTGCCGGCGGAGGCGTGACCGGTTTCCAGGCCTGTTGCGCAACCATATACGCTGTCGTGCCGGGAGTAGCCGCCGGACCCATCTGCGGCGGCACCGGAGGCGGGCCGACTACAGAGGCTTGCGGGGTCGTCGCAGGAGCGGCGGTGGGAGGGGACGCTGGGCCGGAAGATCCTTGAGGGATCGGCGCTGCCGACGGTGGTACTACCTGCGCATCCGTCGCTTGGGCCTGCTCCGGGGATGGTTCGAGCGCGTCCGCCTCGCGGATTTCCTTTTTGAAACCCTTCAAAGCTTTTCCCATGCCTTCGCCGATCTTCGGCAATTTTCCGGCGCCGAAGACAATGAGCACGATGACGAGGATGAGGATAAGCTCCGTAATGCCTAACGAGCCAAACATAGCAATTACTCTACCCGCCTGTTTCAATAGCTGTCAAGGAAGGAAGGCTCCGATTGTCGGTGCGGGGCCTGTCGCCGAGCAGCCCGGACGTGCTCGCGCTCCGCTCGGAAGCAAGCAAGTCGCGCTGCGCTCCGTTCCGAGGAAAGGGACGCGTCTTGGCGCGGCCGGGGTGGGCGGGTGCAAAAGAGGGCCCGCTCGGCGCCACCCGCATCTCGAATCTCCGCTGGGTGGGAAGATGGGTTGGGTGCGGGACCTGTCGCCGGGCAGCCCCGTTGGGCTGGGGATGAGCCCCTTGCTCCCGCAGCGCGCACTTTGGATTATCGAGAAGTGCCGGGGCGGCTTTTGAATCGCGGTAGAAGTGCTCGCTGGACGGCCGCAGTTAGGGCTCATCCCCAGCCCTCAACAAGATCGGCGACACCCCGCTGTGAATCTACGCTATGAGGCTAAGATGGGAACGATCGCGGTTTGAATCGGCAGTCCTGTGACGATCGCCTCGCGCTCGGTCAGATAGACGTCGACTTCACTTCGGATGCCGAAATCCCCGGGCAGGTAGATTCCTGGCTCGATGGAAAAGCAGGTCTGTGGGAGGAGACGCCGCTGGTCTTGGGTCTCAAGGTTGTCGATGTTGGCGCCATTGCCATGGACTTCCTGGCCGATCGAATGGCCGGTGCGGTGGATAAACCGGTCGCCGTAGCCGGCTTTCGTGATGACAGTGCGGCAGACGTCGTCCACTTCGCCGCCACGGGGAAATCGCCCGGCTGCCACTTCCTGCTTTAAATAGTTGATCGCGGCGTCCCGCGCGGTTGCCACAATCCTGAAGACCTCAGATTGACGCTGCGGCACCTTCTCGCCGATAAAACCGGTCCAGGTGATGTCGCCATACACGCTGCAGGGGGCCGTCAGCTTTGCCCAGAGATCGATCAGCACCAAATCCCCGCGATGGACTTCGCTGGACGCTTCCTTCGGGGGTGAATAATGCGGGTCAGCAGCGTGGGCATTGACTGCCACGATCGGCGGGGCATAGGTGTGCATGCCCCGCGAGGCGATCTGGCTGAGGATGAATTGCTGCAGGCTGTATTCGCTCAGATTTTCACCATTGCGGATTCCTTTTCGGATGTGCGCGAAGGTCTCATCAACGATCTCGCGAAGGGCAGCAGCGGCATAGCAGTGGGATTTGTATTGGTCGGCGTCCCAGATCGCTTCGAACCGTTGCACTAAATCGGCAGACGTCACCACCTCCACACTGAAAGAACGGACCAACTCGACCGTGCCGGCATCCACGCGGGAGATGTACGGAATCGCATTCATTGGCGAGTACTGCATGGCAATCTTTGGGCGGTCTGCCTTCTCTTTGAGAGAGGCAAGGGCTTCTCGGAGAATGTCGTGTTGCTCCTGCCAGGACAGATAAAGGCGAGTGTCCCCCGGCAGATCAACCAACGAATGCGGCTCGATGCGATGGAGAATCTTGATAGGCGACCCCTGCGCCGGAATCAGAAAGTACCAGCGCCGGGTAGTATGACGCGTGGCATCAAGCCTTAGGATGCGTGCCGCCAGCGGATCGCTTCCGCGGAAGTCATAGAACAGCCACCCGTCGAGCCCGGCCATGCGAAGAGCGTCCTGAATGGCTGAAATATGTTTCGTCATGACCGGGAGATTCAGTATAGCCGACAGTGAAAGCCCTTGCCACCTTGAGAAATTAATAAGTTGCGACGTACTGTCGGCTTTTTAGGCATGGCAATCAGACAATTTATAATTAAGCATTTTGATTTATTTGACAGTACAAATTAATTTAAATTCCTAAGGGTTCGATACTTATCATGCTTCCACGAGAAGGGATCGCTATGCTTTGCCAGGTGACGGAAAAACTGACATTGTCGCGGATGTCTATCCACAAATATCAGTCTTTTCAATGCGTTCTGATCAGGCTCAAAACTTGCTCATTGTACGCAGCAATAATCTCTTGGAGGGAAGTGTCATGAAACAGGGAACACCTAAATCCTATATTATCTTTGGCGGTTTGCTCGGCATTGTTCTCGCCGGTGCACTCTTGACGGGGGCCGCTCAAGCCGATGTCACCGTGCATGTGATCCAAAACGACCCGGATTCCGGTAATGCGAGCATTGTGCCGGCCGCGACGCTGCCGAGTGCGGATTTCGTCAGCCCGAACATCAACTTCAATACGGGAAGCTCGGACGGCACGCCACTACACACTTTCTTGAACAATCCAACGTTCACCAACCAGCAGAACGGCTTCAACCCGAATTTGATGTCAGATAACATCTTCCTCGAGATCTCGGCACAGACCTTCTTGAACGCCGGGACGAACTCCTTTGTGGTCGGCCATGATGACGGCGTGGTCTTGACCTTCGCCGCCCCCATTGGCAACGTGGTGAACGCGCCCGGCCCGACCGGCTTCGTTAACACTCCCTTCAACGTCAACAACCCTGGAGCGGCGGGCCTCTTCGCCTTCGATTTGAAATACACCGAATGTTGTGACGGCCCGGCGAACCTGGTCTTCACGATCAATGGTGCACCAATAGGTCCACCCGGTGCTGCTGTTCCTGAACCGGCGTCTTTGATCCTCCTGGGTTCCGGCCTGGCTGGCCTCATTGCTTTCCGCTATCGCTACCGCAACTAGGCGTTATTTTCTAGTGATTATGGGACGCCAACCCGGCCATCCGGGTTGGCGTTTCTGTTTTTAAGCGTTACACAGATTTTTCCCGCCCGTGTAATTTGACTCGCCTCCGGTGTCCCGTTACCCTGACCCGCATGACGGAGGACTTCCGCGTCACGTTTTTCTTTGGACCGGATAATGTTCCCGGCCGTCCGGAGGTGCTCATTTGTGTCTTCAACGTCAAGAAGCGAAGCTGGAAAGGCGGGGTCCAGGTTGGCGTGGAGTTGACCGAGGAGCAGCTCAAACGCTTGCGAGAGTGCGGGCAACTCGAAGAACTCGTCGAGATGATTCGGGCCAAGGTTGAGCCGGAAGACTTTATCGTTTATGAGCGGCGCGCCAGTGATCTGTTCATTCAACAGGTCTGTTGGGCCAAACTTGATCTTGCGATCGCTTCCGGCATGAGTCAGGACAATCAAACCATCGTCGCCGACGTTTGGGAGGAGGAACTCCAGCGCCAAGTGCTGCTTCGAAGAGACAATATACGCCAAGCGATCCTGACGGAGTTGGATTTGTAATGCGAACTAAGGCCGAAGCGTATAAACGCAGCGAACAACAAGCTTGGGACAGTTTTTCGCGACGCTACACCAAAGTCGCCCTTCCCGAATTTCAGCCCTATGGGAATCGGCTGGTCCAGATGGCGAGCCTGCGCCGGGGCATGTGGGTCCTGGATGTCGCCACTGGACCGGGCGAGCCGGCGCTGACGGCCGCTCGCAGGGTCGGCCCCCGTGGCCTGGTGCTCGGGATCGACTTTTCACCGGCGATGCTGCGGACCGCCGCCTTGCGAGCTCGTCAGTCGGGGATTCGCAATGTCCAATTTCGGCACATGGACGCGGAGCATTTGAAACTGCCCGGCATGATGTTTGAGCGGGTATTCTGCCGCTTTGGCCTCATGTTAATGCCCGATGCGCAGGAGGCTTTGAGGGAAACCTATCGCGTTCTGGTGCCTGGCGGGCGGGTGGCCGTGGCGGTCTGGAGCGCGCAGAGCAAGGTCAATACCCTGGGGATCGTGCGGGAGGTTCTCGTCCGGCACCGCGCGTTTACGCCGCCGCCCGGCGCCCCCGACTTTTTTCGATTTGGGAAGGCGGGAGCCATCGAACGGGCGCTGAAGACCGCCGGCTTTAGGGATATCCGAAGCAAACGCATGACGATCGAATGGGTCTTCGCTGACGCGAATGATTTTTGGAAGTCGATGAAACAGGGACCCTCTCTCAAACGGGCGCTCGTGGGGCTTTCTCCTGCTCTGCGCCGGACGATCAAAGAGGAGGTGGCGCGCCGCCTCGAGCGCTTCAGGAGACGGAACGCTCTTCGAATTCCCAATGAAGCGGTGCTCGCAGTGGGCCGAAAGCGGTGACTCCCTTTTTCTTGAATTGCTACTGAATCTTGTATATAAGGGGCGGTGTCATCTGTGTCTTTTTATTCATCGAAAAGAGGAGGATTTGATGAATAAGAGTGTAATACGGCTCGTAGTGTTCAGCCTGGTGCTGGCTCTCAGTGTGAACTCAATCGCCTTTGCGGCGGAGGGGGACGCCGGGGAAACTAGGAACTCCGGGGGAACCACTGCCGCCGATGTCGGCCTGGGCGTCGCCAGCTTTTTGGTTTCCATCCCCTATGGTGCGGCAAAAGTCACCATGGCGCTTTTGGGCGGCATCGTGGGAGGATTTACATACGTCCTATCGGGCTTCAATAAGAAAGCAGCGGATCAAGTCTGGTATACCACCATCCCCGGCGACTATATCATTACCCCTGACCAGTTGCGCGGCAAGCGAGACATCCGATTCACGGGTGTTCCGCCGGAAGATCGTCCCGCAGAGAGTCGCTAAGGGGCCTACAAGCCGTGAGCCTCTCGGATGCCTAAACCCCTGATCGGGATCGCACCCGATTTTAATCCCGCATCCGCTCGCAGGGGAAGCGAGAGCGAAGCCACGATCTTCCTTCGTAATCGCTATGTGGCCGCGGTGGAAGCTGCCGGCGGCATACCGGTGATCCTCCCGATTGTGACAAACCCGGCCCTTTGCGCGGCATTGTTGAAGAGCCTTGACGGCCTGCTGTTGACCGGCAGCGGTCCGGATATCGATCCGCGGCGGTACGGAGAGCGACAGCGGTTTAGATTCAAAGTCATGAGTCCGGAACGGGCCGATTCGGAATGCGCGCTCGTGGTCCAGGCCCGCAAGAGAGATCTGCCGGTTCTGGGAATCTGCGGGGGTATGCAGTTGATGACGGTGGCTTTGGGGGGCACGCTGATCCAGGACATTGATGAGCAGGTCGAGGATGCCCTTCAGCACAGGATGGCCGGTCCGGCCACCGCCGTCTGCCACTCCGTCCGTGTGGTTCCCGGCACGCGGCTCAGCGACATTCTGGGGCGCCGGACAGTTCAGGTAAACAGCTCCCATCATCAGGCCGTCAAGGCAGTCCCCAGAACCTTGAAGGTCAGTGCATCTGCGCCGGACGGAGTCATCGAAGCCGTGGAGGATCCCACCCGGCGGTTCTTCCTCGGCGTGCAATGGCATCCGGAGTATCTGTACGGCCGCTACCCTGCCCATAGCGCGATCTTCGAAGCGCTGATCTCTGCCGCCGCCCAGCCCCGGAGGTCCTCCATCCATTCACGGCCGGGGGCCTGACGGTGCATCAAGCCTTCCAAACCAAGTCTGTGGACCGAATTCTCAGCGATTGCGAAGCCCAGACTCATAAGTTGAAACGGACGCTGACGGCACTCGACCTGACGGCCCTCGGCATCGGCGCGATTATTGGGACCGGCATTTTCGTGTTGGTCGGCACAGCGGCGGTCGGCGCGGGGGACCGCCCAGGCGCGGGTCCGGGGCTCGTTCTGTCCTTCATCATCTCAGGCGTCGCGTGTGTGCTGGCTGCGCTGTGCTATGCCGAGTTCGCCTCCATGATCCCGGTGGCTGGTTCCGCGTACACCTACTCTTATGCGAGCCTCGGGGAATTCCTCGCATGGATCACCGGCTGGAACCTCGTATTGGAATACGGCGTGGCTTGCGTCGCCGTCTCGATCGGGTGGTCTGGCTACCTGGTCAGTATTCTCGAGAGAGTGGGCATTCACCTGCCGATGGCGCTCATCAATACGCCCTTCGAGGGCGGCATCATCAATCTGCCGGCGGCTCTGATTGTGCTCGCGCTGACGGTCTTGTTGACCATCGGCATCAAAGAAAGTGCCCGCGTGACCAGCATCATCGTCGCGATTAAGATCGCCGTGGTCCTGTTCTTCATCGCCGTCGGAGCGTTTGCCGTCAATCCCGCCAATTGGTCGCCGTTCATGCCGAACGGCTTTGCGGGGGTGGGCGCTGCCGCTGCCATTATTTTCTTTGCCTACATCGGCTTCGATGCGGTCTCCACAACGGCTGAGGAGGCCCGCAATCCGCAACGGGACGTCCCGATCGGGCTCATGGCCTCGTTGGGTATTTGTACCATTCTGTACGTGGTTGTGGCGGCCGTCCTGACCGGGATGGTTCCCTACACGCAAATTCATGTCAAGGCGCCGGTTGCGGAGGCCTTGAATACGGTGGGCATCCGATGGGGCGGCGCATTGGTGGCTACGGGCGCGGTCGCGGGGATCACGAGCGTGCTCATCGTGATGCTCCTTGGGCAGATCCGCGTCTTCTATGCGATGTCCCGGGATGGCTTGCTCTGGCCCTGGCTGTCGGTGGTCCATCCAAGGTTCGGGACGCCGCATCACGCGACTGCGGTGACGGGGATCTCAGTCGCGATCCTTGCGGCGTTTGTGCCGATCGGTGAGGCGGCGAATCTTACGAACATCGGCACTCTCTTTGCTTTCACCTTAGTCTGCGGGGCTATCATAGTCTTGCGCCGGACCAACCCCGGCCAGCGTCGGCCTTTCCGAACGCCTTTTGTTCCCGTGGTTCCGATTCTGGGAATGCTGGCCTGCCTCGGCCTCATGCTGTTTCTGCCGGCCATGACCTGGTGGCGTTTTGTGCTATGGTCTCTGCTCGGCGTCGCGATCTACGGGGGGTACGGTCTCAGTCACAGCAAGTTACGGAAGCCTGAGATCCCCGGCTCTGTGCCATCTTGCGATACCAGGTGAAGAAACTCATGTTGATCGTGATCGTGAGAGCATAGGATAATGATCGATTGCAATGCCCCGCACGGCGAAAGGGACGCGATGGTGAACAGGATCAATCGATTGCTGCTCGCTCTGATAATGGCAGTCACGCTCGTGGGGGCAGGAATGTTCGTCCCGACCGTCAAGGCCCAGCCTCCTCAACCCCTGGAAGAAGTGGTCGTCACGGATACCAAGCTCAAGCTCGAAGAGACGGAGACGGAAGATTACGATCCCTGGGAACCGTTCAACGAGAAGATGTTTAACTTTAACTACAAACTGGACCGCTACGTGGTCAAACCTGTGGCAAAGGTCTATAACGAGATCGTGCTGGACGGGGAAAAGCAGGCCATCGCGAACTTACTCGAGAACATTCGTGTGCCGAAGCGCTTCGTGAATAGCCTCCTGCAGGGGAAGTTCAAGGGCGCCGCACGAGAAATCGCGCGTTTTGTGATTAACACCACGCTTGGTGTCGGGGGCATGGCCGATGTGGCGAAATATCAGTTCCATCTCGAAAAAAGTGATGAAGACACGGGCCAGACTTTCGGCTACTACGGGGCAGGCCCGGGGGCGTATCTAGTCCTGCCGTTTTTGCCGCCGATGGACGTACGCGACGGGATCGGCTATGTGTTCGACCTTGCCCTGGACCCACTCACCTATGTGTTGCCAGCGGGCCCTTCAGTCGGCCGCTATACGGAAGATATGGTCAACAATCGAGCGCAGAATCTCGATACGTATCAATCGGTCGAAGAATCCACCCTCGATCTCTACAGCGCGGTCCGCAATGGGTATTTAACGAAGCGCAAGCAACAGATCGCGGAGTAGCACGCGCGTCCTTATAACTGAAACCAAGCGGGCGATCTGCCTAATAATGGGTCGGCGTGGTGGCCGTCCGTTTGCCGCTGGCTTAATAGGATGGCTCACGCTTCGATATTGTAATTGTGCCTACAGATTCCGGTAACCCTCGGTCGGCCCAAACAGCGCCTCCTTACGACATGGCCGGAAACCGCTATAGAAGTCTTATAGCCACGCGGATACCGGCCGATAAGAACCCTGATTGTCTGATTCAAACCGAGAAAAGAGGATCTATGCTGAACCGACCCAATTCCCTGGCGCTGGCAATCATCATGTGTTTGGGCACCCTTGGCGTGGCCCCGTTGACCACGAGTACCAACAACGTGCAGCCGCTCGAAGAAATAGTTGTCCGCGATACGATGCTTCACCTCGAGATGACCGACACGGAAGAGTACGATCCCTGGGAGCCCTTCAACGAGAAGGTGTTCAACTTTAACTATAAGGTCGATCGCTTTGTACTCAAACCGGTGGCGAAGGTTTATAACGAGATCGTGCTGGACGGGGAGAAGCAGGCAATCCATAACGCGTATGACAACGTCGCCATGCCGAAACGCTTCATCAATAGCCTGGTCCAAGGAAAGTTTAAAGGCGCCGGGCTGGAACTCTCGCGGTTCGTCATCAACTCAACGCTGGGGGTAGGTGGACTCGCCGATGTGGCGAAGTATCAGTTCCACTTGGAGAAGAGCGATGAAAATGCCGCTCAGACGCTTGGCCATTATGGCGTTGGCCCCGGCCCCTATCTGGTCCTCCCATTCATGTCGCCTCTGACGGTCCGGGATGCGGTGGGATACGCCTTCGATGTGGCCCTGGATCCGATCAGCTATGTGTTGCCGCTGGTCGGAAACTTTGGAAAGACAACAGAGGGTCTCGTCAACAACCGCGCGGTCAACATCGACAAGTACCAGAGCGCCGAAGAAGGAGTTCTTGACCTTTACAGCGCCGTTCGCAACGACTACCTGACGGGCGTCAACAACCGCTCCCCTAATCGTCCTCCCTCTTCTCGGGCCGCTGCCAAGTAAAACGTCTTCGGGCAGGCGTGGTCATAGTGTCTTCTTATTGCCCGGTACTTGGAACTGTCGGTATAGGCTGGCGGCGCCCCAAGCAAGGCTAAGCAGCATCAACACAATCCCCAGTTGCTGAACGATATGGGCGAGGCGGTGATCGTAGGGGAGCCACCCCAGGCTGCCGAGAATATGTTCCCAGTCGTGATAGTCCTCCACCTCCTTACCGGTGACCCCTCCTACGAGAATCAGCTCCCGTGCCCTGGCATCATTTACGTACGGCGCGATATCCATCAGATTCTCCGCCACCCACCACAGACCGACCGCGGCTCCGAACGCATCCCGGGTTTGGACCAGCAGTACATAGGTGCAGATCGCAGGAATCAACAACTGTCCAATTGTGCCTCCAAGAACGGTTAGAAAGCGTCCCAAGGGACGGAACAGCAGGTGCCCGGCCTCATGGAACGGCAGATTGATATTGTGCATGAACGACTCGCCCGCGTAATTGGTTTCGAGCGGCGCCGCAATAAAGTGCCAGCCCCAGACAAGCAGAACGACATACGCTAGGAAACGCCCTGCCAGATAAAGGCGAGGGATGTCACTCTCGCGAGGGAGGAAGAGCTCGATCGTGGACTCCCACAACGTCGGGTTTTCCGCTTCGTCGGCCTTGACGGAGATCGGAACATCAGGTAGGCCGTCAATCGTGTCCCGGACGGGCTTGGCCTTGGCGAAGACAATTCCGCATCGTCCGCATTCGGGGGTGTCCGCAGGTTGCTCAGCATGACAGTTGGGACAGACCATAGGCACAAGCTTTTTATAGAATCAGCATGGCATCGCCGTAGCTGTAGAACCGGTAGCGCATCGCGGCGGCTAGTCGATAGACTTCCAGCATTCGTTCGCGTCCTGCGAGGGCGCAGACCAGGATGAACAGGGTGCTCTTCGGCAAGTGGAAATTCGTGAGCATCGCGTTCACGATTTTGAAATCGTAGCCCGGATAAAGAAACAGATTCGTCTCGCCTGATCCTGCTCTCAACGGGAGACCTTTCGCTGCTGCAGTCTCCAGCACTCGAACGGCCGTGCTGCCGACCGCGATGACCCGTCCGCCACGCTCTTGGGTCTCTCGGATTGACGTCACGGTGTCTTCAGGCAGCTCGTACCATTCCGGGTCCATACTGTGTTCACGAATATCGGAGGTTGTGACCGGCTTGAAGGTGCCCGGTCCCACATGCAGGGTGACCATTCCCAGACGCACTCCTGCGGCCCTCAAATTCTTGAGAAGTTCCTGGGTGAAATGCAGCCCCGCTGTCGGGGCGGCGATAGCTCCCAGGTGCCGCGCGAAGATGGTTTGATAGCGGTCGCGGTCACTGTCTGTTGGAACTCGATGAATGTATGGGGGCAACGGAACGACGCCTGCTTTCTCGGCATAAACCAGTACATCCAGGTGCGCGGGGAAGGTAACCGTTGATCTGCCGGCTTCAGAGGCGACGACCTTCACGAGAAGGTCCTGGGGCAACTCCAATTGCTGTCCTGGCCGAACCTTCCCGCGGATCATCACCTCCCACGTGTTCCCTCCCTTGTGGGACCGGACCAGGAGCAGTTCTATTTTTCCTCCGCTCGGCCGTTTCGTGCCGAAGAGACGAGCAGGGAACACCTGCGTGTCATTGAGAATGAGCAGATCGCCTGGAGCCAGCAGCTTGGGCAGCTCGTAGATGCGCTCATGCGTAGTGGCGGCGGTTCGCCGCTCGATCACCAACAGCCGGGCATGGTCGCGAGGTTCGATCGGTTGCTGGGCGATCAGTGATTCGTCCAGCGGATAGTCAAAGTCATCAAGCCGCATCAACGGGGAAGGCTGGTCAGGGTCCGGATTTCGGTTCCAGGATAATAATAGTGAAGGATGGTTTCGGCGCTGTAGCCTCGCTCAGCGAGTTCTTTGGCGCCCCATTGGCACAGACCGACTCCATGGCCGGCGCCCCGCCCGGTGAACTGGATCCGCAGTCCAGTCAACTCGAAATCGAACATGGTGCTCGCCAGGGTGACGTAACCGACGGTGCGGCGGAGATCTTCTCCCCGGAGAAAGAGCTCCCCATCCGAGTGCAGGATGCGTAGCTGAGCGACCCGGCCTGACCGGGTATAGGACATGGGGTCAATGGTGGCGATGACCCCGACCGGAAAACCTTCTTCGCGCAAGCGCCCCTCCAACAGCGAAAGCGAGACATCCGTGCGCCACTGATAGTGGGGTGAGTTCATGTCGAACGGGCACTCGACACCTTTGAGATAAGGGACGTCCACGGAGGACCAGACGTACATGGCGTCCTCGGTCGGGCCGGCAGCGGTGGAGTGGTAAGCCGCAAATATCGGCAGCTCTCCATAGGTCAGAATCAAGTTGCGCGTTTGCTCGACGGCCCGGAGCACGGCGGCGTTGCTGCTGCGACCCTGATAGACCTGATCCTTGGTCGAGGACAGGATGTCGAAGTCCTTTTTTCCGACCTGGCGCATCTGATAGAGCGCGTAGGTCCTCGCGGCAATCGCCTGGACCTTGAGCGCTTCGGGGTGCCAGGCAGGATTCATCTCCGCGGGTACGACGCCTTTGACGTACTCCTCCAGATCCAGTTCATTGACAACCAACATCCCATTGGTCTGGCGCTTCACGATCACTCTCCCCGGCAGAGTGACTCCGTTCAGGGCCACTTCCCCGTTGCGGCCTCGCAGCTCAGCCCGGTCAGACCGGACTTGGCGGCCGTCGATCATCAAGCCGCCGCTGTTCGCGCTCACAGAGATGCTAACGGAGTGGCCGGCGGACAATCTCTCGTCGCCATTGCTCGTGATGAGAAGGCCGTGCAAGGACGTGAGTGTGATGGACTCAGCCTGCTGTTGGAGGGCGACGCGGATCGTCTCGGCGGAAACGACAGGAATGGAAGCGATCCATAGCGGGACGGCGGCAAGAACGGCGATCCAGGGAGAGAGGCTAGTTTTCCTTCTCAGTAACGAACAGAACGGCTGGCCGTTCAGCTCAGCGAAAAAGTTACCTGTCCCAGTTTCTTGCACGTCCATTCTTAACTCATTATCGGCGGAAGAAGAGCCACAGCATGAGGCTAAGGATGATGCTGATCAGGAGACTCGTGCTCAGCGGCAAGTAGAATGAAAAATTGTCGCGCTTGATGAAGATGTCGCCGGGAAGCCGGCCGAGAACGCCGATGCCCGGCAGCCGGCCGCCGAAGACCAGGAGCGCACCGATCACAAGGAGAAGCCCGCCGAGACCCAGGAGGAGTTTGCCGAGGCCGCTCAGATCCATGACACCTTCCGCTATTACTGAGCTGCGGCAATCAGCGCCTCAGCAATCTGGACGGCGTTCAGCGCCGCGCCCTTCCTCAGATTATCGGCGACAATCCAGAGATTCAGACCGTTGGGGATGGATTCATCTTCGCGGATGCGTCCGACATAGACGTCATCCTTGCCGGCGACGTCGATGGGTGTCGGATAGACCTTGTGGGCTGGATCGTCATACACCATCACCCCTGGCGCCTCGGCGAGCAGGGCGCGAGCTTCGTTCGCAGACAGCTTCATCTGGGTCTCGATGTTGACGGATTCGGAATGGCCGACGTACACCGGCACTCGAACTGTCGTCGCCGTTACCTGGATCGAATCATCGCCCATGATTTTTCGCGTTTCATCCAGCATCTTCATTTCTTCCTTGGTGTAACCCGTGGGAAGAAAGTCATCAATGTGTGGCAGGCAGTTAAACGCGATCTGATGCGGATAGATGGACGGCGTCACCTCCTTAAAGGACAGCAGGTCGCGGGACTCCTCCAACAATTCATCCATGGCTTCTTTGCCTGTCCCGGACACCGCTTGAAATGTGGTGACGACGATACGCTTGATGCGGGCCACTTTGTGCAACGGCTGAAGTACGACCACCATTTGAATTGTCGAGCAGTTCGGGTTTGCGATGAGACCCTCGTGCCGGGCCAGATCACCCTTGTTCACTTCGGGAACGACCAGGGGAACCTTCGGGTCCATCCGCCACGCGGCGCTGTTGTCGATTACTATGGCCCCGGCCTGCACCGCAAGCGGCGCAAATTTCCGGCTGATATCCGCGCCCGCTGAAAACAACGCCAGATCGACCCCGGCAAACGATTGCGCGGTGAGTTCGTGCAGAAGCACGTCGTGATCCCGAAAGGCAATGCATGTCCCTGCGGAACGCGCAGACACGAGCGGGCGAAGTTCACCAACCGGAAATTTCCGCTCCTCGAGGATCTCGATCATCTCCGTGCCGACGGCACCCGAGGCACCGACCACCGCCACGGTGTAGAGAGCTTTTCGCTTCATTGTTCCTCGTGCATTAAGCCTATTGCGTGGTCCTTAGCGGCAATAAATCGCTCCGACCCCATTCCCTAGTCAGGCATTCATGATAACAGCGGAGGGGCTCGAAATAAAGCTCCATACGATGATCACCGCATTAAACCTTTTTCGATTTCGATTGTCTCAATAAAGATGTACGTGAACGGACATTGTCCCGCAGCGCCCGCTCCGGTCTATTTAATACCTCAAATGCGCTATCGCACTGAGGGCTTTTTCGTGACACTCAGGCCAAGTGATTGTCCATGGTACGGTTTCTGGCTTGGCCTGCTAAATGCATCAGACTTGAGCTCAGGTGTTTTTATCAGATGGAAGGTCATTTAACCAAAAGGAGGGTGCATGAAGAAGCAACTGCTAGTCATGAGCGGAGTGATGATGATAATGGCGGCCGCTGGCGGGGGAGTGGCTCTGGCCGAGGATGCGGCTCCGGCGCCGCCTGCGGTGTCGGGAGCGCCGTCGGGTGACATCCGCCAAGATCGTAAGGATCTGCGTCAAGACAATCGTGATATCAGGCAGGACAAACGCGACTTGCGCAATGATCGCCAGGACCGGCGGAGTGATCGAAAGGATCTTCTGCAGGACAAGCAATCAGGAGCAAGCCCTGCCGATCTCAAGGCGGACCGGAAGGATCTTCGTAGCGACAATCGTGATATTAAGAGCGACAAGAAGGATCTACGGAAGGATCGGCGCGATCGCCGTCATGATCGTCGCGACCTTCATAAAGATAAGGCCGAGGCGAAGTGATATAGAAGACACGGGGACAGGCAACTTTTCCACTACATTCAGTGGACCGGCTCATCTGCTCTCCGAAAAGTCGCCTGTCCCCTCGGTTTCGATGCCGTGTCCAGCCTTGCGTGTCCCGATTGGCTTACTGGCTGAGTCCTGCCTGGCGGAGAAAATCCTGAGCGACTTCGCGCAGCGGCCGGTGTTGCCCGTCGATCTGGTAGTTCAGCTTTTGCATAGCCGCATCAGGAAACTTTCCCGAAAGTTCCGCCAGCGCGTTGCGTAGTGAGGGGTGCGCCGCGAGACTGTCGCGTCTGACTGCAATGGCCGCTTCATAGGGCGGAAAATAGTGCCGATCGTCCTGAAGAACCGTTACATCCAGGGTCGAAAGTAATCCATCGGTCGCATTGCCTGCGGCCATATCCACCTGCCCCTGCTCCAGCGCCTTATAAATGAGGCCGAGATCCATGGTACGGACGGATCCCTTGAGCGGCAAGGCATAGGTCTTCAGCAGGCCGCTCAGGCCATCCGGGCGCTGCTGAAATTCGTAGCCAACGGCGAGCCTCCAGCCCGGCACGTGCTTCGCGGCATCGCTCAAGGTGTTCATCCGGCCTCGGCGCGCATCCTCTCTGCGGATGACCAGGACGAAAGTATTATTAAACCCGAGCGGTGTCATCCAGTCGATTCCAAAGCGGCGAAGATACTCAGATTTGACCTGCTCAAATACATGGCTTGCATCGGAGGAGGGCGGGAGCTTCAAAATTGAAGTCAGCGCAGTACCGGTATATTCAGGGTACAGGTCGATGTCTCCATGGACGAGGGCCTGGTGAGCCAATAGGGTGCCGCCTAAATTGAGCCTGCGCGCGACTTTGCTCTGCAGCCGGTGCTCCAGATGTTGCGCGATAATCTCCCCGAGAACGACCTGCTCGGTAAAATTCTTCGAGCCCACCACGATCGGCTGCTCCTTGGAGCAGCCGGCGCTCAAGCCCGCGAAACACGCGAGGAGGCCCGCGGTGATCAGGCGGCAGAGAATTTGTGCTCGACCCACCCAAGTCCTCCATCCGCGAGAAGGGCGATGGCCGCTGCCGGAATGGCGCCCGCGAGAATCAGCGTGGTGTCCACGGAGGCCAGTCCCCGGAAAATGAAGACGCCCAGTCCCCCGCCCCCGATGGCCGCGGCGATCGTGGCGGTGCCGATCGTGGTCACCGTTGCGACTCGCACACCGGCCAGGATGGTCCTGGCGGCCAAGGGGAGCTCTACCTGCCACAATAGCTGCCGCCCGTTCATCCCCATCGCGACGGCTGATTCCCGCACAGCAGGATCCACTCCGAGAATGCCGGCGAGTGTGTTGCGCAGGACCGGCAAGATCGCGTACAGCACCAGGGCCAGGATCGCGGTGTGCTTGCCGATGCCCCCGATGAACGGGATCGGAATCAAAAAACCAAATAGCGCGAGGCTTGGCACTGTTTGCATCACATTGGCGAAGCCCAGGACCCAGCCCCGCCAGGAAGGCTTCCGGGTGAGTAGGATGCCGCCGCCGATTCCCACGCTACCGGCAATCATCATGGCGACGAAGACGAGCCACAAATGTTCGAGCGTCAAATCGAGGATTTCGCGCGCGAGGCCTTCCACTTAGACTTCGTTTTTCACGTCAAGGCACGCCAGGAACGCCCGAGCCTCCGGCGTCGCGGCATGCAGAAAGTCCGCCGGTGTCGTGAGCGTATCCAGGCGCCCGTTATGCAGGAGCCCGATGCGGCTGCCGAGGATGAGGGCTTCCCGCACGTCGTGTGTCACAAAGAGGGCTGTTTTGCTGAACTGCCGGCGGAGCACGAGAAATTGGCGTTGGAGCTCCAGGCGCGTGACCGGATCGAGCGCGCCGAACGGCTCATCAAACAGCAAGAGCGGCGGGTCTGCGGCCAGGGCGCGGGCGACACCCACCCGCTGGCGTTGCCCGCCGGACAGCTCCCGGGGATAGCGCCCGGCGTACTGTTCGGGAGGAAGGCCGACTTGCGCGAGTAGAGCAGAGGCACGCTCGCGGACGGCTGAACGCTCCCAGCCTTCGAGGCGCGGCACCAACCCGACGTTGTCGGCGATCGTGAAGTGAGGAAAGAGACCGACGTCCTGGATCACATAACCTATGTGCCGCCTCAAGCGAATAGGGTCCCAGTCGATGGTTGGAATCCCGTCCACCAGGACCTTCCCACTGGTGGGGCGCAGCAGATCATTGACCATTTTCAAGGCCGTGGTTTTGCCGGAGCCGCTGCGGCCCAGCAAGACCAGTGTCTCGCCGGCGTGCAGCTCGAAACTCAGCCCGTCGAGGAGTGTTCTATTCCCAATGCGATAGGAGACGTTCTGAAAAGAGACAATCGCGTTCACGCGCGCGGAGGCAGCCCGTTCGCAGCGAGGCACAGATTTTCAGCGAATGCCCATTCCCCATCCACCCATTGCGCTTCGCAGATAAACCCAGCGCGCTGCGCCATTCCGGGAATCTCGTCGGCCCGGAATTTATGGCAGGCCTCGGTCCAAATCGTCTCGCCGGCTTCAAGAGTACAGGAAAATTCCGCGGCAGCGATCGAAATGGTCTGCCGGCGCTTCGACCGTAGATGCATTTCGACGCGGCGGTGTCCCTCGTTGTAGCGCGCCTCATGCTCGAAGTTCTCGAGCAGGAAGTCGCCGCCCAATTCCCGATTTATTCTTGCGAGCAAATTGAGATTGAAGGCGCGAGTGACGCCGGCGGGATCGTCGTAGGCCCGGAGCATCGTACCAACATCTTTCTCCAAATCTGTTCCGAGCAGGATCGCGTCGCCGGGCCCTAGACGTTCACGAATCTGTCGCAGGAATTCATCGGCCGCCGGGCGCTCGAAGTTTCCGATTGTGCTGCCGAGAAACAGAACCAGCAATGTCTGCCCCGCACGTCGTAGGCGAGCCGCATCGGCAAGGCCGTCCAGATAGGACTTCTCGAGGCCGACGATGCTGACCGTGCCCAGTCCGGCAAGTTCCTGCCGGCACTTCAGAAGCGCAGCCGCGGAAATGTCGATCGGAAAATAACTCACCGGCTCGCGGCGCGCCAAGGCCTCTAAGATCCACCGGGTCTTCTTCCCTGTGCCGCTTCCGAGCTCCGCAACTGCGACGGGCGGGGCCAGGCGCTCGAGAATGTCAGCCGCGTAGCGCCGGATCAGGCGCTCATCGGCGCGTGTGAGGCCGTATTCGGGAAGCAGCGTGATCACCTCGAACAGAGCGGTGCCGATATCATCGTACAGGTAGATGGAAGGGAGCTCGCGCTGCCCTGGTTTGCTGAGCCCCGCGCGCACATCCGACGCGAAACTGAGCAGGGTAGGCGAGGTCGAGGGAACCGACATCTCAGTTCTCGACGCATCGAAAACCGGCATGGAGATACCGGTAGTTGGGGCGAAACCAGTTTCGAAATGAGCGGCGGAGCAAACGCGCCGCGGTCCGGGCAGAGCCGCCCTTCAACACGTAATGGCCGCCACCGAAAAAGGGCGCGGAGTAGCCCGGGTAGAACGGGAAAGGTTGAAAGCCCGCGAAGGGATTGAAAACCGTCGAGGTCCACTCCCATCCATTGCCGACAAGCTGGGCAACCTCAAAGGCGCTATCGCCTGCCGGCGTGCCGGTGACGGGGACCGGATCCCATCGTTGAAAGTCGAAATTGCCGCGGGTGCTCTCCGGAAGGTAATCGCCCCAGGGATACTGCCGCTCCTCTCCCGTTGGTGTCCCATAGGCTGCGCGGTGAAACTGGGACTCCGTCGGAAGAGTTTTGCCCGCCCAGTCTGCGTACGACCGAGCTTCGTCGTGCGTCACAAAGACCGGCCAGTCCAGCGGCAAGGGTATGTCTCCAAACATTGTGCGAAGACGCCACTGGCCATCCCGACGGCTCCAATAGTGCGGGGCCGGAGAGCCCGCGCGGACGAATTCCAGATAGTGCCCGTTGGTCACTTTGTATTTGCTGATGGAGAAGGCCGGGACATGCACTGTTATGGCCGAAAACTCGTTGTCCCATCCAAACCCTTCTTGCCGGTCTCGCCCCAAAGTTGCGTGACCGGCAGGGATCTCGATCATGCGATGAGGAACCGAACCGGCCATTCGTGCGGGTGGGGTCGGCCCGACCTTTCGGTCGTGCGAGAGATTGTGCAGGATGTAGGCAAAGGTCTCGGCGTGCATGAGACGGTGTTCGATCGCAACATGAATCATCTCCTCCGGCACATCATCCAGAACCTTGTCCAGTTTTTCGCGAACGCGCCTGTTGTAGGCGTAAATTTCCATGAGCGACGGCCAGTCGGACGCCTCATCACTCGGCAATTGACCCTGCGGCGGATCAATACCGAACGCGAACAGCCGGTCGAATTCGGGATGAAAAGCGGTCATCGAGAGGGCGCCGGCGCCGAGCTGGTTCCAATCGAACGCCTCCAAATGGCCAAGGTAAAACACCATCCGGTGACGTTCCGGAACGGGACGGTCATAGAGCGATCCCGGCCGAACCACGCGAAACAACTCGTCTGTTCGCGCGCGAGCGCTGGCGAGGTCGGATTTGAGATCCGTTGCCTGTACTGCACTCTGGAAAGGCATGGTTAGTGGTACTCCCGTTGATTGCAGTTCTTCAACAAGGAGTCATACTACCATGCACCGGCTTCTTCAACCCAGACGCTACGGATAGAGGAGATATTGTACCAAAGGGTGTGTCTCGATGCGGTATTAGAGGGAATGACGAAGAAAGGACACGAGGCGACTTACTAGCTACCTGATATGGCCAGTTCGCCAGCTTCGATTCCAGGCGGTCCCAAGGCGGTGTCGCACTGCCAGAGCAGACGCAGTGTCCGCGGTCGGAGGGAAGACGATTGCGCCGCAGTTCAAACAGCGCCACTCATAGCAGATCTGGTAATAATCCGAGAACCGCGCCGTTACCATCAGGCCTTTACATTTCGAACATATCACGGTGCTTCCTCCTTGTATCATTCTCGGCCATTGTGCGTGCCCACTTAAGGAGCAAGAGAAATGCCACTAGCCTGATTGTGACAAGAACCACAGACCCTTGAAAGATCCAGTCAACTGAGGAGCGAGGCAGACAGCGTAAGACCTCTGGTGGTCAAAACACTGACGGCCGGGGCAAAAAACTGCTCCATACCCAGAACAAAAAGGGCGGTCATGAAAGAGGGTTTTTGATTTTAGGCAAACGCCTATCTGAATCAGGCGGGCGGCGCGGCGATCATACGGATGCGATGATTAAAGGTGTCGGCGATGTAAACGTTGCCCTGTTTATCGACCGCTATCCCGAAGGGATAGTTTAGGCTGCAATTTAGAGCCGGTCCTCCATCCCCTCCGAATTGCGCAGATCCGCTTCCGGCGATCGCGGTGATGATTTTCGATTTGGGATTCCACATTCGAATCAGGTGATTATCGGAGTCGGTGATGTACAGCCTCCCATCGGCTGCCAGAGCGATGCTGGCGGGCCGCGAAAGTGCCGTCGAGAACTCGTTGGGCACGTTCTGGTAGTGATACTGGGTGCCGTCTCCGGCGACCGTACTGATGATTCCGCTTCGTGCGTTCACGATGCGGATCCGCCCGCTAAAGGTGTCGGCAATATAGAGGTGACCGTCGGGGTCGAGCGCCAGCCCGCTTGGACCGGCCAAGCCCGCCTCTGTCGCCGGCTGTCCATCCCCGTCATAATCGGAGCCTCCGCTCCCTGCATAGGTCAAAATCCGTCTGGTCGCAAGCTCGACAGCGCGCACGCGATAATTCGCGAGATCGGCGATGTATAAACGGCCCGCTCGCTCATCTAAAGCGAGAGCGACCGGCTCGTTCAGCGCCGCCTTATCGGCGGGGCCGTTGTCACCGCTGAATCGTCGGGTGCCGTTACCAGCCAGGGTGCTGATCACGCCGCTCTCAGGGTCGACGCGCCGGATCCGGTGATTGAAGGTGTCGGCAATATAGAGGGTGCCGCGCGAATCAACGGCCACAGCTGACGGAAAGTTTAGGGTAGCGTCTTTTGCGTGGGCTCCATCGCCCCTAAAGCGACCCTGCTCGGCGGTGCCGGTTAGGAATCGTACGGTACCGCTTTGGTCGGGGAGTTGCACATAGCGGTCTTCCTTTGCCGCCGGATCTGCGAGGGGGTCCTCGTCCTCGACGCTTGAGCCCCGCTTGGAGGGACCAGCGGATGAAGATACCTGAGCGCCGGAACCTCCGCCTGCGATAGTTGTGATGACGCCGCTCGCAAGATCGAGGCGGCGAATGCGGTGGTTCTCGGCATCAGCGATGTAGAGAAAACTTCCGGACACTGTGACGGTCTTGGGCTCGTTGAGCAGGGCTTTGAGGGCTGTGGTGCCGTCTCCGGCATAGCCTGGTTCCCCAGTGCCGGCGATCGTGACAATGATGCCGGGAGAGACGCTCGTCGTCATCGCCCGAGTTCTTGCAGGATCAAGCGGCCCATCTCTTGCGTCCCCACGAGCGCGGTGCCCTCCGAATGGATGTCTTTGGTGCGGTAACCCTGCTCCAGCACGTGCAAGATCGCCTGCTCAACGGTCGTTGCCTCCTTGTCGAGGTTGAAGGCGTAGGTGAGCAACATTGCCGCCGAAGCGATTGTCGCGATCGGATTAGCCTGATCCTTTCCGGCGATGTCCGGCGCGCTGCCATGGATCGGTTCGAACATTCCAACTTTTCCTCCCACGCTGGCCGACGGCAGCATGCCGATGGAGCCCGTGAGCATCGCCGCTTCGTCGCTCAAAATATCGCCGAAGAGGTTCGTCGTGACCAATACGTCAAACTGCGAGGGATTGCGCACCAGCTGCATCGCGCAATTGTCGACATACAGATGGTGCAGCTCAACGTCCGGATAGCGTTTCGCCACGCTTGTCACCACCCGACGCCAGAGCTCGGATGATTCAAGAACATTCGCCTTATCCACGGAGGTCACCTTGTGACGTCGTTTGCGGGCCGCTTCGAATCCCACCTTGGCGATCCGTTCAATCTCGCGCGTGGTGTAAACCTCGGTATTGAAGCCGCGCTCTCCCTCGGGGGTCTTTTCTATGCCTTTGGGTTGGCCGAAATAGATCCCGCCGGTGAGTTCGCGCACGACTAGGAGGTCGATGCCGAGGATTACCTCCCGTTTGAGCGTCGAGGCGTCCGCCAGCATCGGATAGAGTTTGGCAGGGCGCAGGTTGGCGTAGAGCCCGAGTTGCTCGCGCAGCCCGAGCAGCGCCCGCTCTGGCCGCACGGGGTAATCCAAACCTTCCCACTTGGGACCGCCGACTGCGCCGAGAAGAATTGCATCGCTCTCCTTCGCAAGTTGGAGGGTGGTGTCCGGCAACGGCCGCCCGGTCTTATCAATCGCGGCGCCTCCGACGTCAGCGGTCCGAAATGTGAAGTGATGCCCGAACTGCGTTGCGACCTGCTCCAGGACCTTGACGGCGTGCGGGATGACTTCGGGTCCAATGCCATCTCCAGGGAGAACTGCAATAGCGGCCTTCATGATTTCAACATGCCGGCTTTTCGAGCATAGGGAAACAGGCCGCCGGCTTTCACGATATCGAGCACATCGCCCAGCGGCTGCAACCGATAGGACGTGTCGCGGGTGAGGTTCTTCAGGGTGCCAGACGGAATGTTGATCTCGAGATCGTCGCCGGTACGAGTCTCGTTCGTGAGCGGCTGCTCGCTCTCAAAGGGCAACAGGAATCCGCCGTCCACCGCATTGCGATAGAAGATCCGCGCATAGGACTCGGCCACCACCGCCGTCACCCCCGCGATTTGCAAGGCCGCCGGCGCGTGTTCCCGCGAGGAGCCGCACCCAAAGTTTTTCCCCGCGATGAGTATTTGATAAGCAGAGCGATGTTCGCCGTCCGCCACGAACTTGATGTTGCCCTTCGGAAGGCCCGCGACGGCGTCTGGGAGGCCGGAGAGGGCATAGGCGCCGTATTTTTTGCTTTCTTCCGGGTCGCTCAAGCTGTAGACAAGGTGCTTCGCCGGGATGATCTGGTCGGTATCAATGTTGTGGCCGAGGACGTACGCCTTGCCGCGAATAATGTCCTGCATACTCTCCTACCATGTTCCTCCCCTTTGTAAGGGGAGGCGAGGTGGGGTAGAGTCTTCTACCTCCCCTTGCCCCTCCTTACAAAGGAGGGGCGAATCACAGCACTTCTTCGTCTTCAGCCCGCCATGCCGGGTCCACGATGCACAAAAACACGAGTTCATCCGTTCCTGTGTTCTCGACATGCTGCAGGCCCCCCGGCGGCACGTACAAAACCTGCTCCGGCCCTACCGGAGTTACTTCGCCGTCCACGTGCATCCGGCCTTGTCCGCTGATGAAGTAATAGACTTCCGAAGTCTTCAGCCGGTGCGGCAGGGATGCCGTGCCCCTGGCCAGCTTCGCGTGCGCCAGGCTGTATCTAATGGCGGCGCCATTGCGGACGGGATGGAGCAGCTCGCGAAGGAGCGTGTTGTCCCCGGCCAGAATTTCTTTGCAGTCAGAGAGCAACCTTGTGAGCACGATCCATCTCGCTCACAAGAACTCGCGCGGATCAGTGATCTCTCCGGTCACGGCAGACGCGGCGACGGTGTACGGCGAGGCCAGGTAGACTTGCGCGGTTTTTGATCCCATCCGTCCCGGAAAATTACGGTTGGTCGTCGAAATGCACACCTCGCTCTTATTCAGGCGGCCGAAGGTATCCGACGGCCCTCCCAAGCAGGCTGCGCAGGACGCCCCCTGAGAGAGCTTTGCCCCGGCCTTTTGAAAGATCTCCAGGAGGGTTTCGCCGTCCAGCTGGGTCGTCGCGAGGCCGCGGGCAACCTCGGTCGTTGCCGGGACAATGTAGGTATCAGTCTTGACGTGCTGGCCCTTGAGGATCTTCGCGGCGGCCATAAAATCGTTGAGCTTCCCACCCGTGCACGAGCCGATGTAGGCTCGATCCAGTTTTGTGCCCCGGCACTCCCGTGCGGTCCCACGGTTGTCCGGAGAGTGCGGCTTTGCGACGGTCGGCTGGATCTCGGCGGATTTATAGCGGCGCACGCTGTGAAAGCGGGCATCAGGATCGTCGGAGACGGCCTGGAACGGTTTAGAGGTCTTGGATCGGACGAAACTCTCCGTCACCGCATCCGTCGGGATGACGCCGTTCTTGCCGCCGGCCTCGATGACCATGTTGCACAGGGTCATCCGCTCTTCGATGGACAGGGACATGACGCCGTCGCCGGCAAATTCCATGGCGCGGTAGGTCGCGCCGTCCACACCAATATCCCCGATGAGGTGCAGGATGAGATCCTTGGCCATGAGGTACGGCGGGAGCGGGCCTTCGAACTCAAACCGCATCGTCTCCGGCACCTTCACCCAGAGCTTGCCGGTCCCCATGATGAAGGCGGCGTCGGTGTTGCCGATGCCGCTGGCGAATTCCCCGAAGGCGCCGGCTGTGCAGGTGTGAGAATCGGTGCCGAACAGCACCTCGCCGGGACGGGTGTGGCCTTCCTCCGGAAGCGCGATGTGACAGACTCCTTTGTACTTGTCTGTTCCAACGTCGTAATAGTACGGCAGATCTTGCTCCTTCACGAAGTCCCGGAGCAGATCGATGTTGCGGTGGGCATGCTGATCATTGGTAAAGATGTAGTGATCGGGAATGATGACGACCTTCTGGCGGTCCCAGACCTTGGCATTCGTGCCGAACTGCTTGTGAAAGATTCCGATCGTCCCGGGGCCGCAGACATCATGGGTCATCAGGATGTCTACGTCCACCCAGATGTTGTCGCTGGCAGCGACGCTTTTGCGCCCGGCATGCCGGGCCAAAATCTTCTCGGTCATCGTCATGGCCATGCGTTTCGTTGCCCCAGGAGGAATACCAAGTTTATCCTACAAGTCCGCGGAAGATCAAGCCGCGCGGGACCTGTGAATTGACAAGGCGCGCGGCATTCCGCTATCGTGAACCATGCATGTCAGCCCCTCGACGGGCCCGGGAGACATTCTCGACCCCGTCTCCATCCCGAAGGTTATCCCATTGTTCCCGCTTCCGAATCTGGTGTTCTTTCCACGCACCTATGTGCCGCTCCACATTTTCGAGCCGCGCTACCGGGAGATGGTTCAAGCAGCGGCGGCCAGCCATCGAATGGTCGGCATGGTCTTGTTAAAGGAGGGTTGGGAAGCGGATTACGAGGGGGCTCCGGCGATCTTCGCGATGGGCTGCGTCGGCCGGATGATGAACGTGCAGCGCCTCTCCGACGGGCGATCGAACATCCTCTTGCAAGGCCTCCGGCGATTCGAGATCCAACATGAGGTCGGCGCTGAAAGTTATCGCCAAGGCCGGATCGTCTTGAAAGATCTCTTCCAACCGGATGCGGCACTCCCCGCCGAAATCCGCCGGGAAATCGTAAAAGTCGTGGCGGGGTTCATCCGGAACAGGGAAGATGGGATGGCGCTCTCGGCCATGCTCAAGCAGCCGATCCATGACGACGTGCTCGTGCAGAACCTGTCGTTCGCGCTTGACTTCACCCCGCTCGAGAAACAATTCCTCCTGGAATCCGACTCGCTGATTCAGCAGGGACGTCGGCTCCTCGATCTCCTGCACTTCAAGCTTCACGAGCGACACGAACAAACTCGGTGGAGCTGACATGAACGTCCCCGGTCCTTCGGTGGCTTTCGTGGCGCCCCCGACCATCGAAGCGCTGCACCTGTCCAAAAAGTATCCCGGGGGAACAACGGCCGTCGAGGACATCTCGTTCCATGTCAATCCGGGAGAAGTCTTCGGGTTGCTCGGCCCGAACGGCGCCGGGAAAACGACAACGCTGCGCATCTTGATCACCGTGCTGGAACCTACGGGAGGCACGGCGCGCGTGCTCGGCATGGATGTCGTAAAAGATGCGAAGAAGGTTCGCCAGGCAATCGGCTACGTGCCGCAGGAGCGGGCGATCGACCGTTTCCTGACCGGCCGGGAGCATCTCCAATTGCTCGCCAGCCTCTACCACCTGCCGGCGGGCGCCGCTCCGGCTCGCATTCGGGAAGTGTTGCAACTGGTGGGTCTCGAGGACAAGGCCGATGAGGTCGCGCGTAACTATTCGGGCGGCATGAAGCGTAAGCTGGACATCGCCTGCGGGTTGATTCCGTCGCCGAAGGTGTTGTTTATGGATGAGCCCACTCTAGGTCTGGACGTCGAGAGCCGGCTCAAAATTTGGGCGCACATCCGGGAGCTGAAGGCTCGCGGCATCACGATCTTGTTGACCACCAACTACCTCGATGAAGCGGATCAACTCTGCGACCGGATCGCGATCATCGATAGTGGACGCGTGAAGGCGGTTGGCTCGCCAGGCGAATTGAAGTCCGGTCTCGGCGGCGATGTCGTGACATTGACGCTGGCACCGGCTGATCTGGGCAAGGTGGAAACGCTGGCGCAGGCGCTTAAAAGCGTCAACGGGGTGCGGGCCGTCAGTACCAAGCAGAATCTCCTCGATATTCGAGTCGCTTCCCCCGCCGCGACATTGCCTGCGATCCTGACGGCCGTGAACGCCCAAGGGTGTCACCTGGATTTCGTCGATTATCACCGGCCTCGCCTGGATGATGTCTTCCTGGCACACGCCGGCCGCCGCATCAAGGACGAGTAATGGAGGCATATTTACAAGAGGTCGGCGCGCTGACGATGCGGTGGGTGAAGCGCTTGAGCCGCGAAAAGTTCAGCATGCTGTTCACGCTGTTCCAGCCGATGGTCTTTTGGCTGATCTTCTTCGGGAATCTCTTTCAGCGCACGGCAAATCCCCAGGTGGTCCAGGCGCCCAGCTACATCGCGTTTCTTGCGGCCGGGGTCGTCGTCATGACGATTTTGAACAACGGGCTCGCCGGCGGCGTGGATCTGCTCTTCGATAAAGAGAACGGGTTTCTGGAACGGTTGATGTCCACGCCGATCTCCCGCACATCGGTGATTATGAGTCGGTTTCTTTTCGTGATGACCATCACCTCGTTGCAAGTCCTTGTCATTCTCGGGGTCGCCTACTTGTTCGGCGTGCATCCCGTCACGGGATTCGGCGGGATTGCCGTCATCATCTTCATCGGACTGTTATTCGGCGTCGGGCTCACCGCGATCTCCATGGCGTTGGCGTTTTCGGTCAAGAGTCATGGCGATTTCTTTTCCATGCTCGGCTTTCTCTCGCTGCCGATGATCTTTCTCAGCACTGCCCTGGTACCGCTCCCCGCCATGCCGCACTGGATGGCGTTCCTGGCACAGCTGAACCCGATGACATGGGCCATCGACGCCATCCGTCCATTGATCCTCACGGGCTGGTCCGACGCGTTGCCCAAGATCGGTATCGTCGTCGTAATCATGGTTGTCTTTGACTCGCTGTGCCTCTGGGGCGCCTCCCGCGCCTTCCGCAAAACTTTAGGATAGCGGTTTCTTCCTTCTTCGACGCGTCTTTTCTGTTGATATTTTGACGGCTGGTGGACGGCTTCAAGCAGACAGCGAAACCCGCCGATATAGGACTATGCGCAATTTTCGGAATACAGGAATTGGCGTCCTTGCGCTGGCGCTCGCGGGTTGGGGAGCCTGGGCTGCGGCGCAGGCACCGATGCCAGCCGAGTCGTTCACCAAGGGATACATCGAATTCAAACAGGGGGGAAAACCGTTTCGGGTTCCTCTGCAGAAGGGCCGCCTGGAAGCGTCGCCGGTGAACTTCGGAAAGAAGCCGGGGGCGATCAGAAATCTGATGCTGCTGTATGCTGGCGAGGATATGGACAAGGTCTCCATGCACATCAGCAATGTCTCGGGACCGAAGAAATACGGCAAGAAAAACATTGGGGGATTCTGGGTCCGGACCGCGAGCGGCGGCCAGTCCGTGTTAAAATCGGACAAGGGCGATTGCAGTTTTGCGCTGAGCCGCGTGAGCAAGGAGCGAATCGAAGGGACTGGTGTTTGTAGCCCGCTTCTCGATGACGGAAGGGGCGGCCGAGGCTTGCCGGTGACCGAGGTGAAGTTCAATGCGATGCCGTAAGGTAAGCCTTCCCCGTCCAACTTCCGGCGTAGACGCCGCTGGCCCTCTCTGCTAAGATTCACTTATGATACAGGTGCCGGAAACTCAGATCAGGGCGTTGATCAGGCTGCTTTCCGATGACGACCATCGGGTCGCACAGACCATTACCGGAAAATTGGTTGAGATCGGAGACCGCGCGATACCCATGCTTCGCGAGGCCGAAATCGAACAACCCGAGATGGCGGAGCGGATCCGCCTGGTGTTGGAAGACATTCATGGGCTGCGCCTCGAAGGAGAATTCCACGAGCTTTCCGCCGCAGACGACGACAATCTGGATCTTGAAGCAGGGGCTATTCTCATCGCCCGTTCCGCCTACCCGGACCTGGACCCCGCACGCTGTGGGGCCATCATGGACGGAATGGCCGGCGAGATCGCGCAGCGGCTGGGCCAAAAGGCGTCCGGAGAAGAAGCGGTCAAGACCATCAACCGCTACCTGTTTGTGGAACAGGGCTTTTCCGGAAACACCACCCAATACTACGACGTGGAAAACAGCTATCTGAATAAGGTTCTGGAGCGAAAGACGGGGATCCCGATCAGCCTGAGCACCGTGTATCTGTTGATCGGCAAACGTCTCAATCTGCCGGTCTATGGAGTGGGCATGCCTGGGCACTTCCTGGTGAAGTACGAAACCGGGCGCTATCGGATTTTTGTGGATGCCTTCAACGGGGGAGCGCTGTTGACGCAACGGGATTGCGCGCGCTTTTTGGATCAAGCAGGGTATGGGTTTGATGAGCGGTTTCTTCAGAAAACCCCGGCCCGCTCCATTTTGATCCGGATGATCAAGAATCTGGTGGCGATTTATAATAAGATGGAAGACACCGCGAGAGCGACCCGCCTGACCCGCTTCATCGAGATCCTCGGGCTGCCCGATAAGGACGACTAATTCAGCGGGGGCCCGTGCGGAATCAGAATTCCTCCGCTGCCCCCGTCCCCCGCGCTCGGCCCGGCGAAGCCGGAGCCTCGCTTATCTCCACCCGCATGCGGTCCCGGGCCATCACCACCCGGCCCTCGAACTCCTCCGAGGCCTGGCCTATTAAATTGTAGCGTTCAGCAACCGGATAGAAATGCGACAGTATCAGCCGTTTGACGCCGGCTTCTTGCGCGACCCGCCCGCAATCCCGAGCGGTCATATGTCCCTTGCCCGGCCGTTGTGCGGGGAAGGAGCAGTCCAGAACCGCGACATCGGCCTCTTGGCAAAGTCTCACCACGCCCGCGCAGTATTCCGCGTCGCCTGAATAGGCAACGGCTTTGCCGCGGTATTCTATCCGATAGCCCTGGCAGTGCAATCGTGAGCTATGGACGACGGTGCCGGCGGTTATCCGGGTTTCGCCAAGCCGGATCGTCTGATCGGTCAGCTCTTTGATCCTGACCGTAAAGGGAGTCGGAGAGAAGTTCGGGAACTCCTTGAGAATCGTCCTGAAGAGCCGGCGGGTGCCCCGAGGTCCATAAATCGTGAGGGGTGGACGAGGCCCGACAAAGGTGGCATGGATCACGGCATCGAAAAAAAATGTGATGAAGTCCGAAAAATGGTCCGCGTGGTAGTGACTGAAAAAGAAGTGTTGGAGGCGTTGGCGGTCCACGCCGATTTTCACCAGGTTCATTAAAGTGCGCGGGCCGAAGTCAAACAGGCACAGATGGTCTGTTTCGACCAGATAGCCCGCAGCCGCCCGCTTCGGATGCAGATTTGTGCCGGAACCCAAGATGATCAGGCGCATGACAAGACCCTCTTGCTATGGTACCATCAGCGGTCAAAATCTAAATAGGACTTTACCCGACAAGAGGAATGAGGATGTGGACGGCTAGCCCTGCCGAAGACATTGCCTATATGCGTGTTGCGCTGGATGAGGCGCGCGCCGCCGCCGCTGCCGGCGAGGTGCCTATCGGCGCCGTCATCGTGGTGGATGGGGCGATTCTCAGCCGCGGGCGCAATCAGCGTGAGCAGTGGCAGGACCCGACGGCTCATGCGGAGATGATCGCGTTGCGAGCGGCCGCCGCGGAGCTTCAATCATGGCGTGTTCTCGACAGTACCATGTACGTCACCATGGAGCCGTGCGTCATGTGCATCGGCGCGGCAATCCTGGCGCGGGTAAAACGATTGGTCTTTGGAGTGCGTGATCCGAAGGGCGGCGCCTGCGGATCAATGTTCAATATACCGGCGGAACCGCGGTTAAACCATCGTCTCGAGGTCGTGGGGGGGATTCTGGAGCAGGAGAGTCAAGACTTGCTGCAGCAATTTTTTAGACGCCTGCGAGAGAAGGCAGTTCAAACCGGATGACGGCAATATTCTCAGGGGAAAGAATGGCAGAGTTTCCCGGCGGCCTTAAACAATCATCAGGCCTTCGGGTCGAGCAGGCTTTGTTTGGAGAGGTGGCCGAGTGGCCGAAGGCGCGGCATTGGAAATGCCGTATACGGGAAACTGTATCGCGGGTTCAAATCCCGCCCTCTCCGCCATCCAGCCTTGTACTAAACTCGGCATTCTCCGACGCTCGGAGAATGGCCCGACATTTCGGCTAGATAGAGTGGCGCTAGAACGCATCTGCGGCGGAAATTCGTCTCTGTAAGGGTAAATTGTAGGCTTTATGGGTGTCCGTCTCTGCCGGGCACTTCGGTAATACAGTTCTTAACCCTCCTTGCCAGTCTCTACCACAGCAAAATAGAGTATTTTACGTACGGTTATTATACCATCCTGGGCTCACAATCACCAACCTTAAGAATCCAAGGAGAATGCCATGACTAATCAAATCCGCCCCTACGAGCCCCTGACTTCCGAAAACGCCGCGCTCATCCTCGTCGATCATCAGGTCGGCCTCATGACTGGTGTCCGCGACTATTCGACCGGCGAGCTGAAACACAACGTGGTGGCCCTGGCGAAAGCTGCGAGAGCATTGAAACTGCCTATTATCGCGACCACGACGGCGCGCGACAGCATGTGGGGTCCGACGTTCCCCGAACTCGTCGAAGCGCTGCCAGGCATCGAGATCATCGACCGTTCGTCGGTCAACGCCTTTGACGACGCACACGTGGCTCGCGCCATCGAGGCGACTGGCCGCAAGAAGCTGATCTTCGCCGGCATCTCACTTGAAGTCTGCGCGGCTTTTCCCGCCATCACTGCCGTTGGTAAGGGGCTGGACGCCTATGTGGCAGTCGATGCCTCGGGAACCTTCAGCGAGACCAAGCGCCAGGTCGGGCTCCTGCGCATGCTGCAGGCCGGTGTCATTCTGTCCGACTACGCAACTTTGATGGTGGAAATCCTCAAGGATAATGCGCGACCGGAGGCCGGCGAGGTGTACGGGGCCATGGACATGGCCTGGGCCAAGCTTGTCGGGCAGATCGCCCACGCCTACGGAAAGTAAACGACTGGCGGAAAAGGCATTCAGCTCCACAGTATTCAAAGGCTATCTTTGCGCTCCCGACGATCGGGAGTTGCACGACATCGGGCTGTTGGGGAAGCGAGCCAAGGTTGAGGGGAAGTGGTCGATGCCGTCGACATCTTCGTGGGAGGACGGTCTGGGCCTGATGCGAAACAGGCCATCAAAATTATGGAGGATGTTCCCTGTTCCAAGCTCCCATCAGTGCTGGAAGGATTGGTGCCGTACCATTCACGGGACAAACTATATCAGTCACAGAGCAACAGGCGACCCTGAGCTCTTTTGTTGCATCGATTCGAGTGTAGAGATAGACTCTCCCGAAACCATCCAGCTTGCTAGCTGAGGACTAACATGGTAGGTGGTACAAAAACTCCCGGCTGGTCACTAACGCAGAAGCCGGTATAGGTTTCACATGCGATCCTATTGGGGGACGAATCGGACAGTCATAGCAACCTTAAGCATCGCACTCATGATATCGGCCTTTTCTATCTACTGTGATAGTAATACCGTTTCTGCCTCAAATATTGACTGGATTAGATCCTGTGAAGCGTGGTGGGGCGTTTCAATTGATAGTTTCCCTGCAGTAGCTGGTTTCCCGCCCGGACAGTACCAGCAAGGTGACAACCCCATAGGCGATGGATCCAAAGTTATTGTGCCGGCAAAAGATGTGACGGCGGCTTGGGAGCCAAAGGTTTTGCCTCCCTCCTTTTTCAAATTCACTTCGGAAGGCTTGGTGCTGATATCTGGTTTTTATAAGGGCAATAAGGACGAGGTTGTCTCCGACTTGACGCAGCTGTATGGACCATACAGAAAAGCGGTAAGGGTGTTAAATTTCATCAGATATGTGTGGGTCCTTAACAGGACCGCCTTTGAGATCAGTGACGCTGGGTACAATGTTTTTCCTGCAGACAAGGTAGCTCAATAGCTGTCCGCGCGCACAGGAGCACACATATCTAAATGTCAAGGCAGCCTGAGTCGCGCAGTCCCTTAGAAAGCCGTAGCCGCTCATGGTTTCTCTGGATCAAGTGGCAAACGCGAGATAACTCATTCACTTGGGGAAAGGGGTCGTGGTGATTGAAAAGCGAACCGCAGGCGTCGAATCACTGCCATGGCAATCTAGGTCCTAGAGATGGATTCCCTGTTAATTCCCTGTTCTTTAGAACGCGCAACCTTTGTGGAGTACGTTGGAAGCCGTGCTGAATGCCGCTTTCCGTGAAAAGAGCGTGGCTCATGAAGGCCCAGCGAATGCGATCATCCCTGTATTTTTCCCTGTTAACAGGGAATGTCACCTAGAGGTGGGTTGGGTGTAGACTGGGTACACCGCCAAACCGAGCTTGCTCGGGCCGGCCGGACTTCGATGGATCGGGCCGGCCGGAAAGTCTTTTCCGATCTGTGGGCTTGACCCGACCCGGAGGCCGAATGATTGATAAAGGCCGACGGGATGTTTTCTTGAATGTTCCTGATCATTAATAAGGGACGACGGGGTATTTTCCTGAATCTCGAAAACCTTTGTTATCGTAAGGGGACCCTGAGCTCAAAATCCGCCCTCTCGGCCATCCAGTTGAAAGCGAATTGAGGTATTCTCCGGTCCACGGGCTCTTGACAAACCATTCTATGCAGGGTTAGCCTCCCGCTGTTCTGTTTCACACATAGTGTGAACCGGGTAATCCCGAAAGGGATAAAAAAAGGGAAGAGGGTGCGAATCCCTCACGGTCCCGCCGCTGTAACTGGGGACGAAACCCGTTGAAGCCACTGTTCCCGTCGGGAATGGGAAGGCGCGGGAAGTAGGACGATCCAGAAGTCAGAAGACCTACCCGGTCACTGGGCCTTACTTCCCTCGTGGTCTGGGGTAGGGTGAGGATGAAGAACCGGGTGCAATCCTCAGGGTCTTTGCAGGCCTTGAGGATTTGTTATTTTGGTGGTCGCGCGCAGACGGTGGTCTGCGTCTGCCTGCTATTGCTCCTCGCTGGACCTTTTCCGAGAGGCTCGTGGGCGAGCGAGGAAGCATCACACGTCTTCATTGACGATCTGAATCGCCAGGTCGTTCTCTCCCGAGTCCCCCAGCGCATCATCTCCTTGGCCCCGAGCATTACAGAGACTCTCTTTGCCATTGGCCTCGGTGAGCGAGTGATCGGTGTGACGCAGTTTTGTGACTATCCGCCGGAGGCTCAAGCGAAACCCAAGGTCGGTTACACGCATCCGAATCTGGAAACGATGGTGGCGCTACAGCCGGACCTGGTCTTGGCGCCGCGGGAATTTCTCCGTGCGGATATGTTGGGCAAGCTGGAACAGTTACAGATTCCGACCTATGTCTTGGACGCGCAGACCATTGAGAGCATCCTCTCCCGTATCCAGAGGCTGGGAGGGATGCTTGGGGCTTCAGCTGCGGCCGATGACGTCGTCGGTCAGATGCGCAGACGGATCGAGGATATCAAGGTCCGAACGACTTCCTTGTCGCGGCCGCGTGTCCTATATGCCTTGAACAGCGACCCTCTGATCACCGTTGGTCCCGGCAGTTTCATTCATGAGGCCATCGAGCTGGCGGGGGGATCGAATATCGCGGCAGGCGCGCGCACTGCCTATCCACGCCTGAGCATGGAAGTGGTGCTCAAGGAAGATCCTGAGCTCATCCTCTTTCCTGCCGGCAGAGCCGAAGGGATTACTGGAGGTGACGAACTCCGCTGGCAACGGTGGTCAACGTTATCTGCCGTCAAGCTCAAACGCCTCTATCTCATCCCCAACGCTCTCTTAAATCGCCCGGGGCCTCGGATCGTTCAGGGAGTGGAAGCTCTTGCGAGGATCTTCCATCCCGAAGCCTTTGACCGGGAAGTACCTTGATGCAGATCATGCATCAGCCGCAGGATTCCAAGCATGCGTCCGGAAACGTGCCGTTGCTGTCGGCTGACACCACCTGGGCATCCGAATCGACGACATGCCTCTGGTCTGAAGCATCCCATCTGACGCTGAGGCGATGGCTCGCCACAATGTTCGCGCTTACCACAGTCAGTGTGCTGGTGATGATCGGCTGTCTGCGGTTTGGCGTGGAGGAGATCGGATTTTCTGATGCAGGGCGCATCCTGATTCAGATGCTCCAAAGCGGGCATGCCGGTGTCGAGTCAGGAGGTCCTGCTGGGGTGATCCTCATCCAGCTCAGGCTGCCGAGAGTGATTCTGGGCTTTTTAGTGGGAAGCAGCTTGGCCACAGTGGGGGCAGCGTTACAGGCCTTGCTGCGAAACCCGCTGGCCGATCCCTATGTACTAGGAATATCGAGTGGGGCTGCCTTGGGAGCGGCGGTGGCCATCCTTCTGGGAATCGGGACGACCGTGCTGGCCATTTCTACGCTGCCGTTGTTCGCATTCGCTGGGGGACTGATGGCGCTTCTCCTGGTATACCGCATTGCGGCCTCGTATGGCCGCCTTCCGGTGCATATTCTCCTGTTGGCGGGTGTGCTCCTGAACGCAATCTTCTCTGCGGTGATCATGTTTATCACGTCCATCATGGACCCCAACCGATCCTTTGGAATGATGTCATGGCTCATGGGCACACTGAGCGCTCCGACCTATCCCGCCATGGCGGTCGTGGCGAGCTACCTCATCGTTGGAGGGCTCATTTTGATCAGCCAGGCACGGGCACTGGACTTGTTGTCCCTCGGCGAAGAGTCAGCGTTATCGCTGGGTGTCGAAGTGCATAAGGTGAAAAAGATCGTATTTTTCACCGCAGCCTTGCTGACGGGCGCGGTGGTCTCGGTCAGCGGCATGATCGGGTTTGTCGGCATGATCATTCCGCACGCCGTGCGGATGGTCGTTGGCGCGGACCATCGGCTGCTCCTTCCAGCGTCTGCGCTCGTCGGCGGGGCGTTTCTCATCGTCGCCGACACAGTCGCGCGGACAGTATTGGCACCTGGGGAAATTCCGGTCGGGGTGGTGACGGCGTTAGCGGGGGGTCCGTTCGTGATTTTCTTGTTGATGCATCGCAAGAGAGGGATCGCCTCGTGGCGGGACCAATGATGTGCCCGGTCGTCCCGCATCGCTTACAAGGGCACGGATATGTTGAACAAGGGAGGTCGTATCGAAGGATAAGCCGACAGCCATGGGGAAGATGGTGCGAAGCCATCACGGTGCCGCCACTGTAAGCGGGGAGTAATTCTGCACGTTGCCACTGTGCGCCGAGGCGCATGGGAAGGCGCAGGAAAGCCGCGATCCGCAAGTCAGGAGACCCAACTGTCGGTCGAATCCACTCGACCCTTCGAGCGAAAGGGAGGTGGGGATATGCAGTGTTACGGAAGGCATCGGTATGCGTTCCTATTGGCATGGTCGTTGACGTCAGCCATGGGGGTCACAGACGCGTTCAGCGCGGAGGGTGGAGGGGCGGAGTCCGTCCATAGCTTGGAGGAAGTCGTAGTGACGGCGACGAAGACGCCAACTCCGGTGAGCCAAGTCACCAGCGCGGTGGAGATCATTACTGAGAAGGACTTCCGGTCGCAAAACCTGAAGACCGTGGCGGATGCGCTTCGGTTGAGCCCTGGCCTCGCCGTGTTTGGAAGCGGCGGTCCCGGGTCGGAGGTGATCGCGCGTATCCGCGGGGCTAACACTACGCATACTCTCGTGCTGATCGATGGCGCGATCGTCAACAGTCCGACGCTGGGCTACTACAGTTTTGCCAATCTCACGACGGACAACATCGAGCGGATCGAAATCCTCCGTGGGCCGCAGAGCATGCTCTGGGGGGCTGATGCGATGGGCGGTGTCATTAATATCATTACCAAGCGGGGCACGGAGACGCCTCAGGTCGGTGGGTTCTTCGAATATGGGTCGTTTTCGTCGATCCGCGAAGGCGCGCACGCCTCCGGCCAAAAAGGACCGCTGGACATTTCAACCACGCTCTCCCGCTGGGACATCACGGGGTTTTCAGCCGCCGATTTCCGCCTCGGTGCGTCCGAGCGGGATGCGTATCGAAACTGGCAAGGCTCGTCCAGGGTCGGCCTCGCACTGCCCTATGATGGCCGGCTGGATCTGACGTTCCGCTGGCTCAACAACTCGATCAACCTCGACAACATTTCGACGCCACCGAAGGATGTCTTCGGATCGAAGACGAAGGAGCAACAGGTGATTTACAGCGCCAGCTATGATCAACCCTTGACGAACTGGTGGTCGCAAAAGCTCACGCTAGCGCACAATCAGGACCGCGCGCTCTTTTTTCCGGGCACTCTTCAGCGGAATCTCGTGACGGGCGCCTTCACTATTCCAGCGGGTACGCCGAACGAGACCAACACGCACACGAACCGCGCCGAGGTGCAGGAACATTTCCGCATCGCCCAGCCTCTCCTCCTCAGCACCGGCTACCAGTTCCGCGATGAGCTGGGCAGAAACGACACGGGGCTCACAGGCAGGATCATCGATTCCCATGCGGGATTTGCCGAAGCCCAACTGAATGCGTGGGAGCGCGTTTTCGCCACTGCTGGCGTGCGGCATGACAGCTACAGCGTCTTCGGTGATGCCACCACATATCGGGGCACTGCCGGATATTTACTGAAAGAGACGAACACAAAGATTCGCAGTAGCTATGCGACGGGCTTTCGTGCCCCTACCATCAACCAGCTCTTTTTCCCGAACTTCGGCAATCCGAATCTCGGCCCAGAAAAAATGCAGGGCATGGATGTGGGGATGGACCAGGCGTTTCTCGGCGACCGCCTTCGTCTCAGCGGGGGCTATTTCTGGAACCGATTCCGCAATCTTATTGTGAACAGCAACAACGACCCCGCGTGCGCGCCCTTCAGTACCTTCCTGTCCTGCCCTCGGAACATCGGTGGAGCAGTGACGAAAGGCTGGGAGGCGAGTGCCAACGTCGTGCTGCTGCTCGACCGTCCCTTCGCACGGAGCCTGGAGTTACAGGGGCAGTACACGAACACCCTCACGCGCGACGTAAGCACAGCCCTTCGTCTGCCGCGGTGGCCCGTTGACCAATGGAGCGCGATTGTGAACTATCGGCCCATCGATCCGCTGCTGGTCAACGTCGCCGTCCGGTATGTCGGTTCACGGTTCAACGATCTCCTCAATCGTCAACCGCAGCGCGCCTTCGATGTTTGGGCGCTCGCGGCCGCGTATGACGTCACGAAGCAGGTGCAGGCGTATGCACGGGTGGAGAACCTGTTTGATGAGAAGTACGAGGAAATTTTGAATGCGGGGACGGCGGTGCGATCCATCTATGTCGGCGTGAGAGTCAATTACGACGTGAAGTAACGAGGCTGCCGGAATGAGCTATCCGAGACTGATCATCGCGGGCACTCAGAGCGGGGTCGGCAAGACGACCGCAACGCTCGCGCTTCTGGCGGCCCTCAAGGCGCGAGGTCGCCGCGTGCAGGCGTTCAAAGTGGGGCCGGACTTCATTGATCCCGGCCATCATGCGGCGGTGACTGGCCGGCCGTCCCGCAATCTCGACGGGTGGATGTTGGGCAGGATCATCAGCCGACAGATCTTCCTCCATGCGGCGGCCGATGCGGACATCTCGATTATCGAAGGCATGATGGGACTCTTCGACGGCAGCTCGCCGGTCAGTGACGAGGGCAGCACGGCGGAAATCGCGAAGCAGCTTCAGGTCCCGGTGCTCCTCGTGATTGACGGCAGCGCGCTTGCCCGCTCGGCGGCCGCAATGGCCCTCGGCTATGCACGATTCGATGCTGGCCTCAGGGTGGCGGGCGTGCTTTTCAACAGGATCAGTGGGGAACGGCATTATCAGTTGTTGAAGACAGCCGTAGAAGTGGAAACCGATCTTCTCGTCGTTGGATATCTCGGCACCGACCCGACGGTGACGATCGCCGATCGTCACCTGGGACTGACCATGGCTCTTGAACAGAGTGAACGCGAGCTCTACCGGCGACTTGGCGACGCGGCAGCCAAAACGGTGGACCTTGATCTCGTCGAAACGCTTGCGGCATCGGCAGGAGAGATGGAGATATCATCCCCGATGGAAAACCGATCACGGCCATCGACTGTAAGACCCTCAGTCAGGGTCGGCGTGGCCGACGATGCGGCGTTCTGTTTTTACTATTCCGAGAATGTCGAATTGCTCGAAGCCGAAGGGGCGGAGCTGATTCGATTCTCACCCATCAAGGATCACGTCTTACCCGAGGTTGATCTGCTCTATCTTGGTGGCGGCTATCCCGAATTGCATGGACCGTCACTCGCGAGCAATACGGCGATGCGCACGGCGATTCGTACCTTTGCCGAACGAGGTGGTGCGATCTATGCCGAGTGCGGCGGCATGATGTATCTCACCGAGTCGATCCGGGACTTCGAGGGCCACTCGCATGACATGGTCGGACTGTTTCCCGCAGAGGCGGTAATGCGGAAGCCTGGACTCACGCTCGGTTATCGGGAACTAGAGATTACCTCGGCGTGCGTCTTAGGAGAGGCCGGCGTCACGGCACGTGGCCACGAGTTTCATTACTCATCGCTGGTCCCCCGTGGAGAGCTTCAGCGCGCATGCGTGTTGAGGGATGCGCGGGGCGAGCCGCGCGGGCCTGACGGACTGCTCGCAGGCAACGTGCTGGCGTTGTATACCCACCTTCACTTTTCCAGCCAACCCCTCTTGGCAAGGGCGCTGATTAACTCCGCCCGTACCCATGCGAGACGGATGAGATGACCGATCACAAGGCGCGGATGCAGCGGCTCAAAGCCTCGGTGGATCGACGCATCGCCGCCGCCAAAGAGGAGAAAGGCCTGTTGATCGTCTACACGGGGGCAGGCAAGGGCAAGACGACAGCGGCGCTTGGCATGGCCCTTCGCTGTCTTGGTCATGGCATGAAGGTGGCGGTGGTCCAATTCATCAAGGGCGCGATCGATACGGCCGAAGAACGGAGTCTGAAAAGCTTCGGCGAGCAGGTCGCATTTCTGCGGATGGGCGAAGGATATACCTGGGAGACTCAGGATCGAGAGCGAGACACCTCCAGGGCACGGCGTGCCTGGACCACGGCGTGCGATTTTCTCACGGACCCCGCATACGCAATGGTCATTCTCGATGAACTCAGCATTGCGGTGCACCACGAGTATCTCTCGTTGGAGGAGATCCTCGACGTCCTTGAGAAGCGACCGCCAATGCAACACGTGGTCGTTACCGGGCGCGGCGCGAAACAACTCCTGATCGAACAGGCGGACCTCGTGTCTGAAATGAAGATGATCAAGCATCCGTTCCGAAAGGGCATCAAGGCGCAGAAAGGGGTGGAATTCTGATTGAGAAGCACTGTGAACGTTGTGGCCAACCGTTTCCATGCGGCGGGTATGGTTGCTGGTGTACCGAGGTGCCGGTGACGGACCGGCAATTCGATTGGATTGCCGATCGATTTCAGGATTGCCTCTGTCCGCAGTGCCTCGCACAGGTCAGCACTGAGGTGCTGGGCCCGCCTGCGGATGGACTTACATGAAGGAGCGCAGCGGCACCTTTTCTGAGCGGGAACGTGCGGCAGTCTATCGGGCGATCTTTGAACGTCGCGATGTGCGACGGAATTTTATTCCTGTGCCGATTCCTGACGCCACTCTCGCGAGACTGCTCACAGCCGCGCACCATGCGGGCTCCGTCGGCTTCATGCAGCCGTGGGACTTCGTGATCATACGAGACACGAAGATGAAGATCGCCGTGAAGGACCTCTTTCTTCAGGCCAATGCCGACGCCGCCGCCCAGTACAGTGGAAGCCGCGCCGTCCTGTATCGGCAGCTGAAGCTTGAAGGCATTGAAGAAGCGCCGGTCAATCTGTGCGTTACGTGCAGCCGCCAACGCGGTGGCCGCCATGTGCTGGGGCGCGCTACCGTCCTCGACACGGATGTCTACAGCACGTGCTGTGCGATCCAAAATCTATGGCTGGCTGCCCGCGCTGAAGGGATTGGAGTCGGATGGGTGAGCATTCTTAATCACGCGGCGCTCAAGCGGGCGCTGGGAATTCCACGATCCATCAAAGTCGTGGCGTATCTGTGTCTCGGGTACGTGTCGGAATTCGCATCGCAGCCGGATCTGCAACAGGCTGGATGGCGTGCGCGGCTGCCTGTCGAAGTCCTGGTGCACCGCGAGCGTTGGGGCGGAAGGATCTGATGGCCGCGCTCCTGATGATCCTGTGCACCTCCTCGCACGTGAGAGTGCGACTAGCGTGAGAGAAGACGAATCCGAACTCAGCCGAGGACAATTGATCCTCGTCGCCGGTGGGGCGTCCTCAGGCAAGAGCGCATTCGCATTACAACTTGCAGGAACGAAGGCGAAACGCGCGTTTCTCGCCACCGGTCAGGCGCTCGATGACGAAATGGCCGAACGCATTCGCCGCCATCAATTAGAACGCGGTCCGGCTTGGGAGACCGCGGAGGTCTCCTTACGGCTCGCGAAATGGTTTCGGGGGAACGGGCCAGCATACGAATCGATTGTGCTGGATTGCGTGACACTGTGGTTGAGCAATCTGCGGGAAAATGGTGTGCCCGATCATCGTGTTCCGGGATTGGTCGATAAACTCATTCACGCCATCCGCATGATCCCGGCACGCGTCGTGGTCGTGTCGAATGAATTGGGATTGGGATTGGTCCCTCCAGAACCCGGCGCGCGTCGGTTTCGTGAACTAGCCGGACAAGTCAACCAGCAATTGGGGAAAGAAGCCGATGAAGTGTATTTCGTGCTGATGGGACAGGCCTTGCGTCTGAAACCAAGAGAACGGGGATGACTCTTCAGGACGCGATCGATCAGGTCCGAGCCGTAGATCGGGACTGTCGCACCCGCGCACAAGGGTGTCTTGATCGGCTCACGAAGCCCACCGGGAGTCTGGGGCGGCTCGAAGAAATCGCCGCTCGGTACGCAGGGATGACGGGCGAAGAACGCCCCAAAGTGCCTCGCACGGCCGTATTCACCTTTGCCGCTGATCATGGCGTCACGGAAGAACGCGTGAGTGCCTATCCGTCCGCGGTCACGGCACAGATGGTTCTGAACTTCCTCAAAGGTGGGGCTGGCGTCAATGTGCTCGCGCGGCATGTCGGCGCGGAGGTCCGGGTCGTCGATATTGGGGTCGCCTATGACTTTGGTTCTTTGCCGGGGCTGGCTAATCGGAAAATCGCGCATGGAACCAGGAATTTGCTCCGCGAATCAGCGATGACAAGAGACCAAGCCATTCGAGCCTTGGAGGTGGGGGTGGCACTTGCGGCCGCGGCGGCCGACGAGGGCATTGGTTTGCTGGGAGCGGGAGACATGGGGATCGGCAATACCACCGCCAGCGCAGCGATTACCGCGGTGATGACGGTGCAATCAGTGGTCCGTATCACGGGACACGGCACCGGCGTTGATGAAGCAGGGTATCAGCGCAAGATCGCCGTCATTGAGCAGGCGTTGCAACGACACCATCCTGATCGCAGTGATCCGATTGATGTGCTCGCTAAAGTTGGGGGCTTTGAGATTGCTGGGATCGCGGGCTTGATCCTGGGAGGCGCCGCTCGTCGGGTGCCGATCGTGTTGGACGGATTCATTACAGGGGCGGCGGCGTTGATCGCCGCCGGTCTTCAACCGCACTGTCGTGACTATCTGATTGCCTCACATGTCTCGGTGGAGTGCGGCCACCAAGCGGTTTTGAAGCACCTTGATCTGACGCCACTTCTTGATCTGCGCCTCCGTCTCGGAGAAGGAACCGGCGCGTGTCTTGGGATCGGCCTTGTTCAGGCGGCGCTGAAGATCCTGACGCAGATGGCGACGTTTCAGGAAGCCGGTGTATCAGCACGGTCGGAGTGAACGATGCCGCGCTCCTTCGTGATCACCTGGCACTTTTTGACCGCCATCCCGTTAACGCACTCTCATCACGATCCTACGCCCTCCGAACTTGCCAAGTCGATGGCGTGGTTTCCAATCATCGGTCTTATCGTAGGCAGTGTGCTCGCTCTGTGCGCGTACTTCCTGTCGGATGTCTTTTCGCGAGGTGTGACAGATATGCTCCTGATCGTGGTTCTGGTGATCTTGACAGGCGGACTCCATCAGGACGGATTGGCTGACACGTTTGACGGCTGGGCGGGAGGGCGGACGCCTGAACAACGGTTGGCGATCATGCGGGATGGCCGCATCGGGGCGATCGGCGCGACGGCGCTCATCCTTGCGCTCGGGCTTCGCTACGCGGGGCTTTCGGCATTACCGGACGCATCGCGCCTACCCGTCCTGCTCTGCATGCCGGCCATCGGCCGCTGGGCGATGGTCCTTGGAGCCGTCTCGTCTCCTTATGCGAGAGCCGACGGGGGCCTCGCCGCGCCGTTTCTCGGGAACCTCCGGGTGCGCCATGTCCTAGTCGCGACGGTCTCTTTAGCGCCGGCCTTGTTCCTGGCCATCGGAATAACAGGCGGCCTCATCGCACTCACCCTCGCCTCGTTGGCCGCCCGCGCCGTGACCGCCCTCGCGTACCGATTATGCGGAGGGATTACGGGCGATATGCTCGGCACAATCAACGAGATCACTGAGATTCTCTTTCTCCTGCTCGCGCCGATGCTGTTCAGGCTCCGATGACTGCCGCGACGGTCCTCATAGCCTGTGCCTTGGATGTGGCTATCGGGGATCCTCGCTCGCTTCCGCATCCTGTTCGACTGATGGGCCGTGCCATTACCTGGTACGAGGCGCTGGTCCACATCGTGGCGCATCATCGAATCGGACTACTGGCGGCCGGAATCCTGCTGGCGATTGTCCTTCCTGTGCTGTCGTATGGCATCGGATGGCTATTGATTGACCTTGCCGGAGGAATCCACACGACGGTCGGCACGGCCGTGGAAGTGCTCTTTGCCTTTACCACGCTAGCCGCACGGGATTTGGCAGATCATGCGGCCGACGTGCAAAAGGCCCTCAAGGCAGGCTGTCTTGAGGACGCCCGAACGGCAGTCGCTCGTATTGTGGGTCGTGATACGGAGGGGCTCTCGGAGGAGGAAGTGGTGCGTGCGACTGTCGAGACGGTCGCGGAAAGCGCGTCGGATGGGATTGTGGCGCCGCTCTTTTACCTTGTACTGGGAGGAGCGCCTCTGGCGCTGGCCTACAAGGCGATCAGTACGATGGATTCCATGGTCGGACATCTCGACCCACGCTACCGGTATTTCGGCTGGGCCTCAGCGCGCCTCGATGATATCGCGAACTGGATTCCGGCTCGCATGACCGCTGTGTTGATTGCAGTCTGTGCCGGCGTGGTGTTTCAGAAGGCATGCGTGATGACACGGACGTGGCGAATCGTGTGGCGCGATGGGAAAAAGCACGCCAGTCCCAATAGTGGCCGTGCTGAAGCTGCGATGGCAGGTGCGTTGGGGATTCGGCTGGGCGGCATTACCTATTATGACGGCAAGCCGATTACGCGGCCGACGCTCGGTGATCCTCTTCGAGCGCTGAGCCCGAACTGTATTGATGCGGCCCTCCGCGTGATGTGGATGGTGTTCAGTGTTGCCGGGTTGATCGGGTGCCTGATTTTATTTTGATGGACGTGGATACACACGGAGGCAATGTGCATGCGTTGGCGCGAGAGCTCGGAGTCTCGCTGAACCGATGCGTCGACTTTAGTGCGAGCATCAACCCTCTTGGGCCTTCAAAGCGAGTCCTTCGGACTGTTCGGGCGGCGCTGCAGTTCACCTGCCATTATCCTGATCCTGACTGCCATAGCCTCGTGAAAGCCTTGGCGAAGTGCTGGAAGCTCGATGCTGCTCACTTTCTCATAGGCAACGGTTCGAGTGAGCTGATCTATCTCCTGCCGGTGGTGCTCGCCATACGCAAGGCCACGATCATTGGTCCGACGTTTTCAGAATATGCCCGCGCAGTCTCCCTCGTCCGTGAGCCACCCATGACGATCAACGCTCGACGCGAACAGATGTACCGACCTCCACTGCAAGACGCTCTCAAGATGATCCGCACGATGGCTGATGGTGATGCGGTCTTCATGTGCAATCCCAACAGTCCAACCGGCCAAGTGTTATTGATGAGCGAGGTGCTTGAACTCCTCGAGACTGCTTCATCGCGCGGCGTCTGGGTCGTTGTGGACGAAGCCTTCATGGAGTATTCCGAGGAGCACTCAGTGCTCGCTCTCGTTCCGCGACATCCGCGATTGATTGTGTTGCGCAGCTTTACAAAGTTTTACGCCGTGCCAGGACTCAGGGTGGGGTATCTTATTGCTGCGCCTGAACTCGTGCAACGCCTCAGGAAGTACCAACCGCCGTGGTCGGTGAATTTCCTCGCGCAAAAGGCCGCCGAGGCAGCGCTGCGGGATCGCGCTCATGCTCACCGCAGCCTGGCATGTGTCCAGCGCGAGCGTGCCCTACTTGCTGAAGGCTTAACGCGCATTCCGGGGATGGTTGTTTTCTCGTCGGTCGCGAATTTTCTGTTGGCGGAATTGCCGCCAGAGCGCACTGCTTCCACAGTCGCGCGACGCCTGTGTGCAGTTGGCATCCTTGTGCGAGACTGTTCAACTATGCCGGGACTCAACGATCAAAGCGTTCGTGTGGCAGTGCGGACTGCTGAGGAGAATCGGCACTTAGTGAAAGTCATTGGCTCGATCTTGGAGGCGTGAGCGGCTTTCACAAGCCATTCCTAGAATTCGCGCTGACCTGTCCAAAATTAAGTAGGGCAGCACACTTTACTAAGGCAAATCCCAGAAGCCCAGAGCCGAACAGCAGCCAGGTGGCGGGTTCGGGGATAGGCTGTCCGCCTGGGCAATCGACACCGCATGTCCCAATGAGCCGCCATTGCAGGGACTCATTAGCGCCGGGAAACGGTGCAGATTGCGCCAGATCAAAGCCGCCGGTATCGAGCGTGTGAGCCGTGTCATCATACTCCTGTGTGATACCTCCAATGGTGATAAACAATTTAGGAAACGGCGTTGTGCCTGGGGCCACGGGCGTACAACACGGAACAATTGGATCATCACTCGTATCGAAGTTTTCGACCGGTCCTGCTTGTGTCAACACGGCATGATAAGGATTAGCGACTGTTCCAGTAGGAATGGTAAACGGCGCATGGAAGTTAATGTCGTGAAAGGGATGGCCGGGTCCGTGGAGGTCAAAGATGAGGTCCGTAATGGTCAGCGGGGCGCCACTTTTGTTGTCGATGCGAACTGCCCCGGCATCAAAATGCGGGTTGTCTGCAGTAGCGGCTCCCAAAAATAGCGTGTTCGGAGAGCCGAGCCACGGATCCGGGAAGAACGGGCTAACGCGCAGGCTGTCGGCATAGCCCACATAGACATCAATGGGAAGCGGATCTGCATCAGCCTGAATCGGAACCACAAGAGGCAGAAGTACAAATGCGAAGACGACTCGCTTCTTCTTTCCCATTTTGCTCCTCCTTGTTCTGGGTCCCAAGGAAAACGTCAATTAAATCATATGCTGTGATGTCCAGTTTGCCAATCCCCTGTTAGTTTTTCAGAAAAATAACAATCTGCACCAACTGCACCAATGAGTAAGAACTGTAACAGTAGATATTGAGCAGAAGGAAAAAATTTCGGTTTATGACTTCCAATGCTACTTTAGACTTCCAATGCTACCTTATATGGCCATCAGACGCTGGGTCTCATAATCTCACCGCATTGTATACTCCCTACGAATATGCCCGTTAAACAATGGATCCATGACCTCACCGGCAAGAAACAGTATGGCCGGTACTATGAGAAAGAGGACCGCCGCCGCCGGCTTCTCGCTCAGATCTACTCTCTGCTCGCTGTTCTTGCGTCAGTCGTATATCTCGTCTGGCTGTTCACGCGGCTGAACCTGGATGTCTGGTGGCTGTCGCTCCCCTATTATCTGTGTGAACTGGCGGGCCTTGCCGGGTTTATCTCTTTTGCCTTCGTGTGCTGGTATCCGCGGTATCACCGCGAGGAGGGACTACCGATCGAAGAGTCCCGCCCGGTCGATGTGTTCATTACGGTCTGCGGGGAACCTTTGGGGATCGTCTCGGAAACAATCCTGGCGGCGACTCGCATCCAGTATGAACACAAGATGATCTATGTCCTCGATGACAAGGGAGACGCCCAGGTCCGGGAACTGGCAAAGAAATTAGGCATTCAGTATATGGCGCGCCCGTTCCAGGTTAATGCCAAAGCAGGGAATCTCAATTATGCGCTCCAACGCACCACTGGGGAATTGATTCTCACGCTGGACGCCGACCAGGTGCCGGACCCGAAAATCGTCAGCACGTTGGTCGGCTATTTCAGGATTCCGAGGATCGGCTTCGTGCAAACCATTCAACGCTTCTATGTCCCCAAAGGAGATCCATTCTGCAACTCGGACCCGATCTTTTACGGTATCATGCAGCCGGGCAAGGATACCGATAACGCAGCGTTTTCTTGCGGCTCGGGCGTGATGTATCGCCGCGCGGCTCTGGAGCAGATCAATGGGTTCAGCACCTGGAACCTGGTCGAGGATCTGCACACTTCGATGCTGTTGCACGACAAGGGTTGGCATTCCATCTTCCACAATACGCCTCTCAGCGTGGGCACGACTCCTACCGACATCGACAGCATCTACAAACAGCGCCAGCAGTGGGCGGCCGACTCTCTGCGTATCCTCTTTTGGGATAATCCCTACACCAAAGGAGGCCTCTCGTTTCGCCAAAAGTTCCAGTACGCGCACATCGGCTTCGTCTATCTGTTCGCTGGCTTCATGATGCCGCTGTTTTACATTCTTCCGATTCTGGCGCTCACGACAGGACAATTTGTGATTGCCACCGAGTTCTGGCGCTATCTACTCTATCGTGTGCCCGCCCTTATCTTCTCGTTTGCGGCCTACAAGTCATTCATTCCTATCTCCGCGTTTTATCGTGCGACCAATACCTGGCTGGGCTATTTCCCCTGTTACATTGCCGGAACTGTTCAGGCCCTATGGTTCAGAAGGCGCAAGCCGACCTACCAGGTGAACGTGAAAACCGGGGACCGCAAAAGCATTCCTTCCCAACTGCTCGGCCTTTCGCCGCAATTGCTGTTCATCGTGCTATCCCTTGGCGCGATTCCCTATGGCTTCATCGCAGCAACCGGCAATCTCGACATGTTGGCCATCAGCTCCCTCTGGGCCCTGTGGACGATCGATACCCTGCGGTGGGTCGTGGTCGCCCCCTTCAAATTAAAATCGGCTGAACGACAGGTCTCGCCTGTTCCCAAGCACGTGCGGTTATGACGTTGCCTGTGACCCTCGGCGTTCACCTTCCTGAGACGCCGCCGCGATGGGACGCGCTCGATCAGTTTGAGGCATTGATTGGCTCGCCCATCCCTCTTGTGTCCTTCTACTGGGCCTGGGGAAACGGGCCCTCAGAGGTGCCGTTTCAATGGATGAGGAGCGCTCTTGAGAGGGGAAAGCGGCCGCTCGTCACCTGGGAACCCTGGCGGCTTCCCGAGGATTTTACTAATCCTCGCCGATCGGTGGAGGATTCCTCCTTCAGCCTGAAGACGCTCACAAGCGGTGTTTTTGACGATTACGTTGCGGACTGGGCCAGCAAGATCAAGACCTTGCCCGGTCGGGTTGTTGTTCGCCTGATGCATGAGATGAACGGCAACTGGTACCCCTGGTGCGGCCATGCGAACGGCAACAGCCCAGAGGACTATGTGAAGGCCTGGCGCTATATCCATGATCTCTTCGGGAGCGCAGGTGTGACGAATGTGGAGTGGGTTTGGTGCCCCTACGTCATCTCGGTGCCGAGGCTGACGACGTTCCCGGATTATTTCCCCGGCGACGACTATATCGATTGGCTGGGGCTCGATGGCTACAACTGGGGTACTAGCCAGCCATGGGCGACCTGGCAAGAGTTCCCGGAGTTATTTGGAGAAGCCTACCGAACGGTAACGGCGTTAAGTGGTAAGCCGGTGATGATCGCAGAGGTCGGTTGCACGGATTGTGGAGGGAGTAAGGCCGACTGGATTATGAATGCCTACCACCATGCTTCGGCGGGCTTTCCCCGCCTTCGGGCCGTGGTCTGGTTCAACATGGACAAGGAATGCGATTGGCGCGTGCAATCCTCGGCCGAAAGCCTCACTGCGTTCCAGAGGACCTGGGGACATCATGAGCAAGACACTCCAAGCTAGCCAGGTTCTCCTCTGTCTCGCGTGCGGGCTGATGTTCTCGAGTAGAACATGTTTCGCCTTAGAGTTGTCGGCTTTCGGTGGAGGTGAGATCGATCAGCACGCGCAGGGATTCACGTTCGCGGGGGTGGATCTTGGAAAGAGCGTCACACAAAACGTCGTCCTCGGGGGCCGGGTCATCCCTAACTATTTGACGTACAAGTTCAAGGCCGGGGACACCCTTGTCCGGGCCTCCTCTCCCGGGCTTTATACGCTCCTTGGGGGAAAACTGCGATGGGGCGAAACCTCACTCGGACTCTTCGGAGGCATGGAATTCAGACATACAGACCTCAGCCCTGACGTCCAGCGCAAGGTCCGGGGCGATACTTCTTCGGGCATGGTGCAAGGGGAGTTGGATAGCTGGCTTCCTTCCAGAACGAACCTCAACGCGTTTATCAATTACAGTGGTACCGACAACTTCCTGTATCAGCGGGCTCGGATTAAACAGCAGATCACCAACTACGGCTTTCAAAAGCCGAACACTTTCAACTTGGGAATCGAAGAGATCTATGGCCGCAACCCGGACTTTCACCAAATAGGGTTCGGTCTTCTCGGCGAGGTCTACAACGCTCCTCATTCCATGGGTATCGCGCTGCATGGAGGCTACAAGCACGATTCGACTTTCGGAAACGGCGAGTACTTCGGGATCGAAATCTACAAGATCTTCTAAGCTGACCCCTCACCTACGTCTCCGGAGCAGACATGAGCTGAACTTTCTAAAGCTGAGAACGTTTCCACTCGCCTCAACGGTGGGTCTATGACACACGGCAAACAAGTAATGTTTTTTGTTCGGCCCCACACAGAACGGAAGAAAGATGGTCTTTCGGCTTGCACGCAGCCCCCTAAAGGAGGTCAACCGGTGTCGCTCCGAGCAAAAATCGGCTTGTGTGTGGTTCTAAACGCGCTCACATCGCTCGTGCAAGAAGATACTGTTGAAAGGATAGGGAATGCAGGGCAGGTCGCCGAGTAGAAGAATAAAAAACTAATAGTAGGGTATCTATTTTAGATTACTACACCTAGACTGTGACTTCCGTATCACTGCGTGTATTAGCGGTAGACCAACATATTCGAAGGAGATCATGAAGACCCGCTATTTGATAACGATCTGCGCCGTGATGGTTGTGGGTGCAGCGCTCGCTGTGGCACTGGCTGTAGCAGCTGCCAAGGCCGAAGAGAAGACACAGATCGAGGATTCGATAATGACGGCCAAAACCAAGATCGCGCTCTTTGCAGATGTCCGGGTCAAAGGGAGGCAGATCAGTATTGAGACCCGCAAGGGCCTGATGATGCTACGGGGGAAGGTCGACTCGGAAGAAGCCAAGAATGCGACGGAGGAAATCGCCAAAAACATCCCAAACGTCAAGAGCGTGAAGAATCAACTCGAAGTAGTCGTCCCTTCAAAACGCAAGACTGGGGATACGAAGGATGATGCCATCACGGCACGTGTTAAAAGGCACATCGCGAAGGAGTCGTTTCGAAAGAATGCCGATATTGATGTCACAACCAATGTGGGGGTCGTCTCGCTGACCGGTGAGGTGCCGGACATCTTGGCCAGTGCCCAAGCATCTTGGACTGCCTGGCAAGTCGCGGGCGTGAAGTCCGTGAAGAACGACCTCACGTTGACGGAGAAGAAATAACGACTTTAGAAAGGACGCGCTGACAGGCGGCGATCGAGACTCCACAGTCATCCCTGAATCGGAGGGCAACATATGAGCACCGTGCTTCTCGTTATTCTTATCTTGATCCTTATCGGCGCTTTACCTAGATGGCGGCACAGCAAGAACTGGGGATACGGCCCCAGCGGCGGAGCAGGCGTGGTAATTTTGATCCTGGTCGTTTTGTTGCTGACCGGCCTGATTTAAGCTCTGCTGAGCCACAACAGAAACATGAAGTTGGACAAGGGCACCTAACTCAAACTCACAAGGAGGCATCTATGATTCGGTTTCCATACACTCTGATGGTTCTGGTTCTCTCCATCTTTGTTCTGGCTGCCGGCTACCAAACGGCGATGGGCGAGACGATGAAGGAAAACGCCATTGACACGAAGATTACGACATCGGTCAAGTCGCATCTTGCGACGAACGACAAACTTAAGACGCTGACTCAGATAAGCGTCAGGACCGTCGACAAGACTGTTTATCTCACCGGCGCGGTTCCGACTTTGCAAGAAAAGAGTCTGGCTGAGGAAGTGGCGAGCAAGGTGGAACACGTTCAAAAGGTCGTAAATAACATCGAAGTCAAACCTACAACCGATAAGTAAAAAACACAAAGGGGGCCCGGCAACTTTTCAAAAAAAGTAGCCGGTCCCCTTTAACTGATCCCCTAAGAAGCTTAGTGACTAACCCGATATGGAGGATGTAGGCCTGAACTCTATGTGGACAGCACTGGCAGGATGGACATTGGTCGGGCTGCTTACCCTTACCGGCTGCATCACCTCGGCGACCAAAGCCGCGACTATAGTTAAAGAAGACCGCACTTTGTACAACCATGCTGCGGATGTTGAGACCAAATCAACGATCCGAACCGCGTATTTGGAACAAAACATGCTGCTGGATATCACTACGGACGTCTATGAAGGGCAGGTCATGCTGACGGGTGCGGTCAAAAATGCAGAAGAGAGGAGCAGAGCGGAAGCGCTTGCGCGACAGGTTAAGGGCACGCGGGAGGTGTACAACGACATCCAGGTCACTGACGAAGGCGGAGTGAAAGCTACTGCTGAGGATTTAACCATTTTGACCAAGCTACATGCCAAGTTACTGGCAGCCAAGGATGTCAGCTCGGTGAACTTCCGTTTAAGGGCAGTCAATGGCGTGGTCTATCTTCTCGGGATAGCGCAGAGCCAAGGGGAGCTGGATAAGATACTACAGATCGTCCGCGAGACAGACGGCGTGCGGCAGGTGATCAGTCACGTGCAAATCAAGCCGCCCGGTTCACCAGCGCCGGCTCGCGCCGCCCCCGCGCGGGCTTCCGTTCATTGACAATGGTCGGGTCGCCACCAACATCGAGCAGGCAATCGAATATCACGCCGGCGAGGCGTCGGGCTCGCGAAACCGCTTTCTGAGAACCATACAAACTACTTAATTATATCATACTGATGGAGAGAACTCACGTACTTGCCAGGTCTCCCCTTGGCGGAGCAGCACTCAAGATGACAGCCAGTAGGCCATGCCTTTGCTTTCTGCTCCCATAGACAATGCCTTCCGAATAAGGAGACAGTCTTCCTGGACTGGAATATGGCTCCTGCTAGTTGAATAAGCGGACTGATTGGCGTCTGGTCAAAAGTCCTCATGTTGAATAATTTCATCTCTCAGGCAATCTTCTCCATTTGTGCCTTCTGCAGACCAATCTTTAGACCACGCAAACTGGATCTCGCGGGTGCCTCAGTTGGCGGGGAGGTCGTTTCTATGCAACTTGATTTCTGTGAGCCGGTATTTTAGAGTGCTAAAGCCGTTGGGTCATTCCCTGTTAATTCCCTGCTCTCTGGAACGCACGGATTTCGCGTCGTGATTAGGAAGCACATGGGGATGACTCACAGACCTCCTAAGAGGGAGAATGCTGACTGCTCGGGACATATTTACCTGTCTTGCGATGATCGACAAGATCAAGCATGACAATCAAGTATTAAGACAGCGCGTCGACATCCTCACCGAGAGGTTGTCGAAAGATGGCGCGTTATCGCCCAAAAGCCTTCAACGCATGGACAAGGTTCTCGATACCGCGGAGCAATTAAGCCATCGGGATCAATTGGCCGAGCAAGTATCTGCGGAAGTGGAGAATGTAGCTTTGCCGGAGGGGCTGGCAAAGCAGGTTGACGACGTCATCTGCCAGCAAGGAGCCATTACCCAACCTGAGACCGTAGCAGACTGCTTGGAGACGAACTTCGGCGAACTCTTGGAGCGCGCGAATCAGTGGAGGAGAGACGAAGGGAATGGTCCAGACAAGGGCGCGATATTACCTAAGCCCTAGCTGCCATTCGATCTCGCATACGAGTATGAGAATAAGGTTGTATAGTAAAGGTTGGCCTTTGGAGAGGTGCGAGAGTGGCCGATTCGGACGGTCTCGAAAACCGTTGTCCTCGCAAGGGGACCGTGGGTTCAAATCCCACCCTCTCCGCCAAACAGAACTAGTTCGACCCGAAGGCCTGATGATTGATAAAGGCCGACGGGATAACACCTTAAATTGGAATAAGGGGCCGGGCCCTGTGCAACAAAAACTTTCGAACCCCGCCAGATCCGGAAGGAAGCAACGGTAAGGAGGCCCTTTTGTGTGCCGCAGGATCACCTGGCCCCGGTTTAACGTAAAGCGAGTTCTTGCGATTAACGGTTAACGTTTAACGAATAGCGAGGTTTATGGAATATCAGGTCTCGGCTCGCAAGCATCGTCCGATGATCTTTGAGGATGTCAGCGGACAGCCCCATGTTGTCCGGACACTGACGAATGCCCTTACGACCGGCCGTACCGCGCACGCGTATCTGTTTTCAGGAATGCGCGGTGTGGGCAAAACCACCATGGCGCGGATCTTAGCGAAGGCTCTCAATTGCGTTCAGGGGCCGACCGCCAAGCTGTGTCTCACCTGCCCGAGTTGCGTGGAGATCGGCCTGGGGTCTGCCCTCGACGTCATGGAGATCGACGGGGCTTCGAGCAATAGCGTGGATGACGTGCGCGAGATGCGAGAAACGATTAAGACGGCGCCTGCCAGAGACCGCTACCGGGTGTATATCATCGATGAAGTGCATATGTTGTCGACGGCCGCGTTCAATGCGCTGCTCAAGACCCTCGAAGAGCCTCCCGCTCATGTCGTGTTTATCTTCGCCACCACTGAATGCCATAAGATTCCGCAGACGATCCTTTCGCGCTGTCAGCACTTCACGTTCCGCCGGATCTCGAGACGCGAGATCGTCGACCAACTCAGGCGAGTGGCGCAAGGCGAAGGGATAGCGGTCGATGATCGAAGCTTGGGCATGCTGGCGCGGGCTGCCGACGGCAGCATGCGTGATGCCTTGAGCCTGCTGGACCAGGCCGTGGCGTTCGGCGGCAAAGAAGTCAGGAGCGACGACCTAATGGCATTGCTGGGCTCGGTGTCGCACCAGTCCCTCCGCGAACTTGTAACGGCCATCGTCGAACAGGACCCGGCGCGCGCCCTTCGGGCGGTGGCCGCAGTGCAAGATCGTGGTTCCGACTTGCGCCAATTTTGCAGTGAGCTGATGGAGCACATCCGAAACGTCTTAGTAGCCAAGATGGTGCCGGGGGCCGATGACCTTATCGAGTTGGCGCCTGAAGAACTTGCCGAGACCAAGGCAGACGCTGAACGGCTTCCGGTGGAAAACGTGCAGGAGCTTTTCCGCATTTTTCATCAGACGGAGGAAGGACTGCGAAGCAGCCAGCATCCTTGGTTTCTCTTGGAGATGGCCGTTGTACGGGCGTGCCGGCTCATGATCGAGTCAGGCGGAGGCGGCCAGGGCAAGACTGGTGCAGGGCCAGCGTCGCCGGAGATGGCCGGGAGCCAGCCGAAACGACCTGCGTCTATCAATCGCAATGCTGCCATTGCACCCGCCCGCCCCGCGTCCGCTATCTCACCCGCCCCCCCCGAGCCTGCCGAGACAGGCTCTTTTTCCCGTGGGACGGGCGCTTTTCCCGTTGCCCAGGCGATCGACGCCGTTCCGGTGGGCAATGGAGGGTTGCAATTGAGCTGGGAGGCCGTGGTCGAGCGGGTCCATAGCGAAAAGCCTAATTTAGGAGCCTTTCTGGAAGAGACGGTGCTGGTCGGAATCGAAAATGATATTGTCACGATCGGCTATCGGGCATCCGGCGGCGCTTCTATGAAGATGATTCTGAAGGAAGATTATCAGCGCTTGATCTTGGAGGCGTGCCAGGCGGTTGCCGGCCGCTCTGTTCGCCTGCGGGTCGTGACGCTGGATGCCGGAGCCTCGATGCCGACGGTGGCGCAACTGCGGCGTGAGCGTGAAGCGATTACAGAGGAGCAGCTGCGTCAGGAGACCTTGGCAAATCCAGTGGTGCAAGAGGTCCTGGCGGTGTTCTCAGGTGAAGTCAAAGAAGTCCGCAGAAAGCCCATCGAGACGGTTCGGGAGAGCGGGCTAGAGCAGCAATAACGTGGGAAAAGGCTCGGTCTCGGCGACGCCCAGGGGAAAAGGGTCGGTCTTGGCCGACCAGGGTGGGCGGGTGAAATGGCGGGCGGGTGTAATGGGAAAAGCGCCCGTCTCGGCGACGCCCAGGGGAAAAGGGTCGGTCTTGGCGGACCCAGGGTGGGTGGGTGAAATGGCGGGTGGGTGAAAACGGGAGGGTAGTATGGCAGGAGGATGGATGGGAAACCTCGGCAATATGGGAAATATCATGAAGCAGGCCCAAGCCATGCAGGAACAACTGGCTAAACTGCAGGCTGAGGTCGCGACCAAGACGGTGCAGGCATCCTCGGGAGGCGGGATTGTTACCATTGTGGCGAATGGCGGCATGGAGATCGTTTCAATAAAAATTGATCCCGAATTTCTCAAAGGCAATGACGTCGAGATGCTGCAGGATTTGGTGATGGCGGCGACGAATGAAGCCCTCCGAAAGGCCCGCGAGATGGTGGCGGAGGAAATGAAAGGCGTGACGGGTGGCCTTCAGATTCCAGGACTCCTCTAGGATGGATCAGAAAGGAATTCTGGCCGAGCTCGTAGGGGAGCTCACTCGACTACCAGGCATCGGCCGGAAGACGGCGCAGCGGCTGGCCTTTCATATCCTCAAGCAGCCGAGCGAAGACGCCGCCCGTCTGGCGGAGGCGATCGTGGCCCTAAAAGAACGTCTGGGGTTGTGCCATGAGTGCCGGAACATCACGGAAGGCGAGCGCTGTGAGATTTGCCTTGACGCGAAGCGCGATCGGACGCGTGTCGTGGTCGTGGAAGATGTTCCGACGCTCCATGCCATCGAACGCACCGGCGGCTACAAGGGACTCTATCATGTCCTGGCCGGGGCGCTGTCGCCCTTGGACGGAGTCGGCCCGGCGGACATCAAGGCGCAGGATCTCGTCGACCGGGTAGCCGAAAGCGCGATCGAAGAGGTCATCCTGGCTACTTCCCCGACAATTGAAGGAGAAGCCACGGCGATTTATCTGTCCCGCCTGCTCACGCCCTTGGGCCGCCGGATCAGTCGCATCGCGCTGGGCGTGCCCGTGGGGGTGGATCTTGAGTATGCTGACGAAGTCACGCTGCTTAAATCGTTGGACGGTCGCCGGGAAATGGCGTAACCGTCTTGCCGGCAAGGATCCAAATGAAGAAGACCATCAAGGCAGCCTCGACCAAGCCTAGAATCGGGAAACAACCCGTGGACGTAAAAAGCCGCGCAAAGTATAAGGCCGTGCGGCAAGTCCTGCTGATTCAGCGCCGGGCGCTGCTTAGGGAGGCAGGCATCAGTTTGCCGGAGCAACAGAATCAAATCATCTCCCCGGATACTACCGACCAGGCACAGGCGGAGATGGATCGGAATTTTCTGCTTCGGCTAAAAGAGCGCGAGCAAAAGCTCTTAAAGAAGATCGATCAGGCGGTGGAGCGGATTGATAACGGCACGTTCGGAACCTGCCGCGGGTGCGGCAATGACATTCCTCTCCAGCGGCTCAAAGCCAGACCGGTGGCCGATTTGTGCATCGAGTGCAAAACGCGCGAAGAGCAGGAAGAAATGATCCGGGGAAGGCGCTAGCTGCAATACCTTACTTCTCTGCCTTCTCCAAGGCCTGTACGCGTTCCTTCGCCTTTGCGATCCGCTCTCCCTCCGCCGGTTTCGGGTCCACATACGCCAGGTAATTCTCATACGCCGTAAGCGCGCGGCGAGGCTGCGTCGCTTCAATGACCTCCGCCAAATTAAAATGCGCAATGGCATAATTGGGCTTCAACCCGATGGCCTTGTGGAAGGCGTCGATGGCTCGGGTAGTGTCGCCCATCATGGCGTACACCTTCCCCAGGTGATTGACCACTTCCGGAATGGATGGCCGAATCTTTAAGGACGTCTCCATGGCGCCGGCCGCCTCTTTGAGAAGACCTTTATCCCGATACGCAAGGCCCAACCGGTGATAGGCTTCGGCCTGGTACAGTGGTTCGCTC